>Ga0209756_1000023_pt1 | contig 156509 bp, 125 predicted proteins | sample ETNvirenome_6_85_FD_184071 | JGI IMG/M metagenome (GOLD analysis project Ga0209756, IMG submission 184071) | Marine viral communities from the Pacific Ocean - ETNP_6_85 (SPAdes) (version 3) | ecosystem: Environmental > Aquatic > Marine > Oceanic | place: Pacific Ocean | collected 2013-06-19 | reverse complement strand
CTACTTGCTCAACAATAGATAATTTAAAGCCTAATGTATAATCTCGCTGAGTACGCTTAACGTCTTTAGTTTTAGTGGTTTTCATAAAATAAGTCCTAAATGTGTAAACACATTTCAGGACAAGACAAAGATTACCGACAAAAAAGCCGCAATATATGCGGCTTTTTTTATAATTAAAAATGTAGTTTACTTTTTTTGTTGCGCATCGAGAGATTCACCGTTTACATCACTCGAGTCATCACTCATTAAATATAAATACGTTGGCATTAAATCTTCTGGGGTAGCAAGCTTATCGCGATCCTCCCCTGGATACGCTGATGCACGCATAGAGGTACGCGTTGCGCCAGGGTTTATACAATTTACACGGATATTGGTTTTACCTACTTCGCAGGCCCATGTTTGCATCATGCCTTCAACTGCAAATTTAGATATTGCATAAGGCCCCCAAAATTCGCGCCCTTTACGGCCAACGCTTGATGAAGTGAAAACAATAGAGGCATTTTCTGATTTACGCAGCACAGGGAATAGCGCTTTGGTGATCATTGCTTGCGCAGTAACATTCACTTTCATGATGTTTTCAAACGTAGAAGAGCAAAAGTGCTCAAGTGGCCCGAGTGAACCTAAAATACCGGCATTATTCAATAAGCCGTCTAATCGGCCAAATTGACTTTCGATTGTAGCTGCTAAATCGCGGTAGTTTTGTTTTGTCGCGCCTTTTAAGTCCATTGGCACAATAGCAGGCTGAGGGTAACCAGCATTGACAATCTCATCGTAAACGCATTCGAGCTTATTTGTTGTTTTACCAAGTAAAATAACTGTCGCGCCATGCTTTGCGTAGGTAATTGCTGCTACGCGGCCAATACCATCGCCGGCACCTGTAATTAAAATTACTTTATTTTGAAGTGCATTTGGAGTTGCTTGATAAGTTTGCATATAAATACCAATTTATAAAATTTTTTTGATTTTAACATAGCAAATCGTCAAGTAATCGAATTTATTGAAAATTTAGGTGGCGGAATTATAAACTTTACGTTAAGTTTAACTGGTCTAATGTCTCATTAATAAACTGATTACATTGTTTTAACTTTACTACACTGATTAAACACACTTACTTTGAACGAACACACTATAAAAATAAAGATATGTGCGGAGCCAACAATATGAAAAAAATGCTACTCTCACTCTCGGTTACAGCTGCGTTAGCAGGTTGTGGCGGCGGAGAAACATTAGAAGATGTTAAAAACGATACTGCAACCATAATACCTAATGCCACGGTGACCTTTGACCCTGCAAATGGGGTTTTATCTGTCCCTAACGATTTATTAATGAGCGGCACTCAAGACGGCACAATTAATATTCCAGGTGAATTAGACGATGATAACGTCTCTGTGCCTCGCACTGCTTATGCAGATCCGCAATTAGCGCTAGGTGCGTTAGATGGCTGGTCATCGCAAGTGCCTTACAAAATTGATTTAACTTTCCCTACAGGCGTATCGCTTGATGAAACCTCTGCAGCGTCGCCTGGTACAGTAAGAATTTTTGAAGTGGTTATGGGCGCAAGCTTAACTGACGCAGAATGTGCTGTTGTTACAGCTGGTTTAGCGTGTAAATTGGTAGGTGAATTAACCTACGGCGTAGACTTCATTTCTCAAGCCTCTGGCGATGCAGTTGCTATTATCCCATTAAAACCTTTCACACCAGGAAGTTCTTACATAAATGTATTAACCACTGGATTAAAAGACTCTCAAGGGCGTTCTATTCAGCCTTCTTCTACTTACGCTTCTGTAAGTGAAGAAGCTCCATTGATTACTGATGCTCAGCTTGGTCTTCAAGCGGCAGTAAATAGCTATGAGAATGTGGTTGTAAGCTCAGGTGATATTACAAAAGATGATATTATATTTTCTGCTGCTATGACCATTCAATCAGCAGGTCCTGTGCTTGGCACAATTAAAAACTTACTGGCAGCTAGCTTACAAAATGATGCATTACCAACACCAATGGTAAGTGTACCTGAACAAGCAATGGTAAATGTGCAGCAAGTATTTGCAGCTGCTGGTGTTAGCGTATCGGATGCGTTCTCTGGTGTGCAATATTTAAAAGGTAGCGTTATGTTACCTATGTATTTAGGCACGCCAACAGGCACTGAAATAAGTGATTTAAATGATACTTATTGGCAAGGTATGTGTGACAACGCGGTAGCTGTTTTAGGTTACAAAGCTGCAGCAGGCGAAGCTTTCCCTGCAGAGCCAATTAGCGATAATGATGGGCTTTGTGCTGCGTTAAGTGACGGACAGTTGCGTGATTTAGGTTTAGACACTACGCGCCATTTAACTAAGTATAACTCTATTCCTAAAGTGCAAAGCATGGCGAATGTGCCAGTGCAAATAACCAAACCTATTTTACCGGTTATTAATTTTATTCGTGATTCACAAGGTCTTGATCCAATTGAAATGCCAGAAACTGGCTGGCCAGTTGTTATTATGCAACACGGTATAACAACAGACAAAGAAAGCATGTTGGCATTAACTGCACAACTTTCAATTCAAGGTTTTGCCACAGCGGCGATTGACCATCCTCGCCATGGTGAGCGTGGTGTAGATGTTGATGCTGATGGGACAGATGACTTTAATGCAACGACGGGTTCAGTACTAAGTTACATGAACTTAAACTCATTATTAGTGGCTCGTGATAGCTTGCGTCAATCATCAGCAGATTTATTAGGCTTACGCTTAGGTTTAAACTTTATTAATGATGAGACAATTAATGCACAAGATGTAACCTATGTAGGGCATTCTTTAGGCTCTATTGTTGCACCTGCATTTATAGCTCAGGCTAATACTCCGCTTGCAGATACAGTTGACCCATTATTTAAGGTAAACACGGTAGCACTTGCCAGTGGCGGTGGCGGTATAGCAAGCTTTTTACTTGAATCGGCTGCGTTTGGGCCATTTATTCAAGGTTCTGTATTATCGCAAGCTGGTACAGCAGAATCACAAGAGTTTAACGAGTTTCTACAAGCAGATGCTATTTCAAACTGTGGTACATTATTACCAGATATGGAAGCGTTTTTAACTTGTGGCTATCAGGCGTATGTAACCTCACTTACTACGGCAGGGGAAACTACAAAACTTGCTAACATTCAAGCGGTAATGACCGAGTTTGCTTTTGCAGCGCAAACCGCACTTGATAGCGGAGACCCAACAAATTACGCAGCAGCGGTAAATGCATTAGGTACCCCTGTATACACTAATGTAGTTGTAGGCGATGGCGCAGATAACAAACCAGACCAAGTTATTCCGCCAGCGGCAGCAAATAACCCTATATCGGGCACAATTCCGTTAGCAACATTAATGGGGCTTGAAACAGTAAGCACTTCACAAGCACTAAGTGAAACCCCGGCGAGTTATTTGGTAAAATTTACAAAAGGGCACCATGGCTCAATTTTAACGCCAGCACAAGACGATGCCCAAGCGGCAACTGTTGAGGGCAGTGCAGCAGCAAACGCTGAAATGCAGCTCCAAGTAGCTACTTATTTAGCTGCACGCGGGCGTATGTTATTAGTCAGTAATCCAGAGGTTGTGACTGATTAATCAGCAAAAACCTTATTAACCTTGAAAAGCCACTGTTTAGTGGCTTTTTTTTGTTATAAAGCATGATAAATTAGCTTAAATTTATAAATGGAGAGACCAGTTGGAATTTTTATACGAATACGGTTTGTTTTTTGCTAAAACGGTTACCTTTGTTATTGCTATTGCAATTATTTTAACCCTTATTGTGGGTTCAGCAGTAAAACCTAAAGCTAAAAAGGGAGCCATAGAAATAGACGATTTGTCTGAGCAACTAGATGACTTAAAACACAGTTTTTTAGAGAATACTTTAACTAAAAAAGAGTTAAAAGCGCATCATAAAGTGCAAAAAGTCGAGTCTAAAAAAGCGGCAAATGATGAGCCGAAGCCACGCCTATATGTTATTGATTTTATAGGTAGTATGGACGCTCATGAAGTTGAAAGCCTACGCGAAGAAGTGACCGCAATTATTGCCATTGCTAATCCTGAGAAAGATAAAGTATTAGTTCGCTTAGAAAGTGGGGGCGGCGTGGTGCATGGCTATGGTTTAGCTGCATCGCAATTACAGCGTTTTAAAACTGCAGGAATTAAGCTTTCGGTTTCTATTGATAAAGTAGCAGCGAGTGGCGGTTACATGATGGCCTGTGTGGCCGATGAAATATTAGCGGCTCCTTTTGCTATTGTTGGCTCTATTGGTGTTATTGCACAAATACCTAACTTTAATAAAATTTTAAAGAAAAACGATGTAGAGTTTGAGCAAATTACAGCAGGCGAATTTAAACGTACGTTAACCTTGTTCGGCGAAAACACAGATAAAGCCCGCGAAAAGTTTCGTGATGAAATAGAGCAAACACATGGTTTGTTTAAAGAGTTTGTAAGCAGCCAACGGCCAACACTTAATATTGATAATGTGGCAACGGGCGAGCACTGGTTTGCAACACAAGCAATTGAAAAGGGCTTAGTTGATGTAATTAAAACCAGTGATGATGCGTTATTAGAACAACAAGCTGAGCGTCAAATATATAAAGTAAAATACAAAATTAAGAAAGGATTAAGTGATAAGTTAGCAATTGGCCTAAGTAGCTCTGTAAATAAAGCAGGCGTTAATTTAATGTCGCGTTTTAAAGCAATGAACCCATAAAACGTTATTATAGGTAATAAAAAACCCTTGCATAGCAAGGGTTTTTTTATGAGCTTAAATAATTACTCAGTAGATTTGTGGTAATCTTCTAAGTCTTTAGCTGCGTTCGGGTCGTTAAATATTGTTTCATCTAATTGACCTTCTGATTTAGCAACCACACAAGTTACCATACAGTCACCCGTTATATTAACGGCTGTGCGCGTCATATCGAGTAATCTGTCAACACCAATAATAATTGCAATCCCTTCTACTGGTAAACCTACTTGGTTAAGTACCATTGCAAGCATGATTAAACCCACACCAGGCACGCCCGCAGTGCCTACCGAGGCAAGCGTTGCGGTTAGAATAACCATTAAGTAATCAGAAATCGTTAAATCAACAGCAAACACTTGTGCAATAAATACTGTTGCCACGCCTTGCATAATGGCTGTGCCATCCATGTTAATGGTAGCGCCTAGCGGAATAGTAAAAGAGGCAACCGAGTTATTAGCGCCGAGTTTTTTGGTCGCAGTTTCAAGTGTAATAGGCATAGTTGCGCTTGAGCTTGAAGTGCTAAAACCAAATAAACACGCATGTTTCATTTTAGCTAAAAAGGTAAGCGGGTTAAGGCCTGTTAATACTTTTAAAATAATACTGTAATTAATAAATGCGTGAATTAATAACGCCGCCACTACTACAAGGAAGTACTTAGCTAGGCTGAGTATTAATCCCATTTCGATAGTGGTAAAAAGTTTAGCCATTAAAAAGAACACACCGTAAGGTGCAATGTTCATTAGTAGCGTTACTAGTTTTAAAATAACCGTGTTTAAATCTTCAAATACTGCGGCTACACGTTTACCTGCTTTGCCACTTAGCGCCATTGATACACCAAATAAAAGCGCAAACACAATAACTTGCAGCATGTTCCCTTTAGCCATCGCTTCGAATGGGTTAGTAGGGAACATATCAATAATCACTCGCGCTAAGGTAGGGGCTTCTTTAGCATTGAAGCTTGCATCTGATGGCAGTGCAATGCCTTGACCTGGGTTAAATAATAACGCCAGTGAAATAGCTACGGTAATTGCCACGGCAGTTGTAACTAAATATAAGCCAATCGATTTACCACCTAAACGGCCTAATTTTTTAGGATCGCTCAAGCTACACGTACCACATACAAGCGATACAAATACCAGCGGCACAACCAACATTTTTAAGCTGGCAATAAAAATTTGTCCGCCAACATGGAAAAGGCCATCTACAAAAAAAGCTTTAATTGGCAAAGAGAATAACCCAAGAGGAATTAGATAATCGTCTTCACCAGCTAATATAGCCTGAAATAAAAAGCCTACTGCAATACCCAGTGCCATGCCAATCATGATACGGGTAGTTAAACTCATTGAACGTATTTTAGACATATTCCCTAATCTATTTTTTCAAATTTGCCATAGACTACCAGCAAGGAAATATTTACTACAGAAAAAAATAGCCTTTGCGGAATTATTTACATAAAAAAGTGACAAAAAACTGTGATATTAGACTAAGTTATAGGTTAATATTAGGTAAACAACTATTAGTAAATAATAACAACGCTAGGGAGAGGTCCATGCCTTTAACGCGACTACTCAGCATTACACTATTTAGCATTTTGCTTTGCGCTTGTGGTGGTGGTGGAACAATCGAAAAAGACGGCACCATCGGAGATGATGACGATTCTACTACAGAAACATCCACTTACACGGTAACTTTAAAAGGTTACTTACAATCTAGTGACACTGAGTCAAACACGGTCACAGCGGCTGCTCCTTTAGAGCTTAGAGCTACTTTAGAAGATGAAGATGGCGGTGCAGTATCAGGTGAGCGTATTACTTTTACCCTAGCAGATGATGTTGGAGCTTTAAATCAAGCTTCCGCACTTACAAACAGTGATGGCATAGCTATTGTTGAACTGATGGCTGGTACAGTTGAAGGAGCTGGAGAAGTTACTGCAACTTTTACTATCGATAGTACCTCATATACAGATAGCTTCAGCTACAGTTCAACAGGGGATTCAGACAGTGATGTTGAAAATCCTTTCTCAGTAAGTGTAGCAGGGTATTCTCAAACAGACGGTAGTGAATCTAATATTGTATCAAGCGATTCGCCGTTAAATATAACTGCCACACTACTAGATTCTGATGAAACCCCTATTTCTGGTGAGCGCATAACATTTACACTTGCAGATGAAGTCGGTTCATTGACTCAATCATCAGCTTTAACTCAAGCAAATGGCCAAGCGACTGTAGAGCTAAGCGCGGGTACTACAGTAGGTGCTGGTGAAGTAACAGCTATATATACACAGAACGATGTTGTCTACAGTGCAACGTTTGCATTTCAATCACAGGGCGATGAAGACAATCAATCAGATTATAGTTTAACCCTTCAAGGTTACACTCAAGGTACCGACACTCAATCAAATTCTACAACTTCTTTGGTACCTTTAGAGTTAAGAGCTACATTGCTTAACGAAGGTGTGGCTGTAATCTCGCAAAGTGTTAATTTCTCATTAGCTAGCGATATAGGTATTCTTAACCCAAGCTCTGGAAGCGTTTTAACAAATGATGAAGGGGTGGCTACTATTGAATTACTAGCTGGCGATACAGCTGGTGCATCAGAAGTTATAGTTTCATATACAATCGATGGTGAAACAATCAGCTCAGAAGCATTTGATTTTGAATCTATTATTATTGAACAAGCAGAAATTACAGTTAGTTTACTATCGAGTGATAATATAGAAACTAGAAGTGTTGATTTTCAAAATCCTGCTGTAGCACAAGCGCAACTATTACTTGATGGTGAGCCAGGGGCTTATAAATTAATAGAGTTTAACTTATCTGGTTTGGGCGTTATTAACCCTTCAAATGGTACTGCAATGACCAATGAGGAAGGTATAGCAAAAATTGATTTATTAGCCGGTACTGAAGCCGGAGCTAGTTCAATCTCCGCTACTTACAATGATGAAGATAGTAATTCTTTTACTTCTGAATTTTTTACTTTTACAACAGCTGGTGATGCTCCTGAACAAGGTGATGATGACACTTACACTCTTAATTTAAGTTTGATTTCCTCAACAACGTTAACTCAAACAAGCGAAGTTAGTGCAAATGACAACGCTTTAGTTCAAGCCACGGTTTTAGACTCAAACAATGAAGCTGTAGTAGGAGCTGTTGTGAGTTTCAGCTCAACATTAGGTAACTTATTGCCAAGTGCTGGTACCGCCTTAACAGATGAAAGTGGCTTAGCAACATTAAATCTTGCTCCTGGAACAGTGGAAGGTGCCGGTACGGTTACTGCTGTATATGAAGCTGCTCAAGCGACAATAGGGTTTTATACACGTGGTGACGCGATTGACCCAAATCAGAGCTCTGCAGATATAGACTTTAAAATTTTACAAAATTGTCCATCTGATTTTTCAACTTCACGAAACTCATCATTGTGTGATGAGGTAACTAGTATTTCGGGTGACTCAACAGGTATTTTATACATTGAGGTGACGAACGAAAACTCAACAACTCCACTTGCACAAAGATTAGTTACTGCAACTACAACGATAGGATCTGTTACTCCTTCAACAGGTACTGCTATAACAGATTCAAATGGCGTTGCGCTACTAACAATTGTTCCAGGTCAAGATGTAGGCGCCGGTGAAATTACTGTGTCAGTGCTCGATAGCGATATAACTAAGGCATTTCAAATTGCTGCTGTAGATGTTGAAATTGATATTAGCACCTCGGTTGCAGACGATGAACTATTAGCTGCAGGTGCAACAGCACTTATCTCAATTGAAATTTCAAAAGACGGTGAGCTATATACCACACCACTTACTGTTGAATTTTCATCTGGTTGTGTTGGCTCTGGCCAAGCACTTATAGATGAAACAGTAACCAGTATTGGCGGCTTTGCACGCTCTACATACCGTCCGCTTACTTGTGTGGGTGGGGATATAATTACGGCTACCGTGATCACCGGTGGCGATACGGTTTCTGCTAGTACTACTATAAATGTATCACCTGCCAATATTGGCTTTTTACAATTTGTAGAAGTGACTGAGCCAGTAATTGCATTAAAAGGTACGGGTGGTGCTGACAGAACTGAAATCTCTGAAGTAACATTTAAACTTGTGGATTCAAATGGCAATGATTTAGCTTCAAGAACGGTTAACTTTGAGCTGTCAACGGCAGTCGGTGGTATAACGTTAGGCACAGCCAGTGCAATTACTAATGCCAGCGGTGAAGTGACTACCTCAGTTCAATCGGGCTCAATTGCTACGCCTGTGCGTGTTATCGCATCTAGCGAAGAAGACGTAGATGGCGATACGGTTATTGTAACCGCCCCTTCAGATATTCTTGTAATTAGTACAGGTATTGCTGATCAAAATAGCTTTTCGCTATCGCGTTCAATATTTAACCCTCATGCGTTAAATGTTGATGGTAATACGGTATCGGTTAATGCTCGCCTAGCTGATCACTTTAACAACCCTGTGCCAGATGGAACAGCTGTTAGCTTTATCACCGAAGGGGGCGTAATAGAGCCAAGTTGTACAACAACCAATGGTACGTGTAGCGTAACGTGGACTAGCAGTAACCCACGCCCGTTTACTGACTCTATGTATGAAAATACCATTACGCAAAAGTGTGATGGTGGCTTACCATGCCCATTAGGAATTTTAAATAATGACTTAACGGTAGATTTACCGTTAGGTGGACGTGCCACTGTACATGCCTATGCAATTGGTGAAGAAACGTTCTCTGATTTAAATGGCAACGGCTACTTTGACAGTGAAGACTTTTTTGATGATTTATTTGATATTCCAGAAGCCTTTATCGATAACAATGAAGATGGCACCTATGGCGGTAAAGACTGTAATGATGGAACCGACCCATGTTCACGTGATAACTCAACCGGTGATGAGTTTGAAGAATTTGTCGATTTTGATGGCAATGGTACATGGACCACAGAAAACGGCCTATACAATGGTTTACTGTGTCGTGAAGAAGACGAAGCCGCAGGTATTTGTAGTCGTCAAATGGTTAATGTATTTCAAAACCAAGAAATCGTAATGTCGGGTGATACTGCATACTTTAGGCTAGTTACATACGCGGATGATTGTTCTGCTATCGCGGGCGCAACCGCTTCAGAGGTACGTGTAAACAGCGACCCTGCAAGTCCACTAGTTCGCCGTGTGCAAAACGATCCCACTAGCGCAATAATGTGTCAGGTTGATGCAATTGATTTAACACAAACTGCATCAGGCACGGCTAGCCTTGGGCTTACGGTATTTATAGCGGATATATATAACAACCCAATGCCTGCTGAAACAACCATCTCTATTGACACAGACAATGGTATTTTAACAGGTAGTGATAATTACACTTACCCTAATACAACAAGTATTGTGCCTGTTGGTTTATCATTTGGTATTACGCGTGAAGACTTAGATGGAGGAAATGAGCAGTTTAGTGGTATTTTAACCGTTACTGCCGAAGCGCCTTCAGGGTTAGAAAGTACGCTTTCTGTTAGCGTAACCGACGACTTATAATCGGTAGAATGTAAAAAATGCCAACCTTAAGGTTGGCTTTTTTATTTGTGTTCTATATATTCCACAGCAATTATTTTAAAAACACCGGTTTGTATAATTTAACAACAAAAATTGTTTGTTTATTCAGTAAATACTGAAAAGTTTGTATTAAAAGCTTGTAACAATAGGTGTTTGTAGATATACCTATAAATATTCGCGCCGTTTATGTCGGCAAAACACATTTAAATATTTGGTTAGAAATAGGCAACTATGGGCAAATCGCTAGTAATTGTAGAGTCACCTGCTAAGGCTAAAACAATTAATAAATACTTAGGTAAAGACTTCATCGTAAAGTCCAGTATTGGACATGTGCGTGATTTACCTACTTCAGGTTCGAACAAAGCTAAAGTACCGGCGACTAAAACGCCAGCTGAAGTTCGTAAAATGGAGCCTGAAGAAAAGGCAGCGTATAAACAGCAACGAGATTACACTAACTTAGTTGCACGTATGGGTATTGATCCTGAGAAAGGGTGGGAGCCACATTACGAAATTTTGCCAGGTAAAGAGAAAGTAGTTCAAGAGTTAAAAAAGCTGGCCGAAAATGCAGACCAAGTTTATCTCGCAACGGATTTGGATAGAGAAGGGGAAGCAATTGCTTGGCACCTTCAAGAAATTATTGGTGGTGAGCCTGAAAAATATAAACGCGTTGTATTTAACGAAATTACAAAAAATGCGATTCAACAAGCGTTTGAAACACCTGGTGAACTAAATACCGACATGGTATATGCACAACAAACACGCCGCTTCTTAGACCGTGTAGTTGGCTTTATGGTATCGCCATTATTATGGGCTAAAGTAGCGCGCGGGCTTTCTGCTGGGCGTGTGCAATCGGTTGCGGTACGTTTATTAGTAGAGCGCGAACGTGAAATCAAAGCGTTTATTCCAGAAGAGTTTTGGGATATACACGCCGATGTTAAAAATACTGAGTCACAATTACGCTTAGAAGTCACCAAACAAGCAGACAAGCCATTTAAGCCGGTAAATGAGGCTCAGGCTACAGCCGCAGTTAAAAGCCTTGAGGCAGCCGAATATAAAGTAATAAGTGTTGAAGAAAAACCCAGCAAAAGCCGCCCAAGTGCGCCTTTTATTACTTCAACCATGCAACAAGCCGCCAGTACACGTTTAGGCTATGGCGTTAAAAAAACAATGATGCTTGCACAGCGCCTCTACGAAGGCGGTTACATTACTTATATGCGTACCGATTCAACTAATCTGTCAAAAGATGCAGTTGAAATGTGTCGTGATTATGTAACCCAAGAGTTTGGCGCAAAGTACTTACCTAAAGACCCAATTAGCTACAGCTCTAAAGGCAATGCACAAGAAGCGCACGAAGCGATCCGTCCTTCAAGTGTCACTGTACTTTCTGGGCATGTTGAAGGTGTTGATGCCGATGCCAAAAAACTGTACGAATTAATTTGGCGTCAGTTTGTTGCCTGTCAAATGGTACCTGCAGAGTACGACTTAACAACGCTTACTGTGGCCGCTGATGAGTTTCAACTAAAAGCAAAAGGGCGAGTACTTCGCTTTGATGGTTGGACAAAAGTGCAACCTGCGGTACGTAAAAAGAATGAAGAAGATCAATCGCTGCCAGCAGTAAAAGAAGGCGAAGTACTTAGTTTAATTGAGCTTGACCCTAAGCAGCACTTTACTAAACCGCCAGCGCGCTTTAGTGAAGCAAGTTTAGTAAAAGAGCTTGAAAAACGTGGTATTGGTCGTCCATCTACGTACGCATCAATTATTTCAACAATTCAAGACCGTGGTTATGTACGGGTAGAAAACCGTCGTTTCTTCGCTGAAAAAATGGGCGAAATTGTTACCGACCGTTTGGTTGAAAACTTCACTGATTTAATGAACTTTGACTTTACAGCAAAAATGGAGGGTCGTTTAGATGATATCGCCGAAGGCGAGCGTGTATGGACCCAAGTGCTTGATAAGTTTTATGCTGATTTTTCTACGCAATTAAACATAGCCAAAGATGAGCCAGAGCAAGGCGGAATGCGCCTTAATCAAATGGTCGAAACCGACATTGATTGCCCTACATGTGGCAGAAAAATGGGTATTCGAACAGCATCAACGGGTGTTTTCTTAGGGTGTACAGGTTATAACTTACCACCTAAAGAGCGTTGTACAACCACTATGAACCTAGTATCAGGGGATGAAGCGGTTGCGGCAGATGTTGAGGACATTGAAACTGAAACATTAATGCAAATGAAGCGCTGTCCAATCTGTGAAACGGCTATGGACTCTTACCTAATAGACGAAACCCGTAAATTACATGTTTGTGGTAATAACCCTGCATGTGAAGGGTATATCGTTGAGCAAGGTACCTTTAAAATTAAAGGATACGATGGGCCTATTATCGAATGTGATAAATGTGGCTCAGACATGGAGCTTAAGTCGGGCCGCTTTGGTAAGTATTTTGGCTGTAACAACGAAGAGTGTAAAAATACGCGTAAGTTACTTAAAAACGGCGAAGCTGCGCCACCAAAAGAAGATCCTGTGCACATACCTGAACTTGAATGTGAAAAGTCAGAAGCTTATTTTGTTTTACGTGACGGGGCTGCAGGTATTTTCTTGGCGGCTAACACTTTCCCTAAATCACGCGAGACGCGCGCGCCTAAAGTGGCTGAGCTAAAGCGTTTTAGAGAGCGTATTTCACCTAAGTTTTATTACTTAGCTGATGCGCCAGAAAAAGATCCTGATGGTAATTTAGCCGTAGTACGTTATAGCCGTAAAAATAAAGCGCAATACGTGATGACTGAAGTTGACGGAAAAGCCACAGGCTGGACTGCTCACTACGAAGCGGGTAAATGGGTAGAAGAAGCGAAGAAAAAAGCAGCGCCTAAAAAGAAAGCGGCTGCAAAAAAATCGCCAGCTAAACCTAAAGCAAAAAAAGAAGCTGAATAAACGTTAAAATTTATTTAGCCTAAGACAAATAAAAACCGGAATGCACAGCTTGTGTCATTCCGGTTTTTTTATGATTATATGCGTCGCAATGGCTTTATTAGCCGCATATTTTTTATTGTTTAGATTTGTACAGTAGATACTTTTTTGTAGCCTTCAGACTCTAATTCATCATTAACGCATTGAAGAACATAGCCAAATAGATCGTCGTTACTTACATCATCATCTTTAGCCCAATTTACACACATATCTGTGTATTCTTTAATTGTTTGTGCAGAAGCTACTGGTGCATCGTCTGCGATTGCAACCGTTGCAGATACAGCAAAAAGTGGTGCAACTATTAATGCTAGCAATGCTTTATTCATTTGTTGATTCCTAAATAAATAGTTTTACGATTTAAATACATTTTAAAGCTGTATTTAAATAGTGCCCAATGCAGAACAACTCTGTTGGTGTAGTGATTTTTAATCGAAATTAAAATAAAAGATAACGAAAAATTTTTATCGTCAAGATGAGTAAATTACGCTTAAATAATTATATAAGTAATTGTGTTGTAATAAATTATAAGCTAAGGTCGCTTTTTTATAAAAAGATAAGTTAATGTCAGAGCACCAAGCAAAACCAGCCAGTACGCCTCGTAAAATACACAAAGTAGAGCAGGGCTTAGAGTCGTTTATATTTAAAGGGCGCTGGTTATTAGCCCCGTTTTTTGTAGGCCTACTATTTGCTGTAATATTGCTATTAATAAAGTTTTTTAAGCAACTTTATTTAATGGGTATTGCCACTTTTAGTGCAACAAACCAAGAGTTATTGGTGGGTATACTTACTCTCGTTGATACCGCTTTACTGGCTGGTTTATTACTTATTATTATTTTTAGTGGTTATGAGAACTTTGTTTCAAAGCTTAATATTGAGGGCCACGAAGATAGGCCGTCATGGATGGGGAAAGTAGGTTTCTCTGGCTTAAAAATGAAGCTTATTAGCGCAATTGTTGCCATATCTGCGGTTGAGCTTTTAAAGGTATTTATTAATTCTAATATTCATTCAAGTGATGAGCTATTTTGGAAAGTGATTATCCATGTCACCTTTGTAAGCTCTGGCGTGTTATTTGCGCTCACGGATTATTTAAATAGTAAAACACAATCACATTAGAAAGGTTAAGTTAGTGGTTTGGTGGCCGGTATTTCGTCTTAATACCGGCTATAGCAGCCCCACTATTTGAGCGCACAAAAAAGCCCGATACAATCGAGCTTTTGAGTATTATTAGTCAGGGCATTCTTATTTTACAAAAGCAAAGTAACAGCCAAAACCATTCATGTTGAGTTTATTACCATCTAAAGTAGCATTACAGTGAGATAGTGAGTCATGCGCCTCAGTCACTGTTTTAGTCAACTCAAATGTTTGACTACTATCAGCTAAGTTAAACACACATAACATCGTTTGCTCGTTTAGCGTTCTGTAAAAAGCGAGGATAGGCTCAGCAGTATCAATAAACTTAATATCGCCTGCTAATAACACAGTATGCTGTTTACGCCATGTCATAAACTCACGGTAGGCATTAAGTATAGAGTTTGCATCTTTATCTTGTACAGACACAGCCTGCTGCGTATGCGCGCTATCAACTGGTAACCAGGGTTTAGCAGCACTAAATCCTGCGTTTTGTGTGTTGTTACCTTCCCATGGCATTGGCGTTCTACAGCCGTCGCGACCTTTAAAGTTTGGCCAAAAGGTAATGCCATATGGGTCTTGTAGGTCTTCAAATGCTACAGAGGCTTCACCTAGCCCCAGCTCTTCACCTTGGTACATACATACGCTACCACGCAAAGAAGCTAATAAAGCTGTAAGCATTTTGCATTGTGCTGGGTTTATTTCACCATTTTGGCTCCAGCGGCTCGCAACACGCTCTACATCATGGTTGCTAAACGCCCAGCACGGCCAACCTTCAGTCATGCGTTGCTCTAGAGTCTGTACGGTTTCTCTTATGTATTCACTTGAATAATCATCCGTGAGTAGCTCAAAACTGTAACCCATATGCAGCTTATCACCGCCTTGGGTATATTCTGCCATTGTTGCCAATGAATCTTCCGATGAAATTTCACCAAGTGATACAGTACCCGGGTATTTATTAAGTAGTGCACGTATGTCTTGCATAAACTCAATGTTTTCTGGTTGGGTGTTATTATAATAATGGTACTGAAACGCGTATGGGTTATCTTCACTAAAGCCACGGCCTTGGCGTTTATCTTTAGGCTTTGCAGGATTGTCACGTAATTGTGCATCGTGGTAGCAAAAGTTAATAGCGTCTAATCTAAAACCATCTACACCTTTTTTAAGCCAAAACTCTACATTTTCTAAAACAGCTTTTCTTACATCTGGGTTATGAAAGTTTAAATCAGGCTGTTCGGTTAAAAAGTTATGTAAATAGTATTGACCGCGACGAGGCTCCCATTGCCAAGCACCGCCACCAAAAATAGATAACCAGTTATTAGGCGCTGTGCCATCTTCTTTAGCATCTGCCCATACGTACCAGTCAGCTTTATCATTGTTTTGATTTTCGCGGCTATCTAAAAACCATTGATGTTGGTCTGATGTATGGCTTAACACTTGGTCAATAATAATTTTAATGTCGCGTTTATGTGCTTGATCTATTAACTCATCAAAGTCGTTTAGGTCACCAAATATGGGGTCTATATCGCGATAGTCACTTATGTCGTAGCCAAAATCTTTCATTGGAGATTTGAAAAAAGGAGAAATCCAAATAGCGTCAACGCCTAAGCTTTTAATGTAATCAATGCGATTAATTATCCCTTTAAGATCACCAATACCATCGTTATTGCTGTCTTGAAAGCTTCGCGGGTAAACCTGATAAATAACCGCACCTTTATACCACTGCTGTTGGGCCATGCTTTTCTCCGTCGTTCCACATAGTATTTATATTGTTATTAGTTTGATTGAAACAATCACTAAATTTTCAAAAAGCATACGTGAAGGGTGCTGCTCTGTAAAAAGTCTGCATACGTATGCAGCTAATTTACTTACATAAAAGCGGTTTTATCTAAGCAGAAAGTTACCCATAAAAACCGCTGCAGCACTTTTACCAATCATGTTTATTTATGTGTAACTAAAACAACTGGCTATTTTGGTGCTTATTTTTAAAGGGCTGCACAGCTTTGGTGATTTCATTCTTTGGTCAGACCAATTTAATCTGATAATCTTTACAAAAGATATGGGTGTAAATTTATAAAAAACCTTTAATTAACGCTATTTACAAACGATGACACAGGGATTTCAGTTAAATAATTGATGTATTTTTATAATGATAATAAATCACTAGGTTGCACCAATATAAAACTATTTAAAACAGTGGGTTAAAGTTTTATTTGTGAACTCATTGTTAACTTTTAGCGTTTTGCATAGTACTGAATACGTATGCATAAAGTTGTTAATAAAATAATTCGAGCGTTAATATTGATGCTGACAACAAAATTAGCTCGCCTGTTTGACTATCACTCAAATAAAGAAGCGAGTATCACAATATGGGTAACGGGAAAAACATCATGTCTATGTTCAAACCAAGTATATTAACGTTGGCAATGGCTACTGCAGGATTAGCAAGCTTTGCCTCTGTAGCAGCACAAGAAGATACAGTTAAAAATGATGACGTTGAGGTTATCGAAGTAAAAGGCTTTCGTGGCAGTGTTGTAGAATCAATCAACACAAAGCGTTTTTCTACTCAAGTCGTTGAGTCAATTTCAGCTGAAGATATAGGTAAACTTCCTGATTCATCTATTGCTGAGTCTATTGCACGCTTACCAGGTTTAACGGCGCAGCGCCTAGATGGTCGCGCAAGTAGAGTATCAATTCGTGGTTTTGGTGAAAACGAAAGTGGCACCACATTTAATGGCCGCGAGCAAGTATCTATTGGCGATAACCGCGGCGTAGAGTTTGACCTTTATCCATCAGAAATTATGAGCGGCGTTACCGTATATAAAACACCTAATGCAAGTATTGAAGCAGAAGGTATTGCCGGTGTTATTAACATGCAAACCGTACGTCCTTTAAGTAAAGGCGAGCGTGTATTTCAAGTTAATGGCCAATACGAGCAAACTAGCTTTGATAAACTAAACCCAGACGGTAACGACGATGGTTACCGCGGTACTATTTCATACATTGATCAATTTGCAGATGACACCATAGGTGTTGCGTTTGCACTAAATACCATGAGCTCTCCAAATCAAGAAAAACGTTGGAACTCTTGGGGTTACCCTGAATTTACTGCTGATGATGGTCAAACGTACTCTATATTAGGGGGTGCAAAACCATTTGTACGTTCATCAACCCTTGAACGTGACTCAGCAATGCTCGTACTAGAGGCCGCTCCTACAGACAAATTAAACATGACGTTTGATGCGTTATATGTTGATTTTACAGATGAAAAAATCTTACGTGGTATCGAAATCCCATTCGCATGGGGTCAAGGTTCGATTGACCCTGCAAGCGTAGCTGTAGATGACGCAAGTGGCTTTATTACCAGTGCGGTAACAAATGGCCAACGTGTGGTTGTTCGTAACGACTACGAAGAGCGTGAAGCAGAACTAACCGCGTTTGGCTTTAACACTAAATACGATATTGATGACTCGTGGTCAGTAGAGTTTGACGCGAGTTACTCTCAAGTAGACCGTAAAATTTGGAGCCTTGAGAGTTACTCAGGCACAGGTCGAGGCGATGCTCGCGGTGTTGCAGATAACCTTGGTTACACATTTAACGGTGGTAATACAGGTGCTACGTTTACTCACGATTTAGATTACAGCGATTACAGCTTAATGCAATTAGGTGGTCCTTTATCATGGGGTGCAAGCTCTGCTTTAAATGATAAATATGGCTTAACCGGCACCGAGTATGAAAACCAAGCGCAAGATGGTTTCATTAATGCACCTACAATTGAAGATGAGTTATCTACGTTAAAACTAGCGGCATCTAAAGTATTAGAAAACGAATACTTCAGCTCAATTGAATTTGGTATGTCTTATAAAGAGCGCGAAAAAACCAAAGATTCACAGGGCTTCTTTATGACGTTATCTGGGTTTTCACTTGATAACCCGGGTTTAGTTACCGTGCCAGAGCAGTATCGAATGGGCAGCGTTGATTTAGACTTTATTGGCATGGGCGATATGATTGCCTACGATGTAAATGGTCTTGTTAATGACGGCTACTACGACTTACTAGATGAAAGCTTAACAAATACGAGCCATTTAACTAAATCGTGGACCGTAAAAGAAGAAATTACCTCTGCATTTGCACAAGCTAATATTAATGCCGAAGTAAGCGGCTTAGCGTTAACGGGTAATATCGGTGTACGTTACGTTCACACTGATCAGTCATCGCAAGGTAATGCATTTAGTACTGTAGATGGCATTGTTGTGGCATCACCTACCAATATTAGCCACGATTATTCACACGTTTTACCAAGTTTGAACTTATCACTTGCGATTGATGAGCAGCAAACAGTACGTTTTGGTGCAGCTAAAACAATCTCACGCGCCCGTTTGGACGAGATGAACTCATCGATTGATGCATCATACAACACAACGCCTGATGAAAACGGTAACTTTTGGTCTGTATCGGGTGGTAACCCTAACCTAGAGCCTAAAGAAGCAACTGGTTACGATTTAACGTACGAAAACTACTTTAGCGATGAAGGTTACTTCTCTGCTGCGTTTTTCTATAAAGACTTAACCCAGTGGATTTTTGACGGCACATACGAAATTGATATGTCGGGCGTTGCTGACCCTTCAACAGGTGAAATCCCAGCTACATCTGAAGGTACTGGCAGTGGTAAAGTAAATGGCGGTGGCGGCGACCTATACGGTTACGAGCTATCACTAGCGTTACCATTTAAAATATTCCACCCGTCACTTGAAGGTTTTGGTTTAATTGCAAGCCATACAGGTATTGAGTCTGATATTGAAGATCAAAACGGCAATGAGTACGAGCTACCGGGTCTGTCTGACAAAATTCAGAGCTTAACGGTTTACTACGAAATGAATGGTATTCAACTGCGTACCAGCATGCGTAAACGTAGTGCCTTTAAAGGTGATGTATACGGGCTAGGTTTTGATACCGAGCAAGTGGATATCCTAGGCGAAACAATTTGGGACATTCAAGCGGGTTACGACTTTAGTGAGGCCGGTGTTGAAAGCCTTGAAGGGTTATCAATTCAGTTCCAAGTTCAAAACTTAACAGAAGAGCCGTTTACATCGCTTTCTGGCGATAACGCGCTACAAGTTCGTGACTACCAAGATTACGGTCGTACTTACTTGTTAGGCTTTAGCTACAAGCTATAATAAAGGTTGTGTGTAGGAGCCCTTGTAATTTGTTTTACAAGGGCTTTTTTATAGCTACTTTATCATACTCAACAAAGCTTTAAACTGTAAACGTGGACAATAATATGAAACCAATAAAACACGTCGTAATCGCAGGCGGGGGCACGGCAGGGTGGATAACAGCCGCCTTGCTTAATAAAGTGTTAGGTAAAGTAATTAAAATAACCCTTATTGAGTCAAGTACTATTGGCACTATAAGCGTGGGTGAAGCTACAATTCCGCCTATTATTCAGCTTAATAACGCATTGGGTATAAACGAGCAAGATTTTATAAACGCTACAAATGCATCTATAAAATTAGGGATTGAGTTCGAAAATTGGAAAACCCCCTCTCATAGCTACATGCATGCTTTTGGCTCATTTGGAAAAGACCTCCCCTTTTGCGATTTTTACAATTTTTGGGTAAAAGGGCATATTAGCGGTGCAAAAGAAAGCTTATGGGACTTTTCTCTTAACTACCAAGCGGCTAAGCAGCATAAATTTGCACCCTTAAATACCCTACCTAATACACAATTGCCTGGCTTGAGTTATGCGTATCACTTTGACGCAACGTTATATGCTGAGTTTTTAAAAAACCTCGCAACATCACGCGGTGTTGAGCATATTGATGCCAAAATAGAGCAGGTTGAACAATGCCCTCTATCAGGGAATATAAAATCATTAACCCTTAGTAACACACAACAGATAAATGGTGACCTTTTTATAGACGCTACTGGGCAGCGCGCCTTACTCATAAAGCAAACCCTTAACACCGGTTTTGTCGATTGGTCTCATTATTTACCGTGTGATAGCGCCGTGGCGGTGCAGTCACAAGGTACTAGCGAGCTAAAACCTTATACGCGTTCAATTGCACACAGCGCAGGCTGGCAGTGGCAAATACCGCTGCAAAGCCGAATAGGTAATGGCTTGGTGTATTGTAGTCGTTATTTATCTGACGATGCGGCAACGCAGTTATTATTAAATAATTTACCCGCTGAGCCAATGACTGAGCCGCGGGTAATTAAATTTAAAACAGGACGGCGGTTAAAACAATGGCATAAAAATGTGGTATCGGTTGGCCTTGCCAGTGGCTTTTTAGAGCCGCTAGAGTCTACCAGCATTCATTTAATACAAAGTGCCGTAACCCGTTTAATAAAGCTGTTTCCACACAATGGCATAAGCGAAGCTTTAGTTACTGAATTTAATAAGCAAAGCGTGATAGAAATAGAGCACATTCGTGATTTTATAATATTGCATTACACACTAACAGCGCGAGAGGACTCCCCATTTTGGCGACAATGTAAGCAAATGGACATTCCTGACTCATTGGCTCACAAGCTCAAATTATTTAAGCAAACCGGCAAAGTAGTGCGCGAAAACGACGAATTATTTGCCGAAGTTGCCTGGCAACAGGTGTTTATTGGCCAAGGACTTATCCCCGAAGATTACAACAGCATTGTTGACTCACTCAGTAGTGAACAACTAAACGATTTATTCTCAACACTAAAAACGCTTATTACCTCAACGGTAGATCAATTACCCACTCATAAAAATTTTTTAGCAAAAATTAAAAAGGCCTGATGATGCAACTTTTAAAAAAACTTTTACTTGTAAGTGCCTGTACTTTACCAACTATTAGCTACGCACTTGACGTTGAGCCTGCTAATTGGTGGGTTGGCATGAACAAAAACACGATTACCATCATGGTTCATGAGCAAAACATTGCAAACGAGCAAATTAAATTAGCTAAATACAACGGCGTTAAGTTAAATAAAGTAACTCGTACCGATAATCCAAATTATGTATTTTTAAATATTACCATTACCGACGCCGCTAAAGCCGGAACGCTTGAATTTAATAGCAGCGAAACGAGCAATAACTTTGAGTTTCCACTTCTTAAACGAGATAAAAACAGCGCTCAGCGTCAAGGGTTTACATCAGCTGATACGCTTTATTTAATTAACCCTGATCGCTTTGCTAATGGTGATAAACAAAACGATACCGTCCCAAGCATGTTAGAAGCGGCAAACCCGAGTATAAAAGGTGGGCGCCACGGTGGTGATATTCAGGGCGTTATAAACGCGCTACCCTATTTAAACGACTTAGGCGTAACACAGCTTTGGCTAACGCCTGTGCTTGAAAACAACATGCCTAATTATTCTTATCATGGTTATGCAATTACAGACTTTTATAAGGTTGACCCACGAATGGGCTCAAACCAGTTATACAAAACGTTATCAGTAAAAGCAAAAGAGCAGGGTATAGGGCTGGTAATGGATATGGTCCTTAACCATTTTGGCTCTGAGCATACTTGGGTTAACGATAAGCCAACTAAAGATTGGATTAACTTTAATGGTGAGTTTAATAAAGGCAAAAATGCCACCAGCCATGCGCGCCAAACCATACAAGACCCACACGCCAGTGAATACGACAAGCGCCAGTTTAACGATGGCTGGTTTGTAGAAACCATGCCTGATTTAAATCAGCGCCAACCACTGTTAAGTGAATACTTAATTCAAAATGCGATTTGGTGGATAGAATACGCCGATTTAAGCGGCATACGTGTTGATACCTACTCTTACTCAGATAAAGCATTTTTGAGTGATTGGACAAAAGCCATAATGCAAGAGTACCCAGATTTTAATATTGTTGGAGAAGAGTGGACGTCTAACCCTGCTATTGCCTCTTACTGGCAACGTGGCAAGCATAACCAAGATGGCTATATATCAAGCTTACCAAGCGTGATGGACTTTTCGTTGCAAGAGTCGGTAATTCAAGCGCTAAATGAAGATGAAAGCTGGAACACGGGTTGGGTTAAAGTATATGAATCGTTAGCTAATGACTTTTTATACCCTGATACAAATAACATTATGGTATTTGCCGATAACCACGATATGAGCCGTGTTTACACTGAGCTTGGTCAAGATGTTGCCAAAACAAAAATGGCGATGACCTTGTTTTTAACTACACGTGGCATAGCGCAAATGTATTACGGTACGGAAGTACTATTAGATAACACCCCAAGTAAAGACCATGGTGATATTAGAATCGACTTCCCCGGCGGGTTTGAAGGCCAAACTCGTAATGCCTTTACCAAAGAGGGCTTAAAAAAACAGCAAAAAGAGATGCATAACACCATCAGTACGCTGCTTAATTTTAGAAAAAACAGCTCAGCATTAGATAAAGGGAAGCTTGTACACTTTACGCCTCAACAAGGGGTTTATAGTTATGCGCGTATTAGCGATGAGCAAACAGTGTTGGTATTTATGAATAAAAACACACAAGCGCTACAAAAAAATATTGAGTATATGCAAGAGGTAATGCCTAACAGCACAACAGCATTTAATTTATTTACTCAAAAAACACAAAAGCTTGGCAAAACCATTGAATTACCAGCGATGAGCGCAACGGTACTCGTTATAAATACGCCACAATAGTGACCTGAATACGTATGCAGCAACTGTATGGTTGCTGCAGTAATCTTTAGTATAAAGTTAATAACAATACTGACAAAAAAGACACACAATGAAAAAATCAGTTTATGTACCCGCAGTACTGTGTAGTGCACTTATTGCTACAGGGTGTTCAGAAAATAACAAACCTGAACAACAGCAAGCACCTGCCCACACGCAAAATGAGCTTACCAAGCCGGTTGTATATCAAGTATTTACCCGTTTGTTTGGTAATACCGAAACAGCCAATGTGCCATGGGGCACTAAAGAGCAAAACGGCGTAGGTAAATTTGCCGACTTTAACGATGCAGCCCTCAAAGGCATTAAAGAGCTAGGTACCACGCACGTTTGGTATACCGGTGTATTACACCACGCGTTAGTGGGCGATTATACCGACTACGGTATTTCACAAGATGACCCCGATGTAGTAAAAGGCCGCGCAGGTTCACCGTACGCAATTAAAGATTACTACGATGTTAACCCCGATTTAGCCGTTAATGTAACAAACCGCATGGGGGAGTTTAGCCAGCTTATTGAGCGTACACATAGCCACGGTATGAAAGTCATTATTGATATAGTGCCTAACCATGTTGCCCGAAATTATAAATCACTTGGAAAGCCTAAAGGCGTAGAGGATTTCGGCGCGCAAGACGACACCAGCAAAACGTACGATAAAAATAACAACTTTTATTATGTGCCTGGGCAGTCCTTTCAAGTGCCTACTTCTACAACTTATACCGTGTTAGGTGGAAAGGATCACCCACTTGCGGATGGCTTTTTTGATGAAACACCTGCTAAATGGACAGGTAACGGTGCCCGTGCACCAAAACCCGATATTAACGATTGGTACGAAACAGTAAAAGTAAATTATGGCGTAAAGCCAGATGGTAGCTACGATTTTGCTCAGCTGCCAAACGATTACAAAGACAAAGATTACCGTGCTCATTATGCGTTTTGGCAAGATAAAGAGCTACCAGATAGCTGGTACAAATTTAGAGACATTGCACTTTTTTGGTTAGACAAAGGCGTTGATGGCTTTAGATACGACATGGCCGAAATGGTCCCGGTTGAATTTTGGAGCTTTTTAAATTCGTCAATAAAAATGCAAAAAAGCGATGCGTTTTTATTGGCCGAAGTATATAACCCGTTAATGTACCGTGCCTATATTCAGCAAGGTAAAATGGATTACCTTTACGATAAAGTCGGCTTTTACGATACCTTAAAAGCGATAATGCAACTTAAACAACCTGCCAATAGTATTTTTGATGCGCATCAAAGTGTGCTCGATATAGAGCAACACATGCTGCATTTTTTAGAAAATCACGACGAGCAACGAATCGCAAGCCCAGACTTTGCGGGTAATTCCCAGTGGGGTAAACCTGCTTTAGTTGTTTCTAATTTAATTAGCCGCTCGCCAACACTTTTATATTTTGCTCAAGATGTGGGTGAAGATGGCTCTGAAAACGCGGGGTTTGGAGCGCCGACACGTACCAGTATTTTTGACTACATTGGCGTCCCAGCACACCAAGCATGGATGAATAACGGGAAATTTGATGGCGCTAACTTAACTGCAGAGCAAGTAGCACTTCGTGAATACTACAAAGCGGTTATGTCACTGAATAGTTTACCTGCTGTAGTAGGCGGAGAAATGTCGGCACTTAACCTTGTAGGAAGTGAACGTGTTGTTGGTTTTACCCGCTCTTTAGGCCAGCAAAGTGTATATGTGTTAAGTAACTTTAGCGAGCAGCCACAAACAGTTACGGTTAATTTATCAAAGGCACAATTAGGTGCAATGAGTGAGAATACGCTATTAAATGATTTACTTGAAAATCACACCACCGAGCTTAAAGCTCACCCGCAAGGCGCTACATTTAACCTCACACTTGATGCATTTAGCAGCGCAGTATTAACAAATAAGGCTAATAATGAATAATCAAAATAATAATACCGATAAGCCAAATTTAAGTTTTTGGCAAATATGGAACATGTGCTTTGGCTTTTTAGGCATACAATTTGGTTTTGCCCTGCAAAACGGCAATGTGAGCCGAATATTTCAAACATTAGGCGCACAAGTTGATGATATTCCCATTTTATGGGTTGCAGCCCCACTTACAGGCTTAATTGTTCAGCCTATTATAGGTTATTGGAGCGATAAAACCTGGGGTCGCTTTGGCCGCCGTCGTCCGTTCTTTTTTATAGGCGCAGTGTTAACAACGCTTTCACTATTTATTATGCCGCATTCACCAACGCTTTGGATTGCCGCGGGTATGTTATGGATCATGGATGCGTCAATCAACGTAACCATGGAACCGTTTAGAGCACTTGTTGGTGATAACTTGCCAGAAAAACAACGCGCGACAGGTTACGGTTTACAAAGCTTTTTTATTGGTATTGGGGCGGTGTTAGCCTCGGCGCTACCATGGATGATGACCAACTGGTTTGATGTAAGTAATACCGCAGCCCCAGGGCAAATTCCTGAATCTGTTAAATACTCATTTTATTGGGGCGGGGTGGTGTTACTTGTTGCCGTGCTTTGGACCGTTGCACGTACTAAAGAATACAGCCCTGAGCAATTAGCGGCTTTTGAAAAGCAATGTGCTCAACCTACAACAAGCAAAGTGGTTGATATTAACTTTAATAAAGGTGCCATTATTTTTGTGGTACTGGGTTTAGCAACTCTTGCATTAGTCATGGGCTTATCCCTTGAAAAAGAATTATACCTACTTGCTGGTGGTTTATTAGCGTTTGGTATTGTGCAGTGGATTGCAGCGGCGCTTAAAAGTGCGAATAAAACCCAAGGTGGTTTTTACCAAGTAGTACAAGATGTATTTACTATGCCAGAGGCCATGAAGCAGCTTGCCTGGGTGCAGTTTTTTAGCTGGTTTACTTTATTTGCTATGTGGATTTATACCACCGCTGCAGTAACAAGTTTTCATTATGGTAGTAGCGATGCAACTTCTAAAGCATTTAACGATGGTGCAGATTGGGTGGGTATTTTATTTGCCGCCTACAATGGATTTGCCGCAATTGCCGCTATGTGTATTCCGTTTTTAGTTAAAAAAATGGGATTAAAAGGCGCGCATTGCTTTAATTTATTGCTGGGCGCGTTAGGTCTTGCAAGCTTTATGTTTATTCAAGACCCTAAAATGCTACTTATACCTATGATAGGCGTAGGGTTTGCGTGGGCGTCTATTTTATCACTCCCGTATGCCATGTTAAGTAACGCACTACCGAGTAACAAAATGGGCGTTTATATGGGGATTTTTAACTTTTTTATAGTTATACCTCAGTTACTTGCTGCCAGTATTTTAGGGCTTATTTTACGCCACGTATTTTCTAATCAGCCTATTTACGCATTATTAATTGGTGCAGCTTCGTTTGTTGTTGCTGCTGTTGCAGTAATGCGCGTTAAAAATTCTCATTAAGGACACACAATGAAAAAATATAACCTTATAACCGCCTCTCTTTTAACGTTAGGTTTAACGGCTTGCGGCGCTCAAAACACAAGCACAACTAACGAAAGTACCACAGTACAGGTTACATCAGCACCAGGCGCCCCAGGCGCAGAGCCTTTTTGGGCTTATGCGGGTAAAACAGGTATTGGTACATCATACGAGCAATACCAAAACGGGCAATACACTGATGCAGCTGCAACGGGGGATGTGTCTAAAGTATGGTTTTCAATTGCTAAAGGGATGATCACCGAAACCATGTTTGGGCTGATTCACCAAGCACAAATAAAAGACATGCAATTTATAGTAACAGGTAAAGATTTTACCGTTAGTGAAGCGGATGATTTAAATGTCACCATTGATTACTTACATAAAGATGCACAAGGTCGCCCGTTATCGCTGGCTTATAAAGTAACAAGCACTGATAAACAAGGCCGCTTTAGCCTAGAAAAACACATATTTACTGACCCAGATGGGCAAACCCTGTTTGTACGCAGCGTATTTAATACTGAGCTTGAAGGGCTAAAAGCGTATGTGTCTGTTAATCCGTATATTAATAATAACGGCTTAGGTGACTTTGCTAAAACAACAGAGCAAGGCCTAGTAGCATGGGAAAGCGATAACTATCTATCACTTCAATCAGCATCACCATTTAAAGCAAAAACGGTAGGGTTTACAGAAAAAAGTGACGGTATTAACGCGCTTAAAACTACGCAATCTATAACTACCCAATACACAAATACCGGCGAAACTGCTGGTAATGTAAGCATGCTTGCAGAGCTTGGCGAGATAACTGCAAATACTACTTTTGATTTAGCCCTTAGCTTTGGCAAAACGCAGCAGCAAAGTATAAAGCAAGGCGAAAAAAGCTTAGCTAAAGGGTACCAAGCGGTGCTCGATCACTACAACGGCAAAGGAGAAGCGCTAGGCTGGGAAGATTACCTACAAAGCCTAAAACCACTTAATACCATGGTTGAACAAACAGCCGATAACGGTAAGCTTTTATACACCAGCGCCATGGTATTAAAAGCACAAGAAGATAAAACACACGCAGGGGCATTAATTGCTTCTTTATCTAACCCATGGGGCGAAACGGTTTCAGCCAAAGAAGGTTCTACGGGTTATAAAGCGGTATGGGTGCGCGATTTTTATCAAGTAGCTATGGCATTTATGGCGCTTGGCGATACTGCCACAGCAAAAACAGCGTTCGAATACCTTGAAAAAGTGCAAGTAAGCAGCAAAACACCAGGTAATAAAGGCGATACCGGCTGGTTTTTACAAAAAACACACGTCGATGGTGAATTAGAATGGGTAGGCGTACAGCTTGATCAAACTGCTATGCCTATCATGCTGGCATGGAAGTTACATAAAGCCAACGTACTTAGCGATGAAGAGCTAAAAAACTGGTACGGCAAAATGTTAAAACCAGCGGCAGATTTTTTAGTCGAGGGGGGACTTGCTAAAATTTTGTGGAACGACACACAAATTACACCACCGGCAACACAACAAGAGCGCTGGGAAGAGCAAAGCGGTTATTCGCCATCTACAACTGCGGCAATAGTGGCAGGCCTTATTACCGCAAGTGATATCGCAACGCTTAGTGGCGATGATAAAAACGCGCAGCGCTATCTTGCTACGGCTAAAAAATACAGCAACGATATTGAATCGCAAATGTTTACTACCGAAGGTAACTTAAAAGGCGAAAATAGCGATGGCGAATACTTTATTCGTATAGGCCAAGATACCGATGCAAACTCAAACACTAAAATTAACGCTAATAATGGCCGCGAAGGGTTTAATAAAAAGCAAATTTTAGATGGCGGCTTTTTAGAGCTAGTACGCTATGGCGTACGCGGTGCAAATGATGAAAGCATCGTTAAAACACTACCTGAGTATGACGATGAAACACTTGAAGATAACCTACAAGTTAAATACAGCTTTAGCTTTGATGATGGCAGCGGCACTTTTGCAGGCTACCGCCGCTATGGTAATGATGGTTACGGTGAAGATGAAGTTAAAGGCACAAACTATGCTGAGGGTGGCAGTAATACACCAGGCCAACGTGGGCGTGTATGGCCATTTTTCACCGGTGAGCGCGGACATTACGAAATCGCAGCAGCTAATGCAAACAGCGCTCTGGATGATGCTAAACAAGCGCAAATTAAAAACAGCTATGTAAAAGGCTTAGAGCAATTTGCTAATAACGGCCTTATGTTACCAGAGCAGGTATGGGATGGTGTAGGGATTAACAAAGCAGGTTATGAGCTAGGCGAGGGGACTAATTCAGCAACACCATTGGCATGGACTCATGCCGAGTATATTAAATTAGTCCGTTCACTGAGCGACAAACAAGTTTGGGATCATTATCCCGTTGTTGAGAAAGCTTTAAAATAAGGCTAGTTCAAAATGTAAAATTAAAGCCACGGTTAACAGCCGTGGCTTTTTTGTATCTAAGTGGGGTTTTAATGTTTAATAAGCACAATGAAGTTGAGTGATAAATTCTTAACTAGACTCTCTGGCAATTAATACCGGCGGTAAAAGGGTGCTTTGCACCTCTTCTTCACGTATTAATTTAAGCAGGTTCTCTACTAACATTTGCCCTGCGACGGTGGTGTCTTGCGCTATGGTTGTAAGCGGTGGGTTTATGTAGCTTGCAATGGCTATGTTATCAAAACCGACCACGGCCACTTCGTTAGGAACATTAATATTGGCTTCTTTTAAAGCGCGAATTGCACCAATGGCAATTAAATCACTAGCGGCAAATAAGGCGTTAAATTTTATGTTATTAGCAATAAGTGAGCGTGTAGCATGATAACCAGACTCTTCAGTTGAAATAGCATTGGCCATTTTTCGCTCATTAATGGTTATACCATTAGTAAGTAGCTCATCTTTAAACCCCTGAAAGCGGGCAAAAAATTCTGGGCTGTGATCAGATGCATCACCGATAAACGCGCAATCGGTGCGGTTATGGGCAATTAAATGGCCAGCGGCTAGTTTGCCCCCGCCGTAGTTGTCGCAGCATACAGTAAGATCTGGGCGGTTATCTACTGTGGCGCCCCAGCATACAAACTTAGTGTTTTGGTCAAGCAAGGTTTTAAATTTTGGTTGAAAGTCTATGTAATCACCATAGCCGAGCAAAATAATACCATCGGCTCTGTGGCTGTCTTCGTAGTCGGCTTGCCAATCGGCACTAGCTGATTGAAACGACACTAATAAGTCGTAACCTTCTTTTGCACACGCACGGGTAATACTGCCCAGCATTGATAAAAAGAATGGATTGATTTGTGATTCATCTGATGTTGGGTCTTCAAACAACAATAGCGCAAGGGTACTACTTTGCTGAGTACGCAAGTTGCTGGCATTTTTATCAACTTTATAGTTAAGTTGTTTTGCTATGTCGTGGACGCGTTTGCGTGTTTCTTCATTAACAAGGGGGCTGTTACGTAAAGCGCGAGATACAGTTGATTGTGAAACCCCTGCATAATGGGCAATGTCAAATGAGGTGGCTTTACCTTTCATTGTTACAACTTAATTAAATGCTAAATAATTGTGCCATTTTCGACTATTAGTGAATTATTTCAAGCTTTTTGCGATTTATTATTGATCTAATCCTGACACCGGTGTCATAATGCCAATGTTTTATCATTTTGTTGTCAAAACGTATTAGCTGCTATTTTATATAGCAGCCTTTTTTACTGTGATAGCTACTTTGAGGTGATAGCTCAAAGTGTATAAATAACAACGCATAGCCGTTGTAAAATAATAAGCATAAGCCGCTTACACAAAAGAGATAATACCATGAGCCAAAATTCTTCTGCCCAGTTTAACCCTATCTTAGTTGCCGATATTGGTGGCACCAATGCGCGCTTTGCATTAATTACCGACTTTAATGAGCAAACTAACCAATTTGTTATTGAGCATATTAACATATTTCCCAGTGCTAATTTTGGCTCTTTAGAAAGTGCACTTGAACAATACCTAACAACGATTCCTCATGTTACGCCAACTCAGGCATGTTTAGCTGTTGCAGGCCCTATAAAAGCAGGCCAAGTGCATTTAACTAATTTAGGTTGGCATTTTAGTGTTAGTGAATTTAAAGCACATTTTAATTTAACACAATTAGAAGTAATTAATGACTTTGCTGCTTTTGCTTATGCAGCGCCTTATTTAGATGCAACTCAAAACATTACTATTAAGCCTGGTCAAGCCGATGCAAATGCAAACATTGGTGTTATGGGCCCAGGTACTGGCTTTGGTGCTGCGTGTTTAGTGCGTACAGCGCAGTCAACTGCAGTATTAAGCTCTGAGGGCGGGCATATGTCGCTTGCTCCTGTAAACGAGCTAGACGCTTTATTAATTAACGAGCTTCGTAAAGAACACCCTCATGTATCTATAGAAACTGTTTTTTCAGGCCCAGGTATTGCTCATTTATACAAAGCAATGGCAGCCGTGAAAGGGGTTACAGCTAAAAATTTAGATGCAGCACAAATTAGTAGCCTTGCGAACAGTGGCGAGTGTGAAGTGTGCGATGCAACGCTTAATCAGTTTTGTGACTGGATTGGCAGTGTGGCAGGCGATTTAGCGGTAGTATACGGCGCATTAGGTGGCCTATTTATAGGTGGCGGTATTTTACCGCGCATGCAAACCCGATTACTTGAAAGCCGCTTTGTAGAGCGTTTTTCGCAAAAAGGTGTTATGTCGCAATATGCAGGGCAAATTCCAGTTACTTTAGTAACACAAGATAACATACCGCTAATTGGGGCGGGTGCGTGTTTATATAACAGCAAGTAAATTTGCTTAATGGTTGTATTTGGATAATGAACAAATGAAAAAAGTAACCATAAATAGCGTAGCAAGCCATGCGGGGGTTTCTAAAAAAACCGTGTCGCGGGTTTTAAATAATGAGCCTAACGTGAGTGCAGCTACGCGCGAAAAAGTACTTAAAGTATTTAAAGAGCTTGATTACACGCCTAACCCAATAGCACGCGGGCTTGCGCAAAATCGCAGCTTTATTATTGGCTGCTTATACGACAACCCCAGTAAAAGTTATATAACACGCGTACAAACGGGTGCGCTTGCTGCCTGTAAAGAAAATAACTACAACTTACTAATACACCCGTGCGAATTACGTGGAGATGATTTAATTAACGATATAGAGCAGTTATTACAAACCTCGCGTTTAGATGGCGTAGTACTGACCCCGCCATTTGGTGATTTTGAAAAACTCGCTAATTTTTTAAAAGCTAAAAAAATACCCTATGCACGGGTTGCATCGGCACTGCTAGAAGATGATTCGATTTCAGTGCGCAGCAACGACGAGCAGGGCGCTTATGAAATAACCGAGCACTTAATTTCGCTTGGTCATAAGTCGATTGCTTTTATTAAAGGCCACCCTGATCACAGTGCTACGCAACAGCGCTTTAAAGGTTACAGACGAGCGTTGGCAAACCACGGTATAGAATTTGACGAGCGCCTAGTAGAAGAGGGTAACTTTAGTTATCACTCAGGTGTAGACAGTGCGCGCAGCATTTTAGATTTATCGCCACGTCCTACCGCGGTATTTGCATCAAACGATTACATGGCGGCGGCGGTATTAAAACTTGCCACACAGCGCCAATTACGCGTACCCGATGATATTTCTATTGCAGGGTTTGATAACGCACCAATTGCTCGCCATATATGGCCGGGCTTAACGACTATTGCACAACCTGTAGAAGAAATGACTAAACAAGCTGTTACGCAGCTTATATCGCATATTTCGCAGCCACAAGAGCCGCCGTATCAGGTAACGCTAGAATCACGCTTAATTACCCGCGAGTCTACAGCAGCAATAAAATAACCTCTTTTTTTTCTTTTCACAGTAACCCGAATTTGAGTGACGCTTATTCGGGTTTTTTTGTGCGGATTTTTGCAAATAAACTAAAATTAGCATGGTCATTAATTGGTCACGTTAAAATTTTACACTATTTTTGTTACTCAGGGTTGACACCGGTGTCAATGCTATGCGTTAATACAGTGACACCGGTGTCAGGGTTGTTGTGAGAGGCTCCCTGGTAGCGTACCTTTGAACGGGTAAATCAAAGATGCTCAGTGCAGTTATTTACGTGGAGTCTGTAATTGCTACTGAGCCTTTTTCCTCTAACTAATAGAGATGAGCTAAATTATGTTGCACCCTCGCATTGAAGAAGTCACCCAACGCGTTATTGAACGCAGTAAACAAACCCGTCAAGATTATTTAGATCGTATTTCGCACGCAAAAAAACAAACAAGAGTCCGTGCCGGACTAGGCTGCGGAAACATCGCTCACGTTATGGCTGCGTGTAGCAGCGACGACAAAGCGCGCTTAAAGGCTGATGAGCAGCCAAATCTTGCTATTATCAACTCATATAACGATATGCTTTCGGCCCATGTGCCATACAAAGATTTCCCAGATTTAATCAAAGACCTTGCTACTAAGTACGACGCAACTGCCCAAGTTGCAGGCGGTGTACCAGCAATGTGTGATGGCGTTACGCAAGGGCGTGACGGCATGGAATTATCGCTTTTTTCTCGCGACGTAATTGCTATGTCTACTGCGGTATCACTATCGCATGACGTATTTGACGGCGTTTTTTGTTTAGGCGTATGTGACAAAATTGTCCCAGGTTTATTAATTGGTGCCTTATCTTTTGGTCACTTACCGGTATTCTTTTTACCTGCTGGGCCAATGCAATCTGGTATTCCTAACAAAGAAAAAGCACGTATTCGCCAAAAATTTGCACAAGGATTAGTAAGCCGTGAAGACTTACTTGAAGCTGAAAGCGCCTCGTACCACAGCGCAGGTACTTGTACGTTTTACGGTACTGCTAACTCAAACCAAATGTTAATGGAAATAATGGGCTTACACCTTCCAGGTAGCTCGTTTATTAACCCTTACACTGAGCTTCGCGATGGTTTAACAGGTAATGCTGTAGAAACCATGCTTAAGCAGCTTACAGATGATAAAGAAAGCCCGTGTTTAGCAGATGTAATCAGCGAAAAAACCATTATTAATGGTTTAGTTGGCTTGCTATCTACAGGTGGCTCAACTAACCACGCTATTCATATTGTTGCTATCGCAAAAGCGGCGGGTATTCAAGTAACGTGGAAAGACATGTCTGACTTATCAGAAGTTGTACCACTACTTACGCGTATTTACCCTAACGGCTCAGCCGATGTAAACCATTTCCAAGCCGCAGGCGGTATGGGTTTCTTAATGCGTGAATTAGCCGGCGCAGGTTACTTGCATACTGATGTTAAAACTATGCTTGGTGAAGGCTTAGCGCCTTACATGATGGAGCCGCGTTTAGATAAAGACGACAGCTTAATTATGAGCAACTCAACAGGACCTTCAAAAGTTAAATGGGTAGATTGCCCAGAAAACTCACTCGATGAAGAAGTACTGCGTCCAATTAGCAATCCATTTAGCAAGCAAGGCGGCCTACAACTACTTACGGGTAACCTAGGTAAAGCAGTCATTAAAGTGTCTGCTGTAGCCACTGAGCACCAATTAGTAACAGCCCCAGCTAAAGTATTTAGCTCACAAGGCGAACTGCAAGAGGCATACAGCCGTGGCGAGTTAAACCAAGACTTTATTGCCGTGCTTAAAGAGCAAGGCCCTAAAGCGAAAGGTATGCCAGAGCTGCATAAATTAACGCCTGTAATGGCAACACTTCAAGACGAAGGCTTTAAAGTAGCTATTGTGACTGATGGCCGTATGTCGGGCGCATCAGGTAAAGTACCTGCTGCTATTCACTTAGCGCCAGAAGCTGTTGAAGGTGGCATTATTGCAAAAATTCTTGAGGGCGATTTAGTAACACTGGATGCGCCAAACGGAATATTAAAAGTACATGTTAGCGACGAAGAGCTTGCTAAGCGTGAACTACAACTTAGCCAACCAAGCTTAACCTTTGGTACCGGCCGAGAGTTATTTACTGGATTTAGAAATATTGTAAGCAGCGCCGATTTAGGTGCGAGTGCTTTTGGACTTGAATAATAATTGCCACACACTGGGTAATGAGGAACAAGTAATGAGTATTGAAAAAATCTTAGCGTCGGCACCTGTGGTGCCAGTGGTTGTAATCGAAAAACTAGAAGATGCAGCACCACTCGCTAGAGCGTTATACAACGGTGGCTTAAAAGCCCTTGAAATTACGCTACGCACGCCTGTTGCAGTGGAAGCTGTAAAACTAATGAAAGCAGAAGTTCCAGAAGCTTACGTTGGTACAGGTACAGTGGTTGATAAAGCTAGCTTTGATGCTTCAGTAGAAGCAGGCGCTGATTTTATGGTAAGCCCAGGTGTAAGTGATGAATTATTAGCATTAGCTAAAGATTCAGACATCCCTTTTTTACCGGGTGCAGCAACTGCAAGCGAAGTAATGCAGTTAGCAAGCCATGGCTTTAAGTACTTAAAATTCTTCCCTGCAGAGGCTGCAGGTGGAACGGCAATGCTTAAGTCGATTGGCGGGCCATTGCCGCACATTACTTTTTGCCCAACCGGTGGTATTAGCCTAGCAACAGCCCCTAATTACTTAGCGCTTAATAACGTTATTTGTGTTGGTGGTACGTGGATGCTAGATAAGCAACTAATTGAAAACAAAGACTGGCAAGCCATTGAAGCGCTTGCTCGACAAGCAAGTGAAGTTAAATAGGAGTCTAAAAATGATTAATGTAGCAATTAATGGCTATGGCCGTATCGGTCGCAACGTATTACGTGCACTTTACGAGTCAGCACAAAACAGTGAAATTAAAATTGTAGCAATTAACGATTTAGCACCGGCTAACGTAAATGCGCATTTAACACAATTTGACTCAGTTCACGGTCAATTTTCTCAAAAAGTAACGTTATCAGATAACACTATGCTGATTGGTGATGACGTAATTACTTTGACTCAAGAGCGTGACCCTACAAACTTACCGTGGAAAGAGTTAAACGTAGATATCGTTTTAGAATGTACTGGTTTTTTCACTAAGCGTGAAGACGCAGCTAAGCACATTACAGCAGGTGCTAAAAAAGTAATTGTGTCTGCTCCTGGTAAAGGTTTAGATGCAACGGTAGTACACGGCGTTAACAGCGATGTAATTAACGCTGATAGCAACATTATCTCTAACGCATCATGTACTACTAACTGTTTAGCGCCAATTGCAAAAGCAATTAACGACACAGTAGGTATTGAGCAAGGTAGCATGACTACAATTCATGCTTACACAAACGATCAAAACTTATCTGACGTTTATCACCCAGATCTATACCGTGCACGTAGTGCAACACAGTCTATGATCCCAACTAAAACAGGTGCTGCTGCAGCTGTTGGCTTAGTACTTCCTGAGCTTGCGGGTAAATTAGACGGTATGTCGGTACGTGTACCTACTATCAATGTTTCTTTAGTTGATTTTACGTTTATCACTAAGCGCGAAACAACTGCTGAAGAAATCAACGAAGTAATGAAAGCCGCAGCAACAGGTTCAATGAAAGAAATTTTAGAGTACAACGAGCTTCCGCTTGTTTCTATTGATTTTAATCACAACCCTGCGTCATCAATTTTTGATGCAACGCAAACTAAAGCTGATGGCAAACTAGTTAAAGTAATGGCTTGGTACGACAACGAGTGGGGTTTCTCAAACCGCATGTTAGACCAAGTTAAAGCATTAGGTCAGTACTTATAATTGACCCTGTAAAAGTTTAGCTTTATCCAACCAAGCCTGCATTATGCAGGCTTTTTTATTTTGATTGATTTATACCCGCTCGTTTAATAAAGCGCTTAGCTCTTTAAAACTAGGCCGCGATGCAATATCCGTATTTATAGCACGCGCTGCTATATCAGACATTTTACCAAACAGTTCGTTTTGCTTATCTGCAGCGCTAACAGTGCTTAGCAAGTCCTCAATTAAACAACCAAAAGCGCGGACTTCTATTAACTGTATTTGCTGTTGCTGATATTCGCTAAGCATGGCTAAATTTGTTGCTGCACCAAAATCACCAAATAAAACGTCATATTGTTCATTTATCATGGTGTTGTGTGCGTAAATATCGCCATGACTTACGTTGTTAGCATGTAAGTGGGCAAGGGTGCTTATCATTTGCTGGGCAACTTTATAAATTGCCTCAGGCGAATAGTGACAGTGTGTATTAAAGGTATCGCGCGTACAGGTTTCTAAACTTGGCGGCAAACCTAAATTAGTAAAGCGTGTATCTATTAGCTCCATCACTAAACCAAGCTGTGTGCTTTGCTCTATGTAGCTTAATACGTTAATTAAGTTTTTATGATAGCCTGCTTGTAAACAGCAGTTTACTTCATCAAGTGGGTAGCCATCGCTTGTTATTGCCCCTTTAAATAATTTTACCGCCACATCGTGCTGTGCTGTTTTAGCTAAATGAATAACGCCCGATGCACCTTGGCCAATTACTTTTTTAAGCTCAAAATTTTCAAGTGGGTTGTTTTGCAAACGACTGTTAGTTAAGCACTGAGCTTTATTAAATGCATTACCCGCAAAGGCAAGCCAAGCAAGTTTGGGGAGTTCTAATAGCCAATTATCAAGTTTTGTTAGGTTATTAGCAGAGAGCCTAACTAGCTCTAAATTAGTACAAGAGGCCATACTCGCGGGTAGTTGTTTTAGGTTATTTCCTGCAAGGGCGAGCTTTTTAAGCTGTGTGTAATTACCAAAGTCACTTGGCAATGCGCTTAATTTGTTATCGGTAAGTATTAACCATTCAATATTTTTAGGTAAGCTGTTTAGTGCAAACTCTGTTATTTGATTGCCTTTAAATGCAACCATAATTAAAGCAGGGCACTTAGCGAGTACTTTAGGTATAAGTTTAAATTGGTTAAACGATAAAAACACCCGCTTAAGCTTTGTTAAGCACGCAAACTCATCTGGCAGTGTAGTGAGATTATTGTTTGATAAATCGAGTACTTCTAAGGTATCTGCAAGGGTTAAAATTTCTAAAGGAAACTGTGTTAAGCCTTCTACGAGTTGTAAGCGAGTAACACCATTCAACCTACCAGACTTAAGCTCTGCAAGGGTATTCATAAATTTTCACAAGCCTTTTAAAATAAAAAAGCCAACATCGCTGTTGGCTTAAAGTAAATACGTTTAGTAAAGTTTAAAATTGCGCGTTATGGTAAACGTTTTGCACGTCGTCACAATCTTCAAGCATGGCTAAAAAGCGCTCCATTACTTCTACGTCTTCACCTTCAATAGGGGCTTCAACTTGTGGTACAAACGAAATTAAATCTACGTCAAAATCTGTAATACCCATTTCTTCAAGCGCTGTACGGGTGTTGTTGTATTCTGTATGTGGTGCAAAAACCGTCACCTTACCGTTTTCTACTTCTACATCTGTTACATCAACATCGGCCATCATAAGGGCTTCTAGTACAGCTTCATCGTCATCGCCGTCAAAAACAAAAATAGCGAGGTGATCAAATAAATGTGATACCGAATTTTGTGCGCCTATTTTAGCGTTTGCTTTGGTAAAACAAATACGCACATCAGCAAACGTACGCTTATTGTTGTCGGTTAAACAGTCAACAATAATCATACAGTTACCAGGGCCGTAACCCTCATAGCGTGTGGCTGCGTAATCTTCACCGCCACCGCCTTTGGCTTTGTCTATTGCGCGCTCAATAACGTGTGCGGGTACCTGGTCTTTTTTAGCGCGCTCGATTAAACGGCGCAGCGCAAGGTTACCATCTGGATCTACGCCACCATTTTTAGCGCAAATGTATATTTCTTTACCGTACTTAGAATAAACTTTAGTTTTAGCACCCGCAGTTTTAGCCATTGAATCTTTTTTGTTTTGGTAAGCTCTTCCCATCTGCGTTTCGCCTTAATATATGTAAATTATTGAATAAAATTGCAAGGCCGTATTCTAAAGGTAAAGCCGCAGTATCGCCAGTAAATGGCGTTAATTAATCATCTTGCTGTTGTAATTGCCACATTTGAGCGTATTGACCATTTTGTAATAAAAGCGCTGAATGTGTGCCTTGCTCAACCAGTTCGCCCTTTTTAAATACTAATATGTTATCGGCATCAACTATAGTTGATAGCCGGTGCGCAATCACAATACTGGTGTGGTTTTGAGTTACATCGCGCATTGCCTTTAAAATGGCTTGCTCCGCGTGCGAGTCGAGCGCCGAGGTCGCCTCATCAAAAATTAAAATAGGAGATTGCTTTAAAATTGCACGTGCAATGGCAATACGTTGTTTTTCGCCGCCAGATACTTTTAAACCGCGCTCGCCTACCAACGTTTTATCGCCTTGCGCTAAAGTTGAAATAAAGTCTTTTAAATGGGCCATTTCTATTGCTTTATCTATTTCACTATCGCTTGCTGTGGGTCTGCCATAGGCAATGTTTTCGCGTATGCTGGTGTTAAATAGCACGGTGTCTTGTGGCACTATAGCAATGGCTTTACGCAGGCTATCTAGGGTGACGGAGTCTATAGCTTGGTTATCTATGGTTATACTGCCCGCGCTAATATTGTAAAAGCGATAAAGTAACCGCGCCAACGAGCTTTTACCTGCACCACTTGCACCTACAACGGCAACCTTACTGCCTGCTTTAACTTGAAAGCTAATATTACTAAGAATAGGGCGGTTGGCATCGTAACTAAAACTCACATTATTGAAGGCTATATTGCCTTTGCTAACACAAAGGTGTTGAGCATGGGGTCGCTGCGTTACCTGTGGTTTTTTATTAAGTAAGCCCAGCATGTTTTCTAAATCGGTTAGGGCGCGCCTTATTTCTCGATAAACAAATCCCAAAAAGTTAAGTGGTAAAAATAATTGGATCATGTAGGCGTTTATCATTACTAGTTCGCCAATTGTTAGAGCGCCCGTTACCACTTCTTTGGCACCTAACCACATTAACGCTGTAATAGCGCTGGCAATTATAAACGCTTGTCCTGAATTAAGCGCAAGCAACGACATTCTATTTTTTAAACGTGCGGTTTCCCAATTTGCTAAAAAAGAGTCATATGTTTTGGCTTCAAATTCTTCGTTGTTAAAATATTTTACAGTTTCGTAGTTAAGCAGGCTGTCTATGGCGCGCGTATTACTAAGGTTATCGGCGGCGTTTGCCTCGCGTATAAAACGGTTTCGCCACTGCGTTACTGTTACAGTAAAGGTAATATAAATAGCAACCGCTAATAAGGTTATTAATGCAAACCAAATAGAAAATAGCGAGCCAAAAATAATAGCAACGGTCAGTATTTCAAAAAGGGTGGGGACAATATTAAACATTAAAAAACGCATTAAAAAGCTCAGTCCACTAGTACCACGCTCTATATCACGGCTTATTCCACCGGTTTGCCTATCGAGATGAAAAGCAAGCTCTAGCGAGTGTAAATGTTTAAATACTTTTAACCCAATATCACGCATCGCGTGCTCTGTCACACGAGAGAACACCGCATCTCTTACTTCGCCTAAAAACACGCTGGCAAACCTAAGCCCACCATACATAAGCAATAGTAATGCAGGGATAACTAAAACTGGATTGATTGATTTATCAACCGAGTCGATAATTTCTTTTAATGCCCAAGGCATTAAAAGAGTTGCGCCTTTAGCTCCTATAAGCGCTAAAAGGGCTAAAAGTACGCGCCCTTTAAATTTAGTAATGTATGGCCACAGCGTTTTAATACTTTGTTTTAAGGTCATTGCGTCGGCGCGTTTTATAGTACTGTGTTTAGAGCGCATTACGGGTCTCAGTCAAATAAATACTTAATTAATATGCATTGTATTTTAAATACTTGCCCATATATACTACGTATCCCTTATTTTAGTTTGACGCAACCATGTTTAACGTTCGTGTGTTTATAACTGCTTTTTTGCTGTTTTGTGCGCTTTTTAGTGTTCAAAGTAGTGCGCAGTGCGCGACACATAAAATAAACACTGTAACCACCTCATTGAGTGTGTTTGCTGATAGCGTCGATTTAGCTAAAACGCTGCCTATATCAAAATCGGTAAAGGGAAATGAGCACAAAAAAACACATCAAACAGGGTTTGACGCTCATCAACCTAGGTTAACGGCTAGTAATTCTTCGTTATTTTTACATGTCGCGCAAAGTGAGCCTGAATACGACGTTGTATTTGAATTTTTTGCACACACCCTTTTTAGAGAAATATACCTAAGCCCCAACGCGTTTATTGCCCAACAGCCATGGTATACACTTGTAACACATAGCAAAAAGTCGCGACTCAGCGGCTGGAAAGACGCTAATTTACTCTATACCGCCGTAAGTACCTACCACGCTTAATTTTCTTATTTAATTTTTATTAGGTTTTAACGTTTTACGTTTAAGCCTTGAGATTAATTGTGCTTTAAAAAGTACGTTGCCAGTAATTTACTGGCAATAAGGAAAAAACATGTTAAGTGTAAAAAAAGATCACAAGCCATTTATGGCTAAATTTAAATTAAGCTATATAGCCATGCTTATTGTGCTGGTTTTATTAGCCATTAGCGCATTACCCAACTTATACCCAAATAAATCGTGGTTACATGTAAGCAATGCACATCATAGCGAAACGCAAATTGTGCCAAGTACTAATGCATTAGTTACTTTTTTAAATAACCAAGGCTTAGACGTTGAGCAAGGCCTTGATAAGCAATCAACTATAAATATTTTATTGAACGAGCCAACTAAAAGCGCCCAAGCGCAAGCGGCTATAAAGGCGCAGTATCCAAGCACGCAAGTTAAAATTGTAGAGCATGCAACCAGCCCACCATGGTTACAAAATTTTGGTTTATCACCAATCAAATTGGGACTAGATTTAAACGGCGGCGTGTTATTTGTACTCGACGTAGATTTAGATAAAGCCGTTGAGGAGCAATTAGTGAGTGCGTATCAACAAGCTAAGTCAATTATTGTTAAGCAAAAAGCGCACGGTCTTAAAGCGCAGCAAACTAAGCATGGCTTTGAAATTAATGCACTGCCTCACGCGGTGCAAAAACTTACACCTGTAATTGATGAGCTACAAAGTCGCTTTGCTAATTTAGCAGTTACAACAACCAGTAATGGTGATATTAAAAATGCAAAATTCACCTATTCAGAGCAATGGCGAAGCAACTTTGATAAAGAAGTTATGAGCCAAACGCTCACAACGCTTCGTTCACGCATAGAAGAATTAGGCATTACCGAAGCCGTCACTCAGCGCCAAGGTAAAAACCGTATACGCATAGAGCTACCTGGCGTGCAAGACCCAACCGAGGCAAAGCGCATTATAGGCGCGACTGCATCACTTGGGTTTTATCAGTTAAAAGAACTGGGTGGTAAAACATTTAATATGCAGTCGGGTGGCACCATAAATCTTGATCCTGTGCCTATTTTTACCGGCGATCATATTAATAATGCCAACATAGGCCGCGACGATTGGGGTAAGCCACTGGTTCAACTAAGTTTAGATGGGCAAGGCGGCGATGCTATGTCGGTGTTTTCAAAAGCCAATATTGGTAAGCCTATGGCCACGGTTTACTCTGAGTACTCTCAAAACGCAAGCGGTGAAACCGTTAAAAAAAGTGAAGTTATAAATGTAGCGAATATTGCGCAGCATTTAAGTTCACGTTTTAGTATTACCAATATGAAAAGCCAACAAGCAGCGGCCGATTTAGCCTTATTATTACGCGCAGGCTCGCTAACTGCACCGGTTACTATTGTGCACGAGCAAACAATTGGCCCAAGCCTAGGTCAAGAAAATATAACTAACGGCTTGGCCGCATTAATGCTGGGAATGGGTATTACACTTGCCTTTATGGCGCTGTGGTATCGCCGCTTAGGACTTATTGCAAACGTAGCGCTGTTATTAAATTTAACGTCGCTTGTGGGGCTAATGTCGTTATTACCAGGGGTTGTGTTAACACTTCCGGGTATTGCCGGGCTGGTACTCACCATTGGTATGGCGGTAGATACCAACGTTATTATATTTGAGCGAATAAAAGAAGAGCGCAGAAAAGGCCGCTCTGCTTATCAAGCTATTCAAGAAGGTTACAAGCAAGCCGCTAACACCATATTTGATGCCAATATAACCACTATGATCACCGCGCTTATTTTATATGGCATAGGTTACGGGCCAGTTAAAGGTTTTGCCATAACATTGGCACTTGGATTAATTACTTCAGTATTTACTGGCGTGTACGTATCAAAAGTATTAAGCCAAACGGTATATTTAAAAATGGCTAAAAAAGCAGGAGTAAATGCACATGCTTAACACTTTTTTAAAGGGAGAGGCGGGCACGCGCCTGCGTTTTTCAGGCATGCTTTTGAGCGCCATACTTGTACTGCTGTCGGTGTTTACGCTTAGTCAAAAAGGGCTTAATTTTGGGCTCGACTTTACCGGTGGTTACCTAACAGAATTTACCACCAGCCAAGGTGTTGAGCTAAAACAGCTTGAGCAATTTATTACTAAAAATCACAATGGCGAGTTTGAACTAACCGCACAAGGGAATAATCACTTTCAACTACGCGAAGCGCCCAGCGGTTCAACAGCAAACAGCAATGATTGGCAAAGCGGCATTACACAAAATGCAGATATTAACGCCGAGGTTTTATCATCAGCGTATATTGGCTCGCAAGTGGGTGATGAACTGTTTGAGCAAGGTTGTTTAGCGCTATTTTCAGCCATGGTTGCAGTAATGCTTTATTTAGCTGTACGGTTTGAATGGCGTTTAGCTGTTGGCTCTGTGGTTGCGCTAGTGCATGATTTATTACTGGTACTGGGGCTATTTTCGCTATTAAGTATTGAGTTTAATTTGACGGTACTTGCCAGTTTGCTTGCCATTATAGGCTACTCACTTAATGACTCTATAATAGTAGGCGATAGAGTACGCGAGCTTTTACGTGTTAAATCTAATAATGCGCTTAGCCCCGCAAGTATTATTAACAACGCCATAAAAAGCACCTTAACACGTACGCTTATTACATCGGGCACCACGCTTGCTACAGTTGCAAGTGTTTGGCTCCTCGCGGGCGCGCCATTACAAGGTTTTGCCATCGCGCTATTTACCGGCATTGTAGTAGGTACGTTCTCATCTATTTGTATTGCGGCTACTTTACCTGAGCTTTTAGGGTTAAGTGCTAAAAATTACGAAGAAAAACAAGATGCAGAAACGCAAGCGTTGCTCGATATGCCCTAGTAATAAATACTTTTAAAATCTGCATTAAAATACAGGCGCTTAAAATAATGGTTTTAAGCGCCTTATAACGGTAAAATTAATCACATAGTTTACCGTATTGGTTATTAGCGCCTTACATGAATAAATCCCACGTAATAGAACACCTTAAATTTGCACTAGAAGCCCAATTAAACAGTGCAAAACAAGCAGCAAAAGCCGCGCACGACGCCGCCACTCACGAAGAAAGCGTTGCAGAAACGCAATATGACACCCTAGGGCTCGAAGCCGCTTATTTAGCTCGAGGCCAAGCCGAGCGTGTAAACGATTGCTACAAAAGCATTAAACAATTTGAAGCCATTTTTAAAGAGCCCACTCACAAAAAAGTGATTATAAGTTCACTCGTTTGCTTAGAAGATGAAAGCGCCTTACAAAAATGGTTTTATTTAGGCCCAGCCGCAGGCGGCTTAACGGTTGAAGTAAAAAACATAACGATTCAAGTTGTTACCCCCGAAGCACCCCTGGGTAAACAACTTTTAGGCAAACAGTTTGATGATGAAGTAAGCCTAAGTATTGCAGGTAAAAACCATGAATATAATGTGGTAGAAATTTTATAAACATTGGTTTTATATGTAGGTCGGATAAGCGAAGCGCCATCCGACAAAGCCATATCAATATAATAAACGCTTATACTTAAAAATTAATTGTCGGATGGCATGGCTTCGCCATTTATCTGACCTACGTCAATGTTGTATATATCCTAAATTTGCGCTTTATTTGTCTAATGCGTAACAAATAATACAATGGATATGCAATGCAATATCGTCGTAATTATGTAAAAGGTGGGACGTACTTTTTTACAGTTAATTTGCTCGATAGGAATAAATCGTTGTTGGTTGAGCATATCGATTTATTAAGAGAGTCTATCCGCTTTGTTAAATCTCAAAGGCCATTTTATATAGATGCATGGGTTGTGCTGCCCGATCACCTTCATGCAGTTTTAACTTTACCAGATGATGATGTGGATTATTCGAGTCGCTGGCGAGAAATTAAAAAGCGATTTTCAAAATCTCTCCCAAAGACAGAGTTTTTAACTCAAACACGGAAACGTAAAAATGAACGTGGAATTTGGCAGCGCCGTTTTTGGGAACATACTATTAGGGATGATAATGATTATTGGCATCATGTTAACTATGTTCATTTTAATCCGTTAAAACATGGCCTAGTTAGTCAAGTAGCTGATTGGCCTTATTCAAGTTTTCATAGAGCCGTGAAACAAGGTATTTATGCAAATAATTGGTGCGGATAAAAAATATAAATATTTCGTAGGTCGGATAAGCGAAGCGCCATCCGACAAAGCTATAGCTTCATAATACACTTTAGTTTTGTACAAAAGTTTTTGTTAAATGAAATAATTTCGGCCTTTATTACGCGTCGGATGGCATGGCTTCGCCCTTTATCCGACCTACGAATTAGCCTTTTTCACAAACTTTGCTGTTACCATCATTTCGCCAATGCCATCTACTTTGCAATCTAGCTCGTGATCTTTTTTATCAAGCACACGCCTTACGACCGCTTTGGTGCCAATTTTAATAACTTGTGAGCTGCCTTTAATTTTTAAATCTTTGGCTACGGTTACTTTATCGCCATCATTAAGTTGGGTGCCGTTGGCATCTTTAACTAAAATTGCGTCTGCATCGTTTGTACTATTTGGATTCCATTCATAGGCGCATTCAGGGCATATAAGCAGTTGCTGGTCTTCGTAAACATATTCAGATTGGCACTGTGGGCAGGCAGGATGTGACATTTTTAACGCTCATAAAATATTAATTTTGCGTATTTTAATCTGCATTAATAGGAAAATATAGTTAATCAATATTTTTTATCTTCACGCTAAAAATATCTCGTTTGTGTGGTTTTTAAAAAGGGCATATAAAGCAGATGTCGCTTAAGCAATTTAAGCGCTAACACTTACAGTAGGTATTTGTTAAAGCACCCATCGTATTAAGTGATACGCGCAATGCCCACTTAGTACGATGGGTGTTTCTATTTATAGTGCTGAGTATTTTATTAGGCATGCTTTTTATATTTTTGACTTAACTAGGAAAAGTCGTGTTTAAAACCTTAATAGTGGTTGATAACAACGAGCAAACACTTGCTCAATCGTTCGACAATGTGATTTCGTTTAATAGTTACTTACGTGATTACCCAAAACCTAATGAACCTAAAACCCGCATTATTAATTTATGCGACTCAAGCCAATACTTGAGTAAGGGTTACTATTGCTCTTTGCTTGCAGAGGCCCGCAAACACCAGGTGTTACCCAGTGTTAAAACAATAAACGCGCTTCGAAGCGGTCAAGCTCCTATGTTAAATATTGGCTCTATTGATGGCGAAATTTACTTTGGTAATGCCTTAAACGAGCTACAAAGCAAAGCGGCTAAATCGGTATTTAAGCAATACCCAGCGCCTATTTTATATGTAGATGAACAAGGCTTGTTACAGCAAGGTTCGCTTAGCACTTTAAACGATGAGCAATACAGCAATTTTGTAGTAAAACTAAATACGTTTACCCAAACCCAATGGCGTATTGGTACTGTGCAGCGCCGTTTTAGATGGTACATGGCAATCCTTGTTGATCATAACGAAAAAGTACCACCGAGCGATAAAGACGCCATTGCCCGTTTTATAAAAGCAGCGGCTAAACATGGTATTAATGCGCAAGCACTCAGTTTTGATGAAATAGACAATATTGCCCAGTTTGATGCGTTATTTATTCGCCAAACTACAGCAATTGACCACCCAACGTATCGCCTTGCAAGTAAAGCGCAAAGCCTTGGTTTAGTGGTTATTGACGATGCTGAGTCTATTTTACGCTGTTGTAATAAAGTGTATTTACACGATGCGTTTAATTATCAAAAGGTGCCGAGCTTAAAAACGGTGGTAGTGGCTGATCAATCAGCGCAAACGCTTGAGCAATTAGAAGAGGCGTTTACCTATCCGCTGGTTTTAAAAATGCCTGAAGGGTCGTTTTCTAAAGGGGTGTTTAAAGTTGCAAACCGCAGTGAGCTTGAAGCTAAACTAACCGAGCTGTTTGAATATAGCGCATTGGTACTTGCACAAGAATACATGTACACAGAATACGATTGGCGAGTAGGTGTATTAAATGGCCGCGCTATTTATGCGTGCCGCTACTTAATGGCGCGTAATCATTGGCAAATTTATAATCATGATGCTAAACGGTTTTTCTCTGGTGGCTTTGAAACGCTACCTACCTTTGAGTTACCAAAAGCCGTGTTAGATGCCGCTTTAAAAGCATGTAAAACTGTGGGCAAAGGCTTATATGGCGTAGATGTTAAAGAGCATCAGGGCAAAGCATATGTGCTTGAAGTAAATGACAATCCAAGTATTGATCACAAAGTAGAAGATGGCTATTTGGGCGACGAGCTATACATGATCATTATGGATGAATTTAAACAACGTTTAGAAGCGCGAGGCCGTGGGTAATAACATGCGTAACCTTGTTATTCGACAGGCACTTAGCAGTGATTTAAACGCATTGATTGACGTTGAAAATACTTGCTTTAATAACGATAAATTGAGCCCGCGTAGCTTAAAGCGCTGGTTAAATGCTAAGCACGGTATTTTGCTCGTTGCCGATAATGGCGAGCAAGTATGCGGCTATGGGCTGGTGTGGTGCCATAAAGGCACGCGTTTAGCGCGTTTATATTCGCTTGCTGTAAAACCCACAATGCAAGGTAAAGGCATTGCTAAAATGTTATTAGCTGAGCTTGAAAAACAAACCAGTGAGCGTGGCCGGCTTTACTTACGTTTAGAAGTGGCGGTAAATAACGAAAGTGCGATTGGGCTATACAAAAGCTTGGGTTACAGAGTATTTGGCCAATATAGCGATTATTATGACGATCATAGTGATGCACTGCGAATGCAAAAAAATATTCGCCAAACGAGTGAGCTAAAAGTAGCGCGATTAACGCCGTGGTACCAACAAACTACCGAGTTTACCTGTGGGCCTGCTGCGCTATTAATGGCAATGGGGGCACTTAAGCCAACAACTAAGCTTAGCCAATCACATGAGCTGGCACTTTGGCGCGAAGGCACCACCATTTTTATGACATCGGGCCACGGTGGTTGCCATCCGTTTGGTTTAGCGTTGGCGGCTAATAAACGCGGCTTTAAAAGCGAGGTAATGGTAAATACCACAGAGCCTTTGTTTTTAGATGGTGTACGCAGTGAAAATAAAAAAGTGGTGCTTTCAACAGTACACCAACAATTTGTAGAGGGTATAGCGCAGGCAAATATACCGCTTAGCTATAAAGATGTTGAGCTTGAGCATATTGAACAGTGGTTAAGCCAAGGCTTTAGTGTGCTTCTATTAATTAGCACATACCGGTTTGATGGTAAAAAATCACCTCATTGGGTGTGCGTTACCCACCTTGATGAGCACTGCGTGTATGTTCATGACCCATTTTGCGAGCCAGGCAGTGACAAACAGCTCGCAATAGATTGCCAGTACGTGCCTATAGCGCGCAGTGATTTTAGTAAAATGTCAGCATTTGGTAGCCAACGTTTAAGAACCGCGGTGGCCATTGCTAATAATTAATAGGTTTTAAGTAAAGAGTGACTTTTTTAGATTTAATTGATGTAGCCCCTTATTCGTGGGCAGCCATTGGCACCGCCGCTTTTTGCGGTGCAATAATTGGCTTAGAACGGCAATTGCGCGGTAAACCTGTGGGTATTCGTACCTCAGCTTTAATAACGCTGGGCACGTATTTGTTTTTATCAACCGCGTTTAACTTACAAGGCGATGTAATTGATCATTCGCGTGTAGTGGGGCAAATAATTACAGGTATTGGCTTTTTAGGTGCAGGTGTCATGCTTGCAAAAGACGGCGCTGTAGTAGGGGTTACCTCAGCTGCAACCATTTGGGTGCTTGCCTCAATTGGCGTAATGATAGCCACCGACAATCTAGCTGCTGCCATTAAACTTTCGGTGCTGGTGGTTGGTATTTTATACGGTGTAGATGTACTGGAGGCAAAATTTAAAAGCCTAAGCAAAGGCGTACACACTAAAGTAAAAAATTATCAAAAACGTTACTACCGAAAAGACTTTAACGACCCAGAAAGCCACTGATTTAACGCCACTAATTTAGTGGCGTTTTTATATGAGTGTATTAACTAAAGCGTGACTGCTTGGTACTCGATTGCCTCGTTAATAGGTGCAGGGCGACCAATAAAGTAGCCTTGTACGTTATCTACTTTTAGCTGCCTCAATGTGAGAAGCTCTTCTTTATTTTCAATACCTTCAGCTACAATCGTACAATTAATTGCTTTTGCAAAACCACATAATGCTTTTGCGAGTAAAAACTTTCTTTGGTCGTTATTTATATTTTCAGTCAGGCTTATATCAAGTTTTATAATATCGGCTTCTAGCTCCAGTATGTGCTGAAAAGACGAAAATCCAGCGCCTACATCGTCAATAGCTAATTTTACGCCTTTATTTCTCAGTGGCTCAAGTGCCGCGCGCATAGCTTGGTAATCTAAAATAGGCGAGTGCTCTGTGACTTCTAATATAATGCGGGTGCAATCAACATTTTGTAATACATTATTAATTGAGCCCGATAATATATGTGCAGGGGATGTATTTATAGTCACGTAGGCATGTGGGGCAAGTTCATCCATACAATGTAGGGTGTTTTGTATAGCAAGAATTTCCAGTGCTTCACCTAGCCCTAAGTTGTCGGCATCTTTAAACCATACATCGGGGGTTTTGTAAGGTTGAGTAAAAAAGCGTGAAAGCGATTCATAACCCGATAGCCGATTCGTCGCTAGGTTAAAAATTGGCTGAAAATAAATAGTGATGGCATTTGTTTTTATAATATTTTCTATGAGTATTTTTGTCTCATTACTTATGATCTCTGATTGTGATCTTTGTTCAATGAGCTCGGTAGCAAGCTCTGAAATTAGTTTTAAAAAAGCCAGATCTCTATCATTTAAGTTGTCATCAAATGTGGTTTTATAACAACAAAAGGTACCGTACGTTTTGCCTGATGCTAAAACAATCGGCACACCTATGTAAGCGCCTATATTTAACTTTTTGGTGACCGGCATAGTCTTAGTAATAGGGTGTTTATGTGTGTTAGGAATTATTGGTTCAAGGTCGTTGTCTGAAATTTTTTTACAGTAAGTCTCACAAATAGGATCTGAATTACCTACTGATACGCAGTGGTTATCGGTATGATTATCGACCACCTTAAAAACCCGATCTGTTTGTGTAAATTCTGATATAAACGCCACATCCATTTTAAGATGTTTGCGAACAAGCGAAAGTAACCTTAATAACTTTTCGTCCACAGAGCCATTATTTTGTTGTTCAAAAAGATGCTGTTTTATTTCATCGCTCATACAATAACCTAGCTAGGATTTTAGCTAATAGTGTAATTTATATAAGGAAAAAAGCCACTTAATTGCAGCTTTGCATTAGCCAAATAGTTTTCTTCGTACTACTTTTCTATACTCGCTTGGCGTTTGGCTAAGCACTTTTTTAAACACGCGGGTTAAATGTCCTTGGTCATTATAGCCGACCTCAAGTGCTACTTCTTGAATCGTTAAATTAGATGAAGCTAATAACTCTTTAGCGCCTTCTACCCGTAATTGTTGCCAATACTCTATAGGGCTTTGATTAGTTGCAAGCTTAAAGCGGCGGGTAAATGTACGGTAGCTCAAACTAAATTGGGCAGCTACTTCTTGTAAGTTTAACTCGCTGGCTAAATTAGTTTTAAGCCAAAACTGGATTTGCGCTATGAGTTCATCTGGATGGCGGTCAACCGAGCCTTCAAGATAGCGCTGATCTTCGTATGGTTTACGTACTTCGTGCGAAAAGTTACGCTCTACATGTTGAGCTGCTGCTTTGCCATAGTATTGGCTAATGATATGAACGATTACATCGGCAAGGGCATTTAAACTTGCCACCGTATACATGCGCTCAGACTGGGTGATAAAAAAGTCGGGCTTTAAGCGCACTAACGGGTAGTCGTTACTAAATTGTTTTGCATAATGCCAGTGGGTTGTTGCGGGGTGCCCATCCAGTAAGCCCGCTTCTGCAACTAGGCTATTACCCGTGCCTACACCAATTATATGACTGCCGGTTTCAAAACTTTCTTGTAGCCATTCAACCACTTCTTTATTAGTACGTACTACAGGGCGAGGGTTTCGCCAAATGCCGGGTACAATAATTAGGTCGTTGTAGGGCGCGTTGTGTGTGGTGCAGTCGGGGACTATGGCAAGCCCAGTACGGTTTTGTATTGGCTCATTATTTTTAGCAATTAAATTTATACTAAGCGGTCTAAAATCCGTGTGGCTTAAATGGCCTTTTGCATAAGCCTCACCGGCTCTTAGCATTTCAATAGGCAGTGTTAAACTGGTAATAAGTAAATGCGGGTACACTGCTATGGCAATATTTAACGCTGGGTTTACTGATTTTTTATGCATGTGAATGCTCCGACCAGTACTTTTTGGCCTTTAATGCTGAATATTTGGCTATTAAAGCACAAATTGCTGTGGTTAATCCAATTAAACTGTTTGCTTCTCCTATAACACGTTTTAAAGGTTAATTATGACAGCATTACCCGTAATAGTAGGCATGGGTGGTATTAACGCCGCTGGCCGTACTTCTTTTCATCAAGGTTACCGCCGTATCGTGTTAGACGCATTAAACGCACAAGCTCGTAGTGAAACATTTTTAGGCCTCGCCACATTAATGAACTTAGTACGCGTTGTTGATGGTCAATTACAAGACACAAACGGTAATAATGTTGAGCAAAGCGACATAGAAGCACGCTTTGGTGAGCAAATTATTGCTGGCACACTTATTCGTAAAATTGAAAAAGAACATTTTGACGCAGATGCCACGCCTTGGCAGCAAAAGATGACGTTAAAGTCCTCTGATGAAAACGCAATTGTATTTGAAACGCGCGCACGCGATTTACCAACCCCAGTGCCTGTCAGTTGGAAAGTACAAGAGCTTGAAGGCAAAAAAGTAAAAGTGACTATAGCGGCAGAGCTAGATGTAAAATTAGATTCTACCCGTGATAACCCAATTAAATCGGCAGGGCAGTTTCCTACCGGGTTTGATCCATCAATAATGTATAACAGCCGTTACCAGCCACGTGGTTTGCAAGCCACTATATTTGCAGCAAACGATGCTATTAAGTCAACTGGTCTTGATTGGCAACGCATAATGAATAGCGTAGAGCCAGATAAAATTGGTACTTATTCAGCCTCGGTTATTGGCCAAATGGACGACAAAGGATTAGGCGGTTTAGTTAAAGCACGCCAGCAGGGCGATCGTGTTAGTACAAAGCAATTAGCACTTGGCCTAAACACGATGTCGACTGATTTTATAAACGCCTACGTTACAGGTAATGTAGGTACTACGTTTTCTACCTCGGGTGCATGTGCTACATTTTTATATAACTTACGCGCTGCAGTAAACGATATTCAAGCAGGGCGAACCCGTGTTGCGGTGGTAGCAAGTGTTGAATGCGCTATTACGCCTGAAGTAGTAGAAGGCTTTGGTAATATGAGCGCTCTTGCCAATGTTGAAGGCTTGCGCCGTTTAGATAACTTAAGCAGTGAACAAGAGCCAGATTACCGTAAAAGCAGCCGTCCATTTGGCGAAAACTGTGGTTTTACATTAGGTGAAGGCGCACAAGTGGCCATTTTAATGGATGATGCATTAGCACTAGAGCTTGGTGCAGATATTATGGGCTCAGTACCGGATGTATTTGTAAATGCCGATGGTATTAAAAAATCAATCACTTCACCGGGCCCAGGTAACTACATTACGATGGCTAAATCTGCAGCGCTTGCAACAAGCTTATTAGGTAAAGAGGCGTTACAAAAGCGCAGCTTTATTTTAGCGCATGGTTCTAGCACGCCGCAAAATAGAGTAACAGAGTCACTTATTTACCATAAAGTGGCACAAACGTTTGCCATTGATAGCTGGAAAGTGACGGCGCCAAAAGCTTATGTAGGGCATACAATTGCCCCCGCCAGTGGCGATCAGCTCGCTATTGCGCTGGGTGTATTTAGTCATAATATTATGCCGGGTATTACTACCATAGATAAAGTTGCCGACGATGTTTATGCTGATCACTTAGATATACGTAACAGTCATTACGACTGTGGCGACATGGACATAGCCTTTATAAACTCAAAAGGTTTTGGCGGTAATAACGCCACTGCTACTGTCCTTAGCGCTAAAGTAACACTACAAATGCTTGCTAAGCGTCATGGTAAAAAAGCGATGAGTGATTACGCTGATAAAAACACATCCGTTGTTGCTGCGCAAAATACCTATAAAGCGCAAGCTGACCTTGGAAAGTACGAATTAGTATATCGTTTTGGTGATGGCGCCATTGACGATAACGACATTGTAATTGGCGAGGACGGCATAGAGCTTCCTGGTTTTGATAAAGCAATTTCGTTTAATACAACCAACTCCTATCAAGATATGTTTTAAGCACACATACTTGAATCCAAAGGCGCTGTTTAAGGCGCCTTTTTTTCATCTTTTTAATCTGCTAAACCTACGGCGTGTTCTGTTTTGCAATTAAAATATACTGCTGTGAATTTTTACCTAGATGTTGACAATGTTTATTGTAAATAATAGCGAATCACGCTGGTTTAGTTTTTTCTACTTACTAACAGATGTGATCATTTATATGAGTTTAAGAGGTGCTTTATAGCTCATAACCGTTAAAGCAACGATTAGATTAATGAATAAATAGTAAGTATTTTCTTGCGGTAAAAACACACTTTAATAAAAATTTAATTATATTTTTAACTCTATGATATCAAGTTTAAAAAAGATAAAACTAATAACTTATGATTAGTATTAAACAATAAAAATAATTGAAAAACACTAGCGATGTTCCATACTATTTTTAATAGATAAGCCATATATAAAAACTATTCCTACAATTAAATAATTACTAATTTGGCTATGAACTTTATTTACAACCCTTTGTAAACTTAACGTACGCCTGAACAGTTAATGATTAATTTCTGCTTAGGTAAATATTCAAATTATTAATTAGTTTAGGAATAGCAATGAAATTAACCTTAAAAATTCGTCGGATAAAAGGTAGGTTTTTACTTAGCTTTTATATTTTGTTAGTTCTACCGCACATTAGTATTGCTGAAACCGTTTTATTTGATGATTCCCCCCAAAATGGCACCTCTTTGTGGTCTACTTCATCCAGTGAATCAAGCTTAACGCAGATAGGTGAACCAGTAGCTGATGGCGATAAAGCAATCGTAATGTCAGCCCATCATTGGACCCAATCGGGTTTGCGCATTGCACAAGTACCGCCATACGAAGATACTATCCTCGAAGCAAAAATATACCGAAAGTCAGGTAGTAAAGGGACCCTTATGTTTCGTAGGGGGGAAAACTCTTTAAAGATAAATCTAGATGATTCTAATAGCGAGTTTTGGACCATTAATGGCGAGCCAGGACATAATGACTACTCAGATGACACTTGGCATACAATTCAAATACACCTTAAACACTTTAACTTAAACGAAGGAGAGAATGTACTCGCAGTAGGTATTCAGGGCCCTTACGGTACAGGTATATTTTATATGGATTCAGTCTACTTTAAAGAGAATAAATCGATTGTAACTACTAACCCTCCGGCGCCAGGGAATTGGGTACTTACTTTTGAAGATGACTTTAACCAAAACACCCTCAACCCTGATAAGTGGAAAGTTGGCAAGCAATACTTAGGTATGAGTGGCATTGCTGCTAATGCAGGGAGTGAAAATATTAGTGTTGAAAACGATATGCTGATGTTCAAAGCCGAACGAGAACTCTTTAGTCAAGGAGATAAAACGCATCATTATAAAGGGGCTGAGATCAGTACTTTTGGCCAGTTTAGACAGCAATATGGATACTTCGAAGCCAAGATAAAGTATGACTCAATACATGGTACGTGGCCTGCTTTTTGGCTGTTAGCTGATAAAGGAATTTATGGGAGTGATACTTATAGACGCCAAGCTTTATTAAAATTTAGTCTTGATGATATATCAGATACGGTTGACTCAGCACTTCTAAAGCTCAAGGTCTCTAAAGCAACAAATAAAAGCAGTGTTGCAGTACATAAAACACTTTCGAGTGATTGGTCTCAGAGTACAGTAACGTGGGATACAAAGCCGAAGATTGACCCCATTTGGTTTACTCACCGTTATGGTGCTTCATCTGGTGATATTATTGAGGTTGATGTTACTGATTATATTCAAAAGCAGAAAAATGCGGGAAGTGATGCCAGCTTTGCCTTAGTCGATAACTATATGAGAAAACAGCTTTTAGAAATATTCAGTAATGAAGCAGAAAACTCAGCTGATAGGCCTGTACTTGTTGTTAATGACACAAATATAGGAATAACTGATGATGCAACAGTTCGTGGTGGTGAGTATGCTAAAGAAAACTATGGCGAGGAGCCTATTTTATTGGTTAAAGATGTGTGGGGCGATACATCAACCACTTTTGGTAGGGGTATGGAGTTCGATATTATGGAGTATTTAGGCGTGTGGGGCGGCGGTGTCAGTTGGGCTGCTCTACATTGGGATGGATACGGTAGTAAACATGCATCAGTAGAGTCAGATAAACTTTACCTTAATGAAACAGAAGATGACTTTCATCTATTTGGTATGCATTGGGCCCCTAATTACGTTGGAATGTATATCGATGGTGAAAAAGTATGGGAGCATGAAAGCGAGCGGATTGGCAGCTTACCCTCATATGTGATCTTATCATTACAAGTCGGTGGATGGAACGGTAATACTCGTAATATTGATGATGATTTTGTGGCCACAATGCTTGTTGATTATGTCAAAGTATGGAAAAACCAAGAGTAAAATTAGTATTAAAATTTAGGGTAACTGGCTACATAAGAAGGAATACTGATTTAAACTATTTACTTAGCAACGTGTAGCAAAGGCGCTGTTTAAGGCGCCTTTTTTATGCCTGTGTCTTTTATAAAACCCATAATAATACCAATCCGTAATACTCTATCATTTTGCGTGGCTAAACATGTCACTACCTGCGTTAAAATTCTCAATTAGAATAATTAAATAGCGAATTTTTTACCTAGCTACAAACACGTTTTCCAACCTTAAAAATAGATCACTTAATGAAGCGGATTGGTATAAAGTTGATTAAAAAATGACGTGTTTTTTATGGATTAACTTGCATTTATGGAGTACCTTTGTTTTTATAATAGAAACATAATCTAGGATGGATATATCGATGAAAAAACTTTTACTAGCACTTTCTCTCGCTTCAACCTTTCCTCACTTATCAGTATCAGCAGATGATTTTGTAGCTGCTGAAATTATTAATAAAAATTACGACCAGCTCACTAATACCTCGCCGCGTGCATCAAGGTTAGAAGGGATTAATTTAAGTAGCTACGTGGTTGATGAAAACGGCCAAGTGAGTGATATCGAAATTGTGGCTTCGCTTGGTCAAAAAAAATATCAGCGAGAAGTTCTCGATTATGTTTCTAAGCTTAATTATAAAAGTGCACAGATAAATGGCAGCGCCGTGCCTACGGCGAAAACTATTACGGTAAGCTCGCAAAATGTACATGCTAGTTTTTCGAACGACCAGGCATCTCCGGGGTTTTTTGACGATTATGAAAAAGCCAGCCAGCTTATTGATGATAAAAAGTACGATGAAGCTAAAACGTATATTACTGAGCTTGAAAACGAACACACTAAAAACACAGTCGAAATAGTTTTACTGGCTTGGCTTAAAAGCCAACATAGCTACTTTGTGCAAGATTGGAAAAGCTTTGATAAGTCTATTTATGAAGCCTTTTTGTTTAGAGATAACTTACCGGATCAAATAAAAAAACGTGTTATTAAAAATGCCTTACAGTGGTTTATTTCAAAACAAGACTACGTACGTGCTTACGATGCAATTGATGCATTAGGCGATATTGAATCGATAACGTTTAGCGAGGAAAATAGAGCGCAATTACTTGCACAAGTGAATGACATTTATAAAAATTCTGGCGCTATAAATCAGCAAATAACACTTGAATCTGAAAAAGCGGTTTTACCTTTACTTTCTAAAGGTACGGTTAAACTTAGTGCGAGTAAACCGTTATCTAAAGTACAACTTCGCTGTGAAAACAAAGTCGTTAATTATAATACCAACGAGATTGATAAAATATTAATTTCAAAAAATGATATTCGTTGTGGGCTATTAATTAAAAGTGCACAGGCGCAAACAGTTACTTTAAAACAAACTGGTGAAAGCTTTTTATAAAGTATTTTATTGGTAATAAACACTTAAATAAAAACCCCACAATATTATGTGGGGTTTTTGTTATATATATTTAGCAATTAGAGTGTGCTTATTATTGCGCTTCCAGCCTAAATAGCGTTTTGCAAGTAAAGTGGTTAAGCCTATAACCACAGCTATAAATAACAAAGTTGCGCCATAACTCATACCGTACCCCGGTGGAAGGCCTACTAATGTGTCACCGTATGTCATATCGCTAAAACTAAGTCCTAAAACAGGGATAAGCAACCAAGCGACAGCGTGCAATAAATACAAATGTGCAAGGTATGAGAACATACTGGTTTTACCAAGCACTTGTAAAAAGTTGCGAGAAAAGTCGGCTTTAACATGGCTTAAAAGTTTAAGCGCAATTAGCCCAAGGCCCACGGTTAGCAACATAAATTGTAATGACAGTGGGTATTTAGTCGGATTTAAAAACGACATAACAGTATTAATAGTATTGGTATGAATAGTAAATACTGAAGTGTCGCCGTATAAATTAAAACCGCGCAGCACAGTGTATAAAGCAAGGCAGCTTGCACCTAATATAGCTGCATGATTCATCACCTGAGCTTTGTACTGGTGTTTTTTATAATATACCCCCGCGCAGTAGGCTAAAGCCATTAAACCTACAATGGGCGCAACTGGGTAAGTTGTTCTCATTTTTAAGCCCAAAGGTAGTTCAAGTACATTTTTTTGATGTGCAATAGACCAAAGTGTATGTGCAAACGTATTTGGCTCAAAGCTTACGCCATCAAATAGGTTATGGCCAAACACCAACAATAAAGCACTTATTAGTACGCCGTAAATGCCTAATAAACGTAATAAGCCTAATATGACAAATCCCCAGCCTATCGCCCAAATGACCTGTGCGTATAACATTGGAAAAGCGGGGTTAAAGCTCCATGACCACGAAACAATGGTAAATTCAAAAATGATTAGCACCAACCCACGGACAATTAAATTGTAAGAAAATGCCTTAGTTGAAGCGTATTTATGCTCAGTAACAGCTGCTGAAAGGCCTGCTAAAAAAACAAATAAAGGGGCGCAAAAGTGCGAAATAAAGCGGGTGAAAAAAGTAACAGGGCTGGTACCCGGAACCGTCATAGGATCGGTTACTGAGTAATTAAGACAATAATACATACCATGGTCAATCACCATAAATATAATGATAATGCCACGCAATAAATCAATATGATGCAACCGAGGGGCTGTAGAGTGAGACGACATCATTAAGCTCAAATACGTTGTATAAATTTAGCGATATTATATGTTATATAGTATCGTCATGCGAGCTTGAGCGCTTTTAAGCGCCTTGATTTATTACATTAATTTAGGTTGCAGTAGTTACTCACAATTTATCTTCTTTTTAGTAATTACATAATGGTACACCTTAGCATTACTTAAACTTTTTAATGTACCTCAGTGTTATAAAATTAATGATAGCTAATAAAATAGCAATTTCGTAACGGCTGTAGGCAACCGCTATACCAATTAAACCCATATTCCATATGCTTGCTGCTGTTGCGGTACCTGATGTAGATTTATTATTTTTTAAAATTGCACCACCGCCAATAAAGCCTATGCCGGTAATAATCCCTTGTAGCATTTTAGATTGCGCTTCTGCACCTTCTAGCACTGACATAGCAATTACCGCATAGCCACATGAGGCAACTGCCACAAGCGGAAAAGTCCTTAACCCTGCACCATGGTGGCTTCGCTCCCTGTCGTAAGCCATAGGCAGTGCGAGTATGTAGGCAATGCCAAGGTGTACTAAATTATCGATGATTTCGTTCCACTGTAAATCAATTTCCATAATGGTCTCTATTGGTTAAGGGTGTAAACTAATAGCAACCTACAGGCCAGCTTGTTTTATTGCTTAAAATCAATGTGTTAAATTTAAATTTGAGAGGCATTCATTGATTAATTGGTAACATTTACATAGTTAATTTACGCTTTTACAGATAAACCCTGCCTATGCGTTTAATTAATTATGCAAAGTGCGTATTATTTTATTATTAAACATTAATAAACAGTATTTCACTTGCCTTTACATACAACCAAGCTTGAAAAAACAGCGTTATTACTTTGCCTTACTCTTTGTGCTATTGCATTTTTGGCGCCTCAATTACTTACTAATTATTTGCAACCACTTATAAATAACGCCTTAAGTTTTTTAGGGGCGCCGTTTTTTTTGTTAGTAAATTTTTTATAACTTGCAGTCATCGTTATTGCCATAAGCCCGCTTGGGAGGCGAAAAGTAGGCGGTGACAATGCCCGTATTGAATTTGGCTTATTTGGCTGGCTTTCTATGCTTTTTGCCGCAGGGATGGGGTCGGGTTTGATTTTTTGGGGAGTTGCGGAGCCTGCGTTGAATGTAGTTAACTCTCCTTTAAAACATACACTTTACCCTGACAAAGTAAGTAGTGCTTTAGCGCTGACGTTGGTTAACTGGGGGGCGCATGCGTGGGCTCTTTATGCAGTATTTGGGCTTGTGTTAGGTGGCTTAACAAAAAACAGTCATTGCAGTGGTGATATTAGCGCACCGGTAATCAGTGCATTAAAAGGCGCAATAAATATAAAATACCAAAACAGGCTTACCTTTATTGTTAAATTAGTGGCCGTGCTCGCCATTTTTTTTGGTGTGGTTGGGACAATTGCAAACTCTACGTTATTGCTACGCAAGGGAATTGAAATAAACCTAGGGATAGAGTCCGCGCTTGTATCTGGTTTTATCATAGTCAGCTTAATTGTATTGCTGTATACAATATCGGCCAAGCTTGGGCTTAAAAAAGGTATTCAAACGCTGAGTAAGTTTAATGTTTGGCTAGCTTTTTTACTTTTATTGTGGCTACTTTTGTTAATGCCCATACAGCCTATAATGGCTATTGCCATTGATGGCACAAGGGATTACCTACGGCTTATTTTTACAGGGGCATGGCAATTACAAAGGCAACTTAATAACCCCGAGTGGGCAAATGGCTGGACCTACAATTATTATTTTTGGTGGTTAGCGTGGGGACCTTTTGTTGGCGTGTTTTTAGCTAAAATTAGCCAAGGCCGGCCAGTGTGGCAATATATATTGGGCGTAGTTTTGCTACCTACGCTTGTGACTATTGTGTGGTTTAGTGTGTTTTCGGGCTCGGCTATCGCATGGGATAAAACCTACCATGCCGGTATTTTAGATGCCATTAAAGCCGACTATACCCAAGGGCTATTTATATTTTTTCAGCAGTTAGGCTGGCAAGGCGCCGTACTTATTTGGTCAAGCTTGTTACTGTTACTTATTTTTGTGGTTACCTCAGCCGACTCGGCCATATTAGTAATACGTGATTTAACAAATAGCAAAAAGGCAAAAGCATGGAGTATTTATGGTTGGTCACTCGCGCTTGGGCTTTGTGCCTTTATATTACTGGTACAAAATAATGAGCCACTAAACAGAACCATTGCTATTATTGGCGCTTTACCGTTTTTAGTTATTTTTATTTTGCAGCTGGTGGGCTTTATAAAAGAGTGTATAAGTGAATTTAAGTATTAGGGCTTAAACCCATTTTATTAATAAAAGGATGACGCACTGTATTAAATTGTACGCTTACGCCGCTCAAAATTAAGTATATAGAACAGGTATACATATTTTTACAATACTATTTTTAAAGATGTTTATAATTTAGGTAATATTTTTGATCAGGATGAGCCATGAGAGCGCTAACTTTATGTTTATGTGTTATTTACCTAAGTGGCTGCACAGTCGCTGGTGTTATAATTGATGGGCAGGCACAGTCAAATGCACGCGCCAATAAATATAGTAATAGCCCAGCTCGTTCAGATCCTTATAAAAATCCACTCGAACCTGTACCGAAAGACAAAAACGGGTTTAGTTTTACCGATATAGGGTTAAAAATAGATTCATTGCTGATCAATTTAGTAAAAGGTGAGGGCAATACGGTACAAGTGTGTAGGCAAGTGAGTAAAGTATTGAAAGAGTGTGTAGAAGTAGATAAATCTGATCTACACACTAATGAGATTACGCAGTTAAAAACTGACTATGAAATGATAAGTGTTGGTCAATAAAGCTGCTTATAAAAAAGTAACTATGATCGTAGCCAGCTTGCATTTCAATGCTAAGCGGATAGCCTTTATTTTTAGCAACAGCCGCTAAATTTTGTGGCTTAAGTTGCTCCTCTAAAAACCCATCGGCATCGCCCTGTGTAACAAGCATAGGGAGAAAATCAGCCTGCTGCGCTTTTTTCATCAATTCGCACGAATCGTATTGAGCCCAAAGCTCTTTGTCAGTGCCTAAGTAACCCGTAAATGCTTTCACGCCCCATGGGCAGTCAATTGGATTAACAATAGGGCTAAAGGCTGAAGCGCTAACAAACGCTTTAGGGTTTTTAAGTGCCACCATTAAAGCGCCGTGCCCGCCCATTGAGTGACCGCTAATTGCTTTAGTACTGGTTACTGGGAAGTGTTGCTCAATAAGCATAGGCAGTTCATCAACTACATAGTCATACATATTAAAATGTGTATTGAACGGTGCTTGTGTTGCGTTTACGTAAAAGCCTGCGCCTTGGCCAAAGTCGTAGTTGTCGTCATCAGGGACATTATCACCACGTGGGCTTGTATCAGGCGCTACAATTGCAATACCCAGCTCAGCCGCTTTTTTAAATGCGCCGGCTTTTTGCATAAAGTTTTCGTCTGTACAGGTTAAACCCGATAGCCAATATAGTACTGGCACTTTATTTGTTTCGCTTGCGCCAGGTGGTAAAAATACCGCAAAACGCATTGTGCAATGGGTACTTGTTGCAGTGTGGGTATATTGTTTGTGCCAACCACCTGCTACTTTTGTACTTGAGATATTTTCTAACATAAAAATCCTTAAAAGCCGCAAACAATTGAGTATTACGGCTTTTTAATACATAGGTTACCAATAGCGTATTAGTAGTGAATTACTGTACGAATACTTTTACCTTCGTGCATTAAATCAAACGCATCGTTAATTTCTTCAAGGCTCATGGTATGCGTAATAAAGTCGTTAAGCGCAAATTCGCCTGCCATGTAACGCTCAACTATTTCAGGTAATTGTGAACGGCCTTTAACGCCACCAAATGCGCTACCACGCCATACACGGCCTGTTACTAGTTGGAAAGGACGGGTTGAAATTTCTTGGCCAGCACCGGCTACACCAATAATTACCGACTCACCCCAACCTTTATGACAACACTCAAGTGCTGAGCGCATTACATCAACGTTACCAATACACTCAAACGAGTAATCAACACCGCCATCGGTCATATCAACAATCACTTCTTGAATTGGCTTGTCGAAGTCTTTAGGGTTTACTAAATCGGTTGCGCCAAGTTTTGTTGCAAGGTCAAATTTGCTGGTATTAATATCAACACCAATAATGCGACCCGCGCCTGCCATTTTTGCACCAATAATGGCCGATAAACCAATGCCACCTAAGCCAAAAATAGCCACGGTATCGCCTGGTTTTACGTTTGCAGTGTTTGTTACCGCGCCCATACCTGTGGTTACGCCACAGCCTAATAAACAAATTTCTTCAAGCGACGCTTCTTTGTTTACTTTTGCGAGTGAAATTTCTGGAAGTACTGTGTACTCAGAAAAAGTAGACGTACCCATGTAGTGATAAATTGGTTGGCCGTCTTTAAAAAAGCGTGTAGTGCCATCTGGCATTAGACCTTTACCTTGTGTTTCGCGCACTGCTGAACACAGGTTAGTTTTGCCTGAAGTACACATTTTACATACGCCACATTCAGCGGTGTAAAGTGGAATAACGTGATCGCCTACTTCAACACTGGTTACGCCTTCGCCCACTGCATACACAACGCCTGCACCTTCGTGGCCTAAAATGGCTGGGAAAATACCTTCAGGATCTTCACCTGATAAAGTAAATGCATCAGTGTGACAAACACCAGTAGCGGTAATTTTTACCATTACTTCGCCTTTTTTAGGCATCATCACATCAACTTCTTCAACGCTTAACGGTTGGTTTGGACCCCACGCAATAGCTGCTTTTGATTTTATAAATTCAGACATGTGTTTATCCTTTGTAGTGGTTTTAAATAACAATTGTAGACCCAATTTGTTTGGGTGATGGCTCTATTGTATTTGTTTCTCAAATAATGATAATCTCTGATTTATTAAAACACTTTTACAGTATGGTAATAATGGCGCGTTGGGATGGTATAGACGAATTTATAGCAGTGGGTGAAGAGGGTAGTTTTACAGCAGCGGCTAATGTACTGGGGTTGTCAGTTGCCCATATAAGTCGCCATGTAACGGCGCTGGAGCAGCGTTTAAATACCCAGTTACTCACCCGTACCACCCGCAAAGTGGTATTAACCAAAGAAGGTGAAGCCTTTTTACATCAAACTAAGCAATTACAACATGCTATGGATGATGCCACGCAAAGTTTAGCAACGCAGCAAACAACGCCTAAAGGTAAAATTAAATTAACAGCACCAGTTATGTATGGTGAAACTTTTATTATGCCCATTGTGCACAATTTTATGCACGCTCATCCTGAGGTCGAAGTAATTGCTACGCTTTCTAACGAGCAAGAAAATTTACTCGAAGGCGGGTTTGATTTAGCCATTCGGTTAGGGCATTTAAAAGATTCAAGCCACAGAGCACGGCGTTTAAGTGCTAGGCGCTTTATAATGTGTGCCTCCCCAGATTATTTATCCCGAGTAGGTGAGCCCCATACCCTAGGCGAGCTAAACCAACATCAATGTTTAATTGGTAACAGCAGTTACTGGCGAGTAAACGAAAATGGCCGCGATAAACATATTAAAATTGCGGGGCGCTTGCGCTGTAATAGTGGTTGGGCATTAGTTGATGGTGCAAAAAAAGGCTTAGGAATAGTGCAGCTGCCTAATTATTACATTGAAAATGAGCTACGAACGGGCGAGCTTGTGCCAGTATTAACTTCTTATCAGCCGGATCAAGAAGGCGTGTGGGGAATTTACCCACCGCGTCAGTTTGTTGCCACCAACGTAAGAGTATTACTTGATTATTTAGTGGCCGGGCTTGAATAAAGCGCGTTTAAAATATAGCCAAGTATAAGATTTATAAATTATTTCTTACATTTATGGTCATATTCAATTCATCTTAGTTCGTGCTACTATAGCCGCACACTTTTAGCATAAATGTTTTAAATAATATGTTTCAACCGGTTAGCTTATTTATAGGGCTCAGATATAGCCGCTCCTCCAAAGGAAATGCGTTTATATCGTTTATCTCGTTTTTTTCTATTGCCGGAATAGCCATAGGACTAATGGCCTTGTTCACTGTAAGCAGTGTAATGAATGGCTTTGAAAACAGTTTAAAAACAAATATGTTAGGGCTCATTCCTCACGTAGAAGTACAAGCCAATAAACACACCAGCGAACAAATGACAGCGTTAAAAGCCGATTTAGAGCGCTCAATTTATGTAGATCACGTAAGCCTTTACCGCCACGGCGAAGCCATCTTGCAAACCAATAAAGATTTACACGGCGTATTACTGCAAGGCTTGTATGGCAATAACGGATCGCTATATAAAATTACCGATAAAGTTGTGCAGGGCAATTGGCAAAACGTTTTAAATAATAGCTACAACATAGCTATTAGCCGTTATTTAAGCCGTAAGCTTGGTGTAGGTATGGGAGAGAAGCTGCGCGTAATTATGCCCAATGCCTCAACTTACACGCCGCTTGGGCGCGTACCTAGTCAGCGTTTATTTAAAATAGCCGCAATATACGAAACGGGCTCAGAGATAGATATGAGCCTTGCATTTACCAGCGGCGCATCTTTACAGCGGGTATTAAAGCTTAACAAAAATACCGCGCCTAACTTAAGTGTGTCGTTACATGAACCCTTTGAATTAGCGCAATTTACAACGGACAGCCAGCACATTTTACGCGACTACCAAGTAAGTGACTGGCGCAGTAGCCAAGGTACTTTATTTGCCGCGGTTGCCATGGAAAAACGTATTATGTCTATGTTGTTAGGGCTGATTGTATTAGTGGCTGTATTTAATATTGTTTCGGCACTGACTATGATGGTGAGTGAAAAACAAGGCGAAGTGGCGATATTACAAACCTTAGGTTTAACGCCTTCACAAGTACAAAAAGTGTTTATGGTGCAAGGCTTGTATAACGGGGTTATTGGCACCGCGATAGGGGCACTTTTAGGTGTATTGTTTAGCTTATATATTAATGAACTACTCGCTGCTGTGGGGCTGAACCTACTAGCAGGTGTAGAACTTCCGGTAAAATTTGATGTGTTAAGCCTCGTTATTATTGCGCTTAGCAGTATTGCAATGAGCTTTTTAGCCACTTTATATCCTGCGCGCAAAGCCGCAAAAGTAAAACCAGCAGAGGTATTGCGTTATGAATGATTTAGTTATTAGCTGTCAAAACTTAAGTAAAGTTTATCAAGATGGACAAAACCAAGTAGAAGTATTAAAAGGGGTGGACTTATCTCTTAACCAAGGGGATATGCTGGCTATAGTAGGCAGCTCAGGGTCAGGAAAAAGTACCTTATTGCATATTTTAGGAACCCTTGATACGGCTACATCGGGTAGCGCTAAAATAAAAAATCAAGACGTTGCTAAATTATCGCGAACAGAGCAAGCGGCGTTTAGAAATAAAAACTTGGGCTTTATTTATCAGTTTCACCATTTATTAATGGAATTTAGTGCGGTTGAAAACGTGGCTATGCCGCTGTTAATTAAAGGGCTCAACGCAAAAGAGGCGAAAGAGCAAGCCCTGCAAATGCTAGATAAAGTAGGCCTAGCGCATCGCTGTGAGCATAAACCTTCGGCGCTGTCTGGTGGAGAGCGCCAGCGTGTTGCTATTGCGCGAGCGCTGGTGACTAAACCCGCATTAGTATTAGCCGACGAACCTACCGGTAACCTTGATAAGCAAAACGCGATTAAAATTTACGATTTAATTAATGAGCTAAATAAAAGCTTAAATACTAGTTTTGTGGTGGTTACTCACGACTTAGAGCTTGCAGACAAGCTAGGTAAAATTGCGTATTTAGATGATGGGAAACTTGCCATTAAAGAGCCGCACCATGTTGCTTAGTTTATTTTTAAGTGAACGCTTTAGAGCGTATTCTGGCCATAAAGATGAAAAAAACGCATTTGTAAGCTTTATTGCCAAAGCCTCTACCGTTGGTATTTTATTAGGGGTGGCGGTGTTAATTGTTGCGCTTTCGGTTATTAATGGCTTTGAGCAGCAATTAGTGCATCGTTTATTAAGTGTGGTACCGCAAGTTGAATACGTAGCGCCTAGCCGACCGATTGCTGATTGGCCTAACAAAGTAGAAAAACTTAAAGTAGAGCCTCATGTTACAGGTGCTGCGCCATTTATAGCAGTAAATGGTATGGCGCAATTTAAAAGCCAGCTAAAAGCGGTAGAAATACGCGGCGTTGAACCTAGCTATGAAGGGAATGTATCGGCCATAAATCAATTTACCAAAGGCACACTGGTTAGTCAGCTGCGCACGGATGACGTTATTTTAGGCAAGCAAATTGTAAAGCAATTAGGCGCTAATATAGGCGATAACATTACTTTACTCATTCCTAAAATTAGCGAGCAAGGCAAGTCTCTATTAGCCCCTAAGCGCGTAACGTTAACACTTGCGGGCATTATAGAAATGGGTGGGCCAATTGACAGTAGCGCTGCATTTATTCACTTAAATAAAGCACAGTCAGTTTTAGGTTACGACGCCAGCCAAGTGACAGGTTTACGTTTGAGCGTAGATGATGTGTTTGCTGCACATCAAATTGCACTGCGAGTAGGGCAAACTATTAGTGATTATGTGTATGTCTCTAGCTGGTTTAGAACGCAAGGTAGCCTGTATCAAGATATTCAAATGGTGCGCACAATTGTGTACATTGTGGTGTTTTTAATTATAGCGGTAGCTAGTTTTAACATTGTATCGTCGCTTGTAATGGAAGTGCGCGAAAAACAAGGCAACATAGCTATTTTAAAAACCATGGGCGCTAAAGACAGTACTATTTTAGCTACCTTTGTCATGCAAGGTTTAACGCAAGCCTTTGTTGGCGTGTTACTTGGCACACTAGTTGGGGTTATATTAGCGCTTAACATTAGTGAGCTGTTTACATGGGTTAGCCAGTTATTTGCAGCTAATCCGCTTGAAGGTGTTTATTTTATTGAATTTTTACCCAGTAAATTAGTACTCAGTGATATTGGAATAACAGTTATTGTTACCTTTGTTTTAGCTGTACTTGCTACTATTTACCCGGCGTGGCAAGCAACTCGAGTCGACCCTGCCAAGGTACTGGGTAATTAACAACTCTTTATAGTGTAAATATCAATAGGGCAGCGTGCCTTAAGCTGCTAAACTGCGCGCTCATTTAAGGTGGGCGCTCTAATTTAGCCTCGCTCTCAACTCAGGAAATTACTTTGACAAATAACGATATTTTACGCCGTGTTCGCTATACCTTTAATTTAACCGATACTGCCATGGTCGGTATTTTTGCCGCCGCAGAGGCTACAGTTACCACTGAGCAAGTCGTTGCATGGTTAACAAAAGAGGGTGAGCAAGGGGTTGTTAAAATTTCAGACACTGAGTTTGCTATCTTTTTAAATGGCTTTATTAATACTAAGCGTGGCAAGCGCGAAGGCCCACAGCCTGTCCCAGAGACTAAATTAAATAATAATATTATTTTTATGAAGCTACGTATTGCTTTAAACATGAAAGCAGAAGATGTAATAGCAACACTTGCACAGGTTGACTTTGAATTAAGTAAACATGAGCTCAGTGCGTTTTCTCGCAAAGTAGAAAATAAACATTACCGTGTGTGTAACGATCAGGTTTTGCGTTTGTTTTTAACAGGTGTTCAGCAGCAGTATCGCCCTGCAGAGTAAGTAAATTATTTAACGCTAAAAGCTCAGCAATTGCTGAGCTTTTTTTTAGTTAATGTTTGCGGTTAAGAAAAGGCCTTATCAGTAAGAGATTGCTGCATTTGCTCTCGCATTTTAAACTTTTGCAGTTTGCCTGTTACTGTCATTGGGTAACTCTCTACAAAGCGAATATAACGGGGCATTTTAAAATAGGCGAGTTTGTCTTTTAAAAATGCACGTATTGCTTGCTCATCAAGTACTGCATCTTCTTTTGGCTGGATCCACGCACACACTTCTTCGCCGTACTTCTCATCACTAATACCAAATATAGCGGCATCTTGAATACCTGGGTAAGTGTAAAGAACCTCTTCAATTTCGCGTGGGTAAATGTTTTCGCCACCTCGAATGATCATGTCTTTAATGCGGCCAACAATACTCACAAACCCTTCGCTGTCCATTACCCCTAAATCACCAGAGTGTAACCAGCCTTCGTCATCTATAGTGGCTTTTGTTTTTTCTTCGTCATTCCAATAGCAGCGCATTATACCGGCGCCCTTACTGCAGACCTCACCAGGTACACCTATTTTTTGAATGTTACCCAGTTCGTCAATAATTTTAACTTCAGTGTGAGCAAGGGCACGGCCAACGGTTGTTACTTGGCGCTCTATTGATGAGTCGGTTTCGGTTATATTGTTGATTGGGCTGCACTCAGTTTGCCCATACGCAATTAATACTTGATGCATGTTCATTTGTGTTTGTACTTTACGCATGACTTGCTCAGGGCACGTTGAGCCCGCCATTACACCAGTGCGTAAAGTGCTGAGGTTATAATTGGTAAAATTAGGCAGCTCTAGTTGGCTAATAAACATAGTCGGCACACCATGCAGCGCGGTGCAGCCCTCTTGCTGCACAACATCAAGCGTGGTTTTTGCATCAAACGCATCGCTTGGGTATATAGCTGCGGCACCTTTACTTACAAATAGCAGGCTGCCAAGCACCATCGCAAAACAATGATACAGAGGCACAGGTATGCACAGTTTATCTTGCGCTGTAAAATGCATAGCCTCTGCAACAAATAGCGCATTATTAAGTATGTTCTTATGGGTGAGTGTAGCGCCTTTAGGGTTGCCCGTGGTGCCAGAGGTAAACTGTATGTTTATGTCTTGATCCGCGTTTAAATTTGCTGAAATCGCATTTAATTCAAGCTTGTGGGCAGGGGGGGCAAAATTCATCACATCATCAAACGTAAACATACCAGGGCTTTTTTCATTGCCAATGCGTATTACATTTTTAAGGCTAGGTAGGGCATGTGCATTTAGCTCACCGGGTTCACATTGGTTAAGTTCAGGCGCTAAGCTGTTAAGCATATCTATATAATTACTGCCTTTAAAATGTGACGCAGTAATTAGCGTGCTGCATTCTACCGAGTTCAAAGCATAGGCTAACTCGTTTGGTCTGTAGGCAGGGTTAATGCACACCATAATGGCACCTATTTTGGCGCTCGCAAATTGGGTTAAACACCACTCAATGTTATTGGGTGACCATATTCCTACTCTATCTCCTGGTTTAACGCCTATTGCTAGTAGCCCCATAGCGAGTTGATTAACTTTATTTTGAAATGCTTTATACGTTAAGCGTACATTTTGATGGCTAACAACGACAGCGAGCGAGTCAGGGTGTTTGTCGACAATAAAATCAAAGTACTCGCCAATTGTTTTATCCGTTAGCGGCGTGCTTTGCGCACCTTTAAAATAGCTTTTTGTGAGCGGTAATGTGTTTATTTGTTCTACTTCTTTTACCGAGCGCGATGGTGTGTGCATGTGCTTCTCCGTATTAATGTATGTCAGTTACTTATATCATCCGTGCTGATAAGTCAGTATTCATTTGCTTAGCCACGAATAGCTGTGTAGCAAAATAAAAAAATAGTTAAGCGAATTGTTATAGGCTGTAGTTAAAATAAACACAAATTGTCGACAAAGAAAGGGTGGTTAGACTAATGTACTAAGCATAAAGAAAAGTTAAATGAAACGTTTTACAGAGGGGCTATAAAAACTAACTTTTATAAAGGCATAAAAAAAACGCCACTAAATGGCGTTTTTATAGTTTGTTTTAATCGCTTTGTGACTTATAGCTCGTCACTGCGGTAGGTTTTTTTCATAATGTATACATAGGCATTAACAAAAGCGTTTTCTTGGTACTTTTTAAGGCCTGTGTCTTCAAACGCAATAGGTATAGGGTTACGTTTAAGCTGCTCTTTAATTTCGGTCGTTGAGAACACGCGAACGTCTAACTCTTCAATTAATTGAATCGCTGTTTCCATTTTAAAGCCCTTTGCACTGCCTGCAAATTTACCTTTAGGTTGGCGCTCACGAATGGCAACAGAATCAATTTGGTAATCTTGCATTAGTTTTGCAAAATCAAATTGAAATTTACGCATTATTTCAGTGTCGTTACCGTTACCTAAGGTAAAGCGTGTTTGGCGCACATCGCGAATATCAAATACGTCGTTATCTTTACTTAAAATACAAAGTAGTACATCACTACCGGTAATTTCTACACCACATGTTCTCATTGCTGTTCTCTAATATAACTTAATTGCTTGGTATTATACCCAACATCTAATAAATTGCGAGAGCAAGGCGGCGCAGGTGCATTTTAATAATCAATAAACTCAAGTTGTCACATGCTTAATTTAAATTAGCGAGCGAAAAACAAAAAAATGACAATTTTAGGTAAAATTTCAAGTAATGAGCGCGCTTTAAACTTGTAATTGATACTCTATCACGCGACAATATCTTTTTTGTAGTTGAGCAGACTCAGCATCTACATTAGTCATTTATGGCGAAAAATAGTCAATGCTTATTCGTAAAAGCGTTGTCGAGTCATTCTCATTTAATTTATTTAAAAATACACGTGATACATTGTAGGTGTCACCACTGTATGTAAGGATTTATAATGCCAGTTATTACTCTTCCTGACGGCAGTCAGCGTAGTTTTGAAAACCCTGTAAGTACTCTTGATGTAGCTAACGACATTGGCCCAGGCCTAGCTAAAGCAACCATTGCTGGTCGCGTTAATGGCGAGCGTGTTGATGCGTGCGATATGATCAACGAAGATTCGCGTCTTGAGATCATCACCGCAAAAGATGACGACGGCCTAGAGATTATTCGTCACTCGTGTGCTCACTTAATCGGTCACGCAGTTAAGCAGCTTTTCCCAGACGCTAAAATGGCTATTGGTCCAACTATTGATAACGGTTTTTACTACGATATTGATATGGAACATTCTTTGTCTCAAGAAGACTTAGACGCTATTGAAAAGCGTATGTTGCAACTTGCAAAAACAAACTACGACGTAGTGAAAAAAAATGTAAGCTGGCAAGAAGCACGCGATACGTTTGAAGCGCGTGGCGAAACATACAAAATGGAAATTTTGGACGAAAACATCGCAAAAGATGATCGCCCAGGATTATACCACCACGAAGAATACGTAGACATGTGTCGTGGTCCGCACGTACCAAACATGAAATTCTGCCAAAACTTCAAAATAATGAAAGTAGCTGGCGCTTACTGGCGTGGCGACTCTGAAAACAAAATGCTACAGCGTATTTACGGCACAGCGTGGGGCGATAAAAAGCAACTTAAAGCGTACCTTAAACGCTTAGAAGAGGCTGAAAAACGCGATCACCGCCGTATTGGTAAAGCGCTTGATTTATGGCACTGGCAAGAAGAAGCGCCAGGTATGGTATTTTGGCACAACGATGGTTGGAGCATTTACCGCGAGCTTGAAGAATTTGTTCGTGAAAAACTGCGTGAGTACAGCTACGAAGAAGTTAAAGGTCCAATGATGATGGACCGCTCTTTGTGGGAAAAATCTGGTCACTGGGAAAAATACTCAGACGCCATGTTTACCACAGAGTCAGAAAAACGCGAATACGCTATAAAACCAATGAACTGCCCAGGTCACGTGCAAATTTTTAACCAAGGTTTAAAATCGTACCGTGATTTACCACTGCGTATGGCCGAGTTTGGTTGTTGTCACCGTAACGAACCATCAGGCGCTTTACACGGCTTAATGCGTGTACGTGGCTTTACGCAAGATGATGCTCATGTGTTCTGTACAGAAGAGCAAGTAATGGACGAAGTTTCAGCGTGTATTAAGATGGTTTATGATACATATGAGACATTCGGTTTTGACAAAATTGTAGTTAAGCTCTCTACGCGTCCTGAAAAACGCATCGGCGACGATGAAATTTGGGACAAAGCCGAGGTCGCATTAGCCGATGCACTTAAAGCAAACGACATTGAATTTGATTACCTACCAGGTGAAGGTGCCTTTTACGGACCTAAAATTGAATTTACTTTGTACGATTGTTTAGACAGAGCGTGGCAATGTGGTACAGTGCAACTCGACTTTGCATTACCGGGTCGTTTAGGCGCTACTTATGTAGCAGAAAACAACGAACGACGCACTCCAGTTATGATACACCGTGCTATTTTAGGCTCAATTGAGCGCTTTATCGGTATTTTAACTGAAGAATACGCTGGTTTATTCCCAACGTGGCTTGCTCCAAAGCAAGTGGTAATTATGAACATTACCGATAAACAAGCAGATTACGTGCACGAAATTGTACAAAAATTAAATAAACTTGGAATTAGAGCCGCTGCTGACTTGAGAAATGAGAAGATTGGCTTTAAAATCCGAGAACATACACTTAAGCGTATTCCTTACTTACTCGTTGTCGGCGATAAAGAAGTTGAACAACAGGAAGTAGCAGTACGTACCCGCACAGGTGAAGACCTAGGCAAATTTAATGTTGATGATTTTGTAGCTAAAATTAGCGAAGAAATTAAAAATCGACAGTAAAAATCGAGCGTGTAGGGCAATCACAAACAGCCAACTACGCGCTTATATTATTGATATTCTTGGAGGAACGTACCATTAGAGGCGGCAAGAAAGGGCAACAAACAGCTCAAAAAAATCGTATTAACGAAGAAATTACAGCTCAAGAAGTTCGTTTAATCGACATCGAAGGCGAACAAGCTGGAATTCAGTCATTAAAAGACGCACAAGCTATGGCTGATGCAGCGGGTGTTGATCTTGTAGAGATTAGCCCAAACGCTGAGCCGCCTGTTTGTAAGGTTATGGACTACGGTAAGTTCATCTTTGAAAAAAGCAAAGAACTAAAAGAGCAGAAGAAGAAGCAAAAGCAAATCCAGATAAAAGAAATCAAATTCCGTCCTGGCACGGATGAAGGTGACTATCAGGTTAAGCTGCGCAACTTACGTAAGTTCTTAGAAGCTGGCGATAAAGCTAAGATTACTATCCGCTTCCGTGGCCGCGAAATGGCTCACCAAGAAATTGGTATCGAATTATTAAACCGTGTTAAGGCTGATTTAGAAGAACTTGCAGTAGTTGAGTCTTTCCCAAATCGTGTTGAAGGCCGCCAAATGGTTATGATGATGGCGCCTGTTGCTAAAAAATAATTTTTAAGCGATAATACGCACCGAATTTAGCTCAGGTACCCAAGTAATATGCAAATATTCACCTGTTCTAACCGGTTTTAAAGTAAAATTGCCGCATTTTTGCTGGGTTTTCACCGGAATATGGCAGTAAGTTAGGCCTAAAAGTGGAGCTATAGAAATATATCTCACGCCTGCTTACTAATTTTTAAGCAATACATTTGGAGTTATTGCAATGGCTTATAAGCTAAAAAGTCACAGAGGCGCTGCTAAGCGTTTCAAGAAAACTGCTTCTGGCGGTTTCAAGCGTAAACAAGCGCATCTTCGTCACATTCTGACTAAGAAAACTTCTAAGCGTAAGTTACACCTACGTCCTAAGATGATGGTTCATAAAAATGACCATGGTCTAGTTTCACGTATGTTACCATTCGCTTAATAGGGGTTTTTAGAAATGGCAAGAGTTAAACGCGGCGTTGTCGCACGTGCACGTCACAAAAAAGTTTTAAAGCAAGCTAAAGGTTACTACGGAGCACGTTCACGTGTTTACCGCGTAGCTTTCCAGGCAGTTACTAAAGCGGGTCAATACGCTTACCGTGACCGTCGTGCTAAGAAACGTACTTTCCGTCAATTATGGATTGCACGTATCAATGCAGCTTCACGACAAAATGGTCTGTCTTACAGCCGTTTTATCAATGGTCTTAAAAAGACTTCTGTAGAAATCGATCGTAAGATCCTTGCAGATATCGCTGTTTACGACCAAGTTGCATTTGCAGCGCTTGTTGAAAAAGCAAAAGAAGGCCTAGCGGCAGCTTAAGCTTTTTTAAATAAGTAATAAAGAGGAGCCCTAGGCTCCTTTTTTTGTGCCTGTAATTTAAGACTCACTGAATAATATTCCCCCGCAATAATACTTTATTAATTTTAGGCTAAATATGTCGCTATATGCGTTAAAAAACTCTCGTTTAGAACAACTAATTAGCGAAGTTTTCCCTAGCTCTTAACACGTTTATTCATTCTCAAAATAGATCGCTTAATTAAGCGGATTGCTATAAACAACGAATTTTTTAGCAAGCTATCGACACTTTTCCCCAGCCTTAAAATTAACTACTTTAATAATCACTTTATTAAGTGCATGGGTATAAACGGGCTTTCTTTTTTGTTGAATCACCGCACTTTTATAATATCGCTATGTTTACTTGGTATAATTTATTTTATTAAAGCGTTTGTTAGAGAAAACTATGTTTGCAAGCCTGTTATTTTTATCTGCAATTGTGGCAGATAACAGTCATTTACCGCCTCTTATTCCTTGGCAAGGTGATAGCGTTTCGTTATTACAACAGAAAGGCCCGTTAACCACTGATTTTGAGTTATCACAGGGCAAAGCCTCGCCAAACTATGCCGATACTATGGCGTTTGTAGATAGGCTTGTAGCGGCAAATCCCACGCAGTTTCAGTCTCAAATAATAGGCTACAGTAATAGTAATCGCGCTATTAAAATGGTGGTTGCCAGTGAGCAAGGTTTTTTTGAAGCTGGGCAAATGGCCAACAGTACTAAGCCAACCGTTTTTATCCAAGCCGGTATTCATGCAGGTGAGATAGATGGTAAAGACGCCATGTTTATGTTGCTGCGCGATATTGCAACAGGTAAGCGCCGTGATATTTTAAAAAAGGTAAACATACTTTTTATTCCTATTTTAAACGTAGATGGGCATGAACGCAGCAGCGCATTTAATCGCATAAATCAGCGCGGCCCTGAAAAAATGGGCTTTAGAACCAATGCAAATAATCTAAACCTTAATCGCGATTTCACTAAGTTAGATACACCAGAGGTGAGAAGTGTTTTAAAGGTTATTAATGATTACAACCCAAACTTATACATTGATGTGCATGTTACCGATGGCGCCGATTATCAGTACGATGTGACCTATGGTTATAACCCTGTATTTGCAAGCGAATCGCCTGCTATATCTGATGCATTAGATCAGTATATAAAGCCGGTTATTGACGAAACATTACAAAAGCAAGGGCATATACCTGGGCCATTGGTGTTTGTTATGGATAAACGCGACTTTAAAAAAGGCCTTGCAGGTTGGGTGGCTACACCGCGTTTTTCAAACGGGTGGGGCGATTTAAAATCATTACCAACAATTTTAGTCGAAAACCATTCTTTAAAACCTTATCAACAACGCGTATTAGGCACCTATGTATTTTTAGATGGGGCAATAAACGCGCTTTCTCAGTACAGTCATGAGCTTGCGAACGCCGTTAAAAAAGAGCAAGAATTTGTACCTGAGAAACTAATTGTTAAACGAGCTTATGCTAAACAAGCAGACACGATTAGTGAGTTTAAAGGGGTAGAATACACATCAAGTGTAAGTGCGCTTTCGGGGCAAACTGAGGTTAAATATTTAGGTAAAGCCTATACCTACACTGACTTACCGATTTATTGGCAAAAAGAGGTTGAACGAGTTGTTGATGTGCCCCAAGCGTTTTTTGTTCCGCCTGTATATAGCGATATAATAGAAAAGCTTAAGTTACATGGGGTGTCAGTAAACAAACTTAAAGGCGCGAATACGCAACCTTTAAAGCTTGCCAAAGTACTTGATTACTCGTTTGATAAAGCCCCATTTGAAGGGCGGTTTAGAGTCTCTGCAAGTTTTGATTATGTACCAGCAATAAATGTAAATTTAGACGGATGGTATCAAGTAAATACGCAGCAAAAAGCAGGGGAGTTAGCGGTTCATTTATTACACCCAGAAGCCCCTGATTCATTTTTTGCGTGGGGTGAGTTTAATACGATTTTTCAACGAACAGAGTACATGGAAAACTACGCGTTAATCCCTTACGCAAGGAAAATGCTTAAAGACAACCCAAAACTTGCTCTCGAGTTTGATAAAAAACTTCAAGATAAAGCATTTGCGCAAGATGCCAATGCACGTTTGCACTGGTTATATTCACACACGCCATTTTATGACGAAGCGTATTTGAAATACCCAATTTTAATGTCGTATGAGCAAGTAGCCGTTATTCCCGATCAAAAAGATAAAGAAATTTAATATGCACGTTATTACGATACCCGTGACTGCTTTTTCTCAAAATTGCAGAATAATTAGCTGTATAGAAACAAAGCAAGCTGTGGTGATAGACCCAGGTGGTGATGCACAAAAAATTATAGCCACGCTTAGTGAGCACAAATTAGTACTGAGCGCTATTTGGCTTACACACGGGCATTTAGACCACGTAGGTGCGGCCGATGAATTACGCTCACACTACAATGTGCAAATTATTGGCCCGCAAAAAGATGAGTCATTTTGGTTTGATAACCTGCCTATGCAAGCACAAATGTTTGGTTTTTCAGCTATTGATGCTTTTTACCCTGACATTTGGCTTAATCATAATGATGTATTAACGCTTGGCAAACTTAGCTTTAGTGTTAAGCATTGCCCTGGGCACACACCTGGTCATATTGTGTTTTATGAGCCTGATCAGCAATTAGTTATTGTTGGCGATGTTATTTTTAAAGGTGCTGTAGGGCGTACAGATTTCCCTAAAGGCAATACAGAGCAGCTCATTGAGTCTATTAAAAGCCATATTTTAACACTTGATGACAACACGCGTATTTTAGCTGGCCATGGTGAAGATACCACTGTAGGCCACGAAAAACGCACTAATCCATTTGTAAGTGGCCAATTTGGTTAATTAAAATCCATGAAAATGCAAAATTATTGCAGACGGAATTTTAAATTGGCTGTATAATTTAACCAGTTTATTAGATAAATAAGAAATAAAATGTCTCTAAATCACGTAGATCGCCAAATTTTGGCACTTTTACAACAGGACGCAAGTCTTTCAACTGCTGAAATTGCAGACAAAGTAGGCTTATCTCAATCACCTTGTTGGCGACGCATTGCAAAGCTTGAACAAGATGGCTATATCAAAAGTAAAGTTGCGCTTTTAGATGAGAAAAAGCTTGGTTTTGACATGCTTGTATACGCACATGTGCGCTTATCAAATCATGGCAAGAAAAACTTAGCTGAATTTGAAAAGCTAATTATGAGCTATGACGAAGTGACAGAATGTTACACAATGGCCGGCACCATGGACTTTATGCTGCGTATAATCTCACAAGGTATAGAAGGCTATGAGCACTTTGTACGTGACAATTTACTCAGCTTAGAATACGTTCAAGAGGTACACTCTAACGTAACCATGACATGTGTAAAACGCAGTACATCTCTTCCTCTATAAAATAAACGACACAAAGTTAAGCTATACTAAGAAAGCTAATAACGGTGTGTGCGAATTGTTAAATGAGCGCTAATTTGGTAACATTTAGCGCTTTTTCGATCCTAACCTAATAACCCCCTGAGGAACTCAATGTTTAACTTACTCAGCAAAGCGCCTAGCTCTGCTAAAAACGATATTTTATCTGGCTTAACTGTAGCACTTGCTTTAGTTCCAGAAGCTGTTGCGTTTGCTTTTGTAGCAAATGTCGAACCTTTAGTTGGTCTCTACGCCGCGTTTATCGTTGGTTTAATTACGGCTATTTTTGGTGGCCGCCCTGGTATGATTTCGGGCGCAACCGGTGCATTAGCTGTTGTAATGGTAAGTTTGGTACTTGATCATGGTGTTGAGTATTTATTTGCCACGGTGTTGCTGATGGGAATACTGCAAATACTCGCGGGAATATTTAAGCTCGGTAAGTTTATTCGCATGGTCCCCCACCCAGTTATGCTCGGCTTTGTAAATGGATTAGCGATAGTAATATTTTTAGCGCAACTAGGGCAGTTTAAAGTACCAGATGGCGCAGGTGGCCAGCAATGGATGACGGGCAACCCGCTTTACATTATGTTAGGTTTAGTTGCATTAACCATGGCTATCATTCACTTTTTACCTAAGCTGACCACTGCAGTGCCTTCTTCTTTAGTGGCTATTGTAACGGTAACCGCGTTAGTAATAGGCCTTGATTTAGACTCGCGCACTGTACTTGATTTCCTAAAAGGGATGACAGGTAATGAAGCGGCTACCATTGCTGGCGGCTTACCTGAATTTCACATTCCTATGGTTCCATTTACCCTGGAAACTTTTTATATAATTTTTCCGTATGCATTAATTTTAGCGGCTATTGGTTTAATTGAGTCGTTATTAACGCTTAGCTTGATTGATGAAATTACCGAAACCCGTGGCCACTCAAATAAAGAGTGTATTGGCCAAGGTGCTGCTAATGTAACCTGTGGATTTTTTGGCGCAATGGGTGGCTGTGCCATGATTGGGCAATCAATGATCAACATTAATTCGGGCGGGCGCTCGCGCTTGTCGGGTATAAGTGCTGCACTAATGCTGCTTGCATTTATTATATTTGCTTCAAGTTTAATTGAAATGATCCCACTGGCTGCGCTTGTAGGTGTTATGTTTATGGTTGTACTTGGTACGTTTGAATGGGCAAGCTTTAAAATGATGAAGCGCGTACCACTGTCTGATGCCTTTGTAATTGTATTGGTATCTGGCGTAACCGTAGTAACCGATTTAGCGATTGCCGTGTGTGTTGGTGTTATTGTTTCTGCCTTGGTATTTGCTTGGAATCATGCAAAACATATCTACACAACTAATTACATTGATGAGCAAGGTGCTAAAGTTTACGAGCTTCACGGCCCGTTATTTTTTGGCTCAGTTAAAAACTTTTCTGAGTTATTCGATGTTAAAAACGACCCTAAAGATGTAATTATTGAATTTGAACACAGCCGTGTTGCGGATCACAGTGCCATAGAAGCCATCGACAGCTTAGCTGATAAGTACACTAAAGCAGGTAAGCAGCTTCACTTACGTCATTTAAGTAAAGACTGTAAACAGCTATTACACAAAGCGCGTGACTTAGTTGAGGTGAACGTAATTGAAGACCCAACTTATAAAGTAGCCTCTGATAAACTTGCCTAGTTTATAAGGTGGCTTTGCCCATACGAGCTGATTGAATCGGCATTTTAAAAGCGAAAGGTTAAAGCCTTTCGCTTTTTTATTGGCTTAACTTTGCGGTAAGGCTCTTAAAAATTAAGACAGTTGGTACTGCTAACACTTTGTAATAATCGATATAATAACCAAACCAGTGGTTAAATTAGCTAACGTAATTTTAACTTATTGGCTAACTTATACGGAGTTGTATTTTATTTTGAATTGGCAATCTTTAGTTGATAACAGGCAACGCTTTTTTTGGCTATTGCAAATTGCAGGCTGGATTGGTTATGCGCTTGTAAATTATATCGGCTCTAAAGTATTTGAAATGCGTGATATTTACGTGTTCGTTATATTATTAAATGCCTACGCAGGCTGTTTAATGACAGTCCCACTTCGTTATATTTACAGAAAAACCTGGAATGCATCGCCTTGGATATTAATGGTGGTTGTATTTGGTGCCTCGTACATTACAGGTACATTGTGGGCAATTGTACAAAAATTTAATTTATGGGAAATATACCGCCATGGTTATCGCCCAGAAGATTGGTTTTACTATTTACAGCATGGCTTAGACTCTGTTTACATAATTTTATGTTGGAGTGGCTTATACTTTGGCATAAAGTATTATCAGCTATTACAAAGTGAGCGACAAAAAGCGCTTAAAGCAACTACAATGGCCCATGAAGCGCAATTAAAAATGCTCAGATATCAACTTAACCCGCATTTTTTATTTAATACACTTAATGCTATTTCTACATTAGTTTTGGTAAAAGAAAACAAAGATGCTAACTTAATGGTGGCAAGGTTAAGCGACTTTTTGCGTTATACACTAAATACCGATCCCATTAAAAAAGTGCCTTTAGAGCAAGAGCTACACGCATTAATGCTGTATTTAGAAATAGAGCGGGTTAGATTTGATGAGCGCTTAAAAGTAAATGTAGATGTAAGCGAGCAAGCAAAAGAGGCACTTGTGCCGAGCTTAATTTTGCAACCGATAATTGAGAACGCAATTAAATACGCCATTGCGCATATGTCACAAGGCGGTGTGATAGACATAAAAGCACAGGTTTTTGCTAACGAGCTACTACTTGAAGTAGGTGATAATGGCCCCGGTACCGAGCTAATAGACGGACAACTTGTAAATGCACAAGGGGTAGGGGTGGCAAATACCAAAGACAGATTAAAAACGCTCTATGAAAATAATTATTCGTTTGTATTATCACATAATACGCCAAGTGGATTGAAAGTTAATCTGCGAGTACCGTTTGAGAAGGCTGTGAAGAAATGACTAAAATTAAAACCATCATTGTTGATGATGAACCATTAGCAAGAAAGGGCTTAGCAGTAAGACTTGAAGAATATACTGATATAGAAGTAGTTAAACTGTGTAGTTCAGGCTCTGATGCAATAGAAGCATGTAAAGAGCATCCAATAGACTTAGTTTTTTTAGATATACAAATGCCAGGAATGAATGGCTTTGAAGTTGCCCGTGCCTTAAGCGAAAGCACTAAAGCGTTACCCGCGATTGTGTTTGTTACTGCATTTGATCAATTTGCAGTAAAGGCATTTGAAATACATGCTTTGGATTACATTTTAAAACCCGTTGACGATAACAGACTAAAACAGGCGGTAGAAAAAGTGCATAGTTACTTAAAAACACAGCAAGACAACGCCCATAAGAAAAAACTAGCGAGTTTTGTTGCCGGTATTACAGGTAATAACTGTGAAGAAATACTTAAAAAATTAGCCACAGGCGATACCTTAACCGACAAACGTTACCCAGAATCACTGGCGGTAAAAGAGCAGGGTGAAATTATTCGTGTCCCGGTTGCGACAATTCAGTGGGTTGATGCCGCCGGCGATTATATGTGTTTACATTGCCAAGATGGGCAAACACATATTTTGCGCAAAACAATGAAAGAGCTTGAGCAAGAGCTCGACCCACATTTGTTTGTGCGCGTTCACCGCAGTGCAATTGTAAATACAAAACAAATAAGCAAGCTGGTTACACAAGTCAGCGGTGAGTATTTATTAGTGCTTGAAAACGGACAAGAGCTTAAAGTAAGCCGAAGCTACCGCGATAAAGTAAAAGCAGCGTTAGCCAGCTAGTTTGATATTTTACAGGCATAAAAAATGCGAGCTTAGCTCGCATTTTTTATATAAGGCAGAAATTACGCTACAGTTACAATTTTCATTGTGTTAGTTGCGCCCACAGTTTCCATAGAGTCACCGTGAGTAATAATTACTGTATCGCCAGAGTGTAATGAACCTTGTGCTACAAGGGTATCAAGTGCGGCTTTAACCATTCCGTCTTTTTCAGTTTTTGTAGAATCAAAAAACACAGGGTAAACACCACGATAAAGCGCTGTTTGGCCTAGCGTGCTTGCATGGCGTGAAAGCGAGTAAATAGGTAAACCAGAGCTGATACGCGACATAAGTTTAGCGGTGCTACCTGACTCAGTTAAGGTAACAATGGCTTTAACCGAATCTAAGTGATTAGCAGCGTACATAGCTGAAAGCGCGATAGATTCTGCATTGTTAGAAAAACGGCTGTCTAAACGGTGCTTAGATACGTGGGTTTCTTTTTGCGATTCTGCACCTAAACAAACACGTGCCATTGTAGCAACCGTTTCTTCAGGGTAATCACCGGCAGCGGTTTCTGCTGAAAGCATAACTGCATCAGTACCATCAAGTACCGCATTTGCCACATCCATAACTTCTGCGCGTGTTGGCATTGGGTTATCGATCATCGATTCCATCATTTGTGTTGCAGTTACAACAGTACGGTTTAATGAACGAGCGCGACGAATAATGAGTTTTTGTTTACCCATTAGTGCAGCATCACCAATTTCAACACCTAAATCGCCACGAGCAACCATTACAGCGTCTGATGCTAAAACAATGTCATCTACGGCTTCTTGTGTTTCTACGGCTTCTGCACGTTCAATTTTTGCAAGTAGTTGTGCTTTAGAACCTGCAGCTTCTGCTAAAGAGCGTACATAACGCATATCATCGCCACTGCGTGGGAACGATACTGCAATGTAATCAACATCTATTTCAGCGGCAGTGATTAAATCTTCTTTGTCTTTTTCTGTAAACGCAGGGGCTGTTAAACCACCGCCTAAACGGTTAATGCCTTTATTATTTGATAATACACCACCTACGGTAACCGAGCAGTGCACTAAGTGACCTTCTACTTGCTCAACGGTTAGTTGAATAAGGCCATCGTTTAATAGTAATAAATCGCCAGGGCTTACATCTTGTGGTAATTCTTTGTAATCAATACCTACCGCGTTTACGTCGCCTTCACCTTTTTCCATTTTTGCATCTAGGGTGAATTTAGCGCCTACTTCAAGGTTTACTTTACCTTCTTTAAACGTTGAAACACGAATTTTAGGACCTTGAAGGTCTGCAAGGATAGCAACATGTTTACCTAATTTTGTGGCTATCTCGCGTACAGCTTGTGCACGGTCTTTATGATCTTGTGCAACACCATGTGAGAAGTTTAAACGTACTACATTAGCGCCAGCGCGAATAATTTTTTCTAGATTGTTATCTCGATCTGTTGCAGGCCCAAGTGTAGCGACTATTTTTGTGCGTCTTAGCATCAAATTCTCCTGTGTGCTTAGATGTGTAAGCAGGTTGACGGTTATTTTGTGACTTCAAAATACTTATAACTTATGTATAAACATTTTTAGTTATAGGCAAACTAGTTAGTATTGCCACTATTTTATACAAAACGAATATGTCATCATTATGACACCGGTGTCAAAATCCGTCAATGATCTTAAATTCAAAATACGCAGAGTATTTGTAACCGCACAGCCCTTATATTTGATACAATTGCAGTGCTTTTTAATAGCGTAATAAAAAAGCATGCTGTATTAGCTCAACGTTCGCATTTTATGACGGTATGAGTATAATGCACGCGGTATTATTTAATGAATTACTTAGTTTACTAACCAAATAGTTGTTACCGAGGAGGACACTAAATGCAAGTTGCATTAGTCGGGTTAGGCGTTATGGGCAAAAATATTGCCTTAAACATGATTGAAAAAGGCATAACGTTAGTCGCATATGATAAAAATCCACATGCGGGTGAAGAGTTATTAAGTTGTGCTAAATCGCAAGGCATGGCCGATAGACTTCATATTGTTTCTGATTTAGGAGACATGGTAAGGCGTTTAGAAGCACCTCGCTCTATTTTATTATTAGTGCCTGCAGGCGAACTGGTTGATGCTGTGTGTAATGAGCTTGTTGAAGCTGGCGTACAGTGTAACGATATGATTGTAGATTGTGGTAACAGTAACTACAAAGACGGCATTAATCGTAAACTTAAGTATCAAAACAAATTTGAATTTGCCACCATGGGTATTTCTGGCGGTGCCGAAGGCGCTCGTCATGGTCCTGCAATGATGGCAAGTGGCTCAGAAGGCGGTTGGGAGCGAATCGAACCGTGGTTTGAAAAAGTAGCCGCTAGCTACAATGGCGAGTCGTGTTTTGCACGCGTTGGTCAATCGGCCAGTGGCCATTTTGTAAAAATGGTTCACAACGGCATCGAATACGCAATAATGCAGCTTATTGCTGAAGTGTATCAACTACTTCGTATTGGCACAGGTCGCTCACCAAAAGAAGTGGCTGAAATTTTTGATGACTGGTCTACCGGTCACTTAAATAGCTACTTACTTGCTATTTCTAGCCATATTTTATCTCTTGAAAACACCAAGCAAGAGCCGCTTGTTGATTTAATTGATAATAAAGTAGGCGCAAAAGGCACAGGCCTGTGGACTGCGCAAAATGCACTTGAGCTAGGTATTGCTGTTCCTTCACTGGTTGCCGCGGTGCAAGCTCGCCACTTAACCAATGTATGTGACACCACCGCTGCACAAGAAATGACGTATGCCGCTAAAGCTACAAACAAGGTTGATATTGACCTAGAAGAGCTAAAAGATGCCTTTACATTGGCGAGTTTATTAGCGTATCGCCAAGGTTTAGCGTTAATTAAAGGGGCATCTCGTACCCATCAGTGGAAAGTAGACTTGTCTAAAACACTGCAAACATGGCGTGCGGGTTGTATTATTCGTGCTGACTACCTAGATAGCGTAGCGCAAGGCGTAGAATACATTGATACGCTTGAAAATGAATCTAATGCGCTTCGCAAAGTAACTGGGCAAGCTGTAATGACTGGCTTAGCGTTCCCTGTGCTTTCATCAACACAAACGTATTTAGCCACATTAACCACACCAAGTAATGGGCATTTAGTACAAGCTCAGCGTGATTACTTTGGTGAGCATGGTATTAAAACTCACTCAGGTGAAGTGTGCCACTTAACTGATTTAGTGGGTATAGACGCGAAAGTACGATAATTACCGCGTTTATAAAATAACAAAGGCACGCTATTTAGCGTGCCTTTTGCGTTTTGGTAACTAAAATTAGCGGCTTAATTCACCGCGTAAATTGTCTTGCATTAAATGGCGAATCGTTTCAATTTCTAGATTTTGGCTAAACAAATAATGCAGCTTTGTTAAACACGCCTCTAGTGTCATATCGTAGCCACTTATTACACCAATATTCAATAACGCGTTACCAGTAGCGTAACCGCCCATATTTACATGGCCTTTTAAACACTGCGTTAAATTAACAATAACCATGCCGCGTTTACTTGCCTCACTTAGCACGTCTAAAAAGTCGGGGTCTTGTGGGGCATTACCTACGCCAAAGCTAAGCAATACCAGTGCTTTTATATTGTCATTCACCAAACTTTTAACCACGTCTTTACTAATGCCTGGGTATAAATAAAGTACACCAATTGGTTGAGGTGTAATGGTGGTTACCTGTAATTCGTTTTCTACATAAGGGCTTAGCTGGCCTTTAATCAGCTGAATATTAATACCAGATAACGCTAAAGGCTCTAGGTTAGGAGATGTAAAAGCATTAAAACCATCGGCATGTGCTTTAGTGGCTCGGTTACCTCTAAATAATTGGTTATTAAAAAATAAGCTCACTTCAGCAATAGGGTAATTAGCCGCTAAAAACATGGCGTTTAATAAGTTTACTTGGCCGTCAGAGCGTAATTGCGATAAAGGAATTTGTGAGCCAGTAACAATAACGGGTTTAGTTAAGTTTTCGAACATGAACGACAGGGCAGAGGCTGTGTAAGCCATTGTATCGGTGCCATGAAGTACCACAAAACCATCGTAATCGTGGTATTTGCTTTTAATGTCATCAGCTATTAGTTGCCAATGCGCTGGCGACATATCTGATGAATCGATTAATGGGCAGTACTCGTGAATATCAAAAAGGGGCATTTCTTCACGGTTAAATTCTGCGTTATTGACCACTGTTTCTGTTAAAAAACCTTCAGCCGGAATGTAGCCACGGCTCGATTTTTTCATACCTATGGTACCGCCAGTGTATGCGATATAAATGCGTTTACGTTTCATAAAAAAGCCCAGTAAAAAAACTGGGCTTAGTATAACGTTAAGTTGTTTTAAATACAGCTGCTTGAGTAAATACGTGCACTTTTATTGTGCAACGCTACACTCTAAACAACGTGCGTATACACCCTGCGGATCGTTATAATCTTTTAGTTCAGCTACTTCACTACTTAGGCGCTTTATCACCGTATTAATATTAGCTTGAGTGGCTAAAACAGAGGCTGTATCTGTATTTAAGCCAAGCATAGATTTAACGGATGCACTGCCAAAAATATCTTGCAGCATTTTTTCTTGTGGGCTTAGGTCTTGCTTAATTGTTTTCACTTCGTAGTGATTAAGTTTTGCTAGCGCCGCAGCGGCATCAATCGCATCTTGTTTATCACCAAGCTTATCAACTAGGCCAAGCTCTTGTGCTTGTGAAGCAATCCACACACGCCCTTGTGCAATTTTATCAACTTGCTCTGGTGTCATATTGCGCGCATCAGCAACCACATCTATAAAGCGGCTATAAGCTTCTTCAACGCTCATTTGAATAACTTGCGCCATTTTTTCATTAAGCGGGCGAGTAATAGAAAATCCAGCCATTTCTGACGTTGCAACACCATCTGAGTACACACCAATTTCAGATAAAGTATCTTCAAAAGTCATAAATGTACCAAACACACCAATAGAGCCGGTGATAGTACTTGGTGCTGCCCAAATTTCGTTAGCTGCTGAGGCAATCCAATAACCGCCAGATGCGGCAACTGAGCTCATTGATGCGATTACAGGTTTTCCTGCGGCTTTAAGTGCTAATACTTCAGCACGAATAACCTCAGAAGCAAACATACTGCCGCCACCTGAATCAATACGTAAAACAACCGCTTTTACTTTATCATCAAGGCGTGCTTTGCGAAGTAGTGCTGCGGTAGAGTCACCGCCAATTTCACCTGCTTTGCGCTCACCATCAACAATCGTACCTTTAGCAACAACTACGGCAACTTTTTCTGTAATTGGGTTATCAAATTCGATAGGGGGCTTAACTAAGCTTAAGTATTCACGAAAAGACACTTGCTTAAATGTTTTACCGTCTTCTTGTGCGCCAACTAAATCAATGAGTTGTTGGCGAATTTGCTGAGTTGTTTTAAGCGAGTCGACCCATTGATGGTCAAGCGCATATTTACCTGCATCGCCATTTGCCGCCTTCATTTTAGCAAGGTAAGCATCCATGGTTTCGTCAAAGTTAGATTCATCAAAAGGGCGAACTGCAGCAACATCTTGCTTATATTCGCTCCATAATGCACCAAGCCAAACTCGGTTTGCTTCTTTAGCAGCATCAGACATATCGTTACGAATAAACGGCTCTACCGCCGACTTAAACGTACCAACACGGAAAATATGCTGCGTTACTTTAAGTTTTTCTAGTGCTTCTTTAAAGTAAAGTGGATACATTCCATAGCCTTCAATGGCTACCGAACCATAAGGATGCATTGCAATTTCATCGGCATGCGATGCAATATAATATTGCGATTGAGTGTAATAGTAGCCCGATGCAATCACTTTTTTACCCGCTTGCTTAAAGGCATCTAGCGATTTAGTAATTCGCTTTAGCTTATTTAGGTGGGCTTTCGGCATTTCTTGCAAATCTAGTAAGATAACGCTGATGCGCTCGTCATTAGTGGCTTTATCAATCACTTTGACTACATCATCAAGTAAAATTTCACTAGGTGCTTCTGAATTAGACGTTGCATCGTTAATAGCTGCTTCGACAGGGTCTATATATGTTTTTTCTTCCACAATAGGCCCATTAAGATTAAGCCTAAGTACAGAGCCATCTTCTATTATTATTGTATCGTCATCGCTTGATAGCGACATAAAAAATACAACAACCAGTAATAAAAACAAAATGTTGAGTATTAAACGACGAGAAAAGTTTATTCCAGCCCAAATACCTCTAAATACCTTTGCTATCAAAATAGCTCCTTAATTTGGTACAGCTAATACATTAGTTCCATCTTAGCCTAGAATAAAAATAATTTTAACTGCTAAATCGTAACGAAGTGTTTATGAGGTTACATAAATATACGTTTTTAATAGTATTTTTAATTAAATGCAGGCACATATTGCTTATTACTTGCCATTAAAGCAGAATTAGCTAATGTATACAGGTTAGACCAGTTAATGGGGCACAGGATGTTAGAACAACAATTACAATTAAAACACACACAATTACGAAACCGCTTGGTAATGGGCTCAATGCATACAGGCCTTGAAGAGGGCTGGCACAACCGCAAAAGGTTAAGCGCTTTTTACGAGGCGCGCGCTAAAGGCGGCACGGCCATGATCATTACCGGGGGATACAGCCCTAACTTGCGCGGTAAATTAACGCCTATTTCTTCATCATTTAACAGTTATTATGATGTATTTAAACACCGTGCATACACAGGCGCCGTTCATAAACATGGCGGAAAAATATGTTTGCAGCTTTTACATGCTGGTCGATACGCTTATCATCCGTTTAACCAAGCCCCGAGCGCTATTCAAGCGCCTATAAATCCATACAAACCTAAACAAATGTCGTTAGGCTCGATTAAAAAAAACATTAAAGACTTTGCACACTCTGCCTATATGGCAGAAAAAGCAGGTTACGATGGTGTTGAAGTAATGGGCTCTGAAGGTTACTTAATTAATGAATTTATGGCGCCACACACCAATAAGCGCGATGACGAATTTGGTGGCAGCCTAGAAAATAGAATGCGATTGGCGCTTGAAATAGTTAAAGCCGTTAGGGCTAAAGTATCTGATACGTTTTTAATTATTTTTAGATTATCTGTTATGGACCTAATCCCGAATGGCTCAACCCCTGATGAAGTCACTATTCAGGCAAAAGCACTTGAGCAGGCCGGTGTGGATATTTTTAATACTGGCATTGGGTGGCATGAAGCACGCGTGCCGACAATTGCCAGTATGGTGCCTCCTGGAGCATTTAAAGAAGCTTCAAAACGATTAAAGTCAGTGGTGAATGTACCTGTTATAGCTGTAAACCGTATTAATACGCCGGATATAGCCAACCAAATCCTTAATGATAATGAAGCCGATTTAATTTCAATGGCGCGCCCTTTATTAGCCGATCCGGAGTTTTTTAACAAATATCAAAATCAGCAAACTAAACAAATAAATATTTGTATTGGCTGTAACCAAGGCTGTTTAGACCACGTATTTAAAAATAAACGTGCGACTTGTTTAGTTAACCCACAAGCCGCCTTTGAACTTGATTACCCGTTAGATAAAGCTTCTAACGCTAAAAATGTATTAGTTGTTGGCGCGGGCCCTGCTGGGCTCGCGGCAAGTTGTTATTTGGCTGAAAAAGGGCACACAGTAACGCTTATCGATCAAAAAACACAAATGGGTGGCCAATTTAATCTAGCTATGCAAATTCCAGGTAAAGAAGACTTTAATCATACGCTTAGCTACTTTACTAATGAACTTGAAAGGCTCAACGTAAATGTAGAGCTTGGTAAAGCCTACGATGATGCAATGTTACAAAAATACGATGACATCGTATTTGCCACAGGTGTACGCCCGCGTGAAGCTGCAATTGAATGTGCAGACTCTAAGCGTGTATTTGCTTATGATGAAGTTATACGCGGTGAGGTCGAACTGGGCAAATCAATAGCCATTTTAGGTGCCGGCGGTATTGGCTTTGATATGGTTGCTTTTTTAAGTGAGCACAAATCGCAATCTATTCCTGAGTTTAAAAAGCAGTGGGGTATTGAGTGCGAGGCAGAGCCGCACAAAGATGAGCGACAATTATACATGCTAAAACGCAGTGCAGGGCGCTTTGGTAGCGGGCTTGGAAAAACCACAGGCTGGATACATCGTCAAGTTGCTAAGCAACATGGTGTTAAACAAATTGCTGATTGCCAGTACCACAGTTTTGATAAAAACGGCCTTACAGTTACTGTTGCCGGTGAAAAACAAGTACTGCCGGTTGATACGGTTATTGCGTGTATAGGGCAGGTTTCTAATAATGAAGTGCTTGAGCAACACCGCGAAAATGCAAAGGTACATGTTATTGGTGGCGCTAAATTAGCAGCAGCAATTGATGCAAAGCGTGCAATTTTTGAAGCGCTTCAAGTGGCCAGAGCCATTTAACAGTGTTAATAAAATGAAATAATTTACAGTGCCCTCAGGTCTTGTGTGTATAGAGTCCATAACTTAATACACTGACAAAGCAGGCCACACATGAGTAAATTATTTCGTTTGTACAATAAAATCATGGGTAATCTATCGTATGCCGACGGATTTCCCGCGTTACTTTTTCGCTTAATTTTAGCCCCCGTAATGATTATTGCGGGCTTTAATAAATTAGCCCTAAGAGGAGAAACCGACGGTTTTTTTAGCTATTTTCTTGCTGATGCAAGCGTTGTGCAATGGTTTGGCAATAGTGAATGGGGTTTAGGCTTACCATTTCCAGACTTACTTGCCTTTTTAGCAGGCTGGAGTGAATTTTTAGGCGGGTGGTTTTTACTCTTTGGGCTATTTACCCGCTTAGTAAGCATTCCGCTGATGTTTACAATGGTTGTGGCAGCAACAACTGTGCATTGGCATAATGGTTGGTTTGCTATAGCGCCATCAAACCCTACAACCAGTTCAGCTCAAGTACTTGATTGGTTATCAATTCCAGGGGCTAAAGAAAGCCTTGAAAACTCACTAGAAGTACAAGAACGTATAGGTAAAATTAGGGGCATAGTTGAAGAGCACGGATTTACTGATTACTTATATGAAAAAGGTAAACCTTCCATAATAAATAACGGTATTGAATTTTCTGCTATTTATTTTACCATGTTACTTAGCTTGTTTTTTGTAGGTGGCGGTCGCTTTGTTAGTGTTGATTATTGGCTAAGGCGCGCAGTAGTAAAAGAGTAGCAAACAAATTGGTTTAAAAAGGGGGTATAAATATTTTTTATACGCCCTTTTTGTTTGTAACGTGTGTTAAACGCATAGCGCCTCTCTCGGATTTATACAGTGGTATATGAATATTGTTTACGCAGTAATGGCGCTGTAATACGAGAGAATAAGTAGGGTTTTAATAAAATTGATAATTAAGCAGAGTTTATTTTTTAAAGGCATAAATGGTACTCTAACGTTTTGAATTATGAGAGTACGCTATGGATGCTATTGAGCTTTTACTAACCCGCCAATCTGACGCTAAATTAACCGCCCCAGGGCCAAATTCAGAGCAGCTCGATATAATAAAGCAAGCTGCGTTACGGGTGCCTGATCACGGATGTATTGCCCCTTGGCAGTTTATTGTCGTTCAAGGTGATGCCCGCCATAAATTAGGTGAGATATACCATCAAAGCGCCGTTGCTGAGCAGCAAGAAGAAAAAGTGATTAAACGCGCAAAAGAGCTTGTGCTGCGTGCACCGATGATCATTATTGCTATTGCTAAGTATCAAGCCCATCCAAAAGTGCCGCGTATTGAGCAAGTACAAAGCGCCGGTTGCAGTGTACTTGCCATGCAACAAGCCGCATTTGCACAAGGTTTAGGTGGTGTATGGCGTACAGGGTATTTTGCACAAAGCACAGCAGTCAAAAATGCCCTTAATTTAGACGAACAAGATGAAATTGTTGGGTATTTATATTTAGGCACCCCAGAGATTGAGTGCAAAAAGGCAGCTAAGCACAAACCAGATGATTACTTCACTTATTTATAATAAATAATGAACTATTGTAGTTCTGTGCAGTCATATAGCATTAAGGTTGCTGCTGTTAGGCTCGTCCTTTTTTGATTTAGCTGTGAGAAGCGCACGGAAGCAATATAGGTTAACTTTTTCTTCTTCAGTTTGTTTTTTAATCGGTTGTTTTTTGTTAAAGTATGGAAAGTCTTAATAAAAATAACGATAAAGAAGACGAAAACGATGGGAAATTTATTTTTACAAGAAAAAGAGAGTTGGCTGGCATGGTCAATTTGGGGAATAGTGGGTGCTTTTATTACACTTTATGTGGCAATGAGCACGAATACTACACATTTTATAGCTGGCTCTGCTATGGGAATGCTTGTTTTATTAACCTGGTGGATGCAGCAGTCTAAAAGGTTTGATTTTGGTCGGGCCTTTAAAATTTGTTTTTATGTGTTATTGCTTAGTGTATTACCTGCATTTTTATTTGTGGTAGTACCAAGTGATGATTTAAACCGTTTTGATTTAATATTTCAAAGCGTTACATTTTTAGCACTTAGTTTATTACTGTGCTTAATTTGTTCGTGGATTGCACGTAGGCCAAAGCAATATTATTAATAGGGCAATGAGCAATGTAGGTTTTTAGCTATTTGTGGTGGTTTTTTGAACCAAACGCTGTTTTTAGCTAATTATTTACATTTAGGTCTTTACAAGTTGCTCAATACCCCCTATTATTCGCGCCGTACGGAGAGATGGCAGAGTGGTCGAATGCACCGGTCTTGAAAACCGGCATAGGTTTGTAGCCTATCTAGGGTTCAAATCCCTATCTCTCCACCATTATTTAAAAAAACCGCCTTATGGGCGGTTTTTTGCTTTGTGGAGTTTAATAAATGTCAAAAGAAGCAAACCTTACAACATCGCAACGCTTAGTAAAGCATGTACTACTGTGGATTGTATTTGGCTACTGTTATCAAAGCGCGATTAATTTATTAATAAAAATGGCAGCAGATGCACAACCAGACGCAACGCTTATCACCGCCTTTGTGTATGGTATTGGCTTTAACGTATTAACTGCGCATCTTATTACTAAATACGATACGCATTGGCCTGTCATTGGCGCAGCTTTTATTGCTTTAGTTGGTTTAGTATTAGTGCCATTAGTGCTGTTTGGCAGTGGCGGTTTACTAGAGTGGCCATTGCTTGTTGGATTTTTATTCAGTTTACCCCTTTGTAGCTACATAGTTGGCAAAATTAAGGTAAAACACAGTAAAAACTAGCCCCAAACCGGTTTTATTTTATGTTAGCATGTACGCGTCTTTTAACTAACAAAACGTGAAAAACACATTATGTCAGATAATTTTACTACAGATGCTGAAAAAGCAAGTTACGGTATTGGCTTACAAATGGGTGAGCAACTTAAGTCTAACCCTTTTGAAGGCTTAAACCTAAATTCAGTATTTGAAGGCATGAAAGATGCGTACGCTGGTAGCGCTTTTCAAGTTGAGATCCCTGAGATCCAAGCTGCATTTGAAAAAATTAACGAAGAGATCCAAGCGCGTCGTGAAGAAGAAGCAAAAGTACTTTCTGCTGAAGGTATTGCATTCTTAGAAGAAAACGCTAAGCGTCCTGAAATCACTGTTACCGAGTCTGGTTTACAATACGAAGTACTAGCAACAGGCGAAGGCGAAAAGCCAACTGCTGAGTCTACAGTACGTGTTGATTACCACGGTACATTAATTAACGGTACAGTATTTGATAGCTCTTACGAGCGCGGTCAACCAGCTGAATTCCCAGTAGGTGGCGTGATCAAAGGTTGGACTGAAGCTTTACAAATGATGCCAGTAGGCACTAAATGGCGTATTTACGTTCCTCATGAGCTTGCTTATGGTGAACGTGGCGCAGGTGCTGCAATTGCACCTTTCTCAACGCTTGTATTTGACGTTGAGCTACACGAAATCCTTTCTTAATTTAGTTATTAAGTCAGTATTTAAAAAGCCGTGGTCTTGACCGCGGCTTTTTTGTGTCTTGTGGTTTTATAGCAAGCTTTAAAAACGTTAATAATTTAGGCCAATCCGCATAATTAAGTGAGTTATTTTGGGGGAAAGATAAACTTGCTACCTGCGCTACAAACGCTATTACAACAAGTAAATAACCTAGTTAATTAAATGAGTAGGCATAAAAAAACCGCATATAAAATGCGGCTTTAAAATTAACTAAATAAATACCAAAGCGTTATTAAAAATAACCTCTAATACCAAAGCGGAAGTTTCTACCTGGTAGTGGGGCTTTATCTTTTATAAACGAGCTGTGAACAAAGCCAAGTTCGTCTGTAATGTTATCTACATTCAAGTATAACTGCGTATCTATAGCGCCTAAACTTAACTGATAATTAGCTTGAGCATCAACAATTGTGTAGCCGTCGGTTTTAGTTTCATAGGCGCTAATATTATCTTGCTCAAAGTAGTGCGTACCTGTGAGCGTTAGTTGTAAATCGCCTAAATTATATTGTAATTCAGAGCCTAATTTATTTGCTGGTATGCGCGGCAAGTTACCTTCGTCGTCTTTTAGCTTAGCGCGTGTTGAATCACCAAATACTTTAACCATGGCATTAGGGTCAATTTGATAGTGTACATCAAATTCTACACCGTAGAGTTCAGCATCTTTGCTGGCAAACTGATATACGGCAACCGCATCGTCATGAGCGCCAATTGCAGACTCTAAACCATCTTCTTCGTCGTAAACTAATCCAGTATTTTGTTGATAGTAAAAGTTTTTAATATCGTTATAGAAAAAGTTAACTGTGTAACCAAAGTCACCGCTAAAACGTCTAAAGCTAAAATCTAAATTGGTCGATTTTTCTTGTTTAATGTCTTCTGGCTCAAAGTGAACCTCGTTATCTTCAATATGATAGCCAAGGCCTAGCTCGTAAGTACCTGTAGCAATGTGTAATCCGTTTGATAAAAGCTCAGCAGAAAGGGGCGCACGTTCAGAGTGAGATAAGCTAAGTGCTATGCTTTGCCCTGGTGTGTATTGCCAAATAGCACCGGCAGAGGCGCTTACATTAGTAAAGCTTTCACTGTATGCAATGCTTTCTTCTTCGCCTTCGTCATGATCTTCTTCTTCATCGTGATCATGTGCTTGCTCGCTTTCGGTAATTGTGCTTGTTATTTCGTAATCTTCAATACGCGCACCAAGCTCTAGTGTAACATCACCAAATTCACGTTCTTCAAGTAGGTATAACGCATGTGTAGTGGTCACACTTGCAGGAGTAAATGCTTCTTCGCCAATTGCGTCGTAGTCCGATTCGCTATAATGATAGCCCATCATACCGTGCCACTGCGCTAACTTGTGCTCTACATTTAAGCGTGCTTCGGTTGTTTCGTTTTTAAAGGTAGTGCCAATTTCACCGTCTTCAATTTCACTGTGTTTGTAATCAGTGTAGCCAACACGAAGATTAATATTTTCAATCCAGTTGTTATCGAGCGCATAGCTTATAAGGCCTTGCCAACGATCTTGCTCTAGATGTGCATAAACAGACTCTTCTTCCTCTTCATCTGCGTGCTCATCGTGTTCTTCTTCGGTTTCACCTTCATGGTCATGATCATGATGCTCATGCCCAGGAATACCGTAATCGGTTTCAATGCTACCGTAAGAAAAGCCAACCGTTAAATGATCGCCCACATAACTCGTACCCACATTAAATGTGTCGCTATCAATAAAAGTGTTTTCTACAGAGTTATGAGTTTCAACATCACCATCTTCATCTGTAATGTTAAATGTAGGCGTTTCATAGTCATCGCCGCTGCGTTTAGTCCCATCAAAATGAAAGTTAAATCCGTCATTTCCTGTTTCTAGTTTTGCAGCCACGGTATTTGAGTTAGAAAACGTGTCATGGCTGTATTCAGCAGCACCGGTTAAATCATCTAAATTGCTCGTTGGAATACGGTTATCAACCACATTTACCACACCACCAATTGCACCTGAGCCATAAAGTAGGGTGCTTGGACCGCGCAATACTTCAATTTGTTCAGCTGCTAAGCTGTCGCTTGAGGTTGCATGGTCAGGGCCAATGCGTGATGCATCGCTGGCATCTAAACCGTTTTGGGTAATTTTAACGCGAGGGCCATCTAAACCACGGATAATAGGGCTTGATGACACCGGACCAAAGTAACTGGCATTAACACCTGGTAAGCCCTTTAGTGTTTCGCCAAGAGTCGCTTTTGATTTGTTTTTAAGCTCATCACCCGATAAAACGCTCACCGGCGAAATCATTTCTAAGCTATTTTTGTGCAGTGCAGAGGCATATACAACAACGGTTTCTACCGAGGTAGGGGTAAGCGACACCGTCACATTGTTTGAGTTTTCATTTACCGCAATACGCGAGTCTATAAAGTTATCTTTACTTACATGCAATTGACTTTGAGAGTCTACATCAATAGAAAATTCGCCCTGTGCATTGGTTTTTACACCCTGGTCTTTACCATGTACGTGTACAGCTGCGTTTTCAATAGGTTGGTTTTTATCGTCTGTTATTTTACCGGTAACGGTAGCAGCAAGTGCTGAATGAGAACATAAAACAGAAAAAACTGCAGAGGAAATTAATGTTAACTTTGTCATTATCTTAAAGGTTCGCGGTTACTATGTTGTGATATAATATAACACTGCGTTTTTGACTTATCAACAATGTTATACTATAGCTTAATGTTTTTCGATGAATAAACACGCAAATAAGATAAGCTGATTAAGAGCGGCTATCAAGCATAATTATATTAAGCTTATGTTGTGCTCTAGTTTGGTTTTTTACATCGATAGGTTCTATCATTTCGCATTCATCACGTATCATTTCTGACACTAGGCTTGGATAATGGCGGCAATCTTCTGGCCTATCTAGGTAAATGCTACAGGTATACATTGTTTTATGGGAGGGCTCTTTTTTGGGCGCTATTTCTAAAAAGGGGCAAGTGGAGAGTCGCATTTGCGTTTTTGGATCAAACCAAATTTCATCATCTTTAACATATTGATAAATCTCTGGGTTAAACAGTGCCCACATTTCAATTTCTTGTACGGTTGCACTTAAATCGCCCCCACCGTATTTAATACAGCATTTACCGCATTGGTTGCACTCTTTCATTTTTAGCCAGTATATTAGGTGTCCATTAGTTTCTCAGTGTATCACTGTAACTAACGTGGATTACTTTTTTATATATAATTTTAAAACCACACTTTTAATTCCAACCCGCTATCTATTAATAATGTATTATTACACCTAAATAATTAGCCCTTCTAATAAGATTAGCGCGCCTCTAAATAGTTAGTTTAGTGACCAGTTAAGGATAGTTCCTGATGATGAACACCAAAGTATATAAAGCAGTACATGATTTAGCAGAGCAACTGATGGAAGCTGCAAATAGAAACGACCGTAAAAGGTTTGAATTATTATTTTCTAGCCTCAAAGCTATTTGTGAAGAAAACGAGAATACTTCAAAAGATCACCCTGTACAGTGGGAAACCTTAGCTGATTTTACCGAAGAACTTGAAGAGGCAATTACCACATATGAAAAAGCGCTACAGAAGTCGGTTGCAATTAATAACAAAGATCATATGTCGTCGGTTGCTTATTCAATGGCAACTCTACAAATAGAGCTTGGACAAAAAAATGAAGCGATTAAAAGCCTAAAAAATGCCAAGGTCAGCGCTAATAAAATTGAAGATAAAGCGCTTAAAGCTGAAATTCATGATTTACTTGAGTCACTGACTGAAGAAGAAGGTTAATTAAGCCTAGTTAGTCGCGATTTTAATGAGGTTTGGAATATGGATATATTAACCGCAATCGAGCAATGGATTGATGAGGTAAATCATAAATATAAATACAAACGGGTGTGCTGCACTCAATTTGCAGCACAGTTTGCAGGTTTTTACCCAACTGAGTTTTTGGAAAATGCCTTTTATGTTGTAATCGATGAAATACCCAAGCCCGATTTTGCTGCTTTACGTGCCATGGGGCTGGGTGATTTTATTGATATGAAAGTCAGCGGCATAACTTATAAAAATACTTACTACTTGTTGTCGACAAGTGTTGATAACTTGCGCGTACATTTTCATGAATTAGTGCATGTATTGCAGTGGCAAAATCTTGGTGCTTTAGCCTTTATAGAGCGCTATATGAATGAAATTAAGCACTTTGGTTATCACAATGCACCGCTTGAAATTATGGCTTATGCGCTCGATACTCACTTTATAAATTCAGGCGAGAAAATAAATGTGCCTGAGTATGTACTGGATGCATTATAAATTTTTTTACAAGGAACAGAATATGGCTAATGTATGGTTATATTTTAGTGTATTAGCGCCTTTTAGTGCGTTAGCTAATTCATTTGAAGAAGACATAACTGCTGCATTAATACAGCGAACAACACACCAAGTTACGTATGATGGGAGTTATCGTTCAATAAGTTACCCAGGTGGTGACGTGCCAAGTAATATTGGTGTGTGTACCGATGTGATTATTCGTGCTTATCGCCAGTTAGGTATAGATTTACAACAGTTAGTACACGAAGACATGCGTGACAATTTTACTCTGTACCCCTCAAAGCGTATTTGGGGGCTGACCAAACCCGATAAAAATATAGACCACCGAAGAGTGCCTAACTTACAAACCTACTTTAAAAGACAGGGTCGTGCGTTAGTATTATCTGATAGCCCTGAAGAGTATAAAACAGGTGATATAGTGACTTGGATGTTACCGGGTAACCTGCCACATATAGGGATGGTAGTTAATGAGCGTTCAGTACAAACTGGCAATCCATTAATTGTACATAACATTGGCCGCGGGGCAGAAAAAACCGATATGCTTTTTGATTATAAAATCACAGGGCATTACCGGTTTGAACCACAGCATTTGAATAAAACGCAGTAAATTTATTTTAAATTAATACTTATATTACCGTTTGGCTTACAACAGCACAGCAGTATTTCTCCCTCGCGTACAAACGCTAAAGGCTCTTCGTTATAGTGAACTTGGCCTGAGACTAACGTGGCTCTGCACGCGCCACAATAACCTTCGCGGCATTGATACGCTACGTCTATTTTTTGGTTTTCTAAGCAATGTAAAACAGAAGGGCAGCCAGTGCTAAATTCTATACACTGGCTGTTATCTGCAAGCGTTATACTTGCAGTGGGTTTGTCACTCATTATAAATCAAAGTCACCAAATTCTGAGGCATCTACTTGTGAGTCAATTTGACCTACAAGGTATGAGCTAATTTCAGCTTCTTGCGGTGCAACTTGCACATTGTCAGACACAAGCCATGAGTTGATCCATGGAATTGGGTTACTGTTGTTTTCAAATTGCGCAGGCAGGCCAATGGCGGTCATACGTGCGTTGGTGATGTATTCAACATACTGACATAAAATGTGTTTGTTTAAACCAATCATAGAGCCATCTTTGAATAAGTACTCTGCCCATTCTTTTTCTTGCTCTGCGGCTTCAACAAACATTTTAATGGCTTCTTCACGGCACTGCGCGGCAACAATCGCCATTTCAGGGTCGTCTTTACCGTCTTGCATAATGTTTAAAATATGCTGCGTACCGGACAGGTGAAGCGCTTCATCACGTGCGATTAGCTTGATGATTTTAGCGTTACCTTCCATTAACTCACGCTCAGCAAAGGCAAACGAACACGCAAAGCTGACATAAAAACGAATGGCTTCAAGAATATTTACCGACATCATGGCAAGGTAAAGTTTCTTTTTAAGATCAAATAAGCTAATCACAACGGTTTGACCGTTAATTTCGTGCTTGCCTTCGCCATACAGGTTATAAAGCGACACGCCATTGATTAAATCATCGTAGTAGGTGGTTACCGCATCAGCACGTTCGCTAATTTTTTCGTTACTAACTATGTCATCAAAAATAAGTTCTGGTGACTGTGTAACGTTACGAATAATGTGGGTGTAAGAGCGACTGTGAATAGTTTCACTAAATGCCCACGTTTCTATCCATGTTTCTAGCTCAGGAATAGACACGATAGGGAGTAGGGCAACGTTTGGCGAGCGGCCTTGTACACTATCAAGCAGCGTTTGATATTTTAAGTTACTTAAAAATATGTGCTTTTCGTGCTCTGGCAATGCTTGAAAGTCTAAACGGTCTTTACTTACGTCAACTTCTTCTGGACGCCAAAAAAACGAAAGTTGCTTTTCAATCAATTTTTCAAAAATAGGGTATTTTTGTTGATCGTAACGCGAAACGTTAACGGTTTGGCCAAAAAACATTGGCTCTTGCATTTGATCATTATGGTTACGACTAAAAGTAGTATAAGACATGTCTATCACTCAAAAAACTATCACTAAAACTATCAGGACAAAGCGGGCAAAGAGCCCGCTTTAAGTTTAACTATTAAATTTTACACGCGCCGCCTGCACAATCATCATCTTCCACTTCTGGAGTGTCGTCTTGTGCATCTGATGCGCCATCGCGGGTGTTATGGTAGTAAAGTGTTTTAACACCAAGCTTGTATGCACCTAGTAAGTCTTTTAATAAGACTTTCATAGGTACTTTACCGCCTTCGTATTTGTTTGGATCATAATTAGTATTGGCCGAAATAGTTTGGTCAATAAACTTTTGCATTATGCCCACTAACTGTAAGTAACCATCGTTTGATGGAATATCCCACAGTAGCTCGTAGTTATCTTTTAAGCGTTCGTACTCAGGAACTACTTGTTTTAAAATACCGTCTTTACTTGCTTTAACGCTAATGTGACCACGTGGTGGCTCAATACCGTTAGTTGCGTTAGATATTTGCGACGAAGTTTCTGAAGGCATTAATGCGCTAAGTGTTGAGTTACGCATGCCGTGATCTTTAATGCTGGCACGTAACGAATCCCAATCTAAGTGCAGTGGCTCATCACAAATTTTATCTAAGTCACGTTTGTACGTATCAGTTGGCATAATACCTTGAGAGTACGTTGTTTCGTTAAACTTAGGACACGCTCCACGCTCTTTAGCCAGTTCGTTTGATGCCTTCATTAAGTAGTATTGAATTGCTTCAAACGTTTTGTGAGTCAGTGCATTAGCACTGCCATCTGAGTAACGCTTACCATTTTTAGCAAGGTAGTACGCGTAGTTAATTACGCCTATTCCTAACGTACGACGGCCCATAGTGGCATTACGTGCAGCCGGTACTGGGTAGTCTTGGAAATCAAGTAAGTTATCAAGTGCACGTACTGCAAGCTCTGCAAGCTCTTCAAGTTCATCAAGTGACTCAATAGCGCCTAGGTTAAATGCAGATAGCGTACAAAGTGCAATTTCGCCTTCTTCATCGTTTACGTTATTTAACGGCTTAGTTGGTAATGCAATTTCTAAACATAAGTTAGATTGGCGAATTGGCGCCACTTTAGAAATAAACGGGCTGTGCGTATTACAGTGATCCACATTTTGTAAATAAATACGACCTGTGCTGGCACGCTCTTGTGCGAACATTGAGAAAAGCTCAATCGCTTTAATACGCTTTTTACGAATAGACTCGTCTTGCTCGTATTTTACGTATAACGCATCAAACTCGTCTTGGTCTTCAAAGAATGCATCGTAAAGGCCAGGCACATCTGATGGGCTAAATAGCGTAATGTAGTCGTCTTTAATTAAACGAGAATACATTAGTTTATTAAACTGTACGCCGTAATCTAAATGACGAACACGGTTATCATCAACACCACGGTTATTTTTAAGTACCAGTAGGTTTTCTACTTCTAAATGCCAAAGCGGGTAGAATAACGTTGCAGCACCGCCACGTACGCCACCTTGCGAGCAGCTTTTAACCGCTGTTTGAAAGTGCTTATAAAAAGGAATACAACCTGTGTGGTACGCCTCGCCATTACGGATATGGCTACCTAATGCACGAATACGGCCAGCGTTAATACCAATACCTGCACGTTGTGAAACGTACTTAACAATGGCAGATGATGTGGCGTTAATTGAATCAAGGCTGTCGCCACATTCAATAAGTACACACGAGCTAAACTGACGTGTAGGTGTACGCACACCCGACATAATTGGCGTAGGTAAAGAGATTTTAAACGTTGATACTGCATCGTAAAAACGTTTGATGTAGTCAGTACGCGTTTCGCGCGGGTAGTCAGAAAATAAACTCGCAGCCACTAAGATATATAAAAACTGAGCGCTTTCGTAAATTTCACCTGTTACGCGGTTTTGTACCAGGTATTTACCTTCAAGCTGCTTTACTGCTGCGTAGCTAAAGTTAAGATCGCGCGAATGATCAAGATAAGCATCTAGCTCATCAAGCTCTTGCTCTGTGTAATCAACGAGTAAGTGAGCGTCGTAGCGTTTGTCTTCAACCATTTTTGTAACATGGTCAAATAAACGTGGAGGCTCAAACTGGCCATACGCTTTTTTACGTAAGTGGAATACAGCTAAGCGGGCAGCTAAGTACTGGTAGTCAGGCGACTCTTTTGAAATTTGATCGGCTGCTGCTTTAATGATGGTTTCGTGAATGTCTTTTGTACGAATACCGTCGTAAAATTGAATGTGTGACTTTAATTCAACCTGTGAAACCGATACGTTGTTTAAACCTTCGGCGGCCCATTCAATAACGCGATGGATCTTATCAAGATCTAAAGGCTCTTTACGCCCGTCACGCTTGCTTACAGATAACTGTTGGTTCATAGCTTTGCCTGTATTCCTTGGGAATTGTGTATTTTGACCAATGCTTTATACCTCGCTAAAGCAAGGTACGTATTCATTTATTATAAGTTTCACCGTATTGGCGAATTTAATTGAATAACATTTGGCCACAATATCTGGTGTTGTTCAATTTAGAGATCACAAGATAGTGTGGTCTGAGCTGATTTGCAAGGGACATAATTGCACCTATTTGTGGATAACTTTGGGATAACGTATTTGTGTTAGTAGTCACTCACCTTCGAACAATCATTTAAGTTGAAATAGCTAAAAATCAACTAATGATCTGCTAAATTTACTCATTTTGAAAATAAATTTCGACTGCTTTTTTTATCAACAAGCTTTGCATAAAAACTAACACAATCACAATATATAGTGTTTAAAAGTTTACATGGCACTATATATGGTTAAAAGCATCAATAGGGCTGTGCCAGTTAAAATCGGCTTCCCAGCCCTTGGCCTCATCAATACTTGGTATATAGCCCCAAAGCGCTGTTGCTGTGTGCATACCTGCGGCTTTACCTGCTTCTATATCACGTTGAGCATCACCTATGTATAAACAACGCTTAGGATCTACGTTCATCAGTTTTGTACAGTGTAGTAAGGGTAAAGGTGATGGTTTAGCCTCGGTGAGGGTATCGCCACTGATCACAACGTGTGCATTTTTTAAAGCGGGTATAGCAGCCACTAATGGATCGGTTAAAAACCCTGGCTTATTAGTCATTATTCCCCATTTTATACCTTGGTTCTCAAGGGCTATGAGTAATGATTCTATGCCTTCAAAGCAGCGGGTGTGTGTCGCTAGGTTTTGGCTGTAGTGGCTGACTAATTGTTTTATTCGTTCAGTTTGTGGTTGCGATGCCCATTGCGCTTTAAAGCCAAGTTCAAGTAGTGCGCCGGCGCCATTAGACGCTACTTTTCTATAAGCCTCAGGCGTAACTTGCGCAACACCTTCAATTTTAAGTACAGCATTTAAAGCAGCACCTAAATCGTCTGCTGTATCAAGCAAGGTGCCATCTAAATCAAATAAGAAAGCGTCGTACTCAAAAGGAGTTAAGGGGGTATGAGAGCTAGCCATTATGCTAACTTCTCAAAATGAAGAATGTAATTAACACTCACATCTGTATTTAATGAATACTGCTTAGAAAGCGGGTTGTAGCCTAGGCCAGCACTGGCACGTACTTTTAAACCGGCTTGTTCAGCCCATGCAATAAGTTGTGCAGGTTTGATAAATTTGTTGTGATCGTGTGTGCCCTCAGGCACCATTTTTAACAGCTTTTCAGCACCTACAATAGCAAACAAGTAAGCTTTAGGCGTTTTATTTAGGGTTGAGAAAAACACATCAGCCCCTGGCTTGGCAAGCTCTGCGACTGCATGAATAATAGAAGCAGGGTCAGGTACATGCTCTAGCATTTCCATACAGGTTATTACATCAAAGCGAGCAGGGTGCTGGGTTGCAAATTCTTCTGCAGGTACTTTTATATAGTCAACATTTACACCGGTTTCTAGGCTATGAAGCTTTGCTACGGTGAGTGGCTCTTGCCCCATGTCTATACCGGTTACGTGTGCGCCCATGCGTGCCATGCTTTCGCTAAGAATGCCGCCACCACAGCCTACATCGAGTGTTTCTTTATCAAATAAGCCTTGGGTTTTGTTAGCCACAAAGTCTAATCGTAATGGGTTAATTTCGTGAAGAGGTTTAAACTCTCCGTCTTGGTCCCACCATCGCTCTGCAATGGCTTCAAATTTTGCTATTTCTGCGTTATCTACATTTTGATGTTCGGTCATAAAATACTTCCTCGTCAATCTGAGGCCATTATATAGGGCTAAATTGATAAATCGCAAAGTTTTGCGCCTGTAAATTTAAATTAATTGTGATAGCATGGTCGCTTAGAAATAATAACAAATACTCTTGGCGCCTAATACCGGGTTGCTAAGAGCTGATACTGAAGGAATGTGATATCAAATGACTGATCTCGCCAATGAAATTCTGCCAGTCAATATTGAAGACGAGTTAAAAAACTCCTACCTTGATTACGCAATGAGCGTAATTGTAGGACGTGCATTACCAGACGTACGTGATGGTTTAAAACCTGTTCACCGCCGCGTTTTGTTTGCAATGAACGAGCTTAGTAATGACTGGAATAAGCCTTACAAAAAATCGGCCCGTGTGGTCGGTGACGTAATCGGTAAATACCACCCACACGGCGACAGTGCAGTTTATGACACCATCGTGCGTATGGCACAGCCATTCTCACTACGTTATATGCTTGTAGATGGCCAAGGTAACTTCGGTTCGGTTGATGGTGATTCAGCAGCGGCAATGCGTTATACAGAAGTACGTATGGCAAAAATGTCGCATGAGTTATTAGCCGATCTTGAAAAAGAAACGGTTGATTTCGTTCCTAACTACGACGGTACCGAACAAATTCCTGACGTTTTACCAACCAAAGTGCCTAACTTACTTGTTAACGGTTCTTCAGGTATTGCGGTAGGTATGGCAACAAACATTCCACCACATAACTTAACTGAAGTGGTTAATGGTTGTTTAGCGCTTATTCAAAACCCTGATTTAACGATTCATGAATTAATGGATTACATTCCGGGTCCTGATTTCCCAACGGCTGCCATTATTAATGGTAAAAAAGGCATTGAAGATGCTTATTTAACCGGCCGTGGTAAAGTGTACATGCGTGCACGCGCCGACATCGAAACCGATGAAAAAACAGGCCGCGAAACCATTATCGTGCACGAAATTCCTTATCAGGTTAACAAAGCACGCTTAATTGAAAAAATTGCTGAGCTTGTTAAAGATAAAAAAATTGAAGGCATTAGCGCACTACGTGATGAATCAGATAAAGACGGTATGCGTATCGTTATTGAGATCAAACGTGGTGATGTAGGTGAAGTTATCCTCAACAACTTATATTCACAAACTCAGTTACAAACTGTGTTTGGTATGAATATGGTTGCATTAATTAATAACCAACCTAAGTGTTTCAACTTAAAAGAAATGCTTGAAGAGTTTGTTATTCACCGCCGTGAAGTGGTTACACGCCGTACCGTATTTGATTTACGTAAAGCGCGCGACCGTGCTCATACCCTTGAAGGTTTAGCAATTGCGCTTGCCAACATTGACCCAATTATTGAGCTTATTCGTAAATCGCCAACCCCAGCTGAGGCTAAAGTAGCCTTAACAGCTCGCCCATGGGATTTAGGTAACGTACAAGTTATGCTTGAAAAAGCAGGCGAAGACAACGTAGCACGCCCAGATTGGCTGGCAAGTGAGCTGGGTATTCGCGATGGTCAGTACTATATTTCTGAGCAGCAAGCACAAGCAATTCTTGATTTACGTTTACACAAACTAACCGGTCTTGAGCATGAAAAAATCTTAGCAGAGTACCAATCGCTGTTAGATTTAATTGCTGAGCTACTACACATTTTAGGTAGCCCTGAGCGTTTAATGGAAGTTATTCGTGATGAGTTAGTAGAAATTAAAGAGCAATATGGTGATGAGCGTCGTACAGAAATTAACGCGGCAGCGCACGATATTAGCCTTGAAGATTTAATTAACGAAGAAGATGTTGTTGTGACCCTATCACACGAAGGTTACGTTAAGTATCAGGCATTGTCTGATTACGAAGCGCAGCGCCGTGGTGGTAAAGGTAAGTCAGCAACGAAGATGAAAGATGAAGATTTCATTGAGCGTCTTTTAGTGGCTAATACCCACGATACCATTTTATGTTTCTCTACTGCGGGTCGTTTGTATTGGCTTAAAGTATACCAGTTACCACTGGCTAGTCGCGCCGCTCGCGGTAAGCCAATTGTTAACTTACTGCCACTTGAAGATGATGAACGCATCACTGCTATCTTACCTGTACGCGAGTACGAAGAAGATAAATACATTTTCATGGCAACTGCATTTGGTACTGTGAAGAAAACACCACTAACGGCATACAGCCGTCAACGTGCAAGCGGTATTATTGCGGTAAACCTTAACGAAGGCGATAGCCTAATTGGGGTTGATATTACCGACGGTAGCAACGAAATTATGTTGTTTACTGATGCAGGTAAAGTGGTTCGCTTTAAAGAAGCGGAAGAGTCTGCTGTTGTTGATGAAAACGGCAACCCAGTACTTGATGAAGAAGGCAACCCTGAAATTCGTTTCAAAGGTGTTCGCCCTATGGGTCGTACTGCTACCGGTGTTCGTGGTATTAAGATGGCCGACGACCAACGCGTAGTGTCGTTAATTGTGCCTAAGTCTGACGGTGCTATTTTAACTGTGACTGAAAATGGTTACGGTAAACGTACTCAACTTGAAGATTACCCATCTAAGAGCCGTGCAACACAAGGTGTTGTATCTATTAAGGTGAGTGAGCGTAATGGCGCAGTAGTTGGCGCTGTACAAGTTGACGACAACGACGAAATAATGATTATTTCAAACCGTGGTACGCTAGTACGTACCCGCGTTAATGAAGTATCGACGGTTGGACGTAACACCCAAGGTGTTATTTTGATCAGAACTATTGACGAAGAGCAAGTAGTTGGTTTACAACGTATCGAAGAGATTGAAGTTACAGACAGTGACTTAGTTGATATTGAAGACGTTGAAACGGTTGATACAGTAAATGAAGAAGCAACGGATGATAATCCACCTTCTGAATAACTGAAATTGAAAAAGCGGCCAAGGCCGCTTTTTTTAATCATGTTGAAAAAAATTAATAATCCTTTTTTGTTTATCAAAAGAGTTTAAATTACTGGAATGAGGCAAAGGTAATGAGTAAATATAATTTTTGTGCGGGGCCAGCTATGCTTCCACAAGCTGTTATGCAAAAAGCACAAAAAGAATTTTTAGACTGGCAAGACTTAGGCGTATCTGTGATGGAAATTAGCCATCGTAGTAAAGATTTTTTAGCGCTTACTGCAAAATGCGAAGCCAGCCTTCGTCGTTTAATGAACATTAGCGATGAATTTGAAGTGTTATTTATGCACGGTGGTGGCCGCGGTCAATTTAGTGCTGTGCCTTTAAATTTACATCAAAATGGTAAAACAGCGGTTTACTGCGAGAACGGCGTTTGGTCTAAAAGTGCCACTGACGAAGCTAATAAATTTACTCAAACCCACTCAATCAACGTTAGAAATGACGCAAACGGGCTGTTTTCTATAAAAGAAGTGGCGCAGTGGGACTTACCTGCAGATGCATCTTACATTCACTACTGCCCAAATGAAACGGTAGACGGCTTAGAGATTTTTGATGTGCCTAGTCACCCAACGGCACCTATTATTGCTGATATGTCGTCGACTATTTTGTCGCGCGAAATTGACGTAAATAAATTTGATTTAATTTATGCCGGTGCACAAAAAAATATAGGTCCATCAGGTATAGCTATTGTTATTGTGCGCAAAACATTACTTGAGCGTGAAGGTTTAGCTAAACCAGGCATTTTAGATTACGCACTTGAAGCAAAACAAGGCAGCATGTTTAATACACCGCCTACTTTTGCATGGTATTTAGCAGCCGAAGTATTTGAATGGCTAGAGAAAAACGGTGGCGTTAAGGCAATGGAAGCACAAAATATTGCTAAAGCTAAGCTGCTTTATGACTTTATTGATGAATCGCCTTTTTATACTAATAAAGTAGCGACGCATTGTCGTTCGCGTATGAATGTACCGTTTTGGCTAAACGATGAAAGCTTAAACGAAAAGTTTGTAACGCAATCTAAAGAAGCCGGCTTACTTGCCCTAGAAGGACACAGAATTGTAGGCGGTATGCGCGCAAGTATTTATAACGCAATGCCACTTGCAGGTGTGCAAGCCTTAGTTGACTTTATGGCGGCATTTGCACAGGAGCACAGCTAATGGAACAACTTCGTTTAGAGCCTATTTCTCGTGTAAATGGCAGTGTTACCTTACCAGGGTCTAAAAGCCTATCAAACCGTATTTTATTATTAGCAGCGCTGGCTCAAGGGACTACCGTTGTAGAAAACCTGTTAGATAGCGATGATATTCGCCATATGTTGGGTGCATTAAAACTACTAGGTGTTAACGTAACGCTTAATGATGATCGCACTGTAGCCACCGTAGAAGGGGTTGGCGGTGTATTTAAAACCCCAAGTGAACCTTTATTTTTAGGCAATGCAGGTACAGCGTATCGTCCTTTAACCGCGGTACTCGCTGCTGTAGCTGGGGAATATGAGCTTATAGGTGAGCCGCGCATGGAAGAGCGCCCAATAGGGCACTTGGTCGATGCGCTACAAGCACTTGGCGGCGATATTACCTACACAAAACATAAAGACTACCCACCACTAAAAATAATTGGTGGGCAAATTAAAGGCGGTACTGTTGAAATTGATGGCAGTATTTCTAGCCAATTTTTAACAGCATTGCTAATGGCTGCCCCTTTATTTAGTGGTGATACGCAAATTACCATTAAGGGTACTTTGGTATCTAAGCCTTACATTGATATTACGTTAGATGTAATGGCGCGTTTTGGGGTGACAGTTGAGCACAGCGACTATACAACATTTAAAGTTAAAGGCGGCCAACAATACCAATCACTAGAGCGTATTATGGTGGAGGGTGATGCATCATCAGCGTCTTACTTTGTTGCGGCAGCGGCTATTGCCGGTGGCGAAATTGAAATTAAAGGCGTAGGCGCTAAATCAGTTCAAGGTGATATTGGTTTTGCTAAAGTGATGGAACAAGTTGGTGCTGAAATAAAATGGTATGACGAGCGTTTAGTTGTTCGCAAAGGTGAATTAAAAGGTGTAGATATTGACGCTAACGCTATCCCTGATGCGGCAATGACACTTGCTACGGTTGCTTTATTTGCTAAAGGGCCTACAGCTATTCGCAATATTTATAACTGGCGTGTAAAAGAAACCGACCGTTTATATGCTATGGCAACTGAACTTCGTAAAGTGGGTGCCGAGGTTGTAGAGGGTGAAGATTTTATCGAAATTACACCACCGAGTGCATTCAATGATGTGGCTATAGATACGTATGACGATCACCGCATAGCGATGTGTTTTGCAATGGTTGCCGTAGGCGGAAAGCCTATTACAATCAACGATCCTAAGTGTACATATAAAACTTTTCCAACCTTTTTCAAGGTTTTAGCATCAGTGAGTGAGTAGGCTTTTTATAAATAATTATAAAAAGTTACACACTAAAGCGGATCTATTTGCAGAAGTGACGTATAATATCGCGGTTTTATTTAGGTGTGCATTGCAGGAGGTTTTAAATGCAGGCGTTATTAATGCCCGTAATCACCGTTGATGGCCCAAGTGGTTCAGGTAAAGGAACTGTTTGTCGCTTGTTAGCCGACAAATTGGGGTGGGATGTATTGGATAGCGGCGCAATTTACCGTGTATTATCCCTTGCCGCACTTCATCACCAAATAGCATTAGACAACGAAGAAGCGCTTGTCCCGCTTGCTGCAAACTTAGATGTGCAGTTTTTGGTTGATAGCCAAACTAATGCTGGAAAAGTTATTTTAGAAGGCGAAGATGTAACCTCGACAATTCGTAATGAAGAGGTTGGGGCAGCTGCTTCAAAAGTGGCTGCATTACCCCGTGTACGTGAAGCGTTACTTCGACGCCAGCGTGCGTTTAAAACCGAACGGGGCTTAATTGCTGATGGCCGAGATATGGGCACCGTGGTTTTTCAAGACGCACCATTGAAAATATATTTAACCGCTAGTGCACAAGAACGCGCGCGCAGACGTTATGTTGAGTTGAATGAGCGCGGCCTTGATGTTACACTAAGTGGTCTATTACAGGACATTCAAGCTCGTGATGAGCGCGATATGAATCGCACCGTTGCGCCGCTTGTTCCTGCTGATGATGCAATTGAAATAGACACAAGCGAGCTTAACGCTCAGCAAGTGTTTGATAAAGTTATAACTTTAGTAGATATTGCTATCTCACAAGGCAAGCTTCCTAAACGAAGCTAAACACATTTTATGCACCAGCAGGACGCCAGTGCTATTTTAACAACCCCATGCAGCATGGTTGCTTATTGGTATTAATATATGAGACGTATATTCGTATGTCAGAAAATTTTGCGCAGTTATTTGAAGAAAGCTTAAAGGGTTTTGAAGCAGAGCAAGGCTCTATTGTTAAAGGTACAGTAATCTCTATCGAGAATAACATTGTACTTGTAGATGCTGGTCTTAAATCAGAAAGTGCTATCCCTGCAGAGCAGTTCAAAAATGCTGCTGGTGAACTAGAAGTTGCTGTAGGCGACGAAGTAGATGTTGCACTAGATGCAATCGAAGACGGTTTCGGTGAAACTATCCTTTCTCGTGAGAAAGCGAAGCGTCACGAAGCGTGGATCCGTCTTGAGAAAGCATGTGAAGAGCAAGAGACTGTTACTGGTGTTATCAACGGTAAAGTTAAAGGCGGTTTCACAGTTGAAGTTGATTCAATCCGTGCTTTCCTACCTGGTTCACTTGTTGATGTTCGTCCAGTACGTGACACAACTCACCTTGAAGGTAAAGAGCTTGAATTTAAAGTAATCAAGCTTGACCAAAAACGTAACAACGTTGTTGTTTCACGTCGTGCAGTTATCGAATCTGAAAACTCACAAGAACGTGAAGAGCTTCTTGCTAACCTTGTTGAAGGTCAAGAAGTTAAAGGTATCGTTAAGAACCTTACTGACTACGGTGCATTCGTTGACCTTGGTGGTGTTGATGGTCTACTACACATCACTGATATGGCGTGGAAGCGTGTTAAGCACCCTTCAGAAATCGTTAATGTTGGCGACGAAATCGCAGTTAAAGTTCTTAAATTCGACAAAGATAAAACTCGTGTATCTCTAGGCCTTAAACAGCTTGGCGAAGATCCATGGGCAGCTATCGCTGGTCGTTACCCAGAAGGTTCTAAGCTTTCTGGTCGTGTAACTAACCTTACTGATTACGGTTGCTTCGTAGAAATCGAAGAAGGCGTTGAAGGTCTAGTTCACGTTTCTGAAATGGATTGGACTAACAAGAACATCCACCCTTCAAAAGTTGTTTCACTAGGTGACACTGTTGAAGTTATGGTTCTTGAAATCGACGAAGAACGTCGTCGTATTTCTCTTGGTCTTAAGCAATGTATTGCTAATCCTTGGCAGGAATTTGCTCGTCTACAAAACAAAGGCGACCAAGTTACTGGTAAGATCAAATCAATCACTGACTTCGGTATCTTTATCGGTCTTGACGGTGGTATTGATGGTCTTGTACACCTTTCAGACATTTCTTGGAACACGCCTGGCGAAGAAGCTGTACGTGAATTCAAGAAAGGCGACGAAATCACTGCTATCGTATTGCAAGTTGACCCAGAGCGTGAACGTATCTCTCTAGGTGTTAAGCAAATCGAAGCTGACCCGTTCAATAACTACCTTGATGCAAACAAAAAAGGTGCTATTGTTAAAGGTAAAGTGACTGAAGTTGATGCGAAAGGCGCAACTGTAGAGCTTATCGAAGGCGTTGAAGGTTACATCCGTGTAGCTGATATCGCTCAAGAGCGCGTTGAAGATGCAACGACTGTTGCTTCTGTAGGCGACGAAATCGAAGCTAAATACGTTGGCGTTGATCGTAAGAACCGCACTTTAAGCTTATCTGTTAAAGCTCTTTTCGAAGCAGAAGAGAAAGAAGTACTAGAGAAGCTTAAGAAAGAAGAGCCAGTGTTTGAAAACGCAATGGCAGCTGCTTTCGCAAATGCACAAAAAGACTAATTACTAATTAGTTTTTAATTGGAAGGGCAGTTTTGCCCTTCCACTATTCTCTTTAAGGAAACGCTATGACTAAGTCAGAACTGATAGAAACACTTGCCGAACAGCACGCACACGTCCCAGTGAAAGATGTTGAAAATGCAGTAAAAGAAATTCTTGAACAAATGGCCGGCTCATTATCTACTTCAGATCGTATTGAGATCAGAGGTTTTGGTAGTTTCTCTTTGCATTACCGCGCTCCTCGCACAGGTCGTAATCCTAAGACTGGCGATACAGTAGAGCTTGATGGTAAGCATGTACCTCATTTTAAACCAGGCAAAGAATTACGCGACCGCGTAAACGAGAGTATTGCCTAGTTAACCAGTTGGAGTAGTTACTTGTTTAAGGTATTAAAAATTATTCTGGTTGTACTATGCCTATTTTGCGCATTTTTATTGGGTTCTCAAAATCCACAATTAGTACAAATCAATTATATTATTGCCAGTAATACCTTGCCACTCGCTGTAATAATAAGTATCTGCTTTATACTGGGTGTAATAATAGGGTGTTTTATTAGCTTTAAATTGTTTTCTAAATTAAAGTGGCAAAATTACCGCTTAAAAAAACAATTAGCGCCAGAAAAAAATAATAGTAAGCTTATTGCTAATAAAGACACCTAATCATGATTGAGCTTTTGTTTTTACTACTGCCTGTTGCTGCCGGTTATGGCTGGATTATGGGCAAAAATAGTGCAAAAAACCAAGCTCATCAACTCAATCGCCAAATCACTTCAGAATACAGTAAAGGCTTAAAGTTTTTACTAGACAGAGAAGAAGATCAGGGCTTAGAGCATCTAATAAACCTATTAGAAGTGGCTGCTGACTCTGTTGACCACTATTCAACCCTTGCTACTATGTTTCGCCGAAGAGGCGAGCTTGACCGCGCAATAAAAATTCATGAACTCCTTTTAAAACACCCAAGTTTAAATGAACAACAAGCTGCCGCTAGCCGTTTAGAATTAGCTGAAGATTATATTATGGCCGGCTTATTAGACGGTGCAGAAGAGCATTTAGTGTGGCTTGTTAAAGCTGGGCATGAACAAGCACTTGACCCAATTATTACTTTATACTCGCAAACCCGAGAGTGGGAAAAGGGCATTAATATGTTCGAAGCCCATAGTGAGTTATTCGTTAAAGAGCAGCATTTTAAAGCAATTGCTAATTTTTACAGCGAAGCTGCCTTAAGCGAAAATAAACCGCAATTAATGAACAAAGCCATTAGCTTAAATTACAAAGCGGTTCGCCCTTTGTACGAATTAGGGTTATCGGCTTACACAAGTGAAGACTACGTAAAAGCAATTTACTATTGGCGTGAACTCGTTTGCCAATTTACGTTATTTGCGCCTTTGTTTATTGACCAGCTTGCACATAGTTATAAGCAGTTAAATTTAACACATCAGTTTCATGATTTATTATGTGACTTGCTCGATAAAGGTGGGGTGCTAATAAAAATAAAACATTGCCAAGCACTGTTAGAGCAAGGAAATACTAAACAGGCATTTGAGTTTTTAACCGACAGCTTAAAACGTCAGCCTACAATTCGAGGTTTTAGTTTTTTACTACAGCTAATGGGTGATAAAAATCCAAATACCAAAGAAGTACTTGATGAAATTGATAAGCTAGTTACGTCGTATATAGCTACAAAACCAGACTTTCAATGCCAACATTGTGGTTTTACAAGCCACACTATTTATTGGAACTGCCCATCTTGTAAACATTGGGAAACCATTGTGCCAAGTAGAGGCCTAGACGGATTTTAATAACCCCCAACTATTTATAACTTTACTGCCATTCATTAGGATAGTTATGTCTTTAGAAGATACAAAAAAAGTTCTTATTGCCCTAGATTACGATTCACAAGACGCGGCTCTTAATTTTGTAAAAAAACTCTCACCAGATACGTGTCGCTTAAAAGTAGGTAAAGAAATGTTTACTTATTTTGGCCCTGCATTCGTTAAACAGTTAATCGATTTAGGCTTTGACGTATTTTTAGATTTAAAATTTCATGATATCCCTAATACAGTGGCAAAAGCGGTCACCGCAGCGGCTAATATGGGCGTTTGGATGGTAAACGTTCATGCATCAGGTGGTTTTGAAATGATGAATAAGGCAAAGCAGGCACTTGAAAAGTTTGGTGATAAAGCACCTTTATTAATAGCAGTGACAGTGCTAACCAGCATGGACGAAGCTGAACTAAAGCGTTTGGGTGTTGAAAAATCAGCGCAAGAACAAGTTATTCATTTAGCTAAATTAACAAAAGAAGCAGGGCTTGATGGCGTAGTATGTTCTGCCCAAGAAGCGAAAGCGCTAAAAGCACAATTAGGTAGCGAGTTTAAGCTAGTTACTCCAGGCATTCGCCCTGCTGGTAGTGATGTGGGTGACCAAAAACGCATTATGACACCTAAGCAAGCTATTGAAGCGGGTAGCGATTACTTAGTGATTGGTAGACCAATTACACAATCGTCAGATCCGGTACAAACTTTAGCCGATGTTAATAAATCACTAGTTTAAGTTAACAAAAAGCAATTATTTAGTGCTAAACCCCTTTTATGAATACATTTTTATGCTACATTAGTACTAAGAATGCAGTAAGGGGTTTATTTTGAAGTTAATTTTTGGATCTATTTTAATTGTTGTTGCAGGTTTTTCAGTAAATAAATATGTTTTTTCTAGTAAAGCTTATGATGGAGTAGCGACGATTACTGACTTAGTCGCAAATTACCCTGTCGATTTATTTGAATTTAAGCAAACCATGCATGGCTACGCACACCACTTATGCTATAAAAATGAAGAGCGCTTAACGCGCCAAAACGTAACTACGTCAGATTGCATTTCAAATCACGACGACAAACAAAGTGAATGTGAAAATAAAGTATTTAGGTTGGCGCCACTAAGTTTAGAAACCAAAGCTGAGATACTTGATTATTCAAAGCAATATACAGAATGTACGTTACCGTATAAGCGTATTATGGGCTAATGCCTATTAGCAATTCCCTAATTATTTTTGAAGGGTAAGCCTCGTGTTAGCTTTGTTTAAAAATTTCATTTGCGCGAAGGTGAGGGCAGAAAATAGGGCAATATAAGTGCCGTTAGTGATAATAGCTAAATAACGTTTTTTTATTCATCAAAACGTTTTATCATCTTTGAACAATCATTTAATTAGACTATTTAGAAAAAATTTAACTATAAGCGCCAACATAATATTAGCGCTTATAAATAGGTTTACGACTATTTTAAGCGGATAGATTTGGCTTCTATGTCTATCAAGCCTTGCTTAAATAAACCACCAATGGCTTTTTTGTAGTTAGCTTTACTGGTTGAAAATATTTTTTTGATAAGCTCAGGATCAGATTTATCACCAATGGCTAGTATGCCGCCTTCGTTTTTAAGCTTTTCCATTATTTTATCGCCAAGTTCACTTACTTTACCCATGCCTGGCTTTTCAAGTATAACGTCGATTTTTCCGTCTTCTCGTACTTTTTGAACAAACCCTTTAAGCTTTTGCCCTACAAATAAGTTTTTAAATACCATGTTGTAAAACACAACCCCAAAGTGAGACTCTTCAATAAGCACTTTGTAGCCAATATCTGTTTTACCAGCAACAATTAAATCAACTTCTTGAAGATGAGTGTACTCAGGCTCATCTTTTGATAAAAAGCGATTAAAGTTGCTTGATGCACAAATACGTTGGCTCGCATTATCTAAATATAAGCGAACTAAGTAAGAATGACCTTCTTGCATACGTGGTTTTTGCTCGTTAAATGGAGCTAAAACATCTTTCTCAAGACCCCAATCTAAAAAAGCGCCAATGCTATTTATTTCTTTAACACGAAGCAGCGCGTATTCGCCTACTTGGGCATGAGGTTTTTTTACTGTTGCTGTAGGTAAATTGGCGTTATCTAAAAAGATAAAAACGCTTATGCTATCGCCAGCTTCAAGTTCATCTTTAATTTCGTGTTTTGGTAAAAACACTTCCCCTAAATCGTGGCCATCAAGGTAAGCACCTTCATTGCTCACTTCTTTTACAAATAAGGTTTGTGTTGTTCCTAGGTAACTCATAATTATTCCTGCTCAGGCTTTTTTTTACGGCGCATTGGTGAATTGCCATCAATGTTCATCGGGGCTTTTATAGGTGCAGCTGGTTTTTTAGGTTTTGCCTTGCGTTTAACTTGCGGCTTTTTCACCTGTGCAACTTTTTTAGTTTTTACAGCGGCTGTTGCAGGCTTTTTCTCTTTTATACCTTTAAATTTAGCTTTAAGGCCATCAACGCTTGCAAAAAACAGCTCGTCGTTCAAAAACGACTTAATTGCTAAGTAGCTTGCCCAGTCTTTAGGGCCTACTAGCGATAATGCATTACCTTTAAATCCGGCGCGGCCTGTACGACCTATACGGTGTACATACTCTTCAGCGTGTTTTGGTAAATCAAAATTGATTACGTGCGTTACACTTAATAAGTCCAATCCTCGCGAAGCAACATCAGTGGTGATCAAAATTTTAAAGTTTTCGCGGCTAAACGAGTCCATGATCTCTAGGCGTTTGCTCTGTGTTAAATCGCCAGCTAAAGCCACCGATTTAAAACCTTTTGCATTTAATGCTTCACTTAAACGGCTGGTATCGGCACGGGTTGCTGTAAATATAATACATTGGCCAACATCATCTTGTTTTAAAAAATGCTCAAGTAACACTTCTTTATGACCAAGGTGATCGGCTAAATAGAGTGTTTGTTTAATATCACTGTGTTGCTCGTTAGCGGCGCTCAGTGTAATTTGTTTTGGCTTCTTTAATAAATTACGCGATAGGGCATCGACTTGAGCGTGATCTAGTGTCGCTGAAAACAACAATGTTTGGCGCAAGCGGTGATTAGCTTGCTCGTTAATCATTTTCAGCTGTTCAGTAAAACCTAAGTCTAAAATACGGTCGGCTTCATCAAAAATTAATAGCTCTAACCCGCTTAATTGTAATGAGCGTTTTGTGATGTGATCGGCCAAACGCCCAGGGGTTGCCACAACAAAGTGCGGGTCGTTACGAAGGGCTTTAATTTGATCGTTAAAGTTCTCGCCACCGAGTATTTTTACAGCTTTAATGTTTGTGCCCGCAATTAATAAACGCAATTGCGTAAATACTTGCGTTGCAAGCTCACGGGTTGGTGCAACGATGAGGACACGTGGATCGCGTTTACTGAGCGCTTTTTGTTTCATAACTCGCTGAACAGCAGGTAATAAAAACGCTAATGTTTTGCCCGACCCAGTTTTAGACTGAGCAAAAATGTCATGCCCTGCAAGTGCGGTAGGCACTGCATGTGCTTGAATATCTGTGGGCTGGGTGATCCCTTGATGTGCTAATTGTGTTTCAAGGCGAGTATCAATCCCAAGATCAGTAAAGTGCAAAGTCGTGTTCTCCAATGTGCAACTTAAATTAATGGCCGCATTATAGCTTACACAAGGGTTATGCCGACAGTAAAAACCATTCTAACGCGCTATTTTTTGCAATTAATTATAAAAAGCGTAAAATACGCGCCCCATATGCGCCGGATTTACGATTCGGTAAACGCCACTTAAGGCTATCAAAGCAAAATAGGAAGTAAAATGACTGCTGTTCATAAAGATGATGTAACAAACGAGCACTTTGTAGTGTGTGCAATGTACAAATTTGTAGGTTTGCCAAATTTTGAAGCACTACGTAAACCCCTTTTAGAAGTGATGGAAGCAAACGAAGTACGCGGTACTTTATTGCTTGCTGCTGAAGGTATTAACGGTACTGTATCGGCTAAGCGCGAAGGAATAGATAACTTACTTGCGTGGTTAGACACACAAGAAAACCTAAAAGACATAGTGACTAAAGAATCATACGATGATGAATGCCCGTTTTACCGCACTAAAGTAAAGCTAAAAAACGAAATTGTTACTATGGGCGTTGAAGGGGTTGACCCACTAAAAGTAGTGGGAAGCTATGTTAAGCCTAAAGAGTGGAATGCATTAATATCAGACCCTAAAGTGATTTTGATTGATACACGTAACGATTACGAAATTGAAATTGGCACTTTTCAAAATGCAGTCGATCCTAATACTAAAACTTTCCGAGAGTTCCCTCAGTGGGCTAAAGAGAATTTAGACCCAGAAAAACACAAAAAAGTAGCCATGTTTTGTACCGGTGGTATTCGCTGCGAAAAATCAACGGCTTACATGAAAGAGCAAGGGTTTGATGAGGTTTACCACCTTGAAGGCGGTATTTTAAAATACCTAGAAGAAGTGCCAAAAGAAGAAACCATGTGGGAAGGTGAGTGTTTTGTTTTTGATAATCGTGTAGCAGTAAATCATGATTTACAAAAAGGCTCTTACGATCAATGTCATGCGTGTCGTATGCCGATTACAGAAGAAGAAAAGCAAAAGCCAGAATACATGGAAGGTGTTTCGTGTCATCACTGTATCGACAATGTAACCGATGAGCAACGTGCTCGTTTTGCTGAGCGTCAAAAGCAAATAGAATTAGCACAAGCACGTGGTGAAGGGCACATTGGTAATGAAGCGCAAGCGGTTTTACAACAACGTAAAGAAGCTAAAAAAGCACAAAAAGAAGCCCAGCGCGGTAAATAATCTTTAACTACCTATTATCTACATAGCCCAGTTTATACTGGGCTTTTTTATTTATATAGCCACTTTTTAGTTTAATCCTGCCTGTATTTGTATAAATGCTTAGTCTTTAGGCGCCTTTTTCAAAGATTAATTGGTATTACCAATTTAATTTCATCTTGTAGTTTTGCTAATTTATCGTTCTATCCTACCTATTGATCAATCAGCTGTTAGACTTCGTAAGGTAATGGAAATAATAATTAATTAAGGTGTTACTTTGAAATCGCAAAACTTTTTAATCGGTGTGCTTAGTTCTCTGCTGTTTTTCAGCCTTCCTGTAATGAGCGCGAACGTTGTTGTACAAAAAATTGCCCTCGAAAGTGCAAAACAACAAGTGCAAGCGGTAGGAAATACAGAGGCAATTCATTCGGTTGTAATGTACCCCGCAGTAGGCGATAGAGTAACAGGCGTTTTTTTTAAGCCAGGTGATAAAGTAAAAAAAGGCGATACTTTACTCGAACTTGATTCTCGTAGGCAAAAAGCAGCGCTTGATGAGGCTAAAATTAAACTTGCCGACACTCAGCGAATACTAAAACGATTAGAACAAAGTCAGGCCAAAGGCGCAGTGCCTAAAAGCGATGTTGATGATGCTAAAACCGTTGTAGAGCTTGCCAAAGTCACCCTCATACAGGCTCAAACTGAGCTTGAAGACAGAAAAGTAATTGCGCCGATAAATGGCATTATGGGTTTAACAGATGTTGAGGTAGGCGATAGAATAACCGAGCTAACCCCCATTGCCACAATAGATGACACAACAAGCTTGTACATAAATTTTAACGCACCGGAGTCGGCTATCAGTATGCTGCGTAATAAAAGCAGCCTAACGGTGTTTCCTTGGCAATCAGACACTGCCATTAACGCTGATATTGCCTATTTAGACTCACGCGTAGACCCACAAACTCGTACTTTACGTGTTAAAGCCAAGCTAAATAATGAAAAACAACAATTTTTACCTGGTATGAGCTTTAGAGTACATATTGAAGTGTTAGGCGAGCGTTTTGCTGCAGTTCCTGAGGCTGCATTACTGTGGGGTGCAACAGGCCCGTATGTATGGACCAGTGTTGATAAAAAAGCCACACGTGTTGATGTAAAAATAGAGCAGCGCTTGGCGGGCCGATTATTGGTTTCTGGGCCGTTAAATAAAGGCGATATTTTAGTAATTGAAGGGGTACAACGCTTACGTGCAGGCCAAGAGCTAAGCTTTAATTTACCCGTACAAGATACGCAGGAGTAGGTATGAAGCAGCAACCTATGATGCAAGACTTACCCTCAATGGCGATTCGCCGCCCAGTACTTATTGTGGTGCTTAACTTATTAATTATTATTGCAGGTATTGCCGCTATTGCGGGTGTTGAAGTAAGAGAGCTTCCTGATGTAGATAGACCACGTATCACGGTTTCGGCGCCATTTCCTGGCGGCTCGCCTGAGACCGTTGATACCGAAGTAACCAGCAAATTAGAAGGCGCAGTAGCGCGTGTAAGTGGCGTTAAATCGATACGCGCACAAAGTGAAGAGGGAAATGCACGTATTGTGGTCGAATTTAGACCAGGCATAAATTTAGATGACGCCGCGAATGAAACGCGTGAGTCTGTTGCACGTGTAGAGCGAGACCTTCCAGAGGAGGTCGAGCGTGTTTCTATTATTAAAGCCGACAACGACGCCGAGGCAGTTGTATCTCTGACTGTTTCAAGTGAAAGTTTATCGCTTGAAGCACTTACCGAGCGCGTAAATGTTGACTTAGCGCCGCAATTTTTAACTATTCCGGGTGTCGCAGATGTTCGCTTAAACGGTGATAGAGAACGCGTATTAAGAGTACGAATAGACCCGCTAAAACTAAGTAGCTTTAATTTAACAGTGCCTGATGTAGCACTAGTGCTTAGCCAAGCGCCGTTTGATGTGCCAGCAGGGAGTTTAAAGTCAAACGATCAGCAAATTATTGTACGAGCCGATGCAACCTCTATTACTCCAGAGCAAGTTGGCGATATTATAATACAAGGCGATACCCGAATTAGTGATATTGCGGCTGTGTATTTTGGCCCTGCCGATCCGCGCTCTATGGTAAGGCTAAACGGTAAGCCCGTAATTGGTATGGAAATTATTCGACAAGCACAATCAAATACAATTGAAATATCAGATGAAGTGCTCAAGCTTATTACAAGTATGCAAACACGCTTTCCAGAAATGGAATTTACACTTACCTCCGATGACGCACAATTTATAAGAAGCTCAGTAGATGAAGTAATTTACTCTTTATTGCTTACAGTATTGTTAGTGGTTGTGACTTTGTGGGTATTTATTGGCTCTTGGCGCGCCACTTTAGTGCCTGCTTTTGCTATTCCTGTTGCTTTAATAGGGTCTTTAGCACTTATTTGGGCACTGGGTTTTTCAATAAATATTTTAACCTTGTTGGCGCTTGTATTAGCCACAGGCTTAATTGTTGATGATGCCATAGTAGTAAGTGAAAATATTCAGCGCCAGCGGGGGCTAGGTTTAGGGCGTCGGGCAGCTGCTGTAATAGGCACGCGCGAGGTGTTTTTTGCTGTTGTAGCAACCACGGCTGTACTTGCCGCTGTATTTATACCTATTGCGTTTTTACCCTCTACTGCCGGTCGCTTATTTAGAGAGTTTGGTGGAGTACTTGCCGGTGCGGTAATTATATCAAGCTTTGTGGCACTTTCATTAGTGCCTGCTCTTACCTCCAAATTAAAGTTAAAGCAGGGCGGTTTTCACCCATTTGCTAAACTAGGCCATTGGTTGGGTGGTATTTATACAAAAACAATTCATAAAGTGCTTAACCATGCCTGGCTTACGTTTGCGCTCTGTTTATTGGTTGCAGCAGGCTCAGGTGCGTTGTACGCCAGTTTGGACAGCGAGCTTTTACCCACAGAAGATCGAGGGAAAATTCGTATATTTGCACGTGGCCCAGATGGAGTAGGGCTAAACTTTATGGATAGGCAAGCGATAAAAATGGAAGATATTTTACTTCCGTTTGTCGATAGCGGCGAAATTGAGTCAATTTATACTGTGGTAGGCCAATGGGACCCTAATATTGTGTTTATTACTGTGCCATTAAAGCATTGGGATGAGCGCCATTTTAGCCAACAAGAAATTATTAATAAGATACGCCAGCCACTAGGCGATATTCCAGGAGCACCGGCTTACCCAGGTGGTGCAAATAGTTTAAATCTACGTGGTCAAGGGGGAGGCGTTGAAATCGCGCTGCTTGGGCAAGATTATTTGCAAATATTTAAAGCGGCTCAGCAGTTTTCTGCGGCATTAGAAAAAGCCGTTCCTGAGGTGGCACCTGTGCGTATTTCTTATCAGCCATCGCAACCACAGCTTAGAGTAAATATAGACAGACGCCGTGCACAAGAGCTCGGTGTATCGCTAAACGACATTGCCATTACCTTGCGCGCAGCAATAAATGGCGACGATGTAGAAGATTTAAACATTGGCGATCAGTCTGTGCCAATTATGCTCCAAGCGCAAAACCAAACCATAAACAGTCCAAGTGATTTGGCTAATTTATATATCAGAGCGGGTAATAGCAGTTTAGTACCATTAAGTAGTGTGGCCTATATTTCTGAAGAAGGGGTGGCTGCAGAGCTTGAACGTCATGCCCAGCGCCGCTCAATAGAGCTCAGCATGGAGTTGCCAGAATCGTTAACCATTGCTGCTTTAGTAGAGCAAATAAAAACGGTGTCTGAGCAGTCGTTAGAGCTAGGTATTGCACTTGCGTTTAAAGGCGAAGCGTTAACGTATGAAGAAACATCCAGCGAAGTACTTGTAACTTATGTACTTGCTTTTTTAATTGTATTTTTAGTATTGGCTGCTCAATTTGAAAATGTAAATAGTGCCATTGTGGTTATGATAACCGTTCCCTTTGGTATTACTTCTGCCATATTAGCGCTTTATTTAACCGGCACGTCGTTAAATATTTACTCTCAAATTGGTTTAGTGATGCTGATAGGCTTAATCGCTAAAAACGCAATTTTGCTTGTTGAATTTGCAGACCAATTACGCGATCAAGGCTTAACGGTCCGAAAAGCCGTCGAGCAAGCTGCGCTGGTACGTTTACGCCCAATTACGATGACCCTTATATCTACTCTACTTGGCGCATTGCCGTTAATTCTCTCTACGGGCGCAGGGGCTGAGGCCCGAAATGCAATTGGCTGGGTGGTGTTTGGCGGATTAGCACTTGCGGTGTTGTTTACGCTTTATCTTACTCCGGTAATTTACTTAGGCTTAGCACGCTTTACCACGCCAAGGGGGGATGAATCTAAGCAGCTCGCACAAGAGCTTGAAAAAGTAGACTAACCTTAAAGCCTTGCCCAGCAACGTTTTTAAATTAAAAGTGTACTGGGCATGGTTATGGCTTGATTGGCACTACTTGTTTGTTAAGATAGCCACTTAAGCATATACATGCCTTTTTGTGTGGCCACAAGGAATTCCCAATGCAAGCCGAACAAGTTGAAATTGCGCAGTTTTTAGCGCAGCACCCGCCATTTGATGACTTACCGACAAACGCTTTAAACGAGCTTGCGCAACAAGTTGAAGTAGCTTACTACCGCTCGCAAACTGATATTTTAACGTTAGGCCAAGACATCGCTGATTTATTTATAATTCGCAGTGGCTCTGTGGAAATTTATCGTCGTAATAACGAGCTTTATAACCGCTTAGATGTGGGCGGTATTTTTGGCCAAATGGGCTTGTTGATGAATCGTAAAGTGCGCTTTCCTGCAAAGGCACTCGAAGACACCCTAGTGTATTGTATTAACTTTACGCTGTTTAACCGTTTTTGTGACGAGTTTGACGGCTTTGCTGATTATTTTGAAGCCGATGGCAATGTACGCCTTCGCCAAGCGTTAGTTGAGCAGGCCGACAGCAACGATTTAACAACCGCCAAAGTTAAATCGCTCATTCATCGCGATGTGGTAACGCTAAGTACGCAAACCACCATACAAGATGTTGCTAAAGTAATGACAGAAGAAGCGGTTTCCTCTGTGTTAGTTACCGATTTAGACAAACCAATAAGCGACGACCCAGAAGAAGACGATGGGCAAATTGTAGGCATTATTACCGACCGCGATATACGCACAAAAGTGGTAGCCGAAGGCCTAGGGCTTGATGTTACCGCAGATAAAATCATGTCGACTAATCTTGTACTGCTTGATTCTAATGCTTATGTATTTGAAGCCGTTCTTGCCATGCTGCGCGACAATTTGCACCACTTACCTGTGGTACAAAAGCGCCGACCCATTGGGGTTATTTCGCTATCCGATATTTTAAGGTACGAGTCGCAAAGTAGTTTACTTTTGGTACGCGGTATTTTAGCGCAGCAAACCATTGAAGATTTAGCACATTACGCGCGCCAGCTGCCCAATGTATTTGTACGTATGGTAAACGAAGATGCTAATTCACATATGATTGGTACGGCAATGGCGGTAATAGGGCGTACTTTTAAACAGCGCTTATTAGTACTGGCTGAAGAAAAATATGGCCCGCCGCCAGTACCTTACTGTTTTATAGCGTTAGGCTCTATGGCGCGAGATGAACAACTTATTGTAACAGATCAAGATAACGCGCTTATTTTGGATGACAATTACGATGATGAAAAACACAACGAGTACTTTCAAAATATTTCTGATTTTGTGTGTGATGGCTTAGCGCAATGTGGTTATACCTATTGCAGCGGCGAAATTATGGCCTCGTTTAAAAAATGGCGTAAAACACGCTCGCAATGGTTTGATCAATTCTCACAGTGGATAGCCTTACCTAAACCACAAGCACTGCTTAACAGCTCAATATTTTTTGATTTAGATGGGGTGTGGGGGAAAACAAAGTGGGCCGACGAGCTTAAAATTTTTATTGCTAAGCAAAGTAAACAAAACCGGGTGTTTTTAGCTAATATGGCCGCCAATGCCCGAAACCGCACACCGCCACTTGGTTTTTTTAAAGGCTTTGTGCTTGAGCATAACGGCCAGCACAAGCGCTCAATGAACTTAAAACGCAGAGGCACCGCGCCGCTTTCTGATGTGATAAGAGTGCATGCACTGGCGATAGGCTCTCGTAAGCAAAATTCGTTTGAACGCCTTGAAGATATTATTGAATCGCGACTGTTACCTGAAGGTAAAGCACAGGATTTACGTGACGCGTTAGAATACATTGCCATGATGCGAATTCGTCATCAAGCATGGCAAATAGAGCAAGAAGAAGAGCCCGATAACGACATAGACCCGCATTTGCTTTCGCCGTTTGAGCAACGCAATTTAAAAGAAGCGTTTGCCATACTCGAAAAAGCACAAAGCTACTTAAAGTTTAGTTACTCAGCCAATGCAGGTGTTAAGTAACGAATGGCTAAGCAATCGTATTTTGACTGGCAGGCTCATTATAAAACACTGGCTAACAATGCTAAAAATGAGCATTTAAAGGCGTTTTATCAGCACGCTTATGGTGATACGCACACGCCCATAAAAGACATTTCGTTTGTGGCTCTTGATTTTGAGACAACCGGTCTAAATAGTGAGATGGACGATATAGTCAGTATTGGCTTAGTCCCTTTTACAATGCAAAGAGTATATTGCACACATGCTAAGCATTGGGTAGTACAGCCTCGTAAAAGCTTAAGTGAGGAGTCGATTGTTATTCATGGTATTACTCATTCAGAAGTGGATGATGCTCCCGATTTAACCTCTCGACTAGGGCCGCTACTTAATGCACTTAGTGGTAAAGTCGTGGTGGTGCATTATGCAGCGATAGAGCGGCACTTTTTAAACAATGCATTACTTGCGAGAATTAACGAAGGGATCCAGTTTGCATTAGTCGATACCATGGAAATTGAGCAACGAGCGTTGCGCGCCCGCCAAGGCTTAATAGGGCGTTTGTTTAATCAAAAGGTAGGCTCACTTAGACTCACAGATTGTCGCAGTCGATACTCTTTACCTGCCTATCATAATCACAATGCGCTAACTGATGCATTAGCCACAGCAGAGCTGTTGATTGCGCAGCTGCAATACCATTACCGCGATGATACGCCACTGGCTGAATTACTAAGTTAAATTTATTTTTAAATTTTAGCGAATGCAATACAGGTTTAAACTTATTAACCAAAGTTTAGCTTAGCCAATAAAAACGCCGCATATTATGCGGCGTTTTTTAGTTTACTGGCAAGCGACTAATTATTTAACAGCGCGAGGCTCAGTACGTAATCCTAATAATAGGCTTACACACATTAGTAGTAACACTAAAGTAAACGGAAGACCTGTTGAAACAGCACCCGCTTGTAATGCTTGAATCGCCTCTGTACCGCCAATCCATAATAGAGCAGCAGCAATAGAGCCCTCAACCGTAGCCCAAAAGATGCGTTGTGGTACTGGCGCATCCACTTTACCGCCTGCTGTAATTGAGTCGATAACTAATGAACCCGAGTCAGAAGAGGTAATGAAAAACACTAATACTAAAACAACAGCAAGGAACGAAAGCACGCTCGACATAGGTAGTTCGTCTAGCATTTGGAACATCGCCATAGGTACATCGGTTAAACCGTTTACGCCTAAGCTACCTACACCTTGAACAACTTGGTCTATTGCAATGCCGCCGTAAATAGACATCCATAAAATAGTAACCGCAGTAGGAATTAATAATACAGCGATTAAAAACTCTCTAATTGTACGACCACGAGAAACACGCGCAATAAACATACCTACAAACGGTGACCACGAAATCCACCATGCCCAGTAAAATACAGTCCAACCGTGCATCCATGTTTCGTCTTCACGGCCATGTGGGTTGCTCAGTGGAATAATATTCTCAACATAACCCATAACCGTATTTGGTACGTTACCGATTGCCACAGCAAAGCCAACTAAACCAACAAACAGGAGTAAGGCAAATGCAATGAGCATGTTTATATTACTAAGGACCTTTACGCCGCCGTCAATGCCGCGTACTACTGAGATAATAGCCAGTAAGGTAACGCCTATAATAACCAATAATTGTGCGCCTACACCGCCATCAGTTCCAAATACATGATTAATACCTGCAGAAGCCTGCTGCGCGCCTAAACCTAACGAGGTTGCAAGGCCAAACAAAGTGGCAAGCACGGCAAGAATATCAATAATATGACCAGGCCAACCCCAAGCTCTGTCGCCTAATAGTGGATAAAAAATTGAACGGATTGATAAAGGAAGACCTTTATTATAAGTAAAAAACGCAAGTGAGAGCGCTACAACGGCATAAATCGCCCACGGGTGAAGACCCCAGTGAAACATGGTTGCACCCATTGCTGCTTTTGCAGCCTCTGGCGTATTTGCGGTTACATTAAGTGGGGTTTCGTACCAGCCAGTAAAGTAAGCTACAGGCTCTGCAACACCCCAAAACATTAACCCAATACCCATACCTGCGGCAAATAACATGGCAAGCCATGACATACGCGAGTGCGTTGGTTTAGCACCTTCTCCGCCTAAACGAATATTACCATAGGGCGATACAATTAATGCCAAACAAAATATAACAAAGAAGTTTGCTGCCCACATAAAAAACGCATCAAAGTTATTTATTATATCGAGCTTAATACCATCAAGCGTTGCTTTGGCTGTTTGCGCATCCGAAACGAGAATGGCGACTAAAAAGATGACAATCAAACCGGCACTAATACCAAAAACAGGATTATGTATATCAAATCCCCATTTTTGCACGTTATCTTGACCTACGGTGTAGTCCGTATTATCAATACTATACTTGTCATGATTTTCGCTCATGAATACCTCTTATGTTGTCCTAACAAGCCAGAGAGTTCCGGCATAACACTAAGTTAATTAGCCACAAAGTAAGTTGCATTATTTACAATAAAACTTATTTGAGGACTAACTAAATTAATCGCTGATCATACCCTTAATAGTGTATGAGTTAAATCGTAAATGTAAAACTATTTGGTTATATATGCCTGATTACTTAGCGCTAAAAGCTATTTATCACTAAAAAGATAAGCTATTGTTAATTCAGTGAGTGTTAAAAATTAGTTTGTTATTAAACTAAAATTAAAGCAGCGCCACCAAACTCGTTTAGTAGTTAATACATTAGTCTACGTTTTAAATGAGTAGAGGGTTTGATTTAATCATTATGTAACATGCATAAAGGTAAAATCTGGGGTAGGCTTTATTTAATCGCAAAGAGTGAAAAGGACTAACTTTAATATGCTAAACACGAAAACGAATGAAGCGCACAGTACTGAAAAAATACACGCTCAATTTCAGTCAATTCGCCAACATAGTCTTACACTTATAAAAAACCTCAGCGCAGAAGATTGCCAACTACAAGCAATGGATGATGCAAGCCCAATGAAATGGCACTTAGCTCACACCACGTGGTTTTTTGAAACATTTTTACTTGCTAAGTATCTGCCTAACTACACGCTCTTTGATGAACAATTTAAGGTACTTTTTAACTCCTACTATAACGGCATAGGTGAGCAGTTTAAGCGCGCTAATAGAGGATGTTTATCTCGGCCAAGTTTAGAGGTGGTGTTGCGCTACAGAGCCTATGTTGATAATGCGCTAAACGAGCTGCTTCAATTAGGCACTAACCAAACACTGTGCAATATTATAGAACTTGGGCTGAATCATGAGCAGCAACATCAAGAGCTCATGCTAATGGATATTAAATATAATTTTTCGGTTAATCCAAGCTTTCCTGCCTACAGCCAAACCCCAAATAACTTAATAAAGGTGAGTGATTCGTTAGGCACTTTAAAATATACCGAATTTAGCCAAAGCATAACCAATATAGGGGCTGATGCTAAAAACGGCTTTTCGTACGATAACGAACAAGCTAAACATCAAGCCCTTATTCATGCGTTTAGTTTTGCTAATCGATTAGTGACTAATAGAGAGTACTTACAATTTATAGAGGCGGGCGGGTATAAAAACCCTTCATTTTGGTTAAGTGATGGCTGGACTAATATAAACACCGAGCAACTTAGTCACCCTTTATATTGGCAGTATATTGACGGGCAGTGGTTTGAATTTACCCTTTACGGACTGCAGCCTTTAAATTTAGATGCGCCAGTGAGCCATGTAAGTTATTTTGAAGCGGCAGCCTATGCTAATTTTGTGAATGCGCGCCTACCTACTGAGTTTGAATGGGAGTATGTAGCGCAGCAGCAAGCACTTAAGCAACAGCAAAACGATTTACTTACGCCATGTGTATGTAAAAACCCAGATGTTATCTCGCAGTTAAGCGATACATGCTGGCAGTGGACTAATAGCGCCTATTTACCTTACCCAGGCTTTAAACCCTTTCGCGGAGCCGCAGGGGAATACAATGGTAAATTTATGAATAATCAAATGGTTTTGCGTGGTGGGTGTGTGTTTACCCCAAAAGATCATTTAAGACAGACCTACCGTAACTTTTTTTATCCGCACCAAGCGTGGATGTGCAGCGGCATTAGACTAGCAAAGGACATACTATGAGCCAAGTAACAGCAATTAATCAGCAATCAATCACCGATCTAGACTTTTTAAATGATGTATTACATGGACTTGCTCAACAGCAAAAGTCGCTGCCGTGTAAGTATTTTTACGATGATAAAGGGGCGGCTTTATTCGAGCAAATAACCTCATTGCAAGAGTACTATGTTACCCGCACTGAACTTGCCATATTAGAAGATTACTCAAAAGCTATCGCTAATAGGCTGCCCGAGAACCTATCAATTATTGAGCCTGGCTGTGGCTCGGGTAAAAAGGTCGCGTATTTACTCGCCCATATGAGCAACGTAAAAACCTTTGTTCCTTTTGAAATATCATCAGAGATGCTTAATTACTCGTTAGCGCATTTATCACCGTTATTTCCGGAGCTGGCCATTACGCCATTGCTAGGTGATTTTACCCATAGCCAAATGGTTAAGCAGTTAACAAAAGACACCGCCTTAGACAGCCAAACAAATTTAGTTTATTTTCCAGGCTCTACACTGGGTAACTTTGCGCCAGTAAAAGCCATTGAAATAATGAATAATTTCCACCGTTTATGTGGTGTTGATGGCTATGTATTAATAGGTATTGATTTAGTAAAAGAGCGACAAGTGTTACTTGATGCTTACGATGACAAAGCCGGCATTACCGCCGCCTTTAATAAAAACTTGCTCCAGCGTATAAATAACGAATTAAATAGCACGTTTATTTTAGATAATTTTAAACACGAATCGCGATTTAACGAAGTGCACAGCCGCATTGAAATGCACTTAGTGAGCAAATGTAATCAAAGCGTGGTCATTAACGATAAGCAAATAGACTTTGTAGCGGGAGAGAGTATTCACACTGAAAACTCGCACAAATATACGCTTGAGTCGTTTAAAAATCTTGCTGCTCAGGCTAATTTATCGCTTGAACAAACATGGCAAGACGAGAAAAGCTACTTTGCACTTTGCCTACTAAGGCCAATGTAATAGCTTAACTTACAACTACCTGATTGCTGCTAAACGTATAGTTTAGCAGCGCGCCCTTTGGTGACTGCTGTAAAAGGGTTACTTTATTTAAACCATGCAGTCTAAAAATAAGTGGCGCAATAACCGACACGGCAGAGCCTGTAGCAGTATCTTCATTTACCCCAAATTGCGGCGCAAAATACCTAAAATACGCGCTTGCGCTGTTTTTATTAATACTATGTATTTGCAGTGCAATTACCGCATTGTTATGCACATTTACAAAATGTGTAAAATTAACCTCTAAATGCTTTAAATCAGCCATGTTTTTAAACAGTACAACGGTATAGCCATTTTTATAAGCTGTTGAGTAAGTTGCTTTTATAGAGTGCGAAAACACATCACTAAGGCTGTTAACCTCATCACTCTTTTTAGAATTAATAGCCGCTAGCTGAAGTTGTATCCGGCCTGTAGCTCGCTTTATTTTAAACCGTTCTTTATCGTTTGAAATAAAGTGTGAAGGGCAAAAACCAAAGTGTGCTAATAAACATTTTGCAGCAGCGAGGGTGCCATGGCCGCAGCGCTTAATTTCTGATGTTTGGTTAAACCAGCGAATGTTACATACACGGTGAGAAATTTCACTTTCATTTAAAAAAACGCTAGCAGGGTGCTGCGAATTTGATGCAATTTTTTGCATTACACGCGTACTTAACCCTTGCGTATAAATAACAATTAACGCACTTGAACCGGCTAAGTTATGCTGTGAACTAGAAAATACAGGAACTGAATAAAGGTACTTTATATATCGCAACCTAGGCTGTTGTAGCCTACGTTGCGATAAAAGGGTGCGTTTAGCCTTTGCTTGCATACGCGTCGTTGTGAACGCCAGCAGCACGGCCTGAAGGATCAGCATTATTTTGAAATGATGCATCCCATGCAAGTGCTTCAGGGGTTGAACACGCAACCGACTTACCATGTGGTACACATTTAGCTGATGCATCACCTGGGAAGTGTGATTCAAAAATAGAGCGATAGTAATACGCTTCTTTAGAATCTGGCGTGTTAATAGGGTACTTAAACTTAGCGTTAGCAAGCTCTTGGTCGCTTACTTGCTCGTTTACAAACTCTTTTAACGTGTCTATCCAGCTGTAGCCAACACCGTCTGAGAATTGCTCTTTTTGACGCCACAGTACTTCTTCAGGCAGGTAGCCATCAAAGCCTTGGCGTAAAATGTGCTTTTCAATTTTGCCATCTTTACACATTTTAGCTTCAGGGTTGATACGCATAGCCACATCAACAAACTCTTTATCAAGAAACGGTACGCGTGCTTCTACGCCCCATGCAGCCATTGACTTATTGGCACGTAAACAGTCAAACATATGCAGCTTTGACACTTTACGGTTTAGCTCTTCATGAAACTCTTGTGCGTTTGGCGCTTTATGGAAGTATAAATAGCCACCAAATAGTTCATCAGCGCCTTCGCCCGATAATACCATTTTAATACCCATAGCTTTAATTTGGCGCGCCATTAAATACATTGGCGTTGAAGCACGGATGGTGGTTACATCGTACGTTTCAATGTGGTAAATAACCTCACGAAGCGCATCAATACCTTCTTGAATGGTAAAGTGAATAGGGTGATGTACTGTGCCAATCATATCCGCTACTTTTTGCGCAGCGGCTAAATCAGGTGAACCCTCAAGCCCAACAGAAAAAGAATGCAGCTTAGGCCACCATGCGTCGCTTTCATCGTTATCTTCAATACGTTTAGCAGCAAAACGTTGCGTAATAGCCGAAATAACCGACGAGTCTAAACCGCCCGATAGCAATACGCCATACGGTACATCACACATTAGCTGGCGTTTTACAGCGCTTTCTAGCGCTTCTTTTACGTCTTGCGCTTGTGCGCTGTTATCTTTAACTGCATCAAAGGTTTCCCAATCGCGCTTATAATAAGGCGTTAGTTCACCATTTTTGCTGTATAGGTAGTGCCCTGGTGGAAACTCTTCAATGTGCTTACAAATTGGTGAAAGCGCTTTAAGCTCAGAGGCAACATAAAAATTACCATGCTCATCGTGACCAGTATAAAGCGGAATAATACCAATGTGATCGCGGCCAATTAAGTACGCATCGTTTTCTTCATCGTATAAACAAAATGCAAAAATACCATTTAAGTCATCTAAAAACTCAGGCCCTTTTTGTTTGTATAACGCTAAAATAACTTCACAGTCTGATTGAGTCTTAAATTCAAAATCAACCTCTAACTCTGCTGCAAGCTCTTTGTGGTTATAAATTTCGCCGTTAACCGCTAAAATATTTGTTTTTTCAGGGTTATATAATGGTTGTGCGCCGCTTGATACACCAACAATGGCTAAGCGTTCATGCACTAAAATCGCTTTTTCAGATGAATACACACCAGACCAATCAGGGCCACGGTGCCTTAGTAGTTTTGACATTTCAATTGCTTGGGTACGCAACTGAGTGGCGTTAGATTTAATATCTAATACACCAAAAATTGAACACATAGTAACTCCTCATTCCTATTATGTGTGCAGCAGGGCAACTTTGCTGTGCTGCGAAACCTTGTTTTATCAGAAATAATTACTCAAGTCACACTGCTTTTACAATTAATTAAGAATAATTTATGCACCAACTGAAAAGTGCGCGCACCAAAGTAGTGCGCTGTGCACAAGTGCGGTTATATTTACAGCACCTTTGGTGTTTAAAGTGTCGTTAATAGGGCATTTAGCGCAGTGTTTGCAAAAAAGCACACTGCACAAATGCACCAAGTATGTGCGAAAATTAAAGCAGAGCTTAAATTGCCTTATTATAATTTTTTGCGTTAGCGTGTTTTAATTTTATACGCTTAATTAACCAAACTTCGCTTACTTATAATTAACCAATCTACGCCTACCTATTGCAAGTTAAGTAGAGCGCCGCTTGTACTTTTATTAGCTCCTTGTAATAGGTTTATAGCTCACCTTAAAGTTAACTGTATTTAAGTGCCAAGCTGAGCTGGTGTAAGTGACCTTTAAGCTTTTGTTTTGCTAAGCTAGCTTGCTCATGGGTTACTTGCTTAAATTCAATTGAGTCACCGGGCCTAAATTGCGCAAATTGATGTAAATCAGCCTCTATTACCGTGCCAAGTAATGGGTAGCCACCGGTTGTTTGAGCGTCGTTAAGTAATACAATAGGCTCACCACTGGGAGGTAATTGAATAGAGCCAGGGCCTGTACCAAGAGAGGCAAGTGAGTGACTATGAGTTAGGGGGCTTTCGTTTGTTAGCCTAAGGCCCATTCTGTTGCTGTTATGGCTTACTTTAAACGCCGTTGAAAAAAACTGTTTAAGTAGCGTATCACCTAATAGTTGCGCATGTGGGCTTGCATGTACCCTAATCACCTTTAGTTTAGGCGGAGTAATAGCGCCGCGCTGTATAAAGCGCGTTATTGGCACGGGCGATGTTTTAATAGGAATAATGTCGCCCTCGCTAAGTGCTTTACCTGCTAAACCACCAAAGAGCGCGTTTAAATCGGTTGATTTTGAGCCCATGATATCTTTAACATCAATGCCACCTTGTACGGCTACATAGGCACGCAAACCAGCGCGGCCAGTATCAAAGCTTAAAGTTTGTTTGGCTCTTACTTGGTAACTCCAGCCAGGGTACAAGGGTGTTTCATCAAGCGCAGCGTTTAAATCAGCACCTTGTAGGGCAATAACAGTATCGGTTTCAAACTGTAACTCGCACAGGCCTAACGTAACTTCAAGCACAGCTTCATTATCTTTGTTACCCACTAATTTATTGGCAATTATTTGTGCGTAAGGGTCTAAACAACCCGCTTGGCTAATACCTAAATGACGATAACCGCAGCGCCCGCCATCTTGAATTGTAAGTTGTACGCCGGGTTTAAGAACTTTTATCACTTTATGCTCCTTGCATTGTGTTTATTGAAACAAACGATAGCGTGTCGCCGGGTTTAAATAAGCAAGGATCTGAGTGTGTGCTATCAAAAAGGGGCGTGTTTGTGTGGCCAATGATATGCCAACCGCCTGGTGTTTGTGCTGGGTAGATGGCAGTTTGCTCTGCGCCTAAAGCAACGGCACCTTTAGGTACTTTGGTTCGCGGAGTGTCTCTGCGTGGGATATGCAAGCGTGAATCTAATCCATGCAGGTAGGCAAACCCGGGCTGAAACCCTAAAAATAAAACGTGGTAAGTGGCTTGGCTATGTATTTGAATAATTTGCTGGGGTGTTAAATTAGTTTGTTTGGCAACAAAATCTAAATCTTCTCCTTCATAAGTAGTGTGTATTTTATGGTGAGTGCCTTTAAATGTTGTTGCTTGTACTTTGTCCCATAAATCAGGCAAGGCGTTTTGCCATTTTTCTAAATTACTTGCTGATTTTAAATAAAGCGTTAAAGAGTTCATGCCTGGGACTAAATCAATAAATTCGTTACTTTGCTTTAGCTGCTTAGTGAGTGCCCAAATTTTTTTTTGAGTGTCTAACACATTGTTTTGTTTATGCTGTGTGGCATCTAATAGCAAACTGTTATTTGTTAAAGTAAATACCTGTAAAAATGCAGTCATAATTTAATCTTTTTATACAACGTGCAGCAAAGCTAACATAGTTTTGTCAATTTATTCAGTACCTAGCCATAAGAAAAATAAACGAAAAAGAAATGCAGACTCAAACTGTATTCAAATTTAGCACGTATTTATTTACTGAAATTAAAACAAGGTATGTTGGGTCTTAATTAAAACACGCAGGTATTAAGAGGTATTTATGACATTTTCTCGCTCAGTTTATTTATTAGGCGCCGCTATTACATTTAGCGCCGGCTGTTTTGCTTTATCAACCGAAAAAATAGAGCACAGCAACGTAGAGGCCACAATGCATATAAAAACCATTGTGTTAGGTTCTGGCTGTTTTTGGGGAGCAGAAAAGCGCTACGAAGCACTAGAAGGGGTTATTGATGCAGAGTCAGGCTATGCAGACGGGTACGGCTTTAAAGCAAGCTATGAAAATATCACCGACCAATCTCGCCGGTTTGACGAAAACAACTACGCTGAAGTAGTGCAAGTGATGTACAACAGCAATATCATTTCTTCTAAAGCGCTATTACAAAATTACTTTGAAAGCCACGATCCTACACAATTGAATCGCCAAGGTAATGATATTGGTACGCAGTATCGATCAATTATTCTTACTACCACTAAAGAGCAAGCGCAGCTTGCAGAGCAAGTTAAAGCCGAGTATCAGCCGTTATTAAGTGAAGCCGGTTATGGGGCAATTAAAACAGTAATAAAACCGCTTGAGGGGTTTGTATCTGCTGAGGAGTACCATCAAAATTATTTACAAAAGAACCCAAATGGCTATTGCCCAGATCACGCCACGGGTGTGGTATTTAATAAAACTAAAAAAGCAGATGTAGACAATAGTGTTTTACTCACGGGCAAGCAGATTGTGGTACTTGATTCGCGCGAATACTGCCCTTACTGTGAAAAATTTAAAAAAACAGTCGCTAACAATTACAAAGGTTCAATCCCACTGACATTTCGCCATGCAGATGAGCTTAATGGCCTAACTATAAAATCGGCAACTTGGGCAACCCCCACCATTTTGTTTTTAGAAAATGGAAAAGAGGTGTACGCGCGTCAAGGCTATGCAAGCCCCGCCGAATTTTACAAAGCGCTTGGCGCCTTTAAGCTAGGCGATAGTGATGCTTACGAAGTTGCATTTAATGAGCGCACCGACAGACCTTACTGTAAAGAGTATAAAGAATTTAAAAACACTCCCGACGGCGTATTTGTTGATAAATTAAGTGGTGAGCCATTATTTGATACCCGCGATAGATTTAATTCGGGCACGGGGTGGCTGTCGTTTAAACATCCGGTTAAAAATAGTGTTACTAAGCATAAAGATACCAGCTGGGGGATGACTCGAATTGAGCTTAAATCAAAAAGCACAGGTATACATTTAGGGCATTTATTTAAAGGTGAGGGGCCAAGAGGCACAGATAGATACTGTATTAATGCTACTGTGTTAGAGTTTATACCTCGTGACAAAAGCTAATTTATAAGAGCGATTAATTCGCTCTTTTATATTTAATAAATCTAAACTTTAATTAACTGTGATTATGATATATAAATTAATAATCCAAACGATATAAACGGCATTTACTATCAAATTGATTAACACGTTAGCACTTGTATCAGGGCTTATAACTATAAGCCCTGTATTAGCACAGCCAACCGAAAAATATGTAATAGGGGTAGAGAATATAGAATACCTACCTTATTACGATGGCAGTGGCACTAGTAAGCGTGATTATTTTGGTTTTAGTAAAGAGTTACTGGAACTATTTGCAAAACAACAAAATATTAAATTTGAATTTTACACTTTGCCTATTCCGCGCCTTTATAAAGAATTTATAGAGCATCACCATGTTGACTTTAAATACCCCGACAACCCTAATTGGCAAGTAAGTTATAAAAATCAGCATCAACAAGATATTAATTATTCTGTGCCTTCATTAGTTACACATACAGGGATAGCAAGCTTAAAGGACAATATTAAACTTGAAGATTGTAAATCACTTGCAAAAGTGCGTGGCTTTACATTGCAAGGGCTTGAAAAGCTAACCTCAATGCCAGGCTTACAAGTACTCGAAAATGATAACGTTATTGAGATGATTTATTTGCTGCATAAAGAGCGAGTTGATTGTATATATATTTCACACGATGTACTTAAATACAATATAGAAGAATTTTTTGATACTCCCGTCCCTGTGTTTTTTCAGCATCAGTTGCCTGTTGATCACCAAGCATTTATGTTATCGAGCATTAAACACCCACAGCTCGTTAAAAAGTTTAATGTATTTTTAAAAGACAATGAAAATGCCATTGAAGAGCTTAAACAAAAACATAACTTTATAGTTGAATAATACTAAATTTAAGCGAATTGGTATAAAACGGTGGGGCAGGTAATCGTGTTTATAAAACAAAAACGGCCCATATAAGGTCACCACCTCACATGAACCGCTTTTCACACTGACAACATCTTACACACACAATATAAGATTTGGTTTGCTACACAGTAGCTAATTTAGTTATTGCTGCGTGTTGCTGGTGGAATAAAAAACAGTTCAAACCAAGTCACCACCTAACTTGAACTGCTTTTTCACACTGACAACATCTTACACACACAATATAAGATTTGGTTTGCTACACAGTAGCTAATTACGTTATTGCTGTGTGCTGATGGTGGAATAAAAAACAGTTCAAACCAAGTCACCACCTGACTTGAACTGCCTTTTCACACTGACAACATCTTACACACACAATATAAGATTCTTTTCTTACCTTGTTAGAGCTATCACATCTAAAAAGGTTGCATTTATTTGGTGCAAAACAGTAAATAATGTCTAATTAGTAAAAACGTTTAGCTGTTTGCTTGCGATGGGTTAACTTTAAAATAATCGTAAAAGTCAGACAAACGATAAAAATAAAACCAATAAGTGAAAAAAATTAAGCTATAGACTTTAGTCTAACGTGTTGTGTTATTTTATTGATTTTAAATGATAAATTTATATAAGTTAGTTTGTAGGGAAAAAACGAATGATTAAATAAAAATATTTAATTAATAATAAATCACTAAACGGTGTTGCTAAGTTTCAGGAAAGTAAAAAAGAAGGAGCTTTACAGTTTACTGCGTGCAGCTTTAGCACTTGCTACGTGCTGCACACATTAAAATTGCCGTTATTAAACCAAAATGTAAATTGCATTTACTAAGGCAACACTAACCTTGAATGTTGCTAAATGTAGATACAACCCATTTAGCAAATAAATCTAGCGCGGGATTTGGCGAATTAGCTTCATGCTGTACTAAATAGTATTTATCTTTGGTGGTAAGGGGCTGTTGAAATAATTTATAAAGCCATTTTTCATCAAACCAGCTTTGGCTAATAGGCAGCGGTATAAGTGAAATGCCAATGCCCTGTTGCGCTGCACGAGCGACCCCAAACATACTATCAATTTGTATAATTTGCGTAGGCGAAAAGTCATCTATACCCGCTTTTTCAGCCCATTGGTGCCATGCCCACGGCCTTGCTTTGTGAAGGATTAATGGTACTTGGTTTAATGCTTGGCAGTGATCGTCTTTCCACTGTTTTAACAGTTTTTCGTTACACGCCGGTATATATTCAAGATTAAATAGCTCTGTAGTAAGGCCCTCAGTGGGTTTACTTGAGGATAAAACAATCGATAAATCACTGTGGCGGGTTAGCTCTTTACGGGTTTTGAGCGTATCCATTTGTAAATTTATATTTGGGTGCTCAGATGTCCACTCACTTAATTTAGGCATAAGTAGTTCACTGGCAAAAAATTCAGGCAGCGTAATAGTTATATTAGTATTTTGCTGCAATTGACTGAACTCGTTGATGGTGTTTTCAAGCGTATAGATAATAGGCGAAATGGCATCAAAAAAGTTTTTACCCGCAGCCGTTAAACTAATTGATCGGGTTTGGCGTTGAAAGAGTTCAATGCCTAGTTGTTCTTCAAGTTGTTTTATCTGATGGCTTACCGCAGAGGGCGTTAAGTACAGCTCTTTAGCTGCATGTTTAAAACTTAGGCTTTTTGCTGCAAAGCAAAAAGAGCGGAGGCCTCGAATAGGAGTTTGCATGTTTTCCAGAATTGTTTAATTAATTTAAGACGCCTTTAATAGGCAATAATCGAACCAATAATTTAATATAATAATATCAATAGTTTAATTTTAAATATAGCACTAGTTCACAAAAAAGGTGCAGACAATCCACAAATTAGTGCAAATAATCTAAGCGCTTACATTAAAAGCTATTTGTATTATAGATAATATTTACTACAACTGTATTAAAACTGAAAAAAAGTTTATGGCAGGCAAAAAAAATCCCTCTTGCGAGGGATTTTGGGTAACTCAGCGCCATTGGCACTGGGAATGAGGTCGGTACATGGTAAAGCGTTAAAAAACCATTTCTGGTACTTCACCGTCAACAAGTAATTTACCTGCTGTTTTACTAATGATTTCATCAACCGATACGCCCGGAGCGCGCTCGAGTAAATGAAATGCGCCGTCTTTAACTTCAAGTACGGCCAAATCTGTTACTATTTTTTTAACGCAATTAACGCCCGTTAGCGGTAATGTGCACGACTCTAATAATTTAGAATCACCATGCTTACTGGCATGGGTCATAGTAACAATAATATTCTTTGCCCCAGCGACTAAATCCATTGCGCCCCCCATGCCTTTTATCAGCTTTTTGGGGATCATCCACGAGGCAATGTTGCCGCTTTGGTCTACTTCAAATGCACCCAGAACGGTTAAGTCTACATGACCACCCCGTATCATGGCAAAACTATCTGCACTATTAAATATGGCTGCGCCTGTGGCAGCTGTCACGGTTTCTTTACCCGCGTTAATCATATCTGCGTCTAGCTCGGCTTTTGTTGGGTAGGGACCCATACCTAAAAGCCCATTTTCTGACTGTAACATAACTTCAATACCATCAGGTACATAGTTTGCGACGAGTGTCGGAATTCCTATGCCCAAATTAACGTAAAAGCCGTCTTGTAGTTCCTGTGCAACGCGCATTGCAACTTGTTCACGTGATAATGCCATAACCTATGCTCCTGCTTAATCTCGTGTTGTTACACGTTCAATGCGTTTTTCAAAGTCGCCTTTAATAACGCGATTTACAAAAATGCCTGGGGTATGAATTTGGCTTGGCTCAAGTTCACCGGGCTCTACTATTTCTTCTACCTCGGCAACGGTAATCTTACCTGCTGTTGCGGCCATTGGGTTAAAGTTCATGGCAGTGTGCCTAAATACTAAATTACCGTATCGGTCGGCTTTCCACGCTTTTACAATGGCAAACTCACCGGTGATCGACTCTTCTAAAATATAAGGGCGACCGTCAAACTCTTTTACATCTTTACCCTCTGCAACGGGCGTACCGTAACCTGTAGCGGTATAAAATGCAGGAATACCTGCACCGCCTGCGCGCATTTTTTCAGCCAAGGTGCCTTGCGGAGTAAGCTCTACATCTATTTCACCGCTTAGTAATTGCTGCTCAAATAGGGCGTTTTCGCCCACGTAGGAGGCAATTACTTTTTTAATTTGTTTATCTTTAAGTAAAATTCCTAATCCAAAGTCATCTACACCACAGTTGTTAGAAACCACGGTTAGCTCTTTGGTGTTCATTGCCTTAATTTGTTTAATTAAGCCCTCAGGAATACCGCATAAGCCAAAGCCGCCAGCAATAACGGTATCGCCGTCTTTTAACCCTGCCATTGCAGCTTCGTAACTAGAAACCACTTTATCAAAACCGGCCATGAGACTCTCCTCATTGTGTTAACTGCCATTTGGCAAGTTAAGCTATTATTTTTGTGTGTTGCCTAATGCAATTGAAACTTTGCTTACAGGCGTTTTGCCAAGTGCTTGCGTAATTTTCCAACCAGCGCTACTTAACCTTTGTAAATCAATTCCATGTTCAATGCCAAGCCCATTGAGTAAGTAAACCACATCTTCGGTGGCAACATTTCCTGACGCGCCTTTGGCATAAGGGCAGCCGCCAAGGCCTGCAACAGCGGCATCAACCGTTGCTATACCTAAGCTTAACGCTGCGTAAATATTTGTGAGCGCTTGCCCGTACGTATCATGAAAATGCACCGCCAGTTTTGATTTATCAATATGCTCAAGCAAAAGTGTTAAAAGCTGGGTAACTTTATTTGCAGTGCCAACACCTATGGTATCGCCAAGGCTTATTTCGTAGCAGCCTAAATCTAAAAGCTTTTGCGAAACGCTAAGTACTTTATGCGGGTCTATTTCTCCCTCATAAGGGCAACCGAGTACACAACTTACATAACCGCGTACACGTATGTTATTGGCTTTTGCAAATGCCATAACGTCGCTAAAACGCTCAATGCTCTCATCAATACTGCAATTTATATTTTTTTGACAGAACGATTCGCTTGCCGCGGTAAATATGGCAAATTCTTTTATGCCAACGGCATGGGCTGCTTGGGCGCCTTTTAAGTTGGGTGTAAGCGCACTTAAATTTCCATGGGGTAAATTAAGCGTTGTTATCACCTCGGCCGAATCGGCCATTTGTGGCACCCATTTAGGCGATACAAAAGCACCGGCTTCAATATTTTTTAAGCCCGCGTCACTGAGTGCATTTATTAATGAAATTTTATCAGCTGCCGTGACTGATTTTTCGTTTTGTAGGCCATCACGCGCGCCTACTTCAACAATTTTAACTTCAGTTGGGAAAGCAGCCATCACGATGCCTCCTGCGCCGTGGTGTCTTCTACAATTGCTAATAAAGCGCCGTGCGAAACTAATTCGCCTTCATCAAAGCAGTAGCTTTGTAAAATACCATCGTGAGGTGCATTAAGCGTGTATTCCATTTTCATGGCTTCAATAATCACTACGGCATCGCCTTTGGTAATGGTGCTGCCTACATCAACTAAATGCTTAACCACAGTGCCATTAAGTGGTGCCGCAAGGGGCAGGGCGTCGCTCTCATGGCTGCTAATGTAATGTTTAGTGTTTAAAGCAAGCTTAATTTGCAGCGCAGCAAACATCACGCTAATACTATTATCAAAGTGGCTAACATGGGCGGTAAATTTTTCCCCATTAATAAACACATTACATACGTTTTGGTTTACAGAGCCTGCTATATCGAACGACTTATCATTATGCGTTACAACATAACCCGTTTTAGTTTTAACCGCACTAATAGCTAAGTCTGTAAATGGTACATCCACTTTTTGGGGTGCGTTAAGCGTAAAACCACTGAGTTGCTGCCACGGGTTTGCGCTTTGCTGAGTTTCCTTTTTAGCACTAAGCGATTCAAGGTAGGCAAAGGCTGCAATTAGTTGCGCTTTTTCAAGCGCGGCGCTATCAACACTTACCAATGCATCGCCTTGCTCGGCAATAAAGTGGGTGCTTGGCGCACCTTGAGCAAATGTAGGGTGGCTTGCTAAGTTGTGTAAAAAGCCAATATTAGTGCTAAAACCCGCTAAGTGAAATTGCTCAAGAGCTTGGCGTAAACGCGATAATGCTTGCTCTCGGTTATCATCATGCACAATAAGCTTTGCAATCATTGGGTCGTAATAAGGGCTGATTTCATCGCCTTGTGCAATGCCGGTATCTATTCGTACAAACTCACTATTAAGCGGAGTATTTAACGATTCAATTACGCCTGAACAAGGAATAAAGTCGTTGCTTGGATCCTCAGCGTAAATTCGCGCTTCAAAGCTGTGGCCTTGTAGTTGTATGTCAGATTGCGTTAAAGGCAAAGTGTGCCCAGCTGCTATATTGATTTGCCAATTCACTAAATCTACACCGGTTACCATTTCGGTTACTGGGTGTTCTACTTGTAGGCGTGTGTTCATTTCCATAAAGAAAAACTCATCGCCACACAGTAAAAATTCAACAGTACCTGCACCGCGGTAATTTATAGCCAAAGCACAACGTACTGCGGCTTCGCCCATTTCTTTTCGTAATGTGTCACTTAAACCTGGTGCTGGCGCTTCTTCAATTACTTTTTGATGACGACGTTGTAAAGAGCAGTCTCTATCACCTAAATAAACACAGTTACCGTGATTATCTGCAAACACCTGTACTTCAACATGGCGAGGCTGGTTAACATAGCGCTCTAGCAGTACTAAGTCATTACCAAAGCCTGCTATAGCTTCACGCTGTGCGCCTTCAAGAGCACTCATAAAATCTTTAGCTTGCTCAACAACGCGCATACCTTTACCACCGCCCCCAAAAGCCGCTTTAATCAGTACGGGGTAGCCAATTTTTTCAGCCTCAGATTGTAAAAAGGCAGGGTCTTGATTATCACCATAATAGCCTGGCACTAACGGTACATTTGCTTCAGCCATTATTTCTTTAGCGCGGGTTTTAGATCCCATGGCTTCTATGCTGCTTGCAAGTGGGCCAATAAACGCAATGTTGTTAGCCTCACAGGCTTTAGCGAACTCGCTGTTTTCAGATAAAAAACCATACCCAGGGTGAATACAATCTGCACCACTATTTTTTGCTACTTGTAAAATTTTATCGGTTACAAGGTAAGAGTCTTTACTGGGCGCAGGCCCAATATGGTAAGCTTCATCAGCCATTTTTACATGTTGTGCGTGTTTGTCGGCGTCAGAATAAACGGCTACAGTCGTTAACCCCATTTGCTTTGCACTGCGCATAATACGGCACGCAATTTCACCTCGGTTGGCAATGAGTATCTTTTTTAAAGTGTGTGTGTTCATAATTAATCCTACAGTTGCCAAGCGGGTGGGCGTTTATCAAAAAAAGCACTAAGCCCTTCTTGGCCTTCATCAGATACACGGATCTTTGCAATACGTTCGGCCGTAAGCTCAATAAGTTGTTCACTAATAGGCTTGTTTGCCACATCATTAATTAAAGCTTTAGCGGCTTTGACTGCAACAGGGCCGTTATCAATCAGTGTTTGTAGCATGTTATCAAGCGCACAGTCTAAATTACCGGTCACCTGATGAACTAATCCAAGTTGTTTGGCTGTGTGGGCATCAAACACCTCGGCAGTTAAAAAATATCTACGAGCAGCGCGCTCACCTATGGCTTTAATCACATACGGGCTAATTACCGCAGGAATAAGCCCAAGCTTCACCTCACTTAAGCAAAACTGAGCATCATCTTTACACAGTGCAATATCGCAACAGGCAATTAAGCCTAGCGCGCCCCCAAATGCAGCGCCTTGAACAGCACACACGGTTGGGTGAGGGCTGGTGGCTAATACCTGCATTAGTTTTGCAAGTTGCATAGAGTCGGCAAGATTATCGGCGTAATTGTTATCAGCCATGGATTTCATCCAGGCTAAGTCTGCTCCGGCTGAAAAGTGTTTGCCTTCAGTTTTTAAAACCAAAGCGCGAATATCGAGCGTATTTGCATGCTCTATGCACTGAATTAGCTCGTGTATTACTTCACTATTAAATGCGTTACGTTTTTCAACTCGGCTTAAAACAAGTACAGCCACATTAGATTTTGTTATTTGTAGTGTTACTGACATTTTTGCGCTCCGGTTACATTCTAAATACGCCAAACTTAGAGTCTTGCTGTGGTGCATTTTTAGCTGCACTTAAGGCAAGGCCTAATACGTTTCGGGTATCGGCAGGGTCAATAATGCCGTCGTCCCACAAGCGGGCGCTTGCGTAATACGGATGACCTTGCTCTTCGTACTGATCAATAATTGGCTTTTTAAAATCGCTAACTTCTTGCTCGCTCATACTATGGCCTTTACGTGCTAAGCCATCTTGCTTAACTTGCGCCATTACACCGGCGGCTTGCTCGCCGCCCATTACCGAAATACGGGCATTTGGCCACATCCACATCATGGTGGGTTCAAATGCGCGACCACACATACCGTAGTTACCAGCGCCATAAGAGCCACCAATTAGCACCGTAAATTTAGGCACATCGGCACACGAAACCGCCATTACCATTTTAGCGCCGTGCTTTGCTATACCTTCAGCTTCGTATTTTTTACCTACCATAAAGCCGGTAATATTTTGCAAAAACACTAAAGGAATATTGCGCTGTGCACATAGTTGAATAAAGTGCGCGCCTTTTTGCGCCGACTCACTAAATAAAATACCGTTATTAGCCACTATGCCTACAGGGTTTCCGTAAATACTGGCAAAACCTGTTACCAGTGTTTCACCAAAGTAGCGTTTAAATTCATCAAACGATGAATCATCAACCGTACGGGCAATAACTTCACGCACATCAAACGGCTTTTTAAGGTCAGTGCCTACAATGCCGTAAAGCTCGTTTATATCGTAACGTGGCGGTTTTACATCCTCTAAAAGAGGGGCTGTAGGGCGCGTGTAATTAATACGCTCAATACATTGGCGGGCAATAGACAGCGCATGCTCGTCATTTTCTGCAAAGTGGTCAGCCACCCCCGATGTTTTACAATGTACATCGGCGCCGCCTAATTCTTCGGCGCTGACTACTTCACCGGTCGCTGCTTTTACAAGTGGCGGGCCGGCTAAAAATATAGTGCCTTGCTCTTTTACTATTATGCTTTCATCGGCCATAGCGGGTACGTATGCGCCACCGGCAGTACATAACCCCATTACCACAGCAATTTGAGGAATACCTTTACCCGACATACGGGCTTGGTTATAAAAAATACGGCCAAAATGAAATTTATCAGGGAATACATCGTCTTGCTCAGGTAGGTTGGCACCCCCCGAATCAACCAAATAAATACACGGTAAGTGGCAACGCTCGGCTATATCTTGTGCGCGTAAATGCTTTTTAACGGTAAGCGGGAAGTACGTACCGCCTTTTACCGTGGCATCATTTGCAATAATCATGCATTCAATGCCTTTAACACGGCCAATACCGGCAACTACACCTGCACAGGCAATTTCTTGCTCGTACACACCAAAGGCTGCAAATTGCGAAATTTCTAAAAACGGTGAGCCTTCATCTAATAAAGTGCTAATACGGTCGCGTACAAATAACTTACCTCGGCCTTCGTGACGCTCTTTTAACGCAGCGCCGCCGCCTAAGCTTATGGTGGCTACTTTACTGTGTAAATCATCAACCAAAGCTGCCATGTTTTTGTGATTTTGCACAAAAGTAGGATCGTGAGGATTAACGCTCGATTTTAATATCGTCATAATTTAATCCTTAACGGCTTTCGGTAAAGAGTTCGCGGCCAATAAGCATGCGGCGTATTTCTGATGTACCAGCACCAATTTCGTATAGTTTGGCATCACGTAGTAAGCGCCCTGTGGCGTATTCGTTTATGTAGCCGTTACCCCCTAAAATTTGAATGGCATCGAGCGCCATTTTAGTGGCAAGCTCCGCAGCATATAAAATGGCGCCGGCGGCATCTTTACGGGTGGTTTCGCCGCGGTCACACGCTTTTGCAACGGTATAAACGTATGAGCGCGCTGCGTTCATTTGCGTATACATGTCGGCTACTTTGCCTTGAATTAACTGAAATTGGCCAATAGGGGTGTCGAACTGTTTACGTTCATGAATGTACGGTACAACAATATCCATACAGGCTTGCATTATGCCAAGGGGGCCTGCAGCAAGTACTACACGTTCGTAATCTAGGCCGCTCATTAGTACCTTAACGCCTTCGTTTAGGTTACCTAAAATGTTTTCTTCTGGTACTTCGCAGTTTTCAAACACCAGTTCACACGTGTTTGAGCCACGCATACCAAGCTTGTCTAGCTTTTGCGCGGTAGAAAAACCAGGGAAGTCTTTTTCAACAATAAATGCGGTAATGCCTTTAGCGCCGGCTTCTAAATCTGTTTTTGCATAAATAACAAATGTGTGTGCATCGGGGCCGTTGGTGATCCACATTTTATTGCCATTTAAAATGTACTTATCGCCTTTTTTTTCAGCTTTAAGTTTCATTGATACCACGTCAGAGCCTGCATTTGGTTCGCTCATGGCAAGGGCACCGATGTGTTCGCCGCTAATAAGCTTTGGTAAGTATTTTTCTTTTTGTGCTTGGTTACCGTTACGGTTAATTTGATTTACACACAAGTTTGAATGCGCACCATAGCTTAATCCAATTGATGCACTCGCACGGCTAATTTCTTCCATGGCTATTACATGCTCTAAGTAACCTAAGCCTGCACCGCCAAAATCTTCAGATACGGTCATGCCTAGTACACCCATTTCGCCCATTTGCGGCCAAAGCTGATTAGGAAACGCGTTGTCCATATCGGTTTGTTCAGCCAGTGGCGCAATTTCTTGGCTTGCAAAGCTATTTACGTGGTCGCGGATCATATCGGCGGTTTCGCCAAGGCCAAAGTTCATCTCTTTATAAAGTGAAATAGTGCTCATGATTCATTCCTGTGTGTGTTGTCAGTGTGTTTTTATTATTAAAATAGGCTACTCGTCTATTTTATTAAGTGTGTCTCTGCAGCGGCGCTCCGCTGTCACTAATTCCATAAGCACAACTTTTATGTCGTCCATTTGCTGAGAAAGGTCGGCTTTTTTCTCTGCTATTAAATCGAGCATAGTCACCAGCTGTTTAGCGCTTGATTTATCAGCGTCGTACAGTTCAAACAAACGGCCTGTTTCAGCCAATGTAAAGCCTAAGCGTTTGCCACGCAGTATTAGTTTTAAGCGAACTTTGTCGCGTTTTGAATAAATACGGGTTTGGCCATTGCGCTCTGGGCTTACTAAACCTTGGTCTTCGTAAAAACGAATAGAGCGGGTGGTAATATCAAACTCTTTAGCTAAATCGCTAATACTAAAGGTTTGATCGTTACTGCTTGGTGCTTTTGCAGAACTTGCAAAGTTTGTTTGGTTATCTGGTTTCATAGTTGTGTTTACCTCATTCGAATAACTCCAATATAAGTGAAGTTTACGTAAAGGTAAAGCTTGGTGTGGTATGAAACTATTTATAAAGGAGTGTTGATGTGAAATGTTAAATTATATTATTAATATTCAATAGTTTATTTTTATTAATTGTTAACCGCACCGTTACTGGAAAATAATGCTTACACTTTTAAAACTAAAAATTAAACGCTTTTTGGTTGACGTTAGCGTAAACGTTAGTATTGTGTAAGGGTGTTAAACAATAAATGAATACTAAATTAATAGAGCAAATATTCTAACAACTATTTGCATATAAATACAACGGAGTTAATTATGACTTTAGAATCAGTGGTAATTGTAGCAGCAAAGCGTACGCCAATGGGCGGGTTTATGGGCGCGTTGACCGATGCACAATCTACCGAGCTAGGCGCAACCGCCATTGCAAGTGCGCTTGCACAAACTGGTTTAGCAAATGATGCAATAGATGAAGTAATTATGGGCTGTGTATTGCCAGCGGGCCTTGGCCAAGCGCCAGCACGCCAAGCAATGTTAAAAGCAGGCCTTGCTCTGGGTACGGGTGCTACCACCATTAATAAAGTATGTGGCTCTGGTTTAAAAGCCGCCATGCTAGGACACGAATTAATTAAAGCGGGCTCAATTAGCAGCGCAATTGCTGGCGGCATGGAAAGCATGAGTAATGCACCGTATTTTATACCTAAAGCACGTGGCGGTATGCGTATGGGCCACGGCGAAATTAAAGATCATATGATGAGCGATGGCCTAGAAGATGCGTACGATAACAAAGCAATGGGCTGTTTTGCACAAGATACTGCCGATGAGTACGGCATTGGCCGTGAGCAAATGGATGAGTTTGCACTTAGCTCGTTAAGTAAAGCCAATGCGGCAATCGAAAACGGCAGCTTTGAAAACGAAATTGCGCCGCACACCATAAAAACCCGCAAGGGCGATGTAACCGTATCGGTTGATGAGCAACCCGGTAATGCCCGCCCAGAAAAAATACCAAGCCTGCGTGCTGCCTTTAAAAAAGACGGCACCATCACTGCGGCTAATTCATCGTCAATTTCTGATGGTGGCGCAGCGCTTATATTAATGAGCGAATCAAAAGCTAAAGAGCAAGGCTTATCACCGCTTTGTAAAATTGTAGCGCACAGCACGCACTCTCAAAAACCAAGCGAATTTACTGTAGCACCTGTGGGCGCTATGAACAGCGTGCTTGAAAAAGCAGGCTGGACAACCGCTGATGTTGACCTGTGGGAAATTAACGAAGCCTTTGCCATGGTTACCATGCTTGCTATTAACGAATTAAAACTTGATGAGAGCAAAGTAAACGTAAACGGTGGGGCGTGTGCACTTGGCCACCCAATTGGTGCCAGCGGCGCGAGAATTTTAGTCACGCTTATTCACGCACTTAAAAACCGTGGCCTTAAAAAAGGAATTGCGTCTTTATGTATTGGTGGCGGCGAAGCTGTAGCCATGGCTGTAGAGGCTTACTAAAAAAAAAGTTAATTAACTAACAGCAACTAAAATGCACCGTACTCATACTAATAACAAAACGGTGCCATTTTTTAAAAGAACACACTAACAACAGGATTTACCCATGCACCAAGTTCCACTACTTATAAATGGCGAATTTGTTCAGTCGGCTTCAAACGAGCTTATTGATGTAATTAACCCAGCAAACCAAGAAGTACTTGCGCAAGTTCCATGCACTACCGACTCAGAAATGGATGCAGCGATTGCCTCGGCCTCAGAAACATTTAAAACATGGAAAGATGTGCCCATTACCGAGCGTGCCCGCATTATGATGAAATACGCGGCGCTGTTAAAAGAGCACCACGATGAGCTTGCAACCATTATTTGCCACGAACTAGGTAAAACGTTTGAAGATGCAAAAGGCGATGTATGGCGCGGTATTGAAGTAGTGGAACAAGCAGCTAACGCACCGTCACTAATGATGGGCGAAACAATGGAAAACGTTGCCCGTAAAATCGATACCTATTCTTACATGCAGCCCCTTGGCGTTTGTGCAGGCATTACGCCGTTTAACTTTCCGGCGATGATTCCTCTTTGGATGTTTCCGCTAGCTATTGTATGTGGTAACACCTTTATTTTAAAACCCTCTGAGCAAGACCCGCTCACTCCAATGCGTTTAGCTGAGCTATTTATTGAAGCCGGCGCACCAAAAGGCGTATTACAAGTGGTTCATGGTACAAAACCGCAAGTAGACCGCTTATTAGAAGACAAAGCCGTACGTGCAATTTCGTTTGTGGGCTCGTGTGGTGTAGGTGCATACATTTATTCTAAAGGCACACAAAACCTTAAGCGCGTACAAGCGTGTGTGGGTGCTAAAAATCACATGGTTATTATGCCAGATGCGAGTAAATCGCACGTGGTAAATAACCTAGTTGGCGCATCGGTTGGTGCAGCAGGCCAGCGTTGTATGGGTATTTCGGTGGCTGTGTTTGTAGGCCAAGCAAGTGAGTGGGTAGATGAAATAAAAGCAGGCTTTAAAAACGTACGCCCAGGCGTGTGGGATGACAAAGACGCAGCCTACGGCCCACAAACATCAAAAGCCGCAAAAGAGCGTATTTTATCGCTTATAGCAAGCGGTAAAGAGCAAGGCGCCACCTGTTTAATTGATGGCTCAAACTACACAGTAGAGGGCTTTGATCAAGGTAACTGGGTTGGCCCAACTCTATTTACCGATGTGACAAAAGACATGGATTTATACAAAGAAGAAATTTTTGGTCCTGTGCTTGCCTGTATGTTTGTAGATACGCTAGAAGAGGCAATTGCCCTTATTAACGAAAGCCCATTCGGTAACGGTACCTCGTTATTTACCTCAAGTGGTGCTGCGGCTCGTAAATTTCAACATGAAATTGAAGTAGGGCAAGTGGGTATTAATGTGCCTATTCCGGTGCCGCTGCCGTTTTTCTCGTTTACGGGTTGGAAAGGCTCGTTTTACGGCGATACACACACCTATGGTAAGCAAGGTATACGTTTTTACACAGAAACTAAAACTATTACCTCACGTTGGTTTGAAGACGACATCGCTTCAGGTCCAAACATGAGCATTAATTTAAAATAAACACACTCAAAAATAATAATAAAGAAGGGCGCAAAGGCTAAATCCGCTGACAAGCAACTAGAACACACACATCAGCCTTTGCCGCTCTTCACTCATTTACCCTAATGGGACACACTAACAACACAATTAAAGAGGTCTACCATGGACTTTAACTTATCAGAAGATCAACAAGCCTTTGCAGAAACTGCACGCCAATTTGCAGAATCAGAACTTGCTCCACATGCAGCAAAGTGGGATCGCGAGCATATTTTTCCTAAAGATACGATTAAAGCGGCGGGCGAGCTTGGCTTTTGCGGTTTATATACGCCAGAGGAAGCCGGCGGCCTTGGTTTATCACGCTTAGATTCAAGCATTATATTTGAGCAGCTTGCGATGGGCTGTACAGCTACAACGGCCATGCTAACTATTCATAATATGGCTACGTGGATGGTAGCAAGTTTTGGTACAGATGCAGTTAAAGACAAATACGTAGAACAACTAGTAATGGGCGAGCTACTTGCCTCTTATTGTTTAACAGAGCCAGGGGCGGGCTCAGATGCAGCATCACTAAAAACAAAAGCTGTGCTTGAAGGTGATGAGTACGTTATTAACGGCTCAAAAATGTTTATATCGGGCGCGGGCGAAACTGAAGTTTTAGTCGTAATGGCACGCACCGGTGGCGAAGGCGCTGCGGGTATTTCGGCATTTGTAGTTCCTGCCGACGCACAAGGCGTTGAGTACGGTAAAGCAGAAGAAAAAATGGGTTGGAACGCACAACCAACACGCTTAATTAGTTTTGAAGATGTGCGTATTCCGGCGCATAACTTATTAGGTAAAGAGGGCGAAGGCTTTAAATTTGCCATGCAAGGCCTAGATGGCGGGCGTATTAATATTGCCACATGCTCAATTGGTACTGCACAAGCTGCGCTAAACACGGCAAAAGAGTACTTAAAAGAGCGTACTCAATTTGGTAAGCCCTTAGCTGCGTTTCAGGCTTTGCAGTTTAAAATTGCAGATATGAACACTGAGCTTGTAGCTGCGCGGCAAATGGTAAGGCTGGCAGCATTTAAACTTGATACCGGCGATAGTGAAAAAACCACCTATTGCGCCATGGCTAAACGTTATGCCACCGATGTTGGCTTTAACGTGTGTAACGAGGCACTGCAAGTACATGGTGGTTACGGTTACATAAAAGAATACCCGCTTGAGCGCCATGTACGTGATGTACGCGTTCATCAAATTTTAGAAGGCACTAACGAAATTATGCGCGTAATTATAGCGCGCCGTATTTTAGCCGAGTCTGCAAGCGACGTTTTATAAGGAGCAAGTTATGTCACAATCTAACCCGAGTATTGAACTGACTACCGAAGGCCATGTTGCTATTTTAACTATGTCTAACCCACCAGCTAATACCTGGACAAAAGACACCTTAATTGACTTAAAAAACAAAGTTAACGAGCTTAATAGCAACAAAAACATTTATGCCTTAGTGCTTACTGGCGAAGGCGAGAAGTTTTTTAGCGCCGGTGCCGATTTAAATGTATTTGCTAGTGGCGATAAAGGCGTTGCCGCTGATATGTCGCGTGTATTTGGTGAAGCCTTTGAAGCACTGACTAATTTTACAGGGGTGTCGGTTGCGGCCATTAACGGTTATGCCATGGGCGGCGGGCTAGAAGTTGCGCTTGCGTGTGATATTCGTATAGCAGAAGAGCAAGCACAAATGGCACTGCCAGAGGCAAAAGTGGGTTTGTTACCGTGCGCGGGTGGTACGCAAAATTTAGCATGGCTTGTAGGTGAAGGCTGGGCAAAACGCATGATTTTATGCGGCGAGCGCTTAAAAGCCGATAAAGCCTTACATATTGGCTTAGTAGAGGAAGTAGTCCCACAAGGGGAAAGCTTTGCAGCTGCGTTAAAACTTGCCAACCAAGTAAGCGAGCAAAGCCCAAGCTCGGTAGCTGCATGTAAAACGCTTATACAAAAAGGGCGCCATCAACCTATGGCAAGCGTATTGCCTCTTGAGCGTGAATTGTTTGTTGGGCTGTTTGATACACAAGATCAACAAGAGGGCGTTAATGCCTTTTTAGAAAAACGCCGCGCAAATTGGGTAAATGGCTAATGAGTAATTTAACGTTATTAAATAATGCCGACGACCCAGTGCTATTTGAAACGGCAAGTGCAGCAAACGGCAGCTTAATTGGGGTTATTACACTCAACGTACCTAAAGCATTAAACGCCCTTAATTTTGACATGATCAAATTACTCGAGCCGCAATTGCGGGCTTGGCAAAGCGATGATGCAATTGCAATGGTATTGTTAAAAGGCGAAGGGGATAAAGCATTTTGCGCCGGTGGCGATGTAGTCAGCCTGCATCATGCAATGGCGCAAGGTAAACCAACAAGCTTAGTGGAAGACTTTTTTACCCTAGAGTACCAGCTTGACTACCTTATTCATTGCTACGAAAAACCATTTTTAGTATGGGGGCACGGCATAGTAATGGGGGGCGGTTTAGGTCTAATGGCCGGTGCTAGCCACCGCGTAGTAACCGAAACATCGCGCATTGCTATGCCAGAGCAAACCATAGGCTTATACCCAGATGTAGGCGGTAGTTACTTTTTGCATAAAATGCCACAAGGTGTGGGGCTATTTTTAGGGTTAACATCGGCCTCTATTAATTGTGAAGATGCACGCTTTGTATCGCTTGCCGATCACTTTATCGACAGCACTAAATATGATGCCATGCTAGCGCAAATTTTAGCGGCTAAGTGGGGCAAAACCGCAAGCTTAAATCATGAGCGTTTGACTAAATTATTAACCGATTTAGATAACCAATCTGCGCGTATGCCCAAAGGCAATATTAAAGCTAACTTAGCAACCATTCAAAAATTAGCTGAACTTAATACGCTACAAGAGCAAGTTGATTATATTTTAGGCCTAGCTACAGACGATAAATGGCTGCAACGCGCCCAAAAGTCACTTAAGCATGGTTGCCCACTAAGTTGCGCGCTAGTAAGTGAGCAGCTAAAAGCCAGTAAAGGAAAAAGCTTACTAGCGTGTTTTAAAATGGAGCTGGGTATGTCGGTACGCGCTGGCGAAGTAGGTGAATTTCAAGAAGGCGTAAGAGCACTATTAATAGATAAAGACGGCGCGCCTAATTGGCAATACAAAACACTGAGTGATGTACCACAAGCCATAATAGAGAGCTTTTTTGCTAACCGTTTTGGCGAAAATCACCCACTCAATGGCTTAGACACCCCAACACACATAAAGGAAAGACGATGACTAAACTCAATATTGGTTTTATCGGCTTAGGTAATATGGGCGGCCCAATGGCGGCTAACTTAATTAAAGCCGGCCATAATGTTACAGCATTTGATTTAAACCAGTCGGTCTTAAATGAACTTGCAAGTAAAGGCGCACACGCAGCTGATAATGCAAATGCATGTGCAACCAATGCCGATATACTTATTAGTATGTTACCTGCGGGCAAACATGTTAAATCACTTTATTTAGGCAATAACGACGATAGCGGCTTAATTAATGTGCTTAGCAACAACACCTTAGTGATAGATTGCTCAACAATAGATGCGGAGTCGGCCCGTGTGGTTGGCAGCGCACTTGGCGAGCAGGGTATTAGCTTTGTAGATGCACCGGTATCGGGCGGTGTTGCTGGAGCAACCGCAGGCACGCTTACGTTTATTGTTGGTGGTAGTAAAGCCGCGTTTAATACCGCACAACCTGTGCTTAATGATATGGGTAAAAACATATTTCATGCAGGCGATATTGGCGCAGGACAAGTTGCAAAAATATGCAACAACATGCTGTTAAGTATTTTAATGGCAGGTACGAGCGAAGCCCTGCAAATGGGTATTAATAATGGGCTAGATGCAAAAGTACTCAGCGACATTATGACTGCAAGCTCTGGCCGTAACTGGACCCTTGAACTTTACAACCCATGCCCAGGCGTAATGGATACAGCCCCTGCAAGTAACGATTACAAACCGGGCTTTATGGTCGATTTAATGGCTAAAGATTTAGGGCTTGCCATGGAAGCCGCGCAGCAAAGTAATTCTTCAACCCCAATGGGGTCAATGGCTAAAAATTTATACACTATGCTACAGCACCAAGGTGCTGGCAGTGATGATTTTAGCGCCATTTTTAAACTGTTTTCTAAGTAGGAGTAAGGCGTGGAAATTAAAAATAACACGGTAGTAATAACCGGTGGCGCACAAGGCTTAGGCTTTGCAATGGCGAAAAAATTTGCCCTTATGGGCGCTAACATCGCACTTATAGATATGGCGCAAGAGTTATTAAACAACGCATGCGAGAAACTAACACAGCTTGAAGGTGTATCTGGCACTATTAAAGGCTACGCCGCAAACGTAACTGTTGAGAGCGAAGTAGAAAACGTATTTAATACCATTAATAGCGATTTTGGCCACATTGGTGTGCTTATAAACAACGCCGGTATTTTACGCGACGGCATGTTTATAAAAGCTAAAGACGGCAAAGTGGTTAAAAAAATGTCCCTTGAGCAATTTCAATCAGTAATTGATGTAAATCTCACTGGCGTATTTTTAGCAGGGCGTGAAGCTGCAAGCCACATGATTGAATCAGGCAAAGGCGGCGTTATAGTCAATATGTCGAGTGTAGCGCGCGCGGGTAATATTGGGCAAACAAACTACGCAGCTTCAAAAGCAGGCGTAGTGGCACTTACCACCACGTGGGCTAAAGAGCTTGGCCGCTTTGGTATACGCGTAGGCGCTATTGCACCAGGTGTAATAAGTACCGCTATGACCGACGCCATGAAACCCGAAGCCAAACAGCGCATGCTTGCAGTAACACCCGTAGGGCGCTTAGGCGAAAGCGACGAAATTGCCCATACCGCACAATACATAATCGAAAACGACTTTTTTACAGGTCGCGTGGTAGAAATAGACGGCGGGATTCGTTTGTAAATTAAGTTTTTACGCTTGAATTTAAAAAGCATGGCGCTTGTGGGCTGTGCTTTTTTGTTTTAAAAAATGCCTAATAAGAGTGGCTTTTGAATCACCTCTTTAAATAATAAGCTCAACGCATTTAAGGCTTGGTTTGAGTGTTAGGAGCCACTTCTTTTGGTTGACTAAGTGATTCAAAATAAGTTCGGCCTCATTATTTCCCATTGTTGTTGGGTGCCTCATAGAGTTAAATCGAATAAACGAAGCTATCCAGTATAAATACGCTTTAATGGTACTTTTAGCATAACGCTTTAGATACATTTGTTCGGCTATCATAGTTAAAAAAGGTGATTTCATGATATGAATCTCTAGTAAAAATTAACTGTATATATAGACAGCGCTTGTTGTTTTGTCCAATATTACTGATCTCCACCATTTCGGTGTATTTGTGCATTGATTAAAAATATTTTCCTGTGAACTAATTGTGAACTAATTGTGAACTAATTGTTTGCAGGTGTTTATTTGATGGTTAAGATAAATGCACTGTAATATATGGACATTTGTCGGTTTATAAAACGACAAATGTCGTAGACAAAATTGTTAGCTTTCAAGGATAAGCATGGAGCATTTCGTAGAAATAATTAAGGCTATTGCATGACCTATTGCAATTGTTTGGCTTGGGTATGTTTTTCGCTCGGAAGTTCGACAACTTCTAGGCAGAATGTCTAGTCTCAAGTACAAAGATATGGAGGCGAACTTTGACAAACAATTAGCGAAAGCTGAGAGTGAAGCTAAAAGTATTACGGTAAACAAAAAGCCTGATGAAAATTTATCTCAAACAGAGCAATTATTGCGTATTGCTGATGTTTCTCCAAGAGCTGCATTTGTTGAAGCTTGGACATTAATTGAAATGGCAGCATCAAAAAAGGGTCTGAAAGCAGGCGTTGCTCTTCCAAGAACAAGCCCCAAAATGATTGTCGATTATTTACAAACGTCGGGAGCGCTCCCCCAAAACAGCATTAAATTAATCGAGCAACTTCGAAAGCTCCGAAATCAAGCTGTTCATATGCCAGACTTTGCAATAAACCAAAGTGAAGCTGAACGTTATTTAGAGCTAGCAGCTAAAATTGCTGCAGTTATTAGCGCAGAAGAAAGCTAATCGGGTAGCCGGAGGTCTCTAACCTCCAGCCCCCACACCACCCATCATGCGGGTCCGCAATGGGCGGTTCATCTCCCGTAATGAATATTGATCCAAATATCTTTCAATGACACTAAACCTTGTG
>Ga0209756_1000017_pt1 | contig 161723 bp, 158 predicted proteins | sample ETNvirenome_6_85_FD_184071 | JGI IMG/M metagenome (GOLD analysis project Ga0209756, IMG submission 184071) | Marine viral communities from the Pacific Ocean - ETNP_6_85 (SPAdes) (version 3) | ecosystem: Environmental > Aquatic > Marine > Oceanic | place: Pacific Ocean | collected 2013-06-19 | reverse complement strand
ATTAGTATTCCAAAAACAAAACACTAACAGACACGTAAAAAAGTGACCGACAAATTCCCTTGGTAATTAGCGATTACGACAGAATCGCTTGGTAATTAAGATACGACAAAGTCGCTTGGTGTTAACAGCGTTAAGCTGTAGTGGCTCATATCTAAACTGACACTTTTATACGCGGGTTGAAGCTTCTTATGACAGGCAGCTACAGACAAGGATTGGACGGTCAGAATGATTTAGGTGTGTATAGTATTTAGCGAAAGAGAAACCGACTTAAACAAAAAGTAGTCCGTGCAGTTTCTATAACGATCATTTGCTTTTTGAATTCTGAGTTTTTCCAAATTTATTATTGTTTTTTTCCGTGGTAATTCGCTTGTTTGCTGCACTTTTGTATCAGATTAAAACAGTCGCACTAACATGGCAAATTCCATCGCAGTGCCTTTCTATTTACGTTCAAAATAATTATTGATGGTGTCAAGCCTCTAAACTCTCCACCTCTAGTTTCAGTATTTCAGCGAGTACATCTGAATCATATTGTATTGCGTAATAATCGCTATGACACATTAAAGTGACTCTTTTCTGGGTATTGGTTAGAACGCTTAGCTCAAAATAAGTTCGTGGCGACTCAGTACTATATATTCGTGTCGTAACTAACAGAAGCTTTTCAAACGAATCAAAAGCGACTTTAATTTTCGGATTGTTCGAACTGCCGACATTTAGCACTTTTTCATTTAGATCAAAATAAAATCTTCTTCTGCTTCTTCTGCATATCAAGGTCGTGCCTAAACTAAAGAGTCCCCCCAATGTAAACACGACAATAACGAAATCGGTTTTCGAATCAAGGTTGGGCTCCAACTGCCAAACTTTAGCTGACATAAATATGCACACTGTCCAACAAAAAATATGCAATCCCCATTCAAACAAATAACTTCTAACGTTAGGTGTAATAGTTACTACATCTTTATTTATGGTCAATTTAGCGTTGCAAAAACTAGAAGCAACTAGGTCTCCCGTAATATCAATTTCGTCACTCGCTTTCATATTTAAGCTCTCTTATGAATCGTAGAAACGAGTATAAGAAACAATAACTCTATAGGCTAGATATAATGGCAGCTGTATTTGAGCCTAGTTTTAAGCTTTCCTGGTAGATGTTTTGAAAAAATATGAAATGAGTTTCCGTCAAGATAATTAAATGAGCTGGTCTTTGAGGTGAAAAAATTCTTTATCCCAAGCTTCACATAACTTACATAGCTGTCTATCAGGTAATGTCCAAACCAATTAACCGAAACTGCAAAATCAGATATGAGCTACTAAATTAAGCCGCTTTTTAATACACTTTTAAACCTAATTAACCAAATAACTAACTAAAATCGACCACCACTTCATAGCGCCCTGGCATGTCGTTTACATCGTAAATCCAGCCGTGGCGTTTTATTATTTTTTCGCTTAATTGCAGGCCTAGTCCGTACCCCATGCTGGCGTGTTTTGCTGAGGGCGAGCTCGCTTTAGGGGCATCGTCTTGCTTACTACAATTAACAATAGTCACTTTACCGCCTTGCTGCGTAATGTGTACTTGGCCAAATTGGGTATGTTGGTAGGCATTACGAATTAAATTAGTCAGTACAATGTGGCACGCAGTAGCATCGGTGGTAATAACGCTCTCTTGTTGGGTGTTTAAAACCACCTCAACGTGCTTAGCATTAAGCAGGTAGTTAAGCTCATTACTCAGGGTCGTTATTTTATCACTAAGGTTTACAGGTTCTGGACTACTTTGCTGCTCTTCGTTGCGGCTTAGCCATAATAACGTATCGGTTAAATCGCTCATGGTTAAACCGGCGCGCTCTATACGCTCAAGTGTAAGCTGCGTTTATCACTTAACGGGGCTTTTTCGCTCAGCCGATTGAGTAGCTCAACGTTACTGCGAATAACCGAAATTGGCGTACGCAGCTCGTGGCTGGCATAGCTTAAAAAGCGCTGCTCACGCTCTACGCTTTCATTTGCCGAAAGTAAGCTGCTGCGTATTAATGTGGCTAAAGTGTTTAGTTCGTTATATGTAAAATCGGGCGGTGTTTGCTGCAGATTAGTTTGGTTTAACGATTTAGCCCAGCCCCTTAACGACTCCACTGGCTTGGCTATTTTTTTCATTACCATAAACAAAAAAAACGCAAATAACACAATGGCAGCAATGCCTGTAATGGCAATCCAAAGCATGCGTTGTTCGGGCTCTATATTAGCGAGCAATTGGGGTTTGTCTTTTTCGAGCATAATGCGCGATATATAACGCGGCTCGCCTTCGGGGCTTGGATAATACACCACAAAAAATAAATTTTGTGGCATAGAAAACATCGATGGCCTGTCTTTTGTTTTATGTAAAAACCCCACCTCTGTTGGTTTTTTAAAACGCTGCTGAATTGACGCAGGCATGTCTTCCCAGCGGCTTGCTATATTAAATCCCACCAGCTCTTTTGTTTCCCCAGGCTTTACTTCTGTGGTTTGCGAAAGCTTTAACATAACCCCGTTTAAGCCTTTATCTAGCCCATCAATAAAGTAATTTACACTTAAAAACGAAAAGCCAATGGCCATAGCAGAGCTAAGCACCACCATACTGGCAAAAAAGTAGAGACTTAAACTAGGCCTTATTTTCATCGTGGTTGCCCTTCATTTGCTGTTATTGCAAAGCCCACACTTGGAATGGTTTTAAGTGTAACTTGGTGTGTGGTGGCTTCTAATTGCTTACGCAAATGATGCACATGCACTTTTAAACTGTTGCTGTCGGGCTGCTCTTCGCCCCATATAGCTTGCATAATGCTACTGCGCGTAACAGGCTGCGGCGCATGGCGTACTAAGGTTTCTAGCAATTTAAATGCAATGGGCGATAACTTTAATGTTTGCCCCTCTACATCGGCACTGCGCTTTGCTAAATCTAAATTTAAATTAGCTAAGGTGAGGCGTTTTGCCTCACCACTTTTGCGCTTTGCCAGCACTTGTACCCGCGCTACTAGCTCTTTCATGGCAAAGGGTTTTACTAAATAGTCGTCGCTACCGGCGGCAAAGCCCTCAAGTTTATTATCGAGGCTATCGCGTGCGGTCAACATTAATACCGGAATATCTTTACCTTGTTCACGCAATGTTTTGCACATTGTTAAGCCGTCCATTTTGGGCATGTTTACATCTAAAATAATCATTTGATAATCATTAATTTGCAGTAAATTTAAGCCCAAAACGCCGTTGCTTGCATGGTCACACTCAATGTCTTCTATATCGAGGTAATCAACAATTGTTGTTGCCAGGTCTATGTCGTCTTCAACCAGTAGTACGTTTATCATTAAGAGGCAGCTCCTTGGGAGCGTTTACCACTTAAAAAGTCTAACACATTGGCAAGTAAGCGCTTAATGTCTATTTGAATCATTAATAATGCCGGAATAAGGATTAATGTAATAACCGTGGCAAACAGAATACCATAACCAAGTGATGCCGCAGCAGGAATTAAAAACTGTGCCTGCATTGAGGTTTCGCTTAATAACGGCACTAAGCCCGCATAGGTTGTAATTGAGGTAAGCATTACCGCGCGCAGGCGGCTTGTGCACGACTCTACAATGGCATTGTGCGTGCTCATGCCTTCATCTTTTACCAGCTCGTTAAAGCGCGATACCAATAATAGGCTGTCGTTTACAACCACCCCACTGAGCGCCAAAATACCATTTAAAGAAAGTATGCTGATGGTTAAGTCGTTCCACCAATGGCCTAAAATAGCACCCACAATACCAAAGGGAATCGCCACCATAATCAACATAGGTTGAATGTACGATTTAAGCGGAATCGCCAGCAATACGTAAATAACTAATAACGCGGCTATAAACATAGTGGCCATTGAGCCTGTTGTTTCGTCTTGCTCTTCGGCTTCTCCGGCAAAGTGAATACTTAAGTTAGGAAATTGCGCGTTAAGCTCAGGCACTAAGTCGCGGCTTAAGTTAGCAACTAATTCATTAGATGCCACAATGTTTTTATCTACTTGAGCGCTTAAGTAAATTGCCCGTAGTCCATCAATGCGGGTTATTTCATCTTGCTGATATTCGCTGCTTATATTGGCTACGTTAACCAAAGGTACTACGGTGCCATCGGGTAACCTAATACGCGATTGCATTATATCGGCTGGTGTTTTACGGGCGTTTTCTGGATAGCGCACACGTACTTTTACTTCGTCTTTATCGCGCTGGTAACGCTGTACAATTGCTCCACCAAAAGCTTGTAATACTTGCTCTGATAGGCTCGCCGTATCCATACCTAAAGCGCGCCCTTGTGCATTTAAGGTAAATTTAAGCTGTGGCTGACCAGGGTTTAAATTATCGTCTATGCCATTAACACCAGCAGTATTTTGTAAGCGCTCTTTAAACAGTGCGCCTGCGGCCATTACGGCTTCGTCATCCCACGCTTTTAATTCTACTTTAAAGTTATCGACCATTTTACGTGTAGCCAATACTTGTAGTTTTTTGCTGCCCTCTGGCATACCGGCAAGGCGCTGCCATTCTTGTGCAAATTCGCTTGCTGTAAAGTCGCCCTCGTTTAATAGCTCAACACTTACCGTACCGCTAGTATCGCTACTGCTCACTAATTGTAAGCTCGTTATTTCGCTTTCTTGCGAGTCAAACTTATCCATTAAATTTTGCTGGGCTTGTAGTGCACTTTGCTCAAGCGCTAACAAGTTTTTATTAGTTTGCCCATACGCTGCATCGTTTTGCATAACAAGCTCAGCGGTTACGGTATCGCCGGCAATACTTGGGAAAAAACCTACTTTTACTGCACCGGTCATAGGCATACCAACAACCAGAATAAAAAAGGCCACAAATGCAGCAACAATGGCGTATCTAAATCGTAACGAGTATTCAATAACGCGACGGTACACTTTATCGCTAAACCAAGTTAGACCGCTGTCGGCGCAGTGCTGCACCTTTGACCACAAGCCACTAAGGCCCGACTTTAACTGGCGTTTAGTACTTACGTGGGCTAAATGCGACGGTAAAATAAGTTTTGATTCAACAACCGAAAGCAGTAAACAAATCGTCACTACGGTCGCAAACTGAGAGTAAATTTTACCTAAATTGCCAGATACATTCGAAAGCGCAACAAACGCAGCTACCGTGGTTAATACCCCAAATATGGTGGGGACAGCCACTTTCATGGTGCCTAAAATCGTGTTATTAAGGGTGTCGCCGTGTTTTTTGCGAGTGGTGTAAATACTCTCCCCTACAACCACGGCATCGTCAACCACGATCCCCAGCGCCATAATAAAACCAAAGGTGGTCATTTCATTTATGGTCAGTGCGATGTAGCTGTCGGTCATAAAGTACAGCGTGCCAAAAAATACAAATGGCAAGCCACCTGCAACCCATAGCGCAACGCGTACATTTAAAAATATCGCTAAAATAACAAACACCATAATAATACCGGTTACGGCATTTTTAGTAAGCAGCGATAGGCGCTCGGTGATCATGGTGCTTTTGTCGTGCCAGCTTTCAAGCTCTACATTTTGCGGTAATAAGCCGCGCTCGTGCCATGTATCAATTACGCTTTGTGCTTGCTCAACTATGGTGGTTATATCGCTATTTTCATCCATTAAAATTTCAATGCCTACGGCATTTTGTTGGTTATAACGACTTAGTGAGTTGGTATCTTCTGCGAATGTGTCGGTAACGGTTGCTACATCACCTAATTTAATTTGTGTGCCTGATTGCGTTGTAAATAACACAATATTGGCAAAGTCGCGCTGCCAGTAAGCTTGGTCTGCCGCTTTTAGGCGCATAATTTTATTGCTATCGCGCAAGCTAGTAGAAAGCGGGCTCGATGATTCGTTGTTAATCACCTCACTTACATCGCTAATAGTTAAACCGTAGGCTTGTAGTTTGCCTTCGTCGATTTCTACCGACATCATAGGGTCAAGCACGCCCGATTGCTCTACATCGCTAATGCCCGATTTAGCTAATAAATCGGCTTTTAGTTTTTCACCTAGGTTTTGCAACGTATGGCGGTCGGCATCACCAAATAATTGTAAGGTTAATGCGTGATCTTGCCTGCGCGCTTTGTCGATCACCGGTTCTTCGGCATCTGCCGGAAAGTTATTTATGGCATCAACTTGGTTTTTAACATCGGTGAGTAGCTCATCAAGCGAGTAATCGGTTTTTTTCTCAATGCTTACATGACTGCCGCTGGCATCGGATGTAGAGGTAATGCGCTTAATACCCGGTACGGTTTCAAGGGCTTCTTCTACTTTTAGGGCGATGCCTTCTTCTGCTTGTAAGGCATCGCCACTGTCGTAAACCACCGATACCGAAATAGTATCTGGCTCAAGGCTTGGAAACGCCTCTTTACGCAAAGTAGAAAGCGACATTATACCCATTACTATTACGCTAATGAGTAATAAATTGGCGGCCACTGAGTTGTTAGCAAACCAGCTAATAATGCCGTGCAAAGGGTTAGTATTATTAGGTAATTGCGGTGCTTGATGCGGGCTCATTATGGCATCTCCTCAACAATTGGGTTTACTAACATATCGTTTAAGTAGCTTACGAGTGGGCGAGCCACCACACGTAAATTAGTGTGCCCTTCAATAGGAGAGATATAAACGTAATCACCGCGCTCAAATAGTTTTTGCGCTTGAATGCTCATTAACGTGTTTTGCTCGTTTACGTACCAAATTAAGCCCTCTTGCGATACTGCTGAGGCGGGTAATTTAATTACGTTGTTAAGCGCTTTACCGGCAATTTGTACCGCTAAAAATGTACCTGGTAACAATGGTGTTGCTTGCTCAAAAGGTTTGTCTAGCGCAACCACTACACTGCGCTGGCGAGAGCTATCGTCAAGATGCTGCTCAAAACGAGCAATGTAACCTTGCCACTGATTCTGTGTTGTTACATCACTTAAAATAACCTCGCCCGACTTATCGCTTGCCAGGTTTTGCCATTGGCTTAATGAAAGCGGTACGCTAATTTCTACTTTGTCGGTGCTGTTTAATGTAGCAAGTGTATCGCCGATGCTTACGTAAGTGCCTAAATCTACATCGCGCGATAAAATAACAGCATCAAACGGCGCACTTATATGGGTGTTTTTTTCATCACGCTGCGCAGTTTGGAGTGCGTATTGGGCGTTATCGGCCGTTGCTTGGGCGGCTTCTAGCTGTAGCGTTCTAAATACTAAAGGTGAGCTTGGCGCTTGTGTTACGCCCGAGCGCTGCCATTCACGCTTTGCTTGGTTTCCTAAGTCTTGCTCTTCTTGTAGGGCAAGTTTGGCATCTGCTAATGTGGCTTTAGCGCTCGCGACTGCTTGTAAGTATTCGGTGTTATCTATTTGTGCAAGCACTTGGCCCTTTTTAACTACATTTCCGGTAGCAAATTGCTCGCTCATATTCGTTATTTCGCCCTTAACTTGTGCTTTTAAGCTAAGTGCCCAGTGTGCTTTAGCCTCACCGTGGCCGCTAACATAGGCTTGATACGTACTTGGCACAGCGTTAATAACCGATACATTGGGTGCCACAGATTTAGCCGGCTCAGGCTTAGGGCCATTTGCTTGCTGCGCCATTTTTTGGCCGTTATATGAAATAGCAAGCCCTATACAAACAATGGCAACAAGAGTTACAACAACAGGTACTGGCGAAATTTTCATGACGATACTCCAAGGCCCAAGGCAAGGCCTAAATCTATACGGTTAGTTAAAAGGGTGTAATTTATTTGGCTAAGCTGAGCTTGTAGGTCGTACACCTGCTGCTGCACAGTGAGTAGGTCTAAAATATCAACCAAACCTTGCTGGTATTTGCTTTGGTAGTTGCTATAACTGCGCTTAGCACTGGCAAGTGCTTTATTAATTTGTAGCTGCTGCGTTAATGATTGCTCTTGGCCTAGTGCATTTTCTACTTCGTTTACGGTGCTAAGTAGCGTGTCTTGGTATTCCCAAAAGGCTTGTTCGGCATTTAATTTTGCAATATCAACTTGCGCACGAAGTGCCCCGCCTTGAAACAACGGCGCACTTAAACTGCCTAATAAGTTCCATACTGGGCTGGTTAATAATGCTTGGCTTGGTGTAGTTGCTAAATCGCTAAGCGATGCCGAAAGCGTAATGCTTGGCAGTAAATCTTTGTAAGCTACATCCACTAAATAACGTTTAGATTGAATATTGTAATAGGCACTTTGTAAATCGGGGCGACGCGCTAAATCTTGCTCTGGTAGCGCGCTTAGCGGCTCAATAACCTCAGGTAAAACAGAAGTAGTAGGTAAGTTTTCAAGTTTATCAACACCCACTAATAATACTAAAGCACGTTTAGCTTGCGCTATTTGCTCTTGGTAATCGGCAATAGTGGCTCGGGTTGAAGCGGTATTTGTACGCGCGGTATCAAGGGCTTCTAAATCACCTAAGCCGTATTGGTAACGCTCAACAATGCTTTGCTCGTTATTTTCTAAAACCGTTAAGCGCTGCTGCTCAATGTTAAGTAAATCTTGCTGCAAAATAATGTTTAAATACGTGCGCATCACGCTGGCTACTAAGGTGTCTTTAGCGCCTTGGTAAGTGGCCTGATTACTGGCTATGGTCATGTCTTGCGCGGCTACGTTATCAGCAATTTTTTGCCATACGTCGGCCTCCCAGCTAACCCCTAGTGATGAGCTGTACTGTGTGCCAGTTGTTTCGTTGCGCTGAGCGTCAAAATCGGCATCTACACTAAACCACTGGCTTGCTGCGGTAACATCGCGCTGTGCATAAGCAAGTTTTAGCGCCACATGCACTTGGTTAAATGAAGGGTTATTTGCAATGGCTTGGTTAATAAGCGAATCAAGCCCCGCTATATTCACTAAATCAGTGATATAACTTACCTCGGTTGCATCATCTTGTGTGTATTGCCAATTTGCATGCTGCTTTAGCGATTGCTCGGTGCTATTACCTGTATAGCTTGGCTGGCTACTACACGCAGCAAGCGTGCAGCTAAGTGCAAGCAATAAAACCGTTGAGCGCTTTTTAAAATAAACCATTTAACTGTGCCTAATTTACATCATTACACACAGTGTATTAGGGCAAGGGTTAAGGATGGGTTAAAAGGGGTTAACTAAAAACCTCAGTGAAGTATTTTTCACTGAGGTAGTAATATTTAAAGTGCGCGTGAGTAGCTTAGCGATATAAAATCGAGGCCTGGGTTGGGCTTTTTAATACCAGCGTTTGAATAATGAAAATACTTAAGTGACACGCTATGTTGCTCAGCCTCACCAAATTTCATGGCAATGCCTAGGCGGTCTTCAAACTGGTAATGTGTGCTTATGTTTTTTCCCGCAAATTTGGTGTCATCTAATAAGCTTAAACCAATACCAAACTCGGCAAAAACGCGGTTCCCAGCAATACTGCCAATAGGATAAAAAATAACAGGCGAAAGCGATAAGCCTAAATTAGCGTCATAGCGTTTTGGATCATCGTATTCAAAAAAGTTGGCATTGGCTTCTAGGTAAATCTCTAGCTCTTCAAAGCCTTCTATTTGGTAATCTAAGGCATATTGATAAGCCACCTTAATCCCTCGCACGTCTCCTTCACCTTGAATATAGCTCATCGAAAAGTAATCTTGTGCAGCCGTTGCAGCGCCTGCGTATAGCGTTATAGCTATTAAAAATAATTTATAAAGTTTCATGTTATTCACCTCAAGCAGCTCTATTTTTATTGCAATTGCTTGACCTAAACACAGCAAATTTAGCTGCACTAGATTAAGCAATGATTCAATGAGGTGCATACTAATTGCATTTAACTATTTTGATAATTGCAATTTAAGTGGAATAACTTTCTTTAATATATTGATAATTAAACAGTGATTGAGCGCACGCTAACGTGTGTTGTTAACCGCTTATATTGCTGCTTAAAAAGCTGCCAACCCACAATACCCGACAAGGTATTACCGCATGCCATACCGATAAATAACCCTGTTAAACCGTAAAAATGCGAGCCTAACCAAAGTAGTGGTAAGTAACACATAAATAGCCGCAATATGGAGATAAATAAGGCCGTGGTCGCAAACCCCAGCGCGTTACATACCGATACCGTGATCATACATACACCCAAAGCCGCATAGCTCAGGGGCACAAATGCAAAGTAATCTGTTAGGTTAGCTACTATTTCACTATTATTGCTAAGCGCATTTGCAAGCGGGTTAGCCACACCTAGCATAATAACCGCTAATAAAATTTGTATGCCAATTACAAAACCGCACGCAAGTTTTACTACGCTTAATATTTGCCTAAGCTCGCCCCGCCCTTTTAAATTTCCAACAATGGGGGGCAGCGCCATGGTAAGCGCTAAAATTAAAATAATCGCAATATATTCAATACGGTTTGCAAGCCCCCAAGCTGCTACAGCAAACCCACCATACGCGGCAATCAGTGCCGTTACTATCATGGCTGAAATAGGCGGAATGAACTGTGAAAGTAAAGCCGGTGCCATCATTTTTGCAATGGCTTTTATTGCCTGCTCGGTGCGGTTTTTTAAAACGTCAAAGGTTACAAGTTCTCGTTTAATAAGCGTGTAAAACACCACTACTAAGCCTATTGCAAAAGCAACACAGCTTGCCCATGCAGCACCCGCTAAACCCATATCAAAGGTAAACATAAACAATGGATCGAGCGCTATATTTAACACACTGGTTAGCACCATAATTCGCCCAGGCAATAAGGTTTCGTTATGAGCACGGCAAATGCTGTAACCAAAATAAAGCAGCGCTCCAAGCCAGCAGCTTATTAGCCAAGGCAACCAGTAAAGCTCAGTTAAATTAAATAACGAAGGCGTTGTACCCAGCGCTAAAGTTATAGGCTGCTGAAAAAGCCACAACGCCAAGCACAATAGCGTTACTATTACGGTGCCAATAAGTACGATTAAACTACCTAAGTAGCGTGCATAGTTAACTTTATTTTCCCCAAGTGCAGTAGAAATGGTCGCAGTTGCCGCAATACCTAAGCCTACTTGTACTCCCACAATTACCTGAAAAATAGCAATACTAAAGGCAACTACAGCGAGCGGCTCAGCGCCTAGCTTAGCAATAAAAATACTATCAACCAGCTGGCTTCCCATAATAGAAAACAAGCCAACCAACATAGGCCAAGTTTGCTTAAATAAATACTTTAAAAGTAATGATGTATTACGGCTCATAAGGCAGGCTCACTCTAAACTTAAAAATTTAAACGAGAAAAATACCGAAAAAAAAAGACGCTTATAGTAAGCGCCACAGGAAAAGTCACAATGAATAAGCTGCTAGTATATTTACACAACTAAGTATTGATAATATAGTTGTTTAAATAATCAGTTTATTGAAAAATTTGATAATGAACATTGCCCATTTAAATCTGTTTGTCAGAATCGCAACAACACATAATATTAGCTTAGCTGGCAAGGAGTTAGGTTTGTCGGCTGCGGTTTCTAGTGCCCAAATGAATAAGCTTGAAGAAACACTCGGCGTTAAACTTATTCATCGTACAACCCGAAAAGTATCGCTAACCGAAGAGGGGCAAGCTTTTTTACCCCACGCCGAGGAAGTGCTTGCCAATGTTGAAATGGCGCGCGCCTCGGTAGGTATAGGCAGTGTAACTCCACAAGGAAAATTGCGCATTACCGCCCCTGCTTCGTTCGGGCGTATGCATATTATTCCTGCATTGGCTGGATTTATTGAGCAATACCCCGACCTGACAATTGATTTACGCTTAAGTGATAGCATTATTGATATGGTTGGCGGTGGTTTTGATATAGCAATACGCGACGCCGCATTAAACGACTCAACCCTTATAGCCCGAAAGGTTGCCCGCGATAAACGCTTAATTTGCGCATCGCCTAATTACCTTGCAAAACACGGCACCCCAACAACACCGCAAGATTTAAAAAATCATACCTGTGTTAATTTACATGGTTTAACTACGTGGTCGTTTATTACACCCGAGGGCACACAAAACATTAAAACCAATAACGTATTACAAGCCGATAACGGTGAAGCGGTGCGCGATGCGTGCGTGCAAGGCTTAGGTATTACGCTAATGTCGAGCTGGTGTGCCTATAAAAAACTACAAAGTGGTGAGCTGGTACAAATTTTACAAGACTACCCACTTGCATCCGACACCGCTATTTGGAGTGTTTACCCAAGTTCGCGTTTATTAGCGCCAAAAGTAAGGGCCTTTATAGACTACTTTAGCGGCTACTTTGGTGACGAACCCTACTGGGAAAAAATATAATTATTTAACCGTAAAATATAAAATCACAAACCTAGGTTTGTGCTTTTTGCGCTTTAAATATATGGAGCTTTATTGGTAAACCTTGGGCAAGTAAAAACAGCAGTTGCTAACTTGTACTTTTATACTTAGTATTTAATCGTGTAAGTTTATTAAATAACTTAATAACAACTCCCAATAATGTTAATTAAAAGCTAGCCATGCATCTCAAACATATCAATAACTCTTTTAAAACTTTCATTTTATTTGCACAATTTATTGCCATACTAAAACCTTCGTATATAAATCGTTTTGGGGTAAGTATGAGAACAATTAAACGAAGTCGTTTAAAAGCGCCTAGCGTTAACACTACAAAAACTAAGCTCGCATTTTGCCTGCTTAGTGCCACGGTACTTTTAACTGCATGTGGCGAGCAGATAAAAAGCGAAAGTACACCTGCCTCCCCAGAAACTAAAAGCGCTAAAAACACGCTTATAAATACCGATGAATTTAATATTAAAGCCATGGTAAAGCTGCCACAAACTGTTGAGTGTACGCTTGAAAACGGCTTACAAACTCAGTGTGCTCAAGTGGTTTTAAAATATCAGCCCGACAACATTGAAGTCGGCCCTTTTTGCCCAGAAACACTCGACGACGTAGGCGGAATTTGGGATTGGGATGGCACCGATGCGGGGCTATATAGGTTAGGTAAAGCATTTTTAACCATGCTTAACGAGCAAGGTTTTACCTTTTACGATGAAGACGGCAAAGTGCATATTGTTGATAACGCGACCATTCGCCCAACCGTTGATCATGCATGTATTAATGTATCGGTAGATGAAAGCGTAGAAATTACCGCCCTTTTACCACTGCACCCTGTTATGTCTGAGCAATCAACAGCGTTGGGCACTGTATCTAAAGTGGGTATAGCGCTTGCGGGTGTGCCTATTTTTTCGGATGCGCCAAGTGTGCAACATACAGGGCATTTACCCGCGCTTGATACCTGCGCAGGTCATATTGATCCGGGCGGTTGGTACCACTACCACGGCACCGCCAGTGATATAGACAGCGTATATAAACACGAACATGTAAACGCCAACTGTAATAATTTAACGCAAAAGCCAAGCGCCCTATTTGGTTATGGCTTTGATGGCTACCCAATTTACGTAAGCCAAGAAATTGATGGTACATCCCCAACCGAGCTTGATAGCTGTAATGGCCACACAGGCCCCGTGGGTGAAAGCGGCATAGTTACTTACCACTACCATGCAATTAATACATTCCCTAACTTACCTAAGTGCTTAAAAGGCGTGGTTGCACAAAATAATTCTACGACCACAGCACAAGCGGGTGTAGGCGCTAAGCCACCTGAAGGCACTAAAATAACTCGCCATGAACCACCTGGTGGCGGTGGCCCAAAAGCGGGTGGCCCTAACGGCGGCATGTCGCCACTGGGGTTTGCTGAGGCAGCTAACAAACTAGGCGTTAGCGAAAAAGTGCTTATGCAAGCAATGCAAAAAGCCGGCGGCCTTAATGCCGATTTAACGGTTGTAGCAAAGTCACTTAACGTAACACCGGCGCAATTAAAAGCCGCCTTACCAGAAAAACCTAAACGCTAATTAACCTGAACTCTGGTTAAGAGATTTACTAAAATATTGAACCATGATGATATTTAAGTTTATTCTCTATCCAGAGATTTTCAGTAAATTCAACGCGGTTAGCACTGAAAATAGCTGCTCGAGATAGATTTATTATCCAAATTCAGGCTAATTATAAATTACGGCAAGTGTTAAAAGCACTTGCTGTAACAATTAGTTACGCAACTTATAGCCTATAAAAGTTCCTAAAATCGTCAAAAATGTGAGAAAACGTTGGCTTGTGTCAAGAACAGTAAACGTTAGTAAAAAGCTGTAAACACGCCCCTGTTATCGGTTACATGTCAGTTACCATTCAGTTTAAAGCGCTAGTATTGAACCCAGTTATGTAACAACATACACGAGGCACTAGTATGAAACTGACTCAATTACTCCCTGCTCTACTTGCCATAAGTGCAGTATCTGGCGCTGCATATGCAGCACCCAATGAGCGAGAGCACGCAAAAAGTTTTAATAATGAGCGCGCAAAACGCATCGAATACAAACGAGATGAGCGCCGCGATGACAAAAAACAGCGTATAGAATATAAAAAAAACGACCGTAAAGAGCGCAAACAAGCCAAACGCGAGCACCGCAAAGAGCAAAAGCGCAAAGTTGCCCATTACAAACAGCAGCAACGCACTCGTAATTATTTTAAACATAATCGCCACAACGTAGTGACCTACCGGCCTGGGCATTATTTTAATCATTTACCGCGCAATAGTGCTTCAATCAGATTTAATGGCATTACGTTTACATTTAGTGATGGTATTTACTACAGAAAAGCAAAAAGAGGCTACCACGTAGTTAAGCCACCACGAGGCTTAAGAATACGCTCACTACCAAGGCATTATTCACACTTTAAACGCCATAATACCACTTACTATACCTACCAAAATGTATATTACGTGGCAGATAATAATGGTTATAGAGTAGTTGATGAGCCTAAAATAGTGGTTAATCAGGCTATTAAGGTAGGCAGTGCTAAAAATTATGATTTAGGGCAAACCTACGACACCCTCCCTATTTCGGCAGAGGCTGTCACGATTAACGATCAACAATATTTTAAGTACCAAGATATTTATTTTCTACCGCAAATAAACGGTGACGAAATAAAATATTTAGCGATAAATTTAGGGTAAACAATTTAGCTCAAACGCAGGGCAAGCTGCTTTATGCATCTTGCTCTTTTGACATTAAGTCGGCCATTCGTTGGTTAATTTCTTGCTCACTTAAATCTTCTTTATGGGTGCCTATGGTCCAAATATGCCCGAATGGGTCTTGTAGGGTGCCGGCTCTATCACCATAAAACTGGTCGTGCACTGGGCGTACTTCTGTAGCGCCAAGTTCAATTGCCTTTTTAAATACGCTGTCTACATCTTCTACGTAAAGCATTAAACTTACCGGTGTGCCACCAAGTGCATTGGGGCTTTTAAATGACTCATCTGGGCATGAGTCCGAAATCATAATATGGGAGTCGCCAATTATAATTTCAGCATGGGCTATACCGCCCTCTGGCAGCGGCATTTGCATTACTAACTGCGCATTAAATGCATCACGATAAAAACAAATAGCTTGCTGAGCACCTTCTATAATTAAGTACGGTGTTACCGAACTAAACCCTTTGGGAATTGCTGAAACAGTCATAACGCTCTCCATTATTTTTTATGGGTGTATGTATTTAGCCTATAGGTTAAAAACACTTCTTTCAATGTGTTAACTCATTTAAGTCACTATAATTAAATTAGCCAATTTGTGGTCAATAACTATACTAGCTGTAATATATATCTTACTTTTATTTGCTTAGGACTTTTATAATGTTAGCTAAAATTAGCCTAGCCGCTAAAAAGTATAAAGTTCTGAAGTATTTAGTTTTAAGCTGGTGTGCTTTATTTGCCCACCAAAGCGTGGCTAAAGTTGTGATTGCCATTGTAGGTAAAACAAAAAACGACTCCTTTTATCAGCAAGCCTTTAAAGGCTGTTTGCACTTTAGTAATGAGCACCCTGAAATAGAATGCAAGTACGATGGACCAAAAGACTTTCAGATATTCGTAGCCAATCTATGGTCATTAATAGGTTAGTTGATCAAGAAATAGATGGGTTAATTGTAGCAACAACCGACTCTCAGCACTTGGTCACTCGTTCATTAATGGCGCTTAAAAGTAAAAACATTCCTGTTATAACGTTTGATTCTGATCTGCTTGAAAAACACCAACAGTACCGCCTAGCCTACGTTGGCAGTAACAACTTCGACTTTGGCGTTGCCCTAGGCGAGCAAGTAAAAAAACTGACCAACAAAGTAAATAATACGCTTTGCATGTAGTCGGGGCACCATACAACCCCTAATTTAAACAAGCGTATTGCTGGGGTTAGGTACGCGCTGTCTGATCAAGCGACAGCGCACCTATCAGGTAAAAACGGCTGGCGCGAACATAGTCGCTGCCCCTTATTTAGTTTAGGTAAGCGCGAAGAGTCACTAAAGCAGTTAATGCATTTATTAAACATGGACAACCCACCCATTTTTTTAGCTGTGGCGGGGTTTGCACAATTTAACCCTCATTACGTAAATGCCTTAGCGCCTTTTAAGCAACGTATTGCCGATAAAGACATTATTATTGTTTCTGCCGATACAGAAGAAATACAGCTCAATGTGTTAAGCAGGGGTCTATCTTCGGCTAACATAGGGCAAAACCCTTTTGAAATGGGCCGCTTGAGCACCAAGCTAATGCACGACTACATTTTATATAATAAAAAGCCTGCGCAATCTCACTACTACACCGACTTTCATTACTGTACACAAAGTAACGCCTCAAAGTGCACTGTTAATCATTAAAGTTTTACCCAGTTACTGGGAGTTATGCCCTTTTAAGTACGATGCAGTGCACTTTAGCCAGCGTATTATTGCTCTAAGTTTAAGCGTTGGTGCCACGCTGCAATGCTTTCATAGGGGTATTCATCAAACTGTTTATCATTCTTTTGGATATGCGGGGTAACCCAATTGGCCTTACTGGCAAGCATTAAATGGGTGTGCTCTGGCGGTACGGGTAATTCGCTGTCTATTGCGCCAGCAAAGGGATGAACTTGCTCAGGCCATCGCGAATCATATAACCACAAGTTACTGCTGCAGTGTTTACAAAAATGGCGCTCAGCGGGGCTGGTTTTATCACCCACTTTGGCATGATAAATAGTAATATGCTCACGCCCTGTAACCTCAAGCGTGCTGTATTGTGCGTTCAAGTTTATAACAAACCCGCCACTGCCGGCCGTTTTACGACAAATAGAGCAGTAACATAAGTTATAAGGATAAGGGTGTTTAGAGCTCACACTAAACGTTACTTTGCCACAGTGGCAAGCGCCTTTAAGCTTCATAATAAATCCAATTAGTTACTGTTTAGAGTTAATACCATAACCAGTTAGCAAATAAAAACCACACCCTTTACAGGGTGTGGTTTTTATTTGCTAAAGCGTTTTGTTCTAACGCTGCCAAAATCTTAAATTGCGCAATGTTTCAATAAACTTATCTGCAGAGTGCATGTTTAAATCTATCCACCCATCGTCGGCTTTACCATCAAGCCCTGCGGCTTCAAATAATGCCATGGCATCTTTTGTGTAGCCTATGTATTTCATGTGCGCGAACGCATCGCTCACAAAGTCTTTCGCCTCAGGGATACCAGCAAGCTTCTTAGCGCCCTCTTGCGTTGCAAGTACCATCACCGCATCGTAAAGCACCGAAGGGCCGCCATTGATTACTTGATCCGCTGCTACATGCTTACCTTTACTGCAACATGCACCACCTACTTGTGCGGCAACAATTTCGTAGTTAGCACCTTCAGCGTCTAAGGCATTTGTAACCGAATTAAAAATATCAGCATCAAAGCCATCGCTCACTAAAATTCCTAACTTACGACCTTTAAAGGTATCTGGCGCATTTTTTAAAATACTTAGCGCATCTGATACAGGTAAATCGTTACGCGTTGGCATAGCAGCTTCAGCCGGCTCTGGCATGTCTTGCAGGCGCAGGCCTTTTGCAACTTCTTGCGCTAATGTGTTGTCTACATTTAATAAGTGCGAAACCACACGCTCACGAATCGGCACATGCTCTACTTTTGAAAGCTCAAATACAAACGCATATTGAATGTGCGCTTGCTCTACTTCTGTTTGGCTTAAGTAAAATTGGCGCGCTTGGCTGTAGTGATCGCTAAATGTTTCTGAGCGATAACGCAGCTTATCTCCACCGCTTACTTCTGGCTCGCTTGAGCTTTTAAAGCCATGCACTGGGCATTCGCGGGGGTTATGCTCATCGCCGCTCCAGGAGTTTGGCTCGTAGTTAGCACGCCCTTTAGGGTTATGCATTGCCATGTGGCCATCTTGTTGAAAATGACGCATTGGGCATTTAGGCGCATTAACCGGAATATGCGTAAAGTTAGGACCGCCTAAGCGTTTGGTTTGAGTATCTAAATACGAAAAGTTACGCCCTTGCAGTAATGGGTCGGGTGTAAAATCAAGCCCAGGTACAATGTTTTGAGTACAAAAAGCGACTTGCTCTGTTTCAGCAAAAAAGTTATCAACTACACGGTCAAGCACCATGCGGCCCACAATTTTTACTGGTACTTGCTCTTCAGGTATAAGCTTGGTGGCATCAAAAACATCAAATTCAAATTCATCAGCAAATTGCTGATCAAACACTTGTACACCTAGCTCCCACTCTGGGAAGTCGCCTTTACCAATAGATTCCCACATGTCTCTGCGATGAAAATCAGGGTCAGCACCATTGAGTTTAAGCGCTTCGTTCCACACTACTGACTGCATTCCGGCTTTTGGTTTCCAATGAAACTTAACAAATTTTTCATCGCCATTTGCATTAATAAATTTAAAGGTATGAACACCAAAGCCTTCCATAAAGCGTAAAGAGCGCGGTATGGCTCTATCTGACATGGCCCACATAATCATATGAATTGACTCAGGCGATAAGCTCACAAAGTCCCAAAAGTTATCGTGCGCGGTTTGCGCTTGTGGAAAACCACGGTCTGGTTCAGCCTTAGCTGAGTGAATTAAATCAGGAAACTTCATCGCATCCTGAATAAAAAATACAGGTATGTTGTTACCCACTAAATCCCAGTTTCCTTCTTGGGTGTAAAATTTAACAGCAAACCCGCGAACATCACGTGCTAAATCGGGAGACCCTTTATTCCCTGCCACAGTTGAGAACCGTGCAAATACCGGTGTTTTTTCACCTTTGCGCTGAAAAATATCAGCACAGGTTAAATCTTCAAGCGTATCGTAGGTTTCAAAATAACCATGAGCACCGTAGCCTCTGGCATGTACCACACGCTCTGGAATGCGTTCGTGATCAAAGTGAAACAGCTTTTCGCGCATTACATGATCTTCTAATAAACCTGGGCCGCGCTTGCCTGCACGTAATGAGTTTTGATCGTCGCTAACAGGGCACCCTTGCGCGGTGGTCATCGTTGGGTATTCATCAGAAGCCTTTTGATGTAATTCGCCACCATGCCCTTTATTGCCTGAGTATTTAAATGATTCAGCCATGTTTAGTCCTTCATACAATTTGATTTAATGGGTCGATAGTTTTTATGGGCTTTAAATTAAAAGCGACTATGCAAATGCAAAATAAAGACCATCCATCCAACCTAGTAAAAAAAGGGCTGTACAGACAAAAAAGTAGTATTTGAGGTAATTTATAAAAGAAAAAATTACACAGGTATGTAACTTTTTCAGACAAAAAAAGAGCACTTATAAAGTGCTCTTAGGCTTAAGCCTTAATCTTTATTCTCGTTAACTAAAATAACTTTACGATGTGGGAATGGAATTTCGATATTGTTTTCATCAAGGGCTTTTTTAATCAGCTCTGGCACCGTGTATAAAATTTCGAAGTAGTGCTCGCCTTTACAAAAAGGTCTTACTAAAAAGTCTACCGAGCTGTTGTTTAGTGTTTCTACTTCAACAAAAGGAGCAGGGTCTTTTAGTATGTGTGGATGAGCCTCGAGCACGCTATCAATAACTTTGCGAACAGCGTCGGTGTTTTCATCGTATGCCACACCAAAGTGCATATCTACGCCACGAATAGGGTGATGCGAATGATTAATAATTTGCGCTCCCCAAATTTGGCTATTTGGGATAATAACTTGCTGATTATCGAACGTTTGCAAAATAGTTGTAAACATATCAACCTCGGTAACTTTACCAAAGCGCCCTGCGGCTTCAATAAAGTCGTTTACTTTGTAAGGTCTAAATATAAGTAACATTACACCTGCAGCTAAGTTAGACATAGCACCTTGCAGCGCTAACCCAATAGCTAAGCCTGCCGCACCTAATAGCGCAATTATTGAAGCTGTTTGCACACCAAAGCGGTTTAACACGGCAATAAATACAAACGCTAAAATAACATAGCGCGCCATACTGCCTAAAAAGCGAAACAGCGTGTCATCAAAGTGAGTGTATTTATGGCATAAACTAATAATCATATTACGCACTTTACCCGCAAGCCATAAGCCTATTAGTAATATAACAATTGCCATTAGAATATTTGTTGCCCACATTACTGCTGCCGGCAAATACTGATTTACATCAATATTATTTATTATCTCATCCATTTTATTGTTCCTGTTAGACTGGTTGTAAATACAAAAGCATACAAAACACTTTGTATTAACTTTTTATTAACCTGCCTACGAGTTTTATATTGTATTTTTATATAAAGCAGCTCTATTACGTTTTAAATTTAAATAATCCTTTAATACAAATTACCTCTGGTTTTAAAAAGTAAATTTACCGATAATTGCACCTGTAAATCTCGTGTAGCAGTTAGGTTACTGCTCGCTAAATATTAAAAAGGACTATTATGAAAAAACATTCCCTTCTACTTATGGCCTCCGCACTCACCTTCTTTGTAGGCTGCACAACAACTGTCCCAGTTAAAAATTTTGAGGACCATCCAATTCCAAAAATTTCTTCAACGAATAGCGATCTTCAACAGATCGAAAAAGGGATAGTTAAAGCCTGTATAAAACTAGGGTGGAAGTGTACACCTGAATCTGCAGGAGTAATTAATGGTGTTTTGAACATTAGAACTCACCAACTAACAGTTGCAATTAACTTCGATGAAACTGCTTATAGTGTTAGTTACGTTAGCTCTAAAAACCTTAATTACAATGGCAAAAAAATTCACCGTCAGTACGTAAATTGGGTCACAAACTTAATACGTCACATCGACGCTGAAATGATCTAACTTATTATTGTTTACGGTTGTAGCCTACCTACTTGGGCTACAATAATTCTTTAATTTAGGCATGACACAAAATAAACCGACTACTTAGTGAACAATTCAAGATTTTCATTCGTATAGTTTTACCTATAAACAAAAAAATTAAGTTATTGATACCCAATAACTAAAAATTTCTCTTTAATTATTCAATCTCTAATTTTACTCAGCCCTTACATTTGTAAATAAAGCCAATGTGTTCTAAACCTTTAAGAGACACCTTGTTAAGGAGCGTTGTTATGCCAACAACAAATACGATTAATAAACACTCTGAATTTGCCCGCTGCATTGAATGCAATAAGGTAAACACATTTGCGGCTTTTCACTGGCTAGCACTGGCATTTAAAGACATGACCCGTGCGCCCATATTGAGCCTTATTTACGGGGTAATATTTACCCTTATCCCTGTTGCTATTGTTTACTGGGCAATGTTTACAGGTACATATTTAGTAATACTGCCTGCAACCGTGGCGTTTGCATTAATAGGCCCAGCCTTTGCGGCAGGCCTTTACGATGTAGCATGGGAGCTTGAAAAAGGCCATAAACCCACACTTAGCCACTCTATAAAGTCGATGTTTAGAAACCCAGTAGGCGAATGGGGCTTTGCAATAATGCTAATGGTTATCATGATTGCTTGGATGCGTTTAGCCGCGCTTGTGCATGCTTTATATCCTAGCCATGCCAATCCCACCTTTGAAGAGTTATCGGCGTTTTTAACGTTAGGCAGCATAATAGGAGGGGTATTACTGGTGACTGTATTTTCGCTTTCTGCTTTTGCTCCACAAATAATGATGGAGCGCCGAGTAGATATTATGACCGCTGTAATAAGCTCTATGAACGCTGTAAAAACTAACTTTGCCGCTATGGTGGTATGGTCAATTTGTATATTTTTATTGGTAGCTGTTGGTTTTGCTACCGGTGCCACGGGCTTTATTGTAATTATGCCTTTGCTTAGTTACGCCAGTTGGCATGCTTATATTGCAGTTATTAAAACCAAAAAACCTCGTGGTTACGAGTAACAGCCAACCACTTAAAGTTCCAACCACACTGACTAAAAATAGCGCCAAAAGGCTAATGCCGATCAGTTAAGAAATATTTTAATGATCGGTTGACCGATCTTTTATAGATGTAAGAATCCGATGAGCATTTGCCATCGGATTTTTTATGAATATTAAAACAGCTTTAGACACCGCATTTAATACCAGCACCCAATTTCATTCATTTGAAAAACTCTCATCACTTCTAGATCCATCTATTATTGTTGAGGCTTTTGTTGAAGCGGGAGTCGCAACCGTCAGAAAGCGTCGCTTACCTCTTGAATCTGTGATGTGGTGCGTAATGGGGATGAGTCTTTTTAGGCAAGAGTCAGTGTGGAATATTGCGACTAAGATGGATATTGCACTTCCAGGTAAAGCACCGCTTGTTGCACCCAGTGCGATGGTTCAGGCTCGACAGCGCCTAGGAACCAAAGCTGTCGAACAATCCTTTAAGAAGATGGCTAAGCACTGGTATCAACAAGGTAAATTCGAAATATGGAATGGACTAAATTTACTCGGTGTCGATGGGGTTGTGTGGAGAACGACTGATACTGCTCAAAACCGTGAAAAGTATGGCTCTGGTAGTACTCAGTATGGCGACACAGCATTTCCTCAAATCCGCATGGTGTGCCAAATGGAGCTGACAAGCCACCAACTCATTAATAGCGCGTTTGATAAATACAAATCGAGTGAAATGGTGCTAGCAGAGCAGCTAATTAGCGATACGCCTAATCATTCACTGACCCTGTTTGACCGTGGTTTTTATTCCTTAGGCTTACTCCATCAATGGCAACTCGCTGGAGAAGAGAGGCACTGGATGATACCGGCAAGAAAAGGGCTCCAATTTGATGTAATAAAAAGTTATAGCCGTGTAGATAAACAGGTAAGGCTGAGAGCCACACCACAAGCGAGAAAAAAGTTCCCCGAGCTGCCGGAGGAGATTGAGGCGCGGCTAATTACGAAAAAAGTGAAAGGAAAAGAGTGCAGAATTCTTACATCGCTTACCGATGTAATGCGTTACCCCAGTGACGAAATTGTAGACTTATACAGTCACCGCTGGGAAATTGAGTTAGGGTATCGTGAAATGAAACAAACGCTACTGAACAGTGAATACACGCTTAGAAGCAAACGCCCAGACATGGTTGAGCAAGAATTGTGGGGATTACTGCTTGCTTACAATTTGATAAGAGTGGCTATGACCGAAGCGGCTACACGTAAAGGTATCTGGCCAAATCAGCTAAGCTTCAGTGGGTGCTCAAGCGCGGTTGTGGCATTCTTACTTACAACGGGACTTGCAAGCCCAGGAAAACTCCCTGTGCTGTATGAGAACCTTATCAATCAGCTAACTTATTACGAGCTTCCGACGAGGCGGGAAGATAGATTTTACCCTCGAAGGGTCAAACCCAAACCAAGTAAATACCCCACCAAAAAGAAAAATACCAGTCAGCTTAACTGACTGGCATTAGCCAAAAGGCGCTATTTTTTTATCAGCCTAGCAAAGCAAGCTTTGCTTAAAATACCCAAATAGCATGTAAAAAGGGCTGGTTTTCTATTTTATTAGTCCCTAACTTGTTGTACCAATAGCGCCACTCTACCCCTACCATTAACTGTTGCGGGTTTAAATTAAAGTTTTGCCCTACATCCCAATGCACAGCGGGTTGAGCAAGCAACCACTCATTAACTTTATTCCCTAGTTCGTCATCACGCCCAGAAATATATTCTACGTGGCCGGTAAAATAAAATGCTTGGCTAGCTAGTGTAAAAGGAGCACCCCATGCAAGGTCTATAAAAATGCTGTTGTCTTGCTTGGCTAGCTGATCTTTTTGCACGCCGCCGTTGGCATCAATGTAACCTGCAAAAGTAGTTGTAAAAAAATCAAAACCTGGGGCATCCCAGCTGAGCTTGATGCCTGGGGTATATTTCATTAACCCCTCTTCACCGGCGTTTATACCAAACACTAAACCTGTGTCTTTTATTGCACCATAACGCACAGAGGTATCAAAGGCTTTTGATAAGCTAAGTGTTGTGTACCACTCGCCATATATACCCGTATCTTGAAAACCATCACTAAGGCTGTCGTTTAAAAAGTCGATAAAAAAGTAGTTATCACCTAAGTCATGCTCTGAGGCATGCTCTATGGTGTAGGTGCGTGTAAATGACGACTCCCCGGTAAAGGGATTTAAGGCATCGCCAAAATTTGTGTGAAGCTGTGTGACGCTCCAATTTTCTGCTAGTGCTGAGTGAGACAAAAGCAGTATAGATGTTGTAAACAGTGTTTTTAAAAAATTCATGATTTATTTACATAACCCCAATTAAAATGCGGCGGGAGTATATCAGTGAGCATTCACCAACTAAAGAGATTAAATAAGCACAAAGGCTGATTTTTAAAATCTAAGCAGTAAAGCCCAGTAGCGCGGCTTTAAAAGAGCAGCGTTAGCCCTGTATAAAACACCTGAATTAATCATTACGCAGGTAATAAATAAGCGCCTTTATATTTTGTATACCCTTGCTTAGCTTATTTACTGGGTTTTATTTAGAGGTTGTAGCGCGTGCAATATTAAGGTGAGCTTTAAAGGCAATTTAATAACGGCGTGAATTGTAAGACTAGGTACTTTAGGTAGATGTATTACACAGACTACGCCTTATTGAGCATAAACAAATTTCAACTCTTTCGATAAACAGCCACAGCTTTTTTACTACTGTGCACAATTTACAAAAATAAGTGCATAAAATTCATATTCTACGCCTCTCCCTTTTTAACCCTACGTACCCAATTAAAAATAAAACATTAAATATCAATAATTTAAACAAATAAACTTGATAGGCATAGGCTTTGCTTCATGTATTGCAAGTTAAATGGTAGCAATGGCTACATACAACAAATTACACAACGGGAGACATTATGAGTAACTCACAACACCCAATTGAATTTACAGCCCCAGGTATGGATAACGAATCAGCAAAAAAAACAATTGAAACACTCGATAACCGACTCGTAGCGCTTTTAGACTTACAACTTACTTTAAAGCATATTCACTGGAATGTAGTAGGCCCAAGCTTTATTGGTGTGCATGAAATGTTAGACCCACAAGTCGATGCTATTCGCGAAATGACCGACACCATCGCAGAGCGTATTGCTACATTAGGCGGTACGCCACAAGGTACACCTAAGTCAATTGTAGATCGCCGCACATGGGAAGAATACTCATTAGGTAAAGCTTTTGTAGTAGAGCATTTAGGTGCATTAGACAAAGTATACAGCGGCGTAAACGCCGACCACCGCAAAGCCATTGGTACGCTGTCTGAATTAGACCCAGTATCAGAGGATATGATCACCAGCCAGCTAGGTGACTTAGAACAGTTTCAATGGTTTGTACGTGCACACATTGAATCGTCTGCAGGTAAACTAAATCATTAATTTATTACCCACTTTGCCATACAAGGAATGTTAATAAGAGTTAAAGGACTAATAAAGATACAAGGATACGTTACATAAGTAGGTACAGGATGAAGTGCAAACTACAAGGACTCGTTGCTTATTACATAAAGGATGTAGTAAATGCACCAAGGATGACTAAAGCTTGCTAATGGATTTGGTAAACCTACATGGATTGTTAAAATACAAACGCCTAGCCATGCTAAGCGTTTGTATTTTTTACCACTTTAAAGCTTAAAACTATCCCAAGGACCAGTAATAGCCAACGTTTTAGTTGGCATGTATACGTTTACAAACAAGGTTTGCCCGTCAGGTGAAAAACACGCCCCAGCAAGCTCTGTTTGCGCATGCAATTTAGCAAAGTTATACACCTCTCCTTTGGGTGTTACCCCGCGTAAATGGTTATTCACCGTGTCTGTGTATTGATCCTCACATACAATTAAATGCCCGTTAGGTGCTACCGTTAAATTATCACCAAAGTTGTATAACGACTCGTTTGTACTTTCTACAAATAGTTGTATTTTACCAGGCTCATTTTGCTCTAACTCAGTGCCTTCGTTTTTTGAAGGTGTGTACTTCATTACCTGACCTAACTGCTTTTTGCCCCCATTAGTACAGCAAAAATAAAGCTCATTTTTACCCCAATGTATTCCCTCTCCTCGTGCAAATAAGGCTGCACCTTTTTTATAACCTTGCTTACGTAGGTCATCATTTGGGCTTTTAGGATCTGTGAGCGTTATCCATTCAACTAAAAGGTCGCTGTGTAATGGCATGACCGGTGAATCCCAATTTCGGCTATCAAACTGAGGTTGGTTTTTAATTACCATAGCTTGCAATGTGCCGCCTTTATTTAACTTACCGCGATGATGAGGAATAAACCGATAAAACAAACTATCGCCTCTATCTTCAGTTAAATAAACAATACCGGTTTGTGGGTCTATTGCTGCGGCTTCATGATTAAACCGGCCCATATCATATAATGGCTCTGGCTTAATTAGGCCTTTGGCGCTGGCTGGTACCTCAAAAATGTAACCGTGAGATTGAGACAAGCCATCGCTTTTATCCATAACGGTTTCTTCGCAGGTTAGCCAACTACCCCACGGCGTTACACCGCCTGAGCAGTTTCTTATTGTGCCACATAGCGATAAATACTCTTTCGCGTTTTTGCTTTTTTAAGTTATAAATAATGTGGCTAGTGCCCCCAGGCAAAGCTACACCATTTTTAAATGAATCATAGGCTAAGGGGGTTTTGTGGTTACTAATTAAATCAGATGCTTTATTAATGTGTTTAGGTTGTAGCTCATGGTTACGTATAAGGGCTACGCGTTCGTTATCTAATGCAATACAACCCATACCATCAGCACGGTCGGGTACGTCTAAACCATCATCCATTTTATCGCCAAGTGCCGATATAACCCGATAACTAAAGCCTTTAGGTAAATCTAATAAGGCCTGAGGGTCGGCTATTAATGGGCCATAAGCAGGTAACTTTGTTGTTACTTCAGGTAAAGCAACGTTACCCATTGCGCTGCGCGATAAGCCAATAAACGCAAGCGAGCCTGCACTAAATAAAAACTCTCTTCTAGAAACCATTATTTTATTCCCGTGTTTTTTATTAAATCTATAGTAAATGAAATAACCCGCTAGAAGTGCGGCGCTTTGCTAAATTCATCAAAATGTAATCATGTAACATCCCATCCGTACCAGATATCAGTTAATTCAACTTTAAATAATTGCCCTCACTGTTTAATAGTAGGATAGTAAGTTACTCAAATAACAACGGCTTAATTAGGAGTATCATGATCAAAGTATTACTAGCAACCAGCTTAATTGCCTCTTCATTCGCAGCTTTAAGTAATCCACTCACCGTTGAAGAACAGCGCATTAGCAAAGCGCAAACAGCTATGCCTACTGTGTTAAACGCCTTTAATAAAGAAGTAACCACCTTTGAGCAACAGTTTAAAGCACTCAATAACTTTAAAGAGGCAAAGCAGCTCATTCAAACCTATAGTTTTGAGCTGTGGGAAAGCGCTAAGCAACGCATTATTAAAACTAACAATTACGACGACCGAGCACTTTACTGGGCGCGCTTGCTTTCAAGCAAAGTAATACGTACAACCGCAGCTAACGTTGAGCTATCTGACGCGCAAATAAATACGCTGCTAAGCATGCTTGAAGAGGGCAGCCGAGGCCGCACCGATTTAGCTTTTTCATCAGGCAGTGATAAAAAAATTATACTTACCGGATTTGACCCTTTTTTACTCGACAAAAATATCAACCAAAGCAACCCATCTGGGGTCGCCGCATTGTTACTCGATGGCCAAGTTATTAATTACAATGGCGTTAGCGCCGAAATTAACACAGTTATGGTACCAGTACGCTACGAAGACTTTGACCAAGGTATAATAGAATCACTCCTTGCCCCTTACTACGCACTTAATAACGTCGACATGGTTGTAACGGTTAGCATGGGCAGAACCGAGTTTGATTTAGAGCACTTCCCTGGTAAACGCCGCAGCGTAACCGCGCCAGATAACGCCAATATTGTCTACGGCGGTACGCAAACAAGCCCTGTTATACCCCAGTTAAATGGCCGCCCATTACCTGGTAATGAGTTTGTAAAATTTAGCCTACCAGTAAGCGCCATGCAAAACGCCAAAGGCCCATATAAAGTAATCGACAACCGCGAAGTAACTACACTCGATAAAACCTTTAAAGCCGGCTCGTACGGCGCGCTTAAAAACAGTGTTGCGGTAAATGGCGGCGGGGGTGGTTATTTGTCTAACGAAATATCGTATCGTAGTATTCGACTGCGTGACGCGCTAAATTCGAGCATTCCTACTGGGCATATCCATACCCCGCGTATTCAACAATTTGAACCCGAAACAGAAGCCAACATAGTTAAACAAATTAAAGCAATGCTCACGCAAAGCTTAGTGGCGCTGTAGGTTTATAAAAGTAAATTTAAGTGTATTAAAAAAGGGCTATATTTGCCCTTTTTTATTATATTAACCAGTCTTTTGTAATTTTTTATAAGAACTACAATACTTTAACTGCATCGGCTAAATTACCACTAATATAATTAGCTCAAAAACACTAACCCACGAACCACTCTATTAACAGCTAAAAGCCACAGTTTATGTATTCACTTTTAAAGCCAATTTGCAGCTTTACCATAAAGTATCTAGTATTCATAAATCGTGCTTAAATTTGGTACAAAAAAAGGATGTCTAATGTCATTCGAATATACATCTAAAATATTACTCACATTAGCTTTAATGTTAGCGTTAACTGCATGCGGCTCTGGAGGTAATGACTCTAAAATAGCTGAGAATAAAGAAACACTAATATCACCACCTGTAACTAATAACAATCCACAAGGTGATTACAAAATAATTATTTACGGTAATAGCCATAGTTCAAGTTTAGGTACTTTATTAGAAACCATAATTACACATCAACTATCTAACAGCTCAGTACAAACAATGACTGTTGGCGGGCGGTTTTTAGATGAAATAGCCGAAGTAGACTCTAATATAGATAAACTAAGTGAAAATAACTGGAGTCATGCTATTTTTCAAGGCCAGAAATATTCGCAATCAGGAGCCGTTGACTACCCGACCGATGCCACCGAGCGTTTACTCTCAGTTGCTAAAGAACAAAAAACAACCCCCATATTATTTCCAGAGCATCCTCAAAAAGGGGATCCCACAGAAGCAAAGCTGGTTTACGACCTCCATTTATCAATCAGTAAAAAACAACCTAGCTGCATAGCGCCTGTTGGCTTTGTATGGAATCGAGTATTAGAAATAATGCCTAGTATAAACCTTCATAGTGCCGACGGTAATCACGCATCCTATGCAGGCAATGTCCTTACAGCGATGACCTTTTATCAAATCATTACCTCAGAATTAACAGACACAATGCCATTTATACCTGCTATAGATTTAACACAGCAAGAACAAGCCTTATTTGCACAAGTAGTAACAGAAGTACTTGAGTTATATCCGGCATGTGGAGCTAAATAATCTTAAAAAATTTAAAAACTAGATTTTAGATTTGGTTATTTCCAGAGGCGTTCGATATCAGTAGATTAATACCATGCACATAATCTGGCTAAAAAGACAAACGCCTCAGGAGCATTAACTTTTATAGTTAACTTTTCTGCCAAATTATAAATTTAATATCTTGATAAATAATCACCTGCAATTTATTAAAATAACCACCGTCCTAGCTATACTTATTTTGTTATTAAATTTACTATCGAGGCGTTACCACCAACAGGAAAATTGCAGTGCTGTCGCGTTTATATAATTTTATGCCGGGTTTAGCTACATTGCTGCACTACGAGCGACAATGGTTTGCTGATGATGTAAGAGCGGCGCTATCGGTAGCTGCCGTAGCTTTACCTGTTGCCATTGCTTACGCACAACTAACCGGTGTTAACGCCGCGGTAGGGTTATATTCTTGCATACTGCCAATGATGCTATATGCTCTTTTGGCACTTCCAAACAACTAATAGTTGGCCCTGATGCCGCCACCTGCGCCGTTATTGCAGCCGTAGTAACCCCTCTTGCTGCAGGTGACAGCTTTAAGCATTGGCAACTTGTTGTCACCATGACCGCTATGACTGGCTTTTGGTGTTTTATAGCCAGTAAATTGAAGTTAGGTGTATTAGCCGATTTTTTATCTAAGCCTATTTTAATGGGCTTATTAAACGGCGTAGCCATCACTATTATTGTTGGTCAATTTTCTAAAGTATTCGGTTTTACCTTTGACGAGCGCTACCTACTTGAACGCCTAGGTGGTATACCCTCCTACCTAGCGCAAACACATGTTCCCACCTTGTTAATGGCCTTGTTCACATTGGCGGTTTACTTTGCCATGAAACGCATAAAACCCACGTGGCCTGCATCAATGTTTGCCATTGCATTTGGTGCGTTTTTGGTATGGATTTTTGATTTAAAACAACATGATATAAAAACTATTGGCACCGTAACTGGCGGGCTTCCCGTTTTTAATACTCCTGTTTTTGATTTAGGAATTATTCGTGAGCTAGTGGTACCCGCACTTAACTTAGCCATTGTGAGCTTTGTAAGTATGATGCTAACTGCCCGCAGCTTTGCTGCTAAAAATGGCTACGACATAGACGCCGATAAAGAATTTAGAGCGCTAGGTATTGCCAATATAGCGTCAGCTCTTCCGCAAGGTTTTGCAGTCAGTGGCGCCGACTCACGCACCGCAGTTAACGATGCAACGGGTGGTAAAACGCAGTTAGTATCAATAATTGCAGCAGCTATTATTGCGGTCATAGCCGTTTTTTTAACAGCCCCCGCTTGAGTTTATTCCAAGTGCAGCGCTGGGTGTTGTACTTATTATTGCTTCTGTTCATTTACTCGATTTAAAAGCTGTTTGGCAATTAAAACGAAAAGATAAACAGGCATTTTATCTCGCCTTAGCCACCTTACTTGCGCTGTTATTTATTGGCGTTATACCAGGGATCACACTTGCTGTATTACTGGGGTTATTTAAATTTATTCGCACTGTTATGCGCCCAACCGACAATATACTCGGCGTAGATGTTAACGGTGTAGTAAGAAGTTTAGACGCCAAAGATAAAGCAAAAGCAGTGCAAGGCGTGTTTATTTATCGCTTTAATTCACCTTTAACTTACTTTAATGCCAGCTACTTTAAACGCAGATTACTTGAGCAATACGCAAGGCAAAAAGACGACACCCAATGTGTAATAATTGACGCTGTGCCCTGCTTTACTCACTTAGATTTAAGCGTAATGGCTATGCTTGCCGACCTCGACGTTATATTTAAAAAGCGCGATATAAGGCTTGAACTTGCAGGTAGAAAACGCCAACTACTTTCGTGGTTTGATATTGCAGGAATGAAGTCAGGAAAAGAAGGTATATATATTCACTCTGATCTATATGTTGCGCTACAAAAAAATAGAGTAAGCCAGCCTACCGACGAAGTTGCCTTATTTGAAGCTCATACCAATTAGGAATAATTAGCCGAGTTGTAAAATATAAACGGCAATAAAAATAAAAAAGAGTCACTGTATTTTATTATTCGTTGAACGGCTAAGCCCCCTATTACTGTATAAGTTATTTTCAATTCACTACATAAGCTATTTAATGGGCTAAAATAGCTAAATTATTAACAGGCTTCTGATAATGAAGTCACATTAATAGAGCAGCTAAGTTATAATACGGTTTAACCAACAACGCTATTATACAACCTTGTTGGTTAAATTATTATATCAATTAGCATTATAAAGTCGTCGATATTGATACAGCGTGTGGCTGCATAAGATCTTTTGCTTTTTCCATTTTCTCGTGGGAATCGGTATGTACAACAATCGCCCACAGACCCGAGCGAGTTGCTTCTCTTATATTGTTGATCAAATCATCGTGATCTGGCCTTAACGAAAAAGCTCCAGCAATTAGTAAACCAACAAAAGTACAAAGAATACTTATCGAAACATATGTTTCTAGGATATGTTGTTGTAAAAATTCAAACTCTAATAAAAAGAGTATACTGGCAATGATCACACCAACAACAAGACCAACTACGGCAAATACTAAGTGTGATTTCAACATAGTTTTAGCAATTTTTTTATCTTCAGGCTCAACCTTTTCATCGTAATGTTGATCGTGAGGTGGAATTAGCCTTATGCTTTGTTTTACAAAGTTCTCGTCATTATTTAAAATATCAAAGGTTGCTTTAGCTTTATGTTCGCTGTTAAAAATACCGCCCACTTTAGTGGTTTTATCTCCACTGCTTATATTCGCTTTCATGGCTATTATCTCCGCATTAAACAAATAGTGGTTTAGTAAAACTACTAACACTAATTAATAAAAATTATTGATAATTGAAAATACGACTAATAAATTCACTTTATCATCATAAAAGCAATTGCAAGACTAACACCAACTTGATTGACGAGTAATAACTCAATTACCAAAGTAAATAAGCTTACGTGTAAATTAGAGGTGGAGGGGGTTATCCTTTGTTTTTTAATACTTTTAGTACCTATATAAATTCATCGATTATTCTAACCTTATTATTTTTGTTGCGAACTCTGCACTACAATAATTAACGTCCATATAAACCACCGTGTAGAATATACAAAAAATATTTCAAACCTCGAAGCAACTAAAAAGTAATAATTCAGTATCACCTTGTTGATAAGCCTAGCTATCAACAGGCGATAAATTAATAGCATACCCTCGGAGTTAAGTTTTGGGATATATGGCTTTAAGTTAGCCTTAATAATTTGTATGTGAATACTTATAACTTCATGAAGGCCCGTTTTTTATTTCTTTGGATCTATGCTTAAATTACTGTGGATGAACCATATGTTCAACTTCATGCCAGTTAATTTAGTAATCACTTTAATCACATAAAAGAAAATACCAATCATTGCCAACATAGACGGAATATTTAAAAAGCGTGATATAAGGCTTGAACTTGCACGAATGAAATCAGGAAAAGAAGGTATATATATTCACTCAGACCTATACATCGCCCTAAAAAAAATAGCGTAAGCCAGCATACAGAGGAAGTTAATTTATTCGTGGCAGATGAAAATAAAGAGGCGCTCACACATCCATAAAATACTAAACAGCAGATCAGCTAGCTGGCTCTGCTGTTTAGTATTAAGTACTTTTTATACTTTTGGGTAATTTGAAGGGAAAAACGCACGTTTGGCTTCTTCATCAAACTCTTTTTTAAAGGCGACATCGGTGCCAATTTTGCGTGCACGCGCAACCGCTGGGCGGCTATCAATGCTTTCAAACCAACGTTTTAAATTAGGGTATGGCGCTAGGCCTTCTTCACCAAGTACTACTGGCGCTTTATCAATCCAACCCCAAGCAGATACATCAGCAATGGTGTATTCATCACCCACTATAAAGTCGCGACCTTCAAGGTGTGCATCAAGCACTTCGTAATGGCGCTGCGCCTCACGCAAGTAGCGATTAACTGCGTAATCAAGCCCTTCAGGCGCCATGTGTCTAAAGTGTACACTTTGCCCCGAATACGGCCCAAGGCCCGATGCTATAAACATTAACCATGAAAGCATTTCGGCGCGATTCTCTGGCTTACCTGCTAACTTACCGTGTTTTTCACTTAGGTACATTAATATAGCGTTCGAATCAAACACACGTGTTTCACCATCAACAATGGCAGGTGCTTTTGCATTAGGATTGATGGCTTTAAACTCAGGTGTGTGTTGCTCACCTTTTAAGGTATCAAGTGGTACAAGTTCAAACGGTAGGCCTGTTTCTTCTAAAAACAAAGCAACCTTCATTGGGTTAGGTGTATGGTGAAAATAAAATTTGATCATAAAACGCTCCTAAAAGTAGTAGATGCAATTAAATCACAATTTGAGCAGTCGTTCAATTTAACTATTATCTTGACGAAATAATATATAGCCCACTTAAATAGCTACCAGCCCTAGCTTCACATTCTTTAATTCAATGGTTAATAGGTGAGTATATTCAGCATAGGAGTAAGAATTACATTTGTTATGCGATTGAATATATTAATATTAAAGTAATAATAACATTGCGTTTACATGAGTTTTTGTTTATAAAGTCGCTTGGAATGGATTCTTGAACTTAAACACACTTTTCTTGTGCAAGCTCCTTTCTAGATTACTTCTGCATTTATTTAAACGGATATAAGAAACTTATGCGCATAAGCAACAAACACATTAAAACAATTATAATTTCTGCACTTACTGCATCTACATTATCGGGCTGTGCTACTACATCGTCAAAAGTAGTTGAAACGCCAACGGTAGCAAGCTACAACACAACTTACTCTGGCACAAAAAGTAAATTAGTCGTAGGCCAATTTGTAAATCGCTCTAGCTTTCAGAACGGCATATTTTCTTCAGGACAAGACCGTTTAGGTAGCCAAGCCAAAACTACATTAATGAGCCATTTACAACAAACAAATCGATTTAGTGTTCTAGACCGCGACAATATGGCAGCCCTAGCAGAAGAAGCAAAGTTAACAGGTACAAAACAGGTTCTGAGTGGTGCTAAATTTGTAGTCACTGGCGATGTAACAGAGTTTGGCCGAAAAGCCATTGGCGATCGCCAACTGTTTGGTTTACTCGGTAAAGGTAAATCACAAATTGCGTATGCAAAAGTAACCTTAAATATTGTTGATGTAACAACTTCAGAAGTTATTTATTCCGTTCAAGGCGCTGGCGAATACAGCTTATCTGAACGTGAAGTTATTGGCTTTGGTAGTACAGCTTCATACGATGCAACTTTAAATGGTAAAGTGCTCGATTTAGCAATTCGTGAAGTGGTAAATAAGCTTGTTATAGGTTTAGAGTCAGGCCAGTGGGGTGATAAATAATGAAAAAACTGTTATCCCTAATTATGGTCTGTGCAGCTTTAACAGGTTGTAACTCGACTAAAGAGCCAATTTATTATTATGGCGATTATAGCACTGCGGTTTACGCCTACTTAAAAGCTGATGAAGTAACCGCTGAAGAACAAATTAGTATGCTTGAGCAAATCATTAGCGAGGCCACAGGTAAAAACAAGCCTGTTGCGCCTGGCCTTCATGCTCACTTAGGTATGCTCTATTTTAAAACAGGTAACCCTTCATTAGGTACAACTCACTTCGAAACAGAAAAAACACTTTTCCCTGAGTCGGTGCAATACATAGATTTTCTTCTAAAGTCAGCGGAAGGTGCTTAACATGTTCAACTTGAAAACACTTACAACAGCAGCATTATTAGCACTACTTGCAGGTTGTGTATCAGCTCCACCAGCACACGATTACACTGCATTTAAACAAGCAGACCCTCATTCAGTAATTATTTTGCCACCATTGAATAATACACCTGAAGTAATTGCACCATACAGTGTTATGACACAAATGGTTGCCCCTATTGCTGAATCTGGTTTTTACGTTTTTCCGGTAGCGCTAGTTGAACAAACGTTTAAAGGTAATGGCCTTACAGTGGCAAGTGATGTACACCAAGTACCAGTAGAAAAGCTGCATGATATTTTTGGTGCCGATACTGCCCTTTACATTACCATCGAAGAATATGGTACTAGCTATGTTGTAATTTCTAGCGAAACCGCTGTAACTGTATCAGCATCGTTAGTAGATTTACGTTCTGGTGAACAACTATGGCAGGGTAAAGCAAGAGCCTCATCAGCAGAACAGCAAAGTAATGGCGGTGGCGGACTTGTAGGTATGCTAGTAGTTGCGGCTATTAATCAAATAGCTGAGACGGTGACCGACAAAGGGTTTGAGATTGCAGCTATTACTTCAACTCGCTTACTATCGTCTGATACTTACAATGGCTTGCTTTACGGACCACGCTCGCCAAATTACGGTAAGCCAGCACCAAGTGAAAAACAAAAATAACGAGTTCCGTTATTAGGCAAAAGTCAAAAAGGCCAAACTAAATGTAGTTTGGTCTTTTTAATAACCCCTTTCAAGAGCGCTCTCTTTTACATGTTCAATTAACTCAGGGAAAAATGCTAAAAATACCGATTCTAACTCATGGTAGTTTTGCGCTATATCCTCAGCGGAACCGGTAAGGTTATTAGTAAAACGAATGCGTTTGGCTATGTTATCAAGCGCAAGCCCTACCCCTTCTATAGTTTCGTATTCTTTAAACCAATCGTTTGTAGTCATGCTGGTTACAACATGCTGCATGCGCGGTGGCATAACTGCTATGCGCTCATTTAAAAGTGCGTAGCTGCTGCGTTTAAAATCATTTAAAGGGTGTTTATTAAATTGCTGCCAATGCCTAATTAAAAAGTGATCAAACAGCACGTCAATCGCTACGCCTGCAAAGCGCTTTCGCTCGGGCGAAAAGTACTGTTTAGTGGTTTTTACTAAAGCGTGTGAGTCGGTAAATTTATCCACTAAGTAATGGTTTTCTAGTGCACTTTTAACGCTATTGGGCAGGTATTCTGCGTGCCTGCGTCCACCAAAATCACCTAATAAATTGCCAAAGTGTGAATCGGCTGTAGGCTTTGCTAAGTAAAGGTGAGCTAAATAATTCAACGTAATCCCAATGGGTTTAAACAAACTTAATTTTGCCAAATAGTAACGCACATTTAAGCGAAACTCACACGAGTGTTTAGCGCACTCCCTGTATATTTACCTAACACTTTAGTTTGAAAATAATACAAATACTCTGTAAAGCCGTTGCACTCAATTCAACATTAAATATTTAAAATAGAATTATCAATTACTTAAAATTTAAAAATCGCTGGAATATATATTGCTACTTAGCGTATTTAGCACTCAAACATGTATAGCTCTTTTTATTAGTGAGTAGATTAAAGGAGCATAAAACATAGGTTAAATCAGTTATGGATATAGCTATATTTTTTAAGTCGTTACTATTACTGGCCTTTTTTTTAACGCTAGGTAATTTAATTAAGTACACACTTTTAAGGGGCTTAATTGTGCCCTCATCGTTAATTGCTGGCGTATTGGCTCTTTTATTAGGGCCACAATTACTCGGTGAGCATATTAATTTGTCGCTCCAAGGCACTAATTTATGGATAGATGAAAAGGTCACAAGCATATGGAAGGAGCTACCAGGGTATTTAATTGTAGTGGTGTTTGCAGGTTTATTTTTAGGTAAAAAAATACCTACAATTAAACAATCGCTAAACCAAAGCCTACCCAATTTAAGCTTTGGCTACAGCATTGCCATAGGCCAATATGTGGTGGGTATGATCACGGCATTATTAGTACTTGCCCCTTTATTTGATACCAACGAAGTTGCCGGCGCACTCATTGCGGTGGGATTTCAGGGCGGGCATGGCACCGTAGCTGGCCTGCAATCCACTTTTGAAAGTATCGATTTTGCAAAAGGTATGGACTTGGGGTTAGGTATAGCAACAATAGGCCTTATAAGCGCCATCATATTAGGGACTATTATGTCTAACCGCACCGATGGGGGCGACCAAGAACTTGAAATTAGCCACGACGAAAAAGTAGAAGTAAAAGACCGCCCATTTGGCCTGCACTTTGCTATTTTAGGCACGGTTGTTATTGTTGCTTGGCTTATTCTTAGTGGCTTACAAGTAGCCGAAAAAAACCTTTTTGCCGATTCATCGGTAAAAATACTTGAGTACATGCCTTTATTCCCCATTGCGATGATGGTGGGTTTAGTGGTGCAAATAGTGCTTAATAAATCAGGCATGGGTAACTTAATTAGTCACTATCAAATAAATCTGCTTTCTAACCTCTCCCTCGATTTACTAATAATTGCCGCACTGGGTGCGCTTAACTTATCGGTACTTGCTAAATATTGGCAAAGTATTTTAATTTTAGGCGCGGTGGGGGTTGCCTATAGCGCGGCTATTTACTTTTTCTTTGGTGGGTGGTTTTTCCCAAAAGATTGGAAAGTGAGAGGAATTGGCGAGCTTGGGCAATCTATGGGCACTACGGCGGTTGGGCTGTTAATGCTAAAACAGGCTACCTCAAACCCAAGCGAGCATATTCGCCCCTTTAGTTACAAACAACCACTTTATGAGCCCGTGGTTGGCGGCGGTATTGTTACAGCCCTTGCACTTCCTGCCATTGCTAATTTTGGGCCGTGGGCATTTACTATTATTATGGCGGTTATATTAGCCTGTGTAGTGGGTGGTTTTGCCTTTTATAAACGCCGCAAACACAAAAGCGAGTAGCCTAATTACGCTATAAAAAAGCCGCTACAACTTTTGTAGCGGTTTTTTTATGCATTGGTATTTTACTTTTACCAGTAACTAATTACTCGACTTAACCCAATTGCCATTATCATTTTTACTGTAGCTATTTTTAACCGCAGACCAAGCCACTTTATGCGCTGTGGTTTCGCGGTCGTCGTCGTTTTTTCTATCGCTTGGGTCCTCGTAGGTATCCCACGCGCTATTAAACGCCTCTTGATATATCTTTTGGGCATGTTTAGGTAAGTTACTTTTTACCGAATCCGGTAACTCGTTTGTGTTTTGATAAGGCATAAATAATCTCCGTATTACTTAATTACGCCGCACGCAACACGTTTACCGCCACCACCTAATTTCTTGGGTTCGTCGGCATAATTATCGCCCCCTTTGTGGATCATCACTGCGTGTTGCTTAAGCTGCTCAAGCTTGAGCCTTGGCGCTAAAACAGGCGATTTAGCTTCGCCGCGCTCATTTACAAATAACGCAGGTAAATCCCCTAGGTGGCCATTACTCCACGGTTCATCGTGGTGTTTAGCACTGTTAGGATCAAAGTGCCCACCAGCAGCACCGGCCGGTACAACTTTACCGTTTTTTTGCTTTGGCTCGCAGCTAGCATATTGATGAACATGAAAGCCATGCTGCCCAGGCGTTAAGCCTTTAAGCGCAGGGGTAAATACCACCCCGTGCTCATTTTCTGTCAGTGTAACGGTGCCAAGTAGCTCACCTTGCCCCGACTTACTTACTGCATGCATATCAACATCTACATCTACATTCGCCAATGCGCTATTTTGTAGCATTGCAGCGGTAAATAATATGGCGCAAGCTGGTTTAAAAATACGTGTTACGCTTTTTTTAGCGGTTGAATCAAACTGTAAACAATTCATCGTGATCTCCTCATGTAGTATCAGGTTTGTAAATAACGCGACTGCTCAGTTATTAGGTACAATCTCTATACCAAGCTCACTGTAGGCAAAAAATTTCACCTGCGCTAAACGTAACGCATTGATTAAAAATAAAATAAACAAGGCTAGATAATTAACCACTACACATACATAAAATTTACTGCATGTTTTTGTTTAAACGCTGTACAAAAACTAGTGCAAATTTACAAAAGAAATGACAACTTTACAGGCTTAACACGCCCACCCGTCTAATACTAAGTACCGCTCAAAACGGGTAAAAAAGCAGCTTAACCACTTAATAGCGCATTTACTAATACCGCGCTAAGCCAATAGCACAGCGCGTTTAATCAAAATACGCGCCCATGCACACGCTAAAATAAACCATGTTCACCACGCCTGCTGCGCTATCGGTATACTAATTGCTGAACATACTAGTGTTATTAAACGGGTTATAGATGACCCTATCGCTATTAAACAATCGAGGGAATTATGAGTAACAAGCAACTAATTAAAACACTAGGTATAGGCCTAGCCGCCGCATCAGCTGGCATGCTAACCAGAAAAAGTTTACAAAAATCGTGGGAAAAGGTAACCAACGAGCCCGCCCCAAAAGACAAGCCAAGCGAGCATACAGATCTTAAAGAAGCCGTTACATGGGCGGTGGTATCTGGCATTGGTGCAGGCGTGGCAAGAATGGCCGTACATTATGTGCTCGACAAACGTAAATCTAAGTAAGCCAATAGCTACTCAAGTGCAACGTAAAAAAGCATAAAAAAAGGTGAAACTAAGTTTCACCTTTTTTATTACTTTAAACTAATTAGCTTTACGCGGTAGACACACTACTCGCGCCTGCATTTTTAAGTATTTCTTCAATCGCGCTTTTGTTATCGCTGTCGTACTTAACACCAATTAATATAGAGCCTTTTTCAATGGCGTCTTCGTAAAATTTAACTTCGTGCTCAGGAATAAACGCCCCAATAGCAGCGCCTAAACTTCCGCCAACGGCAGCACCAGCGCCGCCCGCTGCAAATGCAGCCACTAATGGACCTGCTACTAATAAACCTGTACCACCGGTTGCCACGGTACCTACGGCAGTAAAACCGCCAACAATTGCAGCTATAATACCACCAGACGCTGCACCAACAATGCCGCCTTCAGCCGCTTTGGTTCCCTCATCTAAGGCAAAGTCTTCCTTTGCGTATGAGTCATTGGCTACAATGCTTATATCAGCTTCATTAATACCTAATGCTTCTAATCTATAAATAGCCAGTGTTGCTTGTGATGCGCTTTCAAATAACCCAGTAATAACCGTGCTCATAATAACTCCTTTATTTATTTAAAAAATACAGCTATTACTAAGCAAAACCTAAACCACTTAAATTATTACTATTAATCAATGAGTTAAATAACAAACCCAAACTGCTGCTTTCATTTACACAGTAAATATTGCTAACTGTTGTAAAAAACTCCTACCACATAAATAAATACACTAACGCTTAGCGCTTTTATATAACGCGTTAATAAACTCAATTACTTAGACCAAGTAATTTCGGCTAATTGATTAGTAGCCGTTTGATGAATAATTAAGCCGTTATTGCCCATACGCATGTGCCTGATTAAGCCAGAGTAAACCCCTTCTTTACTGGGAATTTGCCAGCTCTGCATAGTTTGAGTTTTTAAATCAAACCTAACCAGCGTTTCGGGGCGCTTAGCCGACTCATTAAACCAAATAGCATTATCGGCATATTCAATGGCATACGGGTGGCTGTTTTCGCCGCTGGGATTATCCCACTGCGTTATTTTACCGTTTTTGGGGTTATAGCGACCAAGTTTACCCATGCCAGAGTTTACATAAAACACCATATCATCAGGCGTAATAGCAAGGCGCCTAGTATGTGTTTTAGCACCTGGGAGTTTTATTTCGCTAAGCTCCATGGTGTTTTTATCAACTTTAACCAAACAGTTACTGCCATTACACGACACCCACGGCGTCCCGCTTGAATCAAGCTTTATACCATAAGGCCGCGAGCCTTTAGTGGGTAAAGTAGCCAGTTTAATATCACCGCTTTTAGGGTTTAGCCTGCCAATCATGTTGCTGTGCTGCAGGGTAAACCAAAATATACCCGCATCATCAAACACGCCAGTATGCGGGTCACGGGCGTTTTTATCAGGCATTTTATACACTTTAAATTTTTCGGTTTTTAAATCTAAATACCCAACCGTGCCATTTTTATTACCTAAAAACCAAGGGGTTTGGTTTTTATCAAGCGATACACTGTGCGCATACGTACCACTTGGCAAAGTGTACTCTTTCATTTCACCGGTTTCAGGGTTTAATCTACCTAAAATATTCCCCCACTGGCCAACCCACCAAATAAGCCCGTTTTCACCTTGCACAGGGTCACGAGCACGTTGCCCAAGCGTAGGCACTTGCCAGTATTTAAAGCTAAGTTTTAAATCGCCTTTAACCACCGTTGACTCACGCTTATTATTAACAGGGTAATGCTTGGCCAAATACGCGCTAATATCTTTACTAAGCGCAGTGCCCTCGCCTGTATCTACCATATAACTTATGAGTGTTTGCCAATCCGCTTAGCTATAACCCGCACTGCGCTCAAGGTTGTTTAAACTATGGCAACTAGCACAAAGCTGCTCAACTAATACCCCAGGCTCGTTACTCAATACAGGTAACGGCGCAGCTAAAGCCCCTAGCGCAGCCATTGCCGTAACATGTTTATTAAATAAAAATCGATTTTTACGCATAACGCCCTCCCTTTTTTAATATTAAAACATAGGGCGAAAGTGTTTACTATATGAGCACTTTTAGCTTTTAGCTTTTAGCTTTTAGCTTTTAGCTTTTAGCTTTTAGCAGAATAGTGTCGTTTTTATTTTCGGTGTGGAAATCGTTATTTTTTTGGGGGGTAATGGTAATTTAGGTACGTTTTCTTGCTTAAAAAACTAAAACAAACTCCCCCCTTCATATTAAACCAAATAGTTCGCGCTTTCGGCCAACGCACTAGCAAGCTAAGCGCCTACAATAAATAACATTGTATTTAACTTTAGCTGTGGCTATTACATTAGCTGGGTGTTGGGTTTCGCTTCGCTCAACCCAACCTACGGTTGTTGCATAGCTACAAGCTTGCGTATAATGCCCGCACTCTGGCTGTATCTATTAGCCGCTAATTTGGATTTAAATAATGAAAAAACTCTCTGCAGTGCAAGTAAAACAACAAGCACTTGTGCTTAATGTTGCCGATAAACTAGAAGCACAAGGGCGCGAAGAAATCCCTGGTATGTTGCAGTGCTGGTTTGATGTGGAATATCACTTATTTCCAAGTTCACTACTGCTTTGTTTTCAGTTCGAAAACGAACAAGCTTTAGCAGCCGCAGAGCCTGATTTATTAAAATGGCAAAAGCGTTTAAGCGCCGCAATGCTTAAAAAAGGCGTGATTTTAAAAGATATGCGTAAACATTTAGTGTTTACCTTAAAGGGGCCTGACGATTAAAGCAGGCCTATAATTAAGGGCTAGAGCAAAACATAGTCGCGCTATGGCGCTATGGGTTATAAAAATAAGTTTAAGCGCGTAAAAAAGGGCAATAACACTGCCCTTTTTAAATAGGGTTACTAGGGGCAGGTTTTGCATTTTTTAATCACAAAAGGAAAAAGAAAGACCTGACCCTGCTGATTCGTCATAGCCTTAGCCCATATCAGATTAACCTATTTAACTTGGTATCAAACAGGCTCACTCATTGAGAAAATACAAAGCCAGACTAATCTGGCTTTAGGTACATATAATAGTATTTACGACTAAGTTAATGGTAGGTATTTATTAATTTCAAACTGCGTTAAGTCATCTTGCCTACTTAAGTAGCTTATGAACTCTTCATTAGCTTTTACATGCCCAAAATCATCTACTTCAATGTTATCAAGTTGCTTATCAAACTCTAATTTTTGAATTAACGCGCCACTCAATCCTAATTTAGTCAAATCAGTATTTCTTTTCTTAGCTGTACCATATATAAACACGTTGTAATCATCCTCAGAAATTGCGTCAAACTCTTTTAAGAGAGAAACAAACTCGTTCAACTTATACGATACAAAATCACTTTCCATTTTTAATTTTACCAGTGCCAAGTTCACTAACTCTTTATGTGATTTGGAAGCCAAATCTATATATGTTGTAGCACCGAAGGGGGTGCCGTCTTTGGCTAACTCACCATAGGACTCACCAATATAAAATATGTTATTTTTAGTTTCTTCAGCATTACTGTAGAAATATTTAACAGTTGCGTTTATATGATTTTTTAAAGTTAAAGCATGAATATTTTTAACGAACATTCGATAATAATTGCGTGCTTTTACATTTTGAAGCCGTGCTAATACTTTATCTTTTAATGCTTCTTCAAGACCTTCAATAAAAACGGTGTAAACTTTCTCAATCGGATCTAAATCCATCCACTCTACATCTGCCTTGAAATGTAAGAGTCTGACATATAATTCATCCGTTAATGAGTCTGCATCGAAATATGTAAAATGAAGGCCAGCCTCAATGAATGAGGCTTTGAGTTTATCTAACTCACCTTCATGCTCAGAAATTAAAAAAGCTTCCCTTTCCCTGATTGCCATCACTGTATTTTTCTTATTGATGGCCTCTGTTCTCTTATCTAAATCTGTGGAATGCTCAATCGTTTCATCAAACTGTTCTATGTCAAATTCAAGTAAAGTGGGGTTTTTAATTACATCTTTAAAAGTATTCGACTTTAGCTGTTTAATCTTATTCAGCATATTACTTCGCTGACGGTTAAACTCTTCGGAATTAACAAAATGAATGGTTGGTTCGAGTTTGTTCAAATTAGAAGCTACTCCGTTAAAAATCTCATTCAACCGATTTACTCGCCCGATAAGGTTGATTAGCTTCTTAGTATCTAAGTCATACGTATTTAAAATATATAAATTATCAATGGGCAGATTAACTCCTTCCAAAATGACGGAGTTTGCTACCAAGTATTTCAATTCAGATATATGACGAAACTTGTATTCTAAATACTCTTTAATCAAATCTGGTAATTTGCCATGAATATATAATAAACCTTTCTTTACAAGTTCGACACAATAGAAATCTTCATGAACATTTCTGGCGATGACATCCGCAAGCTCAGTCAAAACTTCATTATCCGAGTTAGGAAGTTCTTGAGCTAACAGACCAGCAAAACTCTCAACTTTCCTAGGTGCTCTCAAATAAAGAAAGTTATTCTGTTTACTTTCAGAAAGTATGTATTGCATAAAATTAGTGTTATCACTAACTTCAAACTGCTTATCGAGAAACCTGTTATATATATAGCTTTGATTATTTAATTTGTATTCAAAAAGCTTGGCTTCTTTAATATTGAAGTGAATTTTTTTACCTTCAATATTCTGCTGCTCTTCAAATTTTAAGTTATTAATATCATTAATCAGCGGAGAAAAATAAAATATTCGGGACCTTGTTTCTCTTTTTCTATTTCTTCTAATTAAGCGACTTAGCAAGATGCTCCTGCTATCCTTTTCAAACAAATTGTGAGCTTCATCTATTAAAAGTGCGTCAAAAGCTAAGCTTGATTCACTCTTCATTAATCTCAAAGCTCTTTCTTGAGTGAATACAGCAATGAAGTTATTTTCACCATTATACATTTCATCATGGAAAATTACTTTTCTCTGCTTGAATGCATCATTAATCAAACGATAAGTTTGTGTCAAAAGTGACTTTGTAGGCACGATAATCGCTACTTTAGCTAGATTCAATTCATTAATTAAATCGACCATAAGTGAACTTTTACCAAACGATGTCGGTGCAACGTAACAACAATCTATTGCTTCAGTATGCAGAATATCAGTGCGATTTACTTGTTGATCTAGCGTTTCTGTTATTTCGTTGTACGAAAATCTTCCTAATTTTTTTTCAATGAAATGACCGTTTAACGTTGATGAATCAACCATTCCATAATTAATAAGGCTTTTTGTAATGGGATAAAAACCAAGGTTAGTTGCCATATCATACAAAGGTTCATAGTCCACCATTAGCAGGCTGTAACTTAAAATTAGATAATATCCAAATTCTAAATAAGATCCCCTTCGCTTATCTGACTGATATGTTTTAATAAAAAATATAGCAACGGCTAGACAATATATTGATTCATCATCGCTCAAATTAGTACCTAATGAGAGCTTTCTTATTATCTCAGTGAGCCTTTCATCATCCTTCAGCCAAGTGAGTGTTTGAATACTACTCATTACGTCCCTCCAAATAAGCTAAGAAAGCCGCAATAGTTTTATTTGTGATACATACTACTTTTAAGGTTTTGGCTTTTAACGCAAGAAAAAATACATCATCTTCGGCTAAAATTGATTCAGAAAAGTGTGCCGACCATTCATCGTCAAGAAAAAGACTAGAACATGGTATGACATTGAAATTTTCTATCTGTTGATAGATCCCTTGATCAAATAGATCAGACAATTCTTTCAAGTTATTTCGTATGCTTTTTTTTGTGTTTACATCAATATGACTCGCATGATTATATGCATTTCGCCACGGATTATTTTGACCTTTTGCACTTTTTTTACTTGCACCACCTATTGTTGATACTATGTCATTATAAGCTTCTTTAATCTTAGCTTTATGCGAAATGTTCCTAGTTGATTCAAAGCCAGATTTGCTTTCAACAATGAATTGAGTTTCACCTTGCGAAAAATAACCATCAAAACCTTTTTTGATTGATCGTTCTTCTAGATTGTAAAATAGAAACTCTTGCTTGTAGCCAAGCTCTCTTAAGAATAAGTGAATAAAAAACTCTGCAACAGCACCTATTTTTGTTGTGTCATCTTTATTGCTCAAAAAATCTAAAAACGTTAACTTCGCGGCATCAAGTGAAGTATCACTTTCTCCTTCACATATTTCCACTAGATTTCTATTTATTAGGCTAATTGTATCTAGACACAAAGTTGGCAAGTCATAAACATATAGTTCTAAATCAGGTGAGATATGTTTTACTTCTGGAATCATTAGAATATCCTTAAAAAACTCTTCCTTTTCGAAGTAACTACTTCGTTATTTCAGGTCATACAACCAATATCTGCGGAGTCACTTATAGCAGCATTGCTTTTTACTGATAAAAATATACCAATATTAATTTTTAATTAAACTTCAACAAAATAACACTTTTGATAAGCAAGTTGTAGACAAAAATTCATATTGCTTTTGGAAATACCTCCATAAAATTCGATTTTTAACGTCATAACTTAGTACTACATTATTAAAACAAAAAAGGTGAGCACTAGGCTCACCTTTTCAATTCATTATGAGTCACAGACTTTATTAAAGTACGACAAGTTCAAAAATTAATCGCGATAAGTCTCTACCGCTGGGCATGAACATACTAAGTTACGGTCGCCGTATACGTCATCTATTCGTGTAACGGTTGGCCAGAACTTGTCTTTTGCTACCGAAGGCACTGGGAATGCAGCGTAAAAACGGTCGTACGCGCGGTCCCATTCGTTACCAAGTACGTCAGCTTGTGTATGTGGTGCAAACACAAGTGGGTTGTTTTCAATTGACCATTCGCCAGAGATTACTTTGTCGATTTCGCCTTTGATTGACACCATAGCTTCGATAAAGCGGTCTATCTCGCCTTTTGACTCAGATTCAGTTGGCTCAATCATTAACGTGCCCGCTACTGGGAACGACATAGTGGGTGAATGGAAGCCGTAATCTTGCAAGCGCTTAGCGACGTCCATTTCAGTAATGCCTGATTGCTCTTTAAGTGGGCGTAGGTCAACAATACATTCGTGCGCAACGCGGTTGTTACGGCCACGGTATAAAATTGGGAAGTGCTGGCTTAACTCGTGCGTTAAGTAGTTAGCATTCACAATCGCCATTTCAGTGGCTTGTTTTAAGCCCTCTGAGCCCATCATGGTAATGTAAGCCCATGAAATAGGTAAAATAGCGGCTGAGCCGTAAGGCGCTGCTGATACTGCACCGTTGTTAATGTTTGTACCCGGTACGTTAATTACGCTGTGGTTTGGCATAAATGGCGCTAGGTGCGATTTAACACCAATTGGGCCTACACCTGGGCCACCGCCACCGTGCGGAATACAAAACGTTTTGTGCAAGTTTAAGTGCGATACGTCTGAGCCAATAAAGCCTGGGCTTGTTACGCCTACTTGCGCGTTCATGTTTGCGCCATCCATGTAAACTTGACCACCGTGCTCGTGCACAATGTCACAAATTTCACGAATGGTTTCTTCGTAAACGCCGTGTGTAGATGGGTATGTGATCATAATACACGATAAGTTTTCAGACACTTCTTCGGCTTTCGCTTTTAGGTCGGCCATGTCTACGTTACCGTTTTTATCGCAATCAACCACTACAATTTTCATGCTGGCCATTTGCGCAGATGCAGGGTTAGTACCGTGCGCTGAGCTTGGAATTAAACATACGTTACGGTGCGCATCGCCGCGTGACTCGTGGTATTTACGAATAGCAATTAAGCCTGCGTATTCACCTTGTGCGCCAGAGTTTGGCTGAAGTGAAACGGCATCGTACCCAGTAATGTTAACTAGCCAGTCGTGTAGCTCGTTAATCATTATTTGGTAACCTTCGGCCTGATCGAGCGGGCAGAATGGGTGCAAGTTTGCAAATTCAGGCCATGTAATTGGGATCATCTCAGCGGTCGCGTTTAGTTTCATGGTACATGAACCTAACGAGATCATTGAGTGGTTAAGCGCTAAATCTTTGTTTTCTAGGCGCTTAATGTAGCGAAGCATGTCTGTTTCGCTGTGGTAGCTATTAAAGTTTGAATGCGTTAATACTTCGTCATCACGTACTAAACTAGCTGGAATAGAGTCGCTACCGTTTGCTTCAATATCGGCTGCAATACTATCTACGCTTAGGCCATGCCCTTCACCTAGTACAATATCAAATAGCTCAGCTACATCGGCGCGTGTGGTGGTTTCTGAAACCGAAATAGAGTATTCACCATCGTGGTTTGTGGCAAAGTTAACGCCTTTGGCAAGTGCACGTGCTATTACGTCTTCTTTGCTGTCGCTTACTACTGTTAGCGTATCAAACCAGGTGCTGTGTTTAAGTGCGATACCTTTAGCTTTTAGGCCAGCAGCTAAAATATCAGCAAAGCGATGTATACGCTGCGCGATAGTTTTTAAGCCTTGTGGGCCATGGTACACCGCGTAAAACGCGGCCATGTTGGCAAGTAGTACCTGCGCTGTACAAATGTTTGAGTTGGCTTTGTCGCGGCGAATGTGTTGTTCGCGCGTTTGCATTGCCATACGTAGTGCGTCGTTACCTAAACGGTCTTTAGATACGCCAATAATACGCCCTGGTAATGAGCGTTTGTATGCGTCACGCGTTGCAAAAAATGCAGCGTGTGGTCCGCCGTAACCCATAGGTACACCAAAACGCTGAGCCGAACCAAGTACTACGTCGGCACCTAATTTACCCGGTGCTTTTAATAGTAATAAGCTCATAATGTCGGCAGCAACACAGGCAATGGCCTTTTTGCTTTGTACGCCAGCAATTAGGTCGGTTATATCGACTACTTCACCTGTTGTAGATGGGTATTGGAAAAGTGCGCCAAAAATGTCGTGGTTAACGGCATCTTCTGCTTTACCTACAATGATTTCAAAACCAAACTGCTCAGCACGGGTGCTTACTACGTCGATTGTTTGTGTGTGTACGTCGTCGGCAATAAAAAAGGCATTGGCTTTTTTAGCTTTAGATACGCGTTTTGCAAGGCCCATAGCCTCAGCAGCAGCGGTTGATTCATCAAGTAACGACGCACTTGCTAAATCTAGGCCTGTTAAATCTAGGGTCATAGTTTGAAAATTTAATAACGACTCTAAACGCCCTTGCGCAATTTCTGGCTGGTACGGCGTATACGCAGTATACCAACCTGGGTTTTCTAGTACGTTACGTAAAATTACGTGCGGTACGTGCGTTGGGTGGTAGCCTTGGCCAATGTACGATTTGAAAACTTTATTTTTGCTTGCTACCGATTTTAAGTAGCTTAGTGTTTCAACTTCAGTACGGCTTTCGCCAACTGTTAATGGCTGCGCTAAGCGAATGCTTGCAGGTACAGTTTGGTCGATCAGCTCTTGCACACTTGATACTTCTAAAGCACTTAGCATATCGCTTACTTGTGCTGGGCTTGGCCCAATGTGGCGGCGAATAAAATCTTGCTTTTGCTCTAACTGTTCAAGAGATTTGGCGTTTGACATGCGTCTAGATTCCTATGATCCTAAATACTAACGGGTAATTAGTATTGATTAAAATATGTGATGATTTAATAACGTACTGTGTATGGGAAGTAGGCCGTTAAATCATAAAAGCCCCAAAAACTGTGAATGGGGCTTTTGTCATCTACTTAGAGTATTACTCTTCGTCGATTGTGTTAGCGTAGTCTTCTGCGCTAAGTAGGTTTTCAAGCTCTGACTCGTCAGTTGCTTTAATGCGGAATAACCAGCCGTCACCGTATGGGTCGTTGTTAACCGTTTCTGGTGCGTCTTCTAGCTCTTCGTTAATCGCTACAATTTCGCCGCCAACTGGTGCGTAAATGTCTGATGCAGCTTTAACCGACTCTGCTACTGCACAGTCTTCGCCTGCATCTACTGCATCGCCTACTTCTGGTAGTTCTACAAATACCATGTCGCCAAGCAGCTCTTGCGCATGCTCAGAAATACCCACAGTAAATGTACCGTCACCTTCGTTGCGAACCCACTCGTGAGAAGAGGCGTATTTTAAATCGCTAGGGATATTGCTCATTATTTTGTTCCTTTGGTTTATATTGGGAGGATACCAATCACAATAATTATTGTGATTGGTATAACCAAATTTTTAAATGATTGATTTGCCGTTACGTACAAAGCTAGGCTTTACTACTTTAACGTTAACTAATTTTTTGCGCATTTCTACTTGGGCTGTATCCCCTGTTGAACGCGGTACACGTGCAAGGGCTACACTAAAACCAAGTGTTGGTGAGAAAGTACCTGAGGTAATTACCCCTTCACCACCTTCAACAATTACTTTTGAGCCGCTACGCAATACGCCTTTTTCTTCAAGCACTAAACCAACAAGTTTATGGGTGCTTTTTTCGGCGCTTTGCTTAACAAGTACGTCACGACCAATAAAGTCACGATCTTCTGGTTCCCATGCAATAGTCCATGCCATGTTAGCTGCAAGTGGCGATACGCTTTCGTCCATATCTAGGCCGTAAAGGTTCATACCTGCTTCTAAGCGTAGCGTGTCGCGTGCACCTAAACCGGCTGGCGCTACACCTGCATCTAGCAGTTGTTGCCATAAATCGGCTGCTTGCTCGTTCGGTACTACAATTTCGTAACCGTCTTCGCCAGTATAACCCGTTGTGGCAATAAATAAATCACCCACTTGTACACCAAAAAATGGCTTCATGCCTTCAACGGCTGCTTGTTGCTCAGCATTTAAAAGTGTGGCTGTTTTTGCTTTTGCGTTAGGGCCTTGTACTGCAATCATTGCAAACTCTGGGCGCTCAGTTACGGTTACTGTAAAGTCGGCAGATACTTTAGCTAAGTGAGCTAAATCTTTTTCGCGGGTGGCAGAATTTACCACTAAGCGATAAAACGTTTCGCTAAAGTAGTAAATAATTAAATCGTCGATTACGCCGCCTTGCTCGTTAAGCATGCCCGTGTAAAGCGCTTTACCAGGGACTGTTAATTTTGCTACGTCGTTTGCTACTAACTTACGTAAAAATGCTTTTGCTTGTTCGCCTTCAATATCAACAATGGTCATGTGTGATACGTCAAACATACCTGCATCGGTACGCACTGCATTGTGTTCTTCTATTTGTGAGCCGTAGTTGATTGGCATTTCCCAGCCATGAAAATCAACCATTTTTGCGCCTGCTTCAAGGTGCTTAGCATGTAGTACAGTTTTAGAAGTCATAACATTCCTTCACTTTTAAATTAACCCTGTGCGGGCGTGGCTTAAATAGATTTAATTAAACAGGCAAACACGGTTATGTTTACCGGTTATTTTATGTATTAGGCAGCTTCGTTTTGCATTAGGGCAAAACCTTGTGCTTGTAAGTGCTGTTGCCATTTTTGTAGTTCTTGTTGCTTGGCTACTAACACAAAGTGCTGTTCGTCGTTTTTATCTATGGCGGTAATAAATACTTCGCCGCTTTGCGCGCCATAGCATAGTTGTGGGTTTGATAAACGCAGCCCTGGCGTTAATTTAAACGCGCTAATTAAGGTATCAAATGCGTTTGCTCCACACAGCGCAAGAGTTGCAAGGTCGCTACGTAGTACATAATCAATATCAAAACGAAGTTGCTGCTCGTTTATCAGTGCTTGTAATTGCAAGCTTGCGCTGTGCGGTAATACAAATCTAAATGCGGTTTCGCTAAAGTAATAAACGGCAAAGCTGTAATCAGAATTTAAATCACCATCTAGCGTACCTTTTAGGCCTAAGCCGCTGGCTGTAAGCTTTGTGAGATCTAACCCTAAAATAGTGCTTAAAAATACACTGGTTTCACTGCCACTAAAATCCATTACAACGAGGTTGTTATTTGCTTGCACGGCATTGGTAACTGCACTTGCAGCATTGCTGTGGCGGGCAAACATTATTGGGTTAAAAGTCATAACAAACACCTGTGTATTTTTGATACCAAAAGTATATTGCGCCACTGTGACAACAACAAATTGTAATTATTTATCAATTGATAAATAATACTTATATATGTAGCTATATAAATTGTAATTTTAAATATGAAAAACATATCAACCGACAGTTTGCGTACCTTTGTAATGGTTGTTGAGGTAGGTGGATTTGCAAAAGCCGGCGACCTTCTGGGATTATCGCAGCCTGCGGTAAGCTTGCAAATTAAACGCCTTGAAGATTTACTCGGTTATAAATTATTTAAAAAGCAGGGCCAGCGCCAAGTGCTTAATCAGTACGGTGAGCTACTTTTGCCTATGGCAAAACAAATGATGCAGTATAACGATGCTATTTTGCAGCAGTTCACCTCAGAGAGCATAACCGGTAAAGTGCGCTTGGGTATTCCTAGCGAATTTGCAGCACGTATTTTGCCCTCTATTATTGGTGATTTTGTCTCGCTTTATCCTGAGGTATCGCTGGAGGTTAAATCGCGTTTAAGTAAACATTTGCTGTCGGCCTCAAGGCAAGATCAATTTGATCTTGTTTTAGCACTTAACGAGCGCCTTAATTCAGACAAGTTCCCTATTTTTATGCAAGACGAGCTAGTATGGGTGGGCGACCTAGCACAGGCAAAAAATGAGGTAGTAACCTTAGTCACCGCGCCCGAGGGCTGTATTTATAGGCGCCGCGCTACAGATGCACTTAAAAGTGCCAATATCAAATACCGTATTGTTTACAGTAATGCCGATTTAACCGGATTAATAGCCGCTATAAAAGAAGGCTTAGGTATTACTGTACTGGCTAAAAGTACGGTGCCAAGCGATCTTAATTTTCAGGCGCAAAGTAAATATTTACCAGCTCTTGGTAGCATAGGCATTAGCTTAATAAAAAGCGGCGGCGAGTCGGAGCATGCTGTAGATAAACTTGCTGAATTTATCGCATTACGTTTAGGCTATTAGTGCGCGTTAGCGATTTGCTTAACCTGTAAAATTACCAACTACGCTACATAAAAAACGCCGAGGTTAAAATAACCTCGGCGTTTTGTAAGCTAAACCTGGCGCTAACTAAAACCCTCATTTGAACGATTAAATAACGAGTTTTTGTCTATCGACACGCTTAGCTGCCTAATAATAAATATATTAATTAAGCAAATGGATATTAGTTATTTACGTTACGTTGGCGTAGCACTTCAAATAAACAAATACCGGTGGCTACCGATACATTTAAGCTAGAAACACTTCCTGCCATCGGAATTTTAACTAACACGTCGCAATGCTCACGCGTTAAACGGCGCATGCCCTCGCCCTCTGCTCCCATTACTATTGCCATTGGCCCAGTAAGGTTTGCATCAAACACGTGGGTGTCTGTTTCGCCAGCTGTGCCCACAACCCATACGCCTGCATCTTTAATTTCGCGAAGCGTACGCGCCAGGTTTGTTACCTGAATAAGCGGTACGGTTTCGGCTGCGCCACAGGCTACTTTACGTGCTGTGCCGTTAAGCTTGGCCGACTTATCTTTAGGTACAATTATAGCGTGTACACCTGCTGCATCTGCGCTACGTAGGCAGGCACCTAAATTATGCGGATCGGTTATGCCATCTAGTACTAATAAAAACGGCGTGTCTTCGCGAGCAATGATCTCATCTAAATCTTTTTCGTTGTAAACACGCGCAGCTTTTACATTGGCAATAATGCCTTGGTGCTGCTCATCGTTTGCTTTGTTATCTAGCGCTTTTCGCTGCATAAATTGTACAGAAATACCAAATTTACGTGCTTCATTAATAATCGGGGTTAAGCGCTTATCATCACGACCTTTTAGGGCATAAATTTCTAAAAAACGCTCTGGCTCTTTTGTTAAAATTGCTTCAACAGAGTGAAAGCCAAAAATTAATTCATTACTCACGTATTGTTTGCTCCTGGGCTATTACGTTTACGGGCATTTTTGCCTGGTCTTTTAGGCTTTTTAACTGCCTTTTTTTTCGGTTTTTTCTTAGCGGTGGTTTCAGCGGCTTTTTTACCGGCTGGTTTTGCGCCAGACTTACCCGCTGGTTTGCCTTTGCTTTTGCTTTTACTGGCTGGTTTTTTACCAGCTTTGGGTTTTTCATCGCCTGATGTGTTTTTTCCAGGGATTTTACCCGCTTTAAGCTGCGATCTTACACTTGCTGGTGCATGGCTTGATTTACCGCGCCCTGCTCCTTTAGCTGAGCCACGGCGACGCGCGTATCTATCTTGAGCTACATCACCACTGAGCGTTAAATTTATACGGCGCTCATCTAAACTTACCGAAGCAACTTGTACCGTTACTTTATCGCCAAGGCGGTAAACGGTATGTGTATGCTCGCCAATTAGGGTGTGTTTTGCACCATCATGATGGAAGTATTCATCACCTAAATTAGTAACATGGATCAGCCCATCAATTTGTAAGTCGTCTAGGCGTATAAATAAACCAAAGTTAGTAACGGATGAAATAACCCCATTAAACTCATCACCCACGTGGTCTTGCATAAACTCACATTTAAGCCAGTCGGCAACTTCACGCGTTGCGTCGTCTGCACGGCGCTCGGTGGTTGAACACTGCTCGCCTAGTTGGTCTACTTCATCATCGGTGTAAGCGTATGCGCCCGATGTTTGCTGACCTTGTGCTTTTATTACCGCTTTAATTGCACGGTGTACCACTAAGTCAGGGTAACGGCGAATCGGTGAGGTAAAGTGTGCGTACGCAGGCAGCGCTAAGCCAAAGTGGCCTATGTTGTCTGGCTGATAAACCGCTTGCTTCATTGAACGAAGTAGCATGGTTTGAATAAGCTCGGCCTCTGGGCGGTCGCCTAAACGGGCTAACACTTGGGTAATTTCTTTCGGTGTTGGCTCATCGCTTAATGTGCTTTGAATGCCAAGTTCACTTAAAAACTGAGTAAAGTTACCTAGTTTTTCTTGATCTGGCTCATCGTGCACACGGTAAAGCGCGCTGGCTTCGTGTTTTTCTAATAATTTAGCCGCCGATACGTTGGCTAAAATCATACATTCTTCAATCAGTTTGTGCGCGTCGTTACGAACAACCGGCACAATTGATTCTATTTTACGGTGTGCGTTAAATACAAAACGCGTCTCGAGCGTTTCAAACTCAATAGCACCACGGGTTTGGCGCGCCGATTTAAGCGCCATATACATTTGCTGTAAGTCAGTTAAATGTGGTACTACGGGTGCGTATTCTTCGCGTAGTTTTTCATCGCCTTGTAAAATGGCATTTACTTTGGTGTAGGTTAAACGCGCATGCGAGTTCATCACCGCTTCGTAAAACTTATAACCCGAAAGCTTACCTGCGTCTGATACAGTCATTTCGGCCACCATACAAAGGCGGTCTACTTTAGGGTTAAGCGAACATAAACCGTTCGACAACACTTTTGGCAGCATTGGAATTACTTGCTCAGGAAAATACACTGAGTTACCGCGAGCAATCGCTTCTTTATTTAGCGGCGTGTTCATACCTACATAATGCGATACATCGGCAATGGCTACCCATAAGCGCCAGCCGCCAGATTTTTTACGCTCACAATATACGGCATCATCAAAGTCGCGGGCGTCTTCACCATCTATGGTGACCAGTGGAAGGTCGCGTAAATCTACACGGCCTTGTTTGTCGGCTTCATCAACAAACTCACCTAAATGAGCTACTTGTTCTTCTACTTCTTCTGGCCAAACATGAGGAATATCGTGATTGCGCAGTGCCACTTCTATTTCCATACCTGGCGCTAAATGCTCGCCCAGTACGTCAATAATTTTACCTACCGCGTTCATGTTGCGGCTAGGATTTTGAGTGATTTGCACTTGCACCATTTGGTTATGGCGCGCGCCGTTTTCACTGCCTGGCAGAATAATAATATCTTGGGTAATACGTGGGTCTTCTGCTACAACAACTGCAATACCATGCTCAACAAAGTAACGCCCTACAATAGGTGCGCGCTCGTTGGTAAGTACTTTAATTATGCGGGCATCACATTTTGAGCCTGAGCCACGTTTTGTGCCTTTAGCAAGTACGATGTCGCCGTGCAGCACCATGTTCATTTGATGCTTGGCTATAAACCAATCTTTGCTCTCGCCTTCAACTTCTAAAAAGCCAAAACCGTCTCTGTGGCCAATTACTTTGCCTTTGGTTAAACCGGCTTCGTCAATTAGGGCGTAACATTTAAACTTATTAAAATACAATTGGCCATCGCGCTCCATGGCACGAAGGCGGCGCTTAAATGCAATTTGGCGTTCGGTATCGTTTACAGCTAATTCATCACAAAGTTGCGTGAAGTTAGCAGGTTTTGAACGCTCTTGAAGGTGAGTAAGTATAAACTCACGACTAGGGACTGGGTTTTCGTACTTTTCTTGTTCTCGGCTGAGATTTGGATCTTGGTTTGACATTCACTATCTTGTTAGTTGGTTATGTAGGTATTTTAACCCATATACGTAAAATGAGACAGGTAAAAGCGTATGAAACTTTTAATAAACCGCTTTAATAAGTAAAACATACGCTTAATGGCCTTAATCAGCACTTAATATAAGTGCGATTATAACCAGCCTTTTTGCTTTGCAATACGCGCTGCATCTACGCGGTTAGTGGCATTGAGTTTTGCGATAGCATCGGATAAATAATTACGTGTTGTGCCTTCGCTTATAAAAAGCTGTTTGGCTATGTCGCTTGTTTTTAAGCCATCGCTTGCAAGCTTAAGTGCTTTGCGCTCTTTATCGGTGAGCGGGTCGGCATCATCAAGCGCGTTAATGGCAAGCTCTGGGTCTATAACCTTTTGCCCTTGCATTACTTTTTTAAGTGCATTGATAAGCTCATCACTTGGCGCTTCTTTTAAAATGAAACCTTTAACGCCTAGGGCGAGCGAGCGCCTAATATAACCAGCTCGCGAAAACGTGGTCATAATAACCATTTTAATGGTTGGGAACGTGGCCGCTATTTGCTCACTTAGCTCTATACCGCTCATGTGTGGCATTTCAATATCGGTTAAAATTATGTCTGGCAATGCCTCATCGGCCAGTGCTTTTATTGCATTAAGTGCATCTTGGCCGTTACTGGCTTGGCCTATCACTTCAATATTAAAATCAAGGCTTAACAATGCCCCTACTGCGTCGCGCACGAGTGCTTGATCTTCCACTAAATATACTTTGATCATTGTTAATCCTTAGCTGAAATTGGCAGCATTACGTTTAAAGTAAACTTCTCACCACAGGTAAACGTGGCATGGCCATTAAGTTGCTCTGCGCGCTCTTTAATACCATTTAAACCGTTACCTGCGTTTAACGTGCTGCAAGGTGCGTTATCAACCACACTTATATGCAGCTGATGCTGTGTTTGCTCTATATTTATTTCGGCGTTTTTATTACTGCTATGGCGTAATAAATTAGTTACCGCTTCTTTAATTATAAGCCCTGCGATCCCTTCTACTTTAGGAGGCAAGGTATTTAATACAACATTAAAGTTAACGTTAAAGTCTTGCTCTATTAGCCTTTGTTTAAGCTGGGCTATTTGGCTTATTAAATTAAGTTGTTTTAAATCGCTTACGGCGTTTCTTACATCGCTAAGTAACTGCCTTGCTAGATCTGCTACTTGTGCTATTTCGTTATTGGCTTGTTCGTAGCGCTCTCCTTGATTTAGCTTATTAGCAAGCTCAGCTTTTAAAGCAATAGATGATAGTGAGTGGCCTAAAATGTCGTGTAGGTCGCGCGCTATTCGTTCGCGCTCAGCAATGGCGGCCAATTGCTCTAATTGGTTAGCGCTTTCTTGTTCGCGCTTTTTATGCAGGCGCTCTTTTTGGGTTGCAATGCCAAAAGCCAACAGCGCTCCTGAAATTAATAAAGTGCCGGCTAAAAAGTATTTTATGTTTGCTATATCTGCCAAATAGGCGCTTAACGCCACCGTAAATATAAGGCTAAAAACGGCATATAATCTGCTTTTTTTAGCGTATGACTCACCAGCTATAAACGCGATAAAACCAAATAATGTAGAGGTCCCGATGGTATAAAATGTGGCGCTAAAACACACCACTAACATAATAACAAACAGCGTTGTTATACGCTTTGTTTCACAGTGCATGGCTTTTATGTAAAGCAAAATAAATACAATATAAAACGCCACGCTCATTACAATGGTATTGACTGGCAAGTTAGATAGATTAAAAAGAGTCGGAAGCAAATAAAACCCAGTAAAAATTAAAGGTGCGTATTCCCAAAACTTTTTATTACTGGGCTTTGAAGGCGTATTTGTTGTACTCATGCCAGTACCCCTAGTTCATTGTTATTGCTTATAACATTATTTTTATTAATAAATATAAATAACACAAAAATACTAATGAGTATAAAGTAATCATTTATTGAAACACTAAAGCTAAGTGATTCTAAAAACTCGCTAATAGCGAGACTTATTAAAATTAACGTATTCATAGCCACCTCCCATTAAGATAAGTTAACTATGCCAAAGCCAAAAAATAATAAGAGTGTGAAATGTCATTAACTTTGCTGACATTTGTCATGTTTTAAAAATTTCATCCTGTGAGTTCGCACCCAGTGATAAGATAATAAAAAAAGGAGTTCTCATTTAAATGCAGCCACAACAGCAAAGCCTGATTTACTTACATATTGCCGTGTTACTTTTTGGGGGCACCGCCCTTTTTGCAAAGTTAATAGGGTTAAATGCAATTGATATTACGGTGTACCGTACCGCTATTGCTGGCATGGCGATTTTGGCTATGCTGTATTTTCAAAAAAAACAAATTAAGTTAAACAAACCAAAAGATTACCTCATTGCGTTATTTTTAGGTGTGGCGGTAGGCATGCATTGGGTTACTTACTTTGCAGGTATGCAAATGGCGGGCGTAACTGTGGGTATGCTGGCTTTTTTTAGCTACCCAGTAATGACGGTATTTTTAGAGCCCTTGTTTAATAAAAGCAGGCCCCAAGCAAAAGATATTATAAGCGCAGCTGTGGTTGTATTAGGTATATATTTACTCGTACCCAGCGCAAATTTAGGCGACGATGTAACCTTAGGGGTTATTATGGGTGTGGTTTCGGCTTTGTTTTTTTCGATTAGAAATATTACCCATAAGCGCTTTTTTAGCCAGTATGGCGGCCCACAAACCATGTTTTATCAAACCTTAGTGGCAAGTGTTATGCTTTGCGCATTTATTAAGGTCCCTGTATATGAGGTGAGTAACCACGACCTTATTTTAATTGCTGTGGCGGGTATTATTTTTACCGCTACACCGCACTCGCTGTTTGCAGCGAGTTTAAAGCACTTATCGGCAGCTACTGCAGGGCTAATTTCATGCTTGCAGCCGCTTTACGGCACTTTGTTGGCTATTGTTATTATTCATGAGCGGCCAACGCTACTAACACTTATTGGCGGTGCACTCATAGTCAGTGCAGCCTGTTTTGAAACATGGTCTATTACTCAAAAGGCTAGCAAATGAAAATATTTGCGCACCGCGGGGCAAGCGGCAATTACCCAGAAAACACTAAAAGCGCTATTTTAGAAGCGTTAAATGTAGGGGTAGATGGCATTGAAGTTGATATTCAAAGTGCGCTTGATGACTATATGCTTATACACGACTCGTGGCTAGATAGAACCACCAGCGGGCACGGTAAAGTAAGCGACTTTACGGCGCAGCAACTTAGTCTGTTGGATGCCGGTAACGGCGAGCAAATCCCCACTCTACAGCAATTACTTGATTGGAATAGCAATAAAACATTACTCAATATAGAGCTTAAACATACCTTTGAGCTTGAAAAGTTTGCCACTATTTTAAACAACAATATTGCTAAAGGCGTTATTACTAAAGGTAATATTTTAGTGTCGTCGTTTGATCACCATCAAATTCATTGGCTTAAAAATAGGTTACCGTGGTTACACATTGGCGCGTTAACCTCATCAATTCCGTTAAATTATGCACAGTTTGCTCAACAGTTAAATGCGTATAGTGTTCATGTAGACAAAAGCTTTGTAAATAAAGCTTTTGTAGATGATGCCACAGCACGAGGCCTGCAAGTTTACGCCTACACCGTAGATAGGCCAGAAGACATGGATTTTATGCTAAAAATTGGGGTGCATGGTATTTTTACTAATTACCCCGCTCGTTCTAAAAAATATTTAGCAAACATTATTACTTGAGTTAACGGTAACTTAGTCGATAATCTAGCTAGGGCGTGATGATCTTTGCGGATTGAAATTTGTTCAATCTAGGGGCGATTAAATCGCGGCGCGAGGCTTGTAACCTAGTGGGCTAAGTAAAAACCGAGTAACAAAGAGTTTATCGCCCTTAGGCAGAACCCAAAGGGCAGCGCATGTTTGGCATTTATGCAGCGTTATCGCCTATTTATGGGGAATAACCACACTTCATAGGCTCTGCCTTGCCTAAAAGCCAAACATACTGCTGCAAATTCAACCATCAAAGGTCAACACACCCTAGATGGGTAAGCAATAAATGAGTGGTGTAATGCAATTTTATAATTATATTGAGCGAACATTTTTTTATACGCTTACGCGTAAAATAGTGGGTAATTTAAGCTTTGTTTTTTTGTTTCAGGCCATTACCTTATTTTGGTTATATCAAAGCTTAAGCGAGCAGCACAGTACTAGCGCATTTTGGTTGTTAACCTTGGTTATTGTAGCGGGCTTTGCCTTTACTATTTTTTATATGCGCTATTTAATAGTGCGCCCTGTAAAAGCTATGTGCGACACTTTAGTAAACATAAACCAGCAAGAGGCTAATTTAGCCGCCAACTTACCGCAATTTTCTTTTGACGAATTTAAAGAACTAAGTACGCAATATAACTTATTTACTAATCACTTAAGTGATTTACTAAGTACAACTCACGCCAGCGCTAAAGCCAGCGAGCAAAGTAATGTTGATGTAAATACCGCTATGCAAAATACGCAGCAGTTAAGTGAGCAGCAAACTCAGCTAAGCCACAATATTATTAATGCGAGTAACCAAATAGTGCAAAGCTTAGAGGGCATAGTGAGCAATACCGACAGCGTGCATAGCGTTAACAGCGAGCACTTAGACTTTGTTAAGCTTTCGTCGCAAGAGCTTGCAAGCTTAGTCGATAAGGTGTCGCTTATTGGCACCTTGCTGCAAAGATTTTCTAAAACGGTGTCTGGCCTTAAAGAAAACAGCGAAAACATTCGCAGCATTTTAAAAATGGTTGAGGAGTTTTCGGATCAAACTAATTTACTGGCACTAAACGCTGCCATTGAAGCGGCACGCGCTGGCGAAGCTGGTAGAGGGTTTGCGGTTGTTGCTGATGAAGTACGTACATTATCGGTAAAAGTAAGTGGCGCAACCCGACAAATAAGCGACTTTATTAACCAAATGAATGAACTGGTTAACGAAACCAACCAAGAAAGTGAGCAGTTAATTAGCCACTCAAGTACCGCACAAAGCGCAATTAGTAATACCTCTGAAGGGTTTAAAACAATGCTAAGCGAGTTTGAACAAAACCAACAGCAGCTACAGCAAATAGCGGATGCGGTGCATACGCTAGAGCAAGCGCAGCAGCACACTCACCAATCGGTAGAGCAAATTGTTACCTTAGGCGAGCAAGCTAAAAGCGCTATTGATCATGCACTAAGTAATAGCCAGCAATCACATGCACTTAGCCAACAAACGCAACAGCAATTAAAGCGTTTTGTGCAATAAGCAACTACAAAACAAAAGCCGAGCGGTATATTGCCTTAATATTTTAACTAGCAACATTCAACAGCGCTTTATAAATATGGTAAATTACGCAGCTAATTATTTAAGTGTGTAATGTGTGTGAGTAACTCAACCCCTAACTATCAACAGCTAGCCAAAAATATTAAAGCCTGGGGCCAAGAACTCGGCTTTAGTGAGGTGGGTATTACCGATATAGACCTATCTAAACACGAAGCACAATTACAGCGCTGGTTAGATGCGGGCTACCATGGCTCTATGGATTATATGGCAGCCCACGGCATGAAACGCGCACGCCCTGCTGAACTAGTCCCTGGCACCCAGCGGGTTATTTCGGTAAAAATGAACTACCTGCCCCCTGATGCTAGTTTTGCCAAAACACTAAAAAACACCGAAAAAGCCTATATTAGCCGCTACGCATTAGGGCGTGACTATCACAAATTAATGCGCAACCGACTAAAAAAGCTGGGCCAAAAAATAGAGCAAGAAATTGGCGATTACGGTTTTAGGCCATTTGTAGACTCTGCGCCTGTGCTTGAGCGCCAGCTTGCTGAAAAAGCGGGATTAGGCTGGCGAGGTAAACACTCTTTATTAATAAACCAAGAAGCTGGGTCGTGGTTTTTTTTAGGTGAGCTTTTTGTTGATTTACCCCTGCCAATAGATAATGAAAACACGTTTGAAGGCTGCGGAAAATGCGTTGCTTGCATTACGCTTTGCCCAACAGGCGCAATTGTAGAGCCGTATGTGGTAGATGCACGCAAATGTATTTCGTACTTAACCATTGAGCACCAAGGGCCTATACCTGAGCAATACCGTGCATTCTTGGGGAACCGAGTTTATGGCTGCGACGATTGCCAATTGGTTTGCCCATGGAACCGTTATGGTCAAATTACCGATGAGCAAGACTTCCATCCCCGTACGCAATTAAAAAACAAAGACTTACTTGAGCTATTTACCTGGGACGAACCTACATTTTTAAAAAATACCGAAGGCAGCCCAATTCGCCGTATTGGACACGAACGTTGGTTGCGTAATTTAGCGGTGGGTTTAGGCAATGCCGATTTTAGCCCTAGCATTATTAACGCTTTAGAAAGCAAACATGAGTCTAGCTCACAGCTAGTAAAAGAGCATATAGAGTGGGCGCTTGAGCAACAAAATAATAAACAACGAGAACAACTTCGTAAAACACAGCGCCTAATTAGAATTGTCGAAAAAGGCTTACCTCGTGATGCGTAAATCTCTCAGGTGAGCCTTATTATGGGAGAGATTTATTTTTTAAGTAACAAAGATAAATCTTGTTCAATTTCAGTAAAGGCGGCTTTAACTTGTTTAACCGACTCTTCTCTGGCAATTGAATTTTGAATAGTTTCGTCCACTTTTTTATAAATAAACACCTCTTGGTCTTCATCTAACCCCATTGTGGGTATGCGCACTTCAAGGTCTTCTTGTAATTGCTTGAATACTTTTTCGTTACTTTCACGGTTTTCGTTTAGTAACCCAATCAAGCCATGAAACTTACTATGCACTGTGCTGGCTACATCATTTAGCTTTTGCTGCTGCGACTCAAGCATTTGCTTGGTCATAATTGCACGTAACTGCTGCTCAGTCACACTGACAATAAAGCAAACGTGGTCACGAATACGCCCGTGTTTATCTGGGTCGTGATCTGGCATATTCAGAATTAATAAGCTTATCATCTCGTAGTTAACTAATATTCGGTGAGAAAACTCATGTAAGCGACCTTTGTTTTTAAGCATATCAAACAGCTCAATTACAATAGGCGAACACACTCCGCTAAGGGCAAAGTGCTCTATTGTATCGCCATGTCTAAATTCAACATTACTTTGTAGGTCAAACGTTTGTAAGCAGTCTATTAAGGCTTTACCTAAATCTTGCGGATTATTAATAAAACCAATGTTTTCAATGTAATTAACTATTTGCCCCATTTCGCTACTGTTTGCCATAGCGTTAAATGCCGTAGATGTTGCATCTTCTACTTGTTTTTCAAGGCTTTGTTTTTCTATTAATACTTGGTTTAAGTTTTTAAGTTTTGATTTAAGCTCATCATGCCCAAACGGTTTTACAATGTAATCCTCAGCACCGACTGAGTAACCTTCCATACGCTCTTCAACCGTTCCTCTAGCGGAAACAAACATAACAATTATATGCGCGGTATTCGGGTTCGCCTTTAATGCTTTACACACTTCGTAGCCATTCATTTGCGGCATGCTTACATCAAGTAAAATAACTTGGGGCATGTAGCCTTCAACCATGGCTAAACACTCAGGGCCGCTTGTAGCAACTTGTAATTCGAAATCAAGCTCTTCTAAAATTTCTTCAATAATTTCAAGGTTGAAAGGTTCATCATCTACAGCAAGAATTTTAGTTAAGGCCATATTTTCATCATCCAATTAAATATTATTTAAACATTAATTACACATATAATTAGCTATCTTGCACTGCTAGCTTATCATCGGCTAAATGCTCATCTAAATCTATTTCTAGGGGTACCTGAATCCTAATTGTTGCACCACCATCGCTATTATTACTTGCCGTAATTTCGCCTTGATGAAGTGCTACAAACTCTCTACAAAGCGCAAGCCCTAAACCAGTACCACCAGCGCCACTGTTCGTTTTGCTGCTTTGTACAAATTTAGTAAACACGTGCTCTAATTCATCCTCAGGTATACCTATTCCATTGTCTATTACATCAATAATGGCGCTATCTTGATCAGCCATTAAGTTCACTTCAATACGACTTTTAGGTTCGCTAAATTTAAGTGCGTTACCTAACACATTGCGCAATAGCTGATTAATTTGCTCTTCATCACACTGCACAACCACTGGCCCGGGTTTTGAAAAAACAATTTCAATTTCTTTTTCCATAGCCGTACCAGAGACATCATCAATACTGGTTTTTATAATACTTTCTATATTGTATGGGCGTGGATTAAATGGAAATTTCCCCACATCCAATTTAGATAAATCAAGTAAGTTGTTTAATAACGACAGTAAACGCTCGCCGCTGCTTTCAATACGGGATAAATATTTTAAGAGTTTATCTTTAGCAAAATCGCCCGCTTCTAACTTACTCAAACCAAATCGAGAAAAGCTTAATATAGAGTGCATAGGGGTGCGTAACTCGTGCGACATGTTAGCCAAAAATTCCGATTTGCTTAAATTGGCAGCTTCGGCCACATTTTTAGCGTGCTCTAGCTGCGAAGTACGAGCTCGCACTTGCTCCTCAAGTAGGTCTTTGGCTTCAAGGAGTAATTCTTCTTTTTGTTTTAAGTGAGTTACATTTTTAAATATAACCGCTAACGCAATTTCGCCATGGTGGTCTATTTCGTTAAACGAACCAACTAGCGGAATATACCCGCCGTCTGTTTTTTGCAAACGTAGGTCGCTACTAAATTGGCGGTTACGATTGAGTGTGCTGATTTTATTTTTTATTTCAGCACTTGATTCCTCATCTAAAAATTCAAATACAGAAAAGCCCGCGAGTTTGTCAAAGGGCAGCTTAAACAGCCTTAAGCAGGCATCGTTTGCTTCTATTACTTTGCCGCTGCGCTCAAATAGCATAATGGCGTCAGGCGTATTTTTATAAATAACTTGTAGTAGGCTGTCTTTTTCGATTAATGCATCAACGGTATCTTGTAAACGCTCAACTAGCTCAGCGTTACGGCGTTTTAAAAGCTCTGTTTGCCACAATTTATGGACCGATTGCAGCAGTACGCTATCGGTTAGAGGCTTTATTAAAACATCTTCGACCCCTTTACGAATTGCCTCAATCATTGAAACTTGCTCAGGGCGTGCGGTAAACAATAAGCATCGGCAATCTGGCTGAGACATTTTAATAGCAGAAAAAATATTTAAACCGGTGCCATCTTCAAAGCTAAAATCGCTAATTAAAATATCTATACTGTTTTCATTCGCCACTGTCACCGCCTCGGTAGCACTGGTTGCGGTTAGCGTTTTGATATGCGCCCCGACTAAATTACTTTTCATTTTTTCAAGGCGCTCAGGCATATGATCAACAAGTAAAATAGTGGGGAGTTTTAGAACGTGACTAGAGCCAAGCTCTAAGAGGTTTTCGAGTAATGAGATAATTTCTTTATTTGAAAAAAACGGATAAATAACCGTTGCATCTGGGACTAGCTTATTAAGCTCGCTAAAGGCGCTAAGTTGCTCACCGCTTTCGGCTTTAGGGGCAAGTAATACACAGCGGTCTTGTGAGATTTTTTGAGCTAACGACTTTACTACTTCGCACGGCACTCCGTAAGCACCAATTACCAAGTCATACTGGCTGGTGTTAGAGTATAAATCAATCATAGAGTAATGAACGAGCTCAGCCTCACAACCTATTAATTCTAGTAAAACTTTCACTCTCATTGCGATAACACTGCTGCTATCTACAATTAAAATTTTTCGACTCATTAAGCCACACTATCGTAAACACTTTATATGTTAATAGCGTAGCCTATAATTTCTTAGTTGGTATAGGTTGTTAGACTTAATTTTGATTTTTTTATCGATAAGCTCCACAACTATTTTGGTAGATGCTTACCGAATATTGTTAAACTGTAGCGCGTGTTATCCATTACCGCGATATGAGGCAACTCACCCCATACGCTAAAACCAAAGTGCTTGAATAACTTAATACTTGGTAAGTTGTGGCTAAATATAAAACCAAGCAATACATCAATTCCTAGCTGTTTAGCCTCTATTTGGGCAAACTCCATCAGCTTTTTGCCAAGTCCTTTACCTTGCGCCGCTTTGGTAATATAAATGCTCATTTCGACGGTGCCATCGTATGCGGGGCGCCCATAAAACGATTTATAACTTAGCCAGGCAAGTACTTGGTCATTTTCGCAATAAACATAAATAGGCCGCTTATCGGTGTGGCTATTAAACCACTCACGTTTGCTCTGTACCGATACTTCTTCGGTATCGGCGGTCACCATACGCGAGGCGATCGTTTCGTTGTATATTGCGACAATGGCAGGTAAATCTTCTATAGTGGCTAAACGTGTAGTCATAACAGCTTAATATTGTTGATCACTTTTGTGCATATTAGCGTAAGATAGACTAGTCAAACAATTATAAATTTAGGCGTTGAGTATGTTAAAAAAAACGATACTAGGGCTCAGTATTTTTATTACGAGCTTAGCTGCCCAAGCAAATGACACGTTACCCAGCAAACAACAGCAGCAACAATGTGAAGACTTTACAAATGTAGAGATACGTAAGCTGCGCTCAAAAGAATCCTTAAACTTATGCCAATTTAAAAACCGCCCTTTGCTCATTGTAAATACGGCTAGCAATTGTGGTTTTACATCTCAATTTGAAGGCCTTGAAAAAGTACACCAACAATACAAAGACAAAGGTTTAGTGGTATTAGGTTTTCCATCTGATGATTTTTTTCAAGAAGAAAACGATGAAAAAGACATAGCAAAAGTGTGTTTTATTAATTACGGCGTTACTTTTACTATGTTTACTACCAGCGAAGTTCGCGGCAGTGATGCAAATCCAATATTTAAACACTTAAACGCGCAGACCAGCTCACCTAACTGGAACTTTTATAAATATTTAGTTTCAGCTGATCGCAAAACAATTAAACGCTTTAACAGTAAAGTAGCTCCTAATTCAAAAGAATTAATTGATGCAATTGAAAATACGCTACTCATCAATTAAGTTTATACTGGTACTGCGAGTTAAAACTAACTAGACTGGCTTTAATGGTTAAATACACCAACTTTAAACAGGAGATTTTATGGCAGTGGCAAGTGCAAGGCACATTTTAGTAGACAGCGAAGCAGAGTGCTTAGATTTAAAAGCTAAGATTGAACAAGGCGAAGACTTTGCAGAGCTTGCAAAAACATATTCAAACTGTCCTTCTGGTCAAGACGGCGGAGCACTTGGCGAGTTTGGCCCAGGTATGATGGTACCTGAGTTTGATAAAGTTGTATTTTCAGCGCCAATTAATCAAGTACAAGGCCCTGTACAAACACAGTTTGGCTATCACTTACTAGAAGTGACAAGCCGCTCAGAATAACGTTGACTTATCGCAACGCAAAAAGCCGCTTATGCGGCTTTTTTTAGGAGCAATTATGAAACTTATAGGATCTAACCCTTCTCCATTTGCGCGCAGAGTAAGAATGTGGGCAGCACAAAACAATGTTGACTTAGCGCTAGTAAACCTAGATATTTTTTCTGAGCAAGACCGCCCTACCTTAGCCAGTAACAACCCTGGAAGAAAAATACCGGTTTTAATTGATGGTGATTTAACGCTAAGCGATTCAACCATTATTTTACGTTACCTTATCGCCAAGGCTGGTAAAACACCACTAAGCTGGTCGCAAGAGCACCTACTTAATATTATTAACGCCTGTAACGACTCGTTAGTAGAATTAGCACTTAGCAGACGCTCAGGGTTTGATACTAGCGACGATAAATTATTTTTTAATCTGCAAAGCGAACGAATTGCACAAACATTAAGCTATTTAAATAGTCATTTAAACGATTATGAATTTAAAGGCTGTGAATGCCTTAACATCAGTTTATACTGCCTACTTGATTGGATTTGCTTTCGTGAATTAACAGACTTTAGCCAACACGCTGCTTTAGTCAGTTTTTATAACGACTATGGCACGCGTCAAGCTGCAGTAAGCACCGATCCCAGACTCTAAACAAATAAGGTAAACACATGAGCGATATTGAAATTGAATCACAACTAGTTAGCTTTGTAGAAAAAGTACGTTTAAGCGAGCAAGTGTGGGCGTTAGGTGGCGACGACGGCGGCTTTGTAGTGTGCGAATCTAACCAGTTTGCCGAAACGGATGTACTGCTTTTATGGGAAAGCGAAGACGCAGCAAAAGCCCAGTGTAAAGAAGAGTGGCAAGAATTTACGCCTGTAGAAATTAATTTAGATGAATTTTTAGATGAGTGGGTAGAAGATTTAAACGAAGACAGCGCATTAGTTGGTTTAAATTGGAATGACGACCAAGTGTGTGTAGAAATAGAGCCTGTTGGCTTAGCACGCGCACTTAGCGAATAACTGCCACTATAAATTAAATAGTGAATACAACACCTGCTTTTTAAGTGGGTGTTTTTGTTTTGTAGCTAAAAACATAAATACTAAAATCGATACTCGCATGTTTATCTGTTTTAAGTATAAAATATAACATGTCATTAATTTCAAGGGATTACGTTGAAAACCCATCTTGGCCGCCGCCCTTTTTCAGCAATGGAACTGCATACGCTTTATAACGGCTATATTTATGGCGACTTTAAAGTAGCAAGAGAGCAAGCAAAGCATTGGCATTTTTGGTTGCCTTTAATTGCCTATTACAGTGGCGCATATAGCGATGAAATTGGCTGCTTAACGCTTGACGATCTTGAGCTTAAAAATGGCATTTTATGTTTTAATTTTCATACTAATGGAAAAATAAAAGCGCGCTTGGTTCCGGTGCATCAAGCCTTAGTTGATGCAGGGCTTAACGACTTTATTGCCTTTGTTAAAGCACATAATCACACACGTTTGTTGTTTGATTTACCGGCTAAGTCTGGCCGTTACAGCGAAAAAGTACGCATTTGGTTTACTGGTGAAGGTGAGCGTGCGGGTTATTTGCAAAAATGTGCCATTCCCACTGTTGATCAACTCGGTATGAAAACCGCCATAAGTAGCCTACGACTTAATTTTGAGCAACAAGTACGTATTTACGCATTACAGGCTAATTCAAAAGACGCCTTTAATTATTTAATGGGGTTTAACGAATACCCCAATGATAAATTTGACGATACCGCCTTACTAAACAACGTAATACAGCAAATTCGGACCATTAACCCACAGCTGCATTGGCAGCGCTTTAAGCAGCGCCAGAGCCACTGACACTATTTGTTACTATTTTAAATCCAAGCAGCCACTTTATTAAATTACTCTCATAAAAAAAACTGCTAGGATATCTAAATCTCAATTTTTAAGGGCATAGAAATGCCTGTTTGAGTCAGTTTCTAACAACAACAATCTAGGGATCACTATGTTTTTAAAAAGCCTATTAACAGTAAGTGTTGCTTTAGCAATGACTACTGCCAACGCTAACGAGTTCGTTATCGAAAAGCTTGCTAAACCAAGTTCACAAAAGGTGTCGTTAACACTCGACCCAAGCCAAGACACCTTTACAGGGATGACAGAAGTAGCCCTAGAAGTGTTAAAACCCACTCATTACATTGAACTTAACGGCGTGGCTTACGCTGTTAAAATGGCGCAGTTACTAGGCGATGAAAACTGCGACTTAAATAACGAAATGCTAAAAACAGAAAAAGTAAAATTTAGCTGTGATGAGCAAATTCAACCGGGTAAGTACACCCTAAAAATAGATTTTTCGGCGCCGTATAATCGCCAAAGTGTAGGCTTATACAAAACAATTGATCAGGGCACACCTTATTTATTTACTCAGTTTGAAATGAATGATGCACGCCGTGCATTTCCGGTATTTGATGAGCCAAGTTATAAAATACCGTTTCAGTTGACGATTACAGCGCCAACGTCTCAAAAGGTTTATGCTAATACGCCAGAGCTTAAAACCACAGTTAACGGCGAGATGACGACGCATTACTTTGATAAAACGCCACCTATTCCTTCTTATTTAGTGGCTATGGCCGTGGGCCCTTTTGAAGAGCTTGAAATAAAAGACATGCCAATTCCAGGGCGTGTTATTACCCCGCAGGGTAAAATTCATTTAGCTGATTACGCAAAAAAGAACATGCCAAAAGTTCTTGCTGCACTTGAGGCGTATTTTGGTATTCCTTATATTTATAAAAAGCTCGATTCGGTAGCAGTACCCGAGTTTCCTTTTGGCGCAATGGAAAACTCAGGCCTAGTAACCTACCGCGAAGATATATTACTGGTTGATTTAGCAGCTGCTACACGCAGTAAAAAACAGCGTAATGTGTCGATTATTGCTCACGAGCTTGCCCATCAATGGTACGGTAACTTAGTTACCATGAAGTGGTGGAACGACTTATGGTTAAACGAAGCATTTGCCAGCTGGATGGCGGCAAAAATTACTAAACAGCTTAATCCAGAATTTGAATCTCACCTCGATTTACCACAAAACAACGTAATGGCATTAGATGCTCGCTTAAGCACTAAGCCGATTCGTAAACCGATTAAAACCGAAGCCGATATTATGGATGGTTTAGGGCTTGCCTACAGTAAAGGCAGCGCAGTACTGGCTATGGTTGAAAACTGGATTGGTGAAGACGCATTCCAAAAAGGGATTCAAAGTTACTTAAAAAAATTCTCGTATAAAAACGCCGAAGCAGCCGATTTATGGGAAGCACTAGGGAAAGCTTCTAATAAAGATGTTGCGAGTGTTTTAAAATCATTTATTGAACAGTCTTCTTTTCCGCTTGTAGATGTAAAACAAGACGGTAAAAAAATTACTATATCGCAAAGCCGCTTTGCTAATGCCGGTGTAGATGCACCCGCACAGCTTTGGAATGTCCCTGTTGGGATAAAATATGGCGCTGGCGATAAAGTAAAAACAGCCAGTATTTTACTCAATAAGCAAAGCCAAACCCTAACACTTGATTTTGAGCCACAGTGGATTTATCCCGATGAAGGGGCGCTAGGTTATTACCGTTGGGTAATGGACGATGCGCAGTTTGATTCACTAATAAAACATGCTCAGCAAGCACTTAATGATCGTGAGCGTTTAGCGCTGCTCTCTGCCACTGATGCACTACTTGATGCGGGTGTAATATCGGCGGCTAAGTTAATGCAAACCTTAGAAGTATTTGTGAGCGATGATCACCCTCGTGTTGCAAATACAGCGCTGGGCTACTTGTTATCGCAAAAAAATACCTTTAAAGATGAAAGCAACGAAGCGTTATGGCCTGAGTTTATTCGCAGTGCAGTAATGCCTGCAGCTAAAAAATACTCACTTGAAGCACAAGCTGGCGAAGACGGTGCAGTATCTCAACTACGTGCGGGTGTTGTGTCCTTACTAGGTTTTGATGGCGAAGATCAACGTGTGATCAGCAAAGCAAAAGAGCAAACGCAAGTGTACTTAAACGATCCGCAAAAAGTGGATCCGTATTTAGCAGCTACCTACTTAAAACTTGCCGCCTATAATGGGGATAAAGCCTTACTTGATCAATTTATGGCAACCTTTAAAACCACTAAAGATCCACAAGTACGCACAAACATGCTGGCTGCAATGGGCTTTATGGGTAAAGCGCAGTTACAAAAGCAAGTATTAGCGTACACCCTAACCGACGAAGTCACCGCATCTGATATGCGCACTATTTTAGCAGGTCAAAGTTATAGCGAGCCACGCCAAGCACTATTTATTGAGTGGATATACAACAATTACGACAAGGTAACACAAAGCTTACCGCCGTTTTTTGTGCCTAACTTACCGTACTTTACAACCGCGCGTTGTGATGAACAAAGTTTAGCAACCACGCAAGCATTCTTTAAAGATAAAATTGAAGAAACACCGGGCTACGCGCGTACGCTAAGCAAGCTCGAAGAAAGTACCCATGACTGTATTGCGCTTAAAGAGCGTGAACTGGCATCAGTTAATGACTTTTTAAAAAGCAAGTAAGCTTAATTAAAAGTAAATATGCATAATTAAAAAAGCCGCTGAGTTACTCACTCAGCGGCTTTTATTTACCCGTTAATAATCTGTGTTAGCTTGGCAATAAAGTCTTTTGCTGCTTGCTCTGAGTTAATTTTAAAGGCCACACCATAGTGAATCGGCTGCGCACTTTTGTGAATACGTGTAGGAAAGCGTGTCATCTCACTACTATGAAAATAACCTTGTACTCGTGTTACCTCATCAATTGTTGCAAAATCATCGCTAAACACCTCAAAGGCTGGGCGAATAATTATTTTGCCTTTACCCGCTTCGCTGTGGGTATAAATTGCTTCTTTAGAATTTGCTAACATGTACTCAGCAATGTTTTTAATTTTAAAGTTGCTTCTGCACTTTAACTGAATGAGCTGCTCTGTTAACTCATCTGCACTATAAGCCACGTGGTGATCCCTTTAATGTTTAATTGTGCATTACATTAGCCTATACGCGCTGCAAAGTCCGAATTATTTTACATCGCATACAAAGGCAAGTTTGTCGTTTTTATAACTCATTCGCGTTATGTTTGTCTCGCAATATGGGCTCAAGTTAAGCCATTGAGAAACCTCATCGCTGCCGCTTAAATTACGCATATATACACGGTTTTTAACCGCATAAGCCACTGTATTAGCATCTTTTAAAATAAAGTCTTGTACTTGCTCTGGCAATCTAAGTAAATCTTCTACCTGTTTAGATTGCGGGTTAAAGCTTGCTAAAATATGCTGATCATTTTTTGTGTAACTAAATAAAAATGTTGCGGTTTTACTGTTATAAATAAGCGTACGCCCTATGTTACTTGCTACCAGCTCGCCTTTTGCCGCAGCAACCGAAGTATATTGCAATGTATGTGGCTCACCTAAAATAAACATCACTAAATCGCTTTGAGCGCCCCATGCGTGGTAGCCAACAGGTTCAATCCAATCAAAAATACGGCTTGGTGCTTGCTCAGTATTGAGTGGGTATTGCCACAACTTTTGTTTGCTATCTTGCTCTACCACAATGGCCGATAAACTTTGTTTTGAGGGCATAACAGTGGGCGAATATTCGCTCACTGGCGTATTTATTATGTTGCTTACTTGCTTGGTTGCTAAATCATAATAGGCAATATCGGTTTGACTTTGCTCGCTTGAAATAACTTCATGGGTGAAATAAATACCCTGGTTTGTTAAATAAGGTTGGTTGTTATAGCTATTTTTGTCGCTCACTATACTCACTTGCATACCGTAGGGTGTATTTAAATCAGCAAGTAATATTTGGCTTTTAGGCATGCTAGCCTGCGCTGTAGCAAGGCTTAGCGCCGCTAAAGAGACTAGCCCAAGCCATGGTTTAATAAGTTTCATGCTTTCTCTCGTTTTATTTTTAAGCACCTCATGATAACGTTATTTGCCGATGGCGTCACTTGACCTAAGTCAGTCAACTCTTTATAACTAACTTGGTCCTAAAAAAGAGAAAATACATGTCAGCTAAACATCCTATCATTGCTATTACAGGTTCGTCGGGTGCGGGAACTACCACTACCACCAATGCAATTAAACATATTTTTCGTAGCCTCAACATTGATGCGGCTTTTATCGAAGGAGATAGCTTTCATCGTTACACGCGCCCAGAAATGGATAAAAAAGTACGCGAAGCACAACAAGAAGGTAAACACATAAGTTACTTTGGCCGTGAAGCCAATGACTTTGGCGCATTAGAAACCTTATTTGGTACCTACGGCGAAACAGGCCAAGGCAAATTGCGCCGATACTTACATACCTTTGACGAAGCAGTGCCTTATAATCAATTACCGGGAACGTTTACCCCTTGGCAAGATCTTGAAACAAACACTGATTTAATGTTTTACGAAGGCTTGCACGGTGGCGTGGTTGATCAGGATCATGATGTAGCTAAGCACGTGGATCTACTTATAGGCATGGTGCCTATTATTAACCTTGAATGGATCCAAAAATTGATCCGCGATACGCAAGACCGCGGCCACTCTCGCGAAAAAGTAATGGACTCAATTGTACGCAGTATGGATGACTACATTAACCACATCACACCGCAGTTTTCGCGCACCCATATTAACTTTCAACGTGTGCCAACGGTTGATACGTCAAACCCATTTAGTGCAAAAGATATTCCTTCGCTAGATGAAAGCTTTGTGGTTATTCGCTTTAGAGGAATTGATGACGTTGATTTTCCGTATTATTTACAGATGATTGAAGGCAGCTTTATGTCGCGTATAAATACCCTTGTGGTGCCAGGCGGTAAAATGGGTTTAGCAATGGAGCTGGTGCTTACCCCGCTTATTAAAGACATTATTGTTAAAAAGCGTGCTCTTGAAAACCTAGCCCCTTTAGATATACCCATTTAGCCCCTCTTTTATGATTTACACTTCTGACGTACACTGCTGCTTTTGCTAACAGTGAGGGAAAACGTGTCGCACTCATTAAAAATTATTGTGGGCTCTAAAAACCCAGTAAAAATTAACGCTGCAAAACATATTTTTGCAATGTACTTTCCTAGTTACGAAATTGATTGCCAAGGCGTTGATGCTCCCTCAAATGTTCCCGATCAACCAATTGGCGAGGAACAAACCCGTATAGGCGCACAAAACCGAGTTACTTACTGTAAAAACATGTACCAAGCAGATTACTACTGTGCAATGGAAGGCGGTGCAGAGCAATTTAGCTATGGAGCTGCCACCTTTGCCTATGTTGTTATTAATAATGGCTCTGAGCAAGCGATAGGACGCAGCAGTAACCTGCCGTTACCGCAAGTGTTATATAACGCGCTGCTAAGCGGAGAAGAGCTTGGCGATGTAATGGATAAAGCATTTAACACCCATAATGTTAAGCAAAAAGGCGGCGCGATAGGGCTTCTCACAAACAATCATGCCACTCGCCAAAGCACCTACACCCAAGCGCTTACCTTAGCTATGGCTCCTTTTTTACACCCTAGCCTTTATCAGGAAAATTAATGAAATACAGTTATGTACTGTTTGATGCAGACGAAACACTATTCAGATTTGATATTTTAGCGGGAATGACCCGCATGTTTAAAGCGTACAACATTGAGTTTACTCAAGCTGATTACATCCATTACCAAAAAACTAATAAGCAGCTGTGGATAGATTATCAAGATGGAAAAATTAGCGCCGATTACTTACAAGTAACCCGCTTTAACGAGTGGGCTGTAAAATTAGGGGTACCCGCTAAAGAGCTAAACGATGCATTTTTAGATGCTATGGCACAAATTTGTGAACCACTCCCCGGCGCAATCGATTTACTAAATGCCTTAAAACCGCATGCACGATTGGGTATTATTACTAATGGCTTTGCACGTTTGCAAGCCCTGCGCCTAGCGCATACCGGCCTTGAAAATATGTTTGATTGGCTGGTTATATCAGAGCTGGTAGGCATTGCTAAGCCTAACAAGGCTATTTTTGAGCACACATTTGAGCTTATGGGTAACCCAGACAAAAGCAAAATATTAATGGTGGGCGACACTGCCTCTAGCGACATTTTAGGAGGCAATAATGCCGGTATTGATACCTGTTGGCTACAGCACCCAGGCGAGCAGTTACCAGCAGGCATAAGCCCAACCTACACCATAACTGAACTGGCACAGTTACCAACAATTTTAGCGCTTTAAGCTGCGCGTTAATTATTAAAAATTAATAGTAATTAGCTGCAACTCGCTAATTTAAGGCAAAAAAAATGACGCTATTAAGCGTCATTTTTTATAACTGTTTGTGAGCGTGTATTTTTAAAAAATACTAAATTAGGCCGTCGCTAATTCAAGGCCGGGTGCAGGCATCGTAACAGGCGTTTCAAATGTTGCCCACTCCCATGCTGACTCTGTTGCCATAATTTTGCGAAGTAACTTATTATTTAAATCGTGACCCGATTTATAAGCCGTTACTTTACCTAGTAGGTTATGACCTGTCATAAACATGTCGCCCACACAGTCTAATATTTTGTGTTTTACAAATTCATCGCTGTAGCGCAAACCATTTGGGTTTAGCACTTTAAAGTCATCAAGTACTACTGCGCTGTCCATGCTGCCACCAAGTGCTAGGTTATTAGCATGCATGTATTCAATGTCTTTCATAAAACCAAACGTACGTGCACGGCTAATTTCTTCAGTAAAGCTTTGCGCAGTAATATCTAAACCAATGCGCTGGCGGCTTTCATTAATGGCCGGGTGATCAAAGGCAATTTCAAAGTCGATATGAAAACCATCATATGGTTCTACTTCGGCCCATTTATCACCTTCTTCAATACGTACTTTTTCTTTTATACGAATAAAGCGTTTCGCAACATTTTGCTCTTCAATGCCGCCTTTTTGTAACAAATAAATGAACGGTAATGCACTACCATCCATAATCGGCACTTCTGAGCTGTCTAATTCAACAATTAAATTATCGATACCCATTGCAGCAACCGCGGCAATTAGGTGCTCAGTCGTTGATAAGCGAACGCCATCTTTGTTAATTAAACAGGTACACAGCTGCGTATCACCAACGGCTTCAGGTGTTGTTTCAAAATCAACAACCGGATCAAGGTCGACACGACGAAATACAATCCCGGTATTTGCGCTCGCAGGTCGGAGAGTTATTGTGACCTTCTCACCTTTATGAAGTCCAATTCCTATGGCTTTGACTACTTGTGCAATCGTACGCTGTTTAATCATAGGTTCGCTCACTTTTAAATCAGTTACAGGTTAGACGGCGGAGTTTAACATAAATCCTTTTGCCTTTCAATATTTGTACATATTTCAAACAAAAGCATTAGTAAATGTTAATCAGCCTGCTTACGTAAAAAAGCCGGAATATCAAAATAATCTCCGCCTTCTGATTTATCCGCTTTTTTACTGTTTTGCGCTGATGAACTTGCCGTGTTGCTTGAGCTTGTAGATGGCGCTTGTTCTTTGCTTTCTACTTGCGTGCTTGGCGTCGTTTCTTCAGTGCTTGTGCCTTGGCTTGCAAAGCTTGGTACGTACATGCTGCTAGATTGGTTTGATGAACTTGCTACATCAGAACCTGATGCCTTTTTAAAGCCGTTATCAACAATACCAAACTGCGGACGACGATCGCCGCCTAAACCCGTAGCAACAACGGTTACACGTAACTCGTCGCTCATTTCTGGGTCAATAACCGCACCTACAACCACAGTTGCATTTTCAGACGCTAGCGCTTTAACGTGGTTACCCACAATTTCAAATTCTTCAATCGCAATGTCCATACCCGCAGTAATATTAACCAAAATACCTTTAGCACCGGTTAAATCAACGTCTTCTAGTAATGGGCTTGAGATAGCCGCTTCTGCAGCTTCTTGAGCACGATCTGGGCCTGATGCAGAGGCTGTGCCCATCATGGCAGTACCCATTGCTGACATTACGGTACGTACGTCGGCGAAATCCACGTTAATTAAACCAGAACGTGTAATTAGCTCCGCAATACCTTGAACAGCACCAAAAAGTACATCGTTTGCTTTAGCGAAGGCATCTAACAGTGTAGTCCCTTTACCTAAAACTTTAAGCAATTTATTGTTCGGAATTGTAATAAGTGAGTCTACAATTTCTGACAATTCGTTAATGCCTTGTTCAGCAGCTGCTGCGCGCTTTTTGCCTTCAAAGTCAAAAGGACGCGTTACTACAGCAACCGTTAAAATACCTAATTCTTTGGCAATTTTAGCAACCACTGGTGCAGCACCAGTACCTGTACCACCGCCCATGCCGGCAGCAATAAATACCATATCTGCGCCTTCAAGGCTGGCACGGATTGTTTCTGCATCTTCTTCAGCCGATTCGCGGCCTACTTCTGGGTTTGCACCTGCACCTAACCCTGAAGTTATTTGCGTGCCTAGTTGTACAGTAATATCGGCAGCGGAATTACGTAATGCTTGCGCATCCGTATTTGCGGCTATAAAGCGCACACCTTCTATTTGTTGTTTTACCATGTGCTCAACAGCGTTACCGCCGCCACCGCCCACGCCAATTACCTTAATTACAGCTTCTTCGCTGTGTTGTTCCATCATATCAAACATGTTTACTCTCCGACTTGAGTACTTTAAAACTCGCCTTGGAACCATTTAGTAATGCGGTTCCACCAATTATTATTATCCTCTGCTTTCGACTTTTGTGCATTCATCGATTGCATAGTGCGCCCGTATTGTAACAAACCTACAGCGGTTGCGTACGAAGGATCGTCTACGTAGTCTGTCAAACCAACTATCCCGATTGGTTTGCCTATCCTCACTGGCATTTGGAAAATGTCTTCAGCCACTTCCATTGCGCCAGTCATTTTAGCAGTCCCGCCTGTAATAACGAGGCCTGCCGCAATTTGGTCTTCTAAACCTGAGCGACGAATTTCTTCCATCGCTAATTCAAATAATTCTCTAAAACGAGGCTCTACCACTTCAGATAAAGTATGGCGCGACATTAATCGTGCTGGTCGCCCGCCTACACTTGGTACTTCTATGGTGTCTTCGTTACTGGCCATTTGGCTACTTGCACATGCATATTGTACTTTGAGTGACTCAGCATGTGATATAGGTGTACGAAATATTTTTGCAATATCACCGGTTACTTGATTACCCGCCACTGGGATAACCGAAGAATGACGTAATGCCCCGTTAATATAAATAGTGATATCCATTGTACCACCACCAATATCAAGTACCGCTACGCCAAGCTCTTTTTCGTCATCGGTTAAAACCGAGTAACACGATGCAAGTGCGGTAAATATAAGCTGATCAACCTCTAAACCACAGCGCTCAACACATTTTTCAATGTTTTTAGCCATGTCGTTTGAGCAGGTAATAATGTGTGCACGTGCTTCCATACGTACACCGCTCATACCAAGGGGGTTTTTAATGCCCTCTTGCATATCAATACTGTATTCTTGCGGTAATGCATGCAGCATTTTACGCTCGGCCGAAATAGGCACAGAGCGCGCTATATGAATTACATTTTCAATGTCTTCATCGGTTACTTCTGTATTATTGATAGCAACCACGCCGCTTTCGTTTTGACATTGTATGTGCTTGCCAGAAATCCCTAAGTACACTGAGCTAATACGACAATCGGCCATTAACTCGGCTTCATCTATTGCTCGGCGAATCGACTCAGACACTAAGTTTAAATCGTTAACGCCGCCTTTATCCATACCATGAGATACTTGGCTGCCCACACCAACAATGCTGAGCTTGTTATCTGCGGTGATTTCACCTACCGTGGCCACCACTTTTGAGGTACCAACGTCTAATCCAATCACTAGGTTTCTTTCTGCTGACTTAGTCATGCCTTACTCTTATTTTGTAATTGCTGTTCTTGCACAGGCTTATAGCTAACTGCAAGGCCGGTATCATAGCGTAAATCTATTGCATCTATTTGTGCATCTGCACGCTTTTCCATGCGCGGGTACACATCTATAAACCGCTGTACTCGCTTTGCTTTGTCTTTGCGCCCTAAATTTAAGCGCACACCATTATCTAACCATAACTGCCACGAAAAACGCTCCGAAAGGGCTAAGCTTTTTAACGTTAATGCATTTACCTTTAGCATTTCGTCAAACTGCTTAAAGGCAATCCACGCTTCTTTTTCGCTGCCTTCTGGGCCGTAAAGTTGCGGTAAATCATTGGCGAGTTTATCGCTACTTGCTTCAAAGGCATCGCCACTTTGGTTTAGCAGTAAATCGCTATTCCAATGGGCTACGGCTTCGTGTTCAACTACGTACACTTGTATTGTATCGGGCCATTGCTTGCGTACCGATACGGTTGCAACCCAAGGTAAATCTTTTACCAGTTGCTGTACGCGTTTTACATCTAGCTCAAAAAAACTGCTTAAATCGGCCTTTTTTATTGCTTTTATTATGGCCTTTTCGTCAGTGTATTTGGGCTTTCCTAGCACTGTTAAGTGCTTTATTTGTGCATCTTTGTTCTCTACTAGCCAATCAGATACACCGGTAGTTATTTGCACGAGCCCAATCACTACCACCAGAAAAAAGCTCACACCAAAAATTAGCGACCAATTAAAGTTAAGTTGCTGTTTTAACTGTTGAGCTTTTTCTAAAAGGGGATGCATATTAAAGCGTTTGCCCCAAAATGCGAACAACTAATTGCTCAAATGTTGCCCCGTTTGCTTTTGCCGCCATAGGCACCAGCGATTTTTCGGTCATGCCAGGGACTGTATTTACTTCTAATAAATAAAAGTTCCCCTGCTCATCTTGCATGGCATCTACACGGCCCCAGCCGCTTGCACCCACTAAATCAAACGCCTCTAACGAGATAGCCTGTAAGTGCTGTGTATCTTGCGCCGATAAATCTGCAGGGCAATGATACTGTGTTGTATTTGATTGATACTTAGCTTGGTAATCGTAAAAACCATTTGGAGTCGTCATTTCAATCGCAGGCTGTACTTCATCGCCTAATACAGTCACGGTAAATTCGCGGCCGGTTATCCACTGCTCTACTAACACTTGGCTATCAAACTTAAAAGCATGTGTAAGAGCATCTTCAAGCTCTTGAGCGGTACTTGCTTGCGCCATACCTATGCTTGAGCCTTCGTGCGATGGCTTCACCATTACTTTTTTAAACTCATCCATAATAGCTTTTGCATCAAAGCCTTTTTTAGCATCAACAACTGCATAAGGCGCTGTACTTAGCCCTGCAGATTTAAATAAGTGCTTACAACGTACTTTATCCATTGCCAAGGCTGAGCCTAATACAGTGCTGCCCGTGTATGGCAAGTTCATAAATTCAAGCGCGCCTTGCACTGTCCCATCTTCGCCACCACGGCCATGCAAAGCAATAAAAACACGATCGACCTGTAATTCTTTTAGCTCCCACAAAGAGCGATTTTGCGGGTCAAAAGCAATGGCATCAACACCGGCATTTTGTAGTGCATTAAGCACCGCTTGCCCTGAACGTAGTGACACTTCGCGCTCTGCTGAGTTACCCCCAAGCAGTACTGCTACTTTACCAAATTGCGCGTTTTCTTGCGTCATACTTCACCTTGCTTTAATTTTTCCACCGACATACCTGTTGCCGCTAATGTTTTAACCAATTGTCCTATATTACCAGCGCCTTGCGTTAAAACTAAGTCGTTATTTTGTAAGTTATCGGCCAATACACCAGCAAGCTCTGCGCTCGTTGCTACATGTAGAGGCTCTTTTCCGCGCTGACGTAAGCTGCGGCACAGGCTTTTACTGTCTGCGCCAACAATAGGCTCTTCGCCGGCACTGTACACATCTAGTAATAAAAGTTGATCTACATCTGCTAATACTTTTACAAAGTCTTCGTATAAATCGCGTGTACGGGTAAACCTGTGTGGTTGATAAACCATAACTAAACGCTTTTCTGGCCAGCCTTCGCGTACCGCTGCAATGGTGGCAGCAACTTCTGATGGGTGATGTCCGTAATCATCCACCAGCATGACATTGCCGCGCTCATTTTCAAAATTGCCATAATGCTGGAAGCGTCGTCCTATGCCTTCAAATTTTTGCAGCGCCTCTAAAATTGCGTGGTTAGCAATGTTTTGATCTTTAGCCACTGCAATTGCCGCCGTGGCATTAAGTGCGTTGTGCTTACCTGGCATATTAAGCGTTGCACTTAAGCTTTCACCGCTTTTATGTGTCACTGTAAAAGTACAAGTACTTGCTGATTGGCTAAAATCGCTCATGCGGTAGTCGGCATCTTTTGACTCGCCATACGTGATCACAGGGCGACCAAAACGCGGGATCAGCTCACTTGCTACTTGCGAGTCTATGCACACTACGGCTAAGCCATAAAATGGCAGGTTATGAATAAAGTCCACATAAGTGTCTTTCATTTTCTCAAGACTGCCGCCATAGGTTTCCATGTGATCTTCTTCAATATTGGTGATCACCGATACCATAGGCTGTAAATGCAAAAACGATGCATCGCTTTCATCTGCCTCAGCAATTAAAAAGTCGCTCTTGCCCACTTTTGCATTACTGCCCGCGCTATTTAATAAGCCGCCAATAATAAAAGTAGGATCAAGCCCTGCCTGAGCATAAATGCTGGCAATTAAACTGGTTGTTGTGGTTTTACCATGTGTGCCCGCAATAGCAATGCCATGGCGAAAACGCATTAATTCGGCAAGCATTTCTGCACGGCGAACTACCGGTATACGCGCTGCTTTTGCAGCAATAATCTCAGGGTTTGTTTCATCAATAGCACTTGAAACAACAACTACGTTGGCATCTTTTACGTTGTTTTCGTGATGGCCTATAAATACTTCTGCACCGGCTTTAATTAAGCGTTCGGTCATTGCGCTGTGCGCTATATCTGAGCCTGTAATGCGGTAGCCTTCAAAAGCCAGTACTTCAGCAATGCCGCCCATACCCGCACCACCAATACCAATAAAATGGATGGTTTCTATTCGACGCATAGCAGGTCGAGTTTGTTGTTCTTGTATTGACTTATCTTTCACTTATTTTCTCTTATTTGTTACTTGCTCACAGTGCGAGGCAACGCTTGCTGTGGCATCTAAAATGGCTTGCTGCTTAGCATTACTGGCCATTTGTTTAATTAATATAGGCTTTGCCAAATACGGGTTTAATAGCTCAACTATTGAATCTTTATTAAACTGCGGCTGAGGCATTAAAAGCGCGCCATTTGCGGTTACTAAATATTTTGCGTTGGCGGTTTGATGATCGTCTACCGCATGTGGAAACGGCACAAATACAGCCATTTTACCCGCGGCGGCAATTTCACTAACAGTCAGTGCACCAGCACGGCAAATAACAATATCGGCCCACGCGTAGGCGGCGTCCATAACATCAATAAATTCAGCAACTTTTAGGTCTTCATCTGCAATGTTGTTTTTCGCATACGCGCTTTTCACGCCCTCAATATGGCCTTTACCTGTTTGGTGCCACATTTTAATTGGCGCTGTTTTAGCAAGTAAATTAAACGCCTCTGGCAGTGTTTGGTTAAGCACTTGTGCGCCTAGCGAGCCTCCCACCACTAAAATATTAATAGGGATTGAAACATCACGTTTAGCTACATTAGCAACGCTTGCACGTACTGGGTTACCGACTAATTCGGCTTGCCCTGGTGCAAAGGCGCTTGGAAACGCAGCAAGTACTCTGTTAGCAAATTTTGCCAACCACTTGTTGCTCATTCCTGCTACTGCATTTTGCTCATGAATCACCAGTGGGATGCCTAAACTTTTAGCGGCAATGCCGGTTGGCCCAGTTACATAGCCGCCCATAGCAAGCACTACATCTGGTTGCTGAGATTTCAATACCTTACGCGCCTGCAATATTGCATTAAGTACCATGAATGGGGCTTTAATAAGACGCTTTAAGCCATTACCGCGTACGCCCTTTACATTAATAAAATCAATTTCAATGTTGTGCTTTGGTACAACATCCGCTTCCATTCTGTCTGGCGTGCCTATCCAGCTTACTTGCCAGCCTTGCTCTTTTAAATAATCGGCTACAGCAATACCTGGGAATATATGCCCGCCTGTACCACCGGCCACAACTACTAATTTTTTACTCATCGCTTACCTCCGCGTGAGGTGGCTTGTTTGGTTGCCATTTTGGTTTCAAAATCAACACGCAATAAAATACCGGTGGCAATCGTCATTATTAATAAACTTGAACCACCATACGAAATAAACGGCAAGGTTAACCCTTTAGTCGGTAATAACCCCGCACTGGCGCCTACATTAACCATGGTTTGAAACGCAAACCAAATGCCAATAGCAAACGCAAAATAGCCTTCGTATTCTTTGCCACATTTTAAAGCTTGTTGGCCTATTAAAAGCGCCCTAAATACAAACACAGCCAACACACATAAAATACTTGCTACACCTACAAGGCCTAGCTCTTCACCTATAACGGCAAAAATAAAATCGTTATGCGCCTCGGGTAAATACTGTAACTTTTGCACGCTGTTACCTAACCCTTGGCCAAACCAGCCGCCTTGGCTGTAGGCCATAAGCGATTGCACTAACTGATACCCTTTGCCAAATGGGTCTTCCCAAGGGTCTAAAAAGCCCACCACTCGCGCCATTCTGTATGGCTCTACAATAATCAGTAATACAACAAGCCCTACGCCCGTTAAAATAAGTACAAAAAACTGCCATAACTTTGCGCCGGCCAAAAATAACAGCCCCACAGTTGTTACAAACATAACCACCACGGTTCCTAAATCGGGCTGTAGTAAAATAAGTAAGGCATAGACCGCAAATACAGCGATAGGCTTAGCAAAGCCTTTAATATTTTCTTGTACTTCTTCGCGCTTTCTTACCAAGTAGCCTGCTATATAACTGAAAAAGTATAATTTAGCGGCCTCGGCTACCTGAAAACCAACAGGTCCAATGGGTATCCAACGCTTAGCGCCGTTGACTTCACGGCCTATAATTAACACCGCAATAAGTAGCACCATACCAAGCAGCAACAAATACGGGTTTGAGCGCTTCCACCAATCCATAGGCACGCTGGCGGCAATCCAAAATAAAACAAATGCCATCGCTAAAAACATGCTGTGGCGAATGGTAATATGGTATGAGTTATCAAACAGCCTTTCGGCTGTGGGCATTGAGGCGCTGGTCACCATTATAAAACCCACCCCTATAAGCATTAACATGCAATAAAGCAGTGGCACATCGTAAAGCTGTGCTGAGGGTTTTGGGGTGAGTGTTTCTTTTAAATCGGCAAAGGCAATCATAATTGCCCTTCCATTACACATTGCACAAAGTCATCACCGCGTTGCATGTAGTTGTTATACATATCAATGCTGGCACAGGCAGGGGCAAGTAATACAATGTCACCGCGCTTGCTAAGTACTTTAGCGAGCGATACCGCCTCTTGCATTGTGTTTACTAAGTGCGATTTACTCGTTAAAGCAGCAAGCTCTGCTGCATCTTTCCCAAAGCATATAAGCGCTTTTACATGACTTTTTATATATGGCTTTAACGCACTTAAATCAGCGCCTTTAGCATCACCACCGGCTATAACAATCAGGTTTTCGTGATCTGAGGCCAAACTATCTATTGCCGCTATAGTGGCGCCAACATTGGTGGCTTTAGAGTCGTTAAAGTATTGAACACCATGTTGCTCATCAACAAACTGGCAACGGTGCGCTAAACCATTAAATTGACAAAGCGCCGCTGCGTACTGTTCTTTACTAATATCAAACGGGCTTAATAACGCCATAACCGCAAGTGTATTTAAGTAATTGTGCTTACCAACGACCGCAAGCGTGCTAACAGGTAAGTACGCCTCGCCTTTTACTATAAAGTGCAGCTCATTATTGCGCTCAGCTAAGTGGTAATCACCTTGGTCGGTGCCAAAGCTCATTTGCGGCGCTAAAGCGCGACTAATAGGCTTAGTTTGAATATCATCTGCGTTGGTTACTAAAAGCTCAGCATTGTTATAAATACTTAATTTAGAGTCGATATAGGCTTGGTAGCTGTCGTAACGATCTAAATGATCTTCAGATATATTTAATACCGCTGCGCTTATTGGTTTTAAGCTTGAGCAGGTATCTAGCTGAAAACTCGAAAGCTCCAGCACATACACGTCAAAATCATCACTTAGTAAATCCAATACCGCAGTGCCAATATTGCCACCTAATGCCACCTTATAACCTGCTGCTTTTAATACCTCGTAGGCCAAGGTAACAACGGTTGATTTACCATTAGAGCCTGTAACAGCAACAACCGGTTTTGTATTTATACGAGCAAACAGCTCTACATCACCAATTACTTCAATGCCTGACTCTATTGCTTGAGCAATTGCGGGAATTTTTAAGCTAAGCCCGGGGCTTATGATGATCATGTCGGTTTTACAAAGCGCGGCGCTAGCTAAATCACCAAAATGCGTATTAAGCTCAGGAGCATGCTCGCTTAGCCAATCCATACCTGGTGGCGCAACCCGGCTATCAACGACCTTGGGTGCAAAACCATGAGATAATAAAAAACGCACAATGCCCAGACCGGTTACACCGAGTCCGAGCACTGTTATATGTTTGTTTTTTATCTCGTTTAAATACTGCATTTATCGAATCTTTAATGTCGCAAGGCCAGCAAGTACTAGCACAATTGAAATTATCCAAAAGCGCACAATAACACGTGGCTCTGGCCAACCTTTTAGCTCGTAATGATGATGAATCGGCGCCATTCTAAAAATGCGCTGTCCGCGTAATTTGTATGAGCCCACTTGTAAAATTACCGATAAAGCTTCCATTACAAACACACCGCCCATAATAATAAGCAGTAGCTCTTGGCGTACTAAAATAGCAATAATGCCCAGCGCGCCGCCAAGTGCCAGCGACCCTACATCACCCATAAACACTTGTGCTGGGTAAGTGTTAAACCATAAAAAGCCTAACCCAGCGCCAACAATAGCGGTACACACAACCACCAGCTCACTAGCAAGCGGTAAATGCGGGATATGTAAGTAAGCCGAAAAGTTAATATTACCGGTTAAATAAGCAATTATGGCCAGTGCTGCAGCCACTAAAATAGTCGGCACAATCGCCAGGCCATCTAAGCCATCAGTCAGGTTTACCGCGTTTGAAGTGCCCACTAATGCAAAGTAAGTAATTACAATGTAAAACAAGCCTAATTGTGGCAATACATCTTTAAAAAATGGCACAACGAGTGAGGTTTCTGACGCTTGTGTACTCGTTGCATACAGTGCAGTTGCCACCACTAGAGCAATAACCGATTGCCAAAAATACTTCCATTTAGCAATTAACCCTTTAGGATCTTTGCGTATTACTTTGCGGTAGTCATCTATAAAGCCCACTAAACCTAATGAGCCAATTACAAATAAGGTTGCCCATACGTATTTGTTTGATAAATCAGCCCATAATAAGGTGCTGGTAAATATGGCGCCTAAAATAAGTAAGCCTCCCATAGTAGGAGTGCCTTTTTTAGATAAGTGAGATTCGGGGCCATCATCACGTACTACTTGGCCAATTTGCATTTTTTGTAACGAACGAATGAGCTTAGGGCCAAAATAAAGCGACATCATTAACGCTGTTAATATGCCTAAAATGGCACGTAGGGTTAAATACGAAAAAACATTAAAGCCACTGTAATATTGGGTTAAATACTCTGCCAGCCAAACTAACATTATGATACTCCATTGATGGCTTGTTGCTGGCCATTTACTAAATCGGTTACTAATAATTCCATGCGAGAACTGCGCGATCCTTTCACCACAAGCGTGGTTTTATTGTTTGTGTTATTAAGACTGGTTTGAATTTGCTTGAGCATCTCTTCGCGGTTAGAAAAATGACGGTTTGGCTTATCAAATACATCGCTTGCGTATTTACTTAACACACCTAACGTATACAGCTCATCAATGCCTTGTTGTTTGGCGTATTCGCCTACTTCTTGATGGTAAGTTCTGGCTTGTTCACCAAGCTCTCCCATATCGCCCAGTGCTAAAATACGGAGCCCTTGAATATCACTTAATAAATCAATTGCTGCTTTTACCGACTTAACGTTTGCATTGTAGGTATCATCAATAACAGTCAGTGAATCACTTACTTTTATTAAATTTACGCGCCCCTTAACATCGCCCATGGTGGCAAGTGCGGTGGCTATCTCTTCAAGTGATACATCAAACTCGCTGGTTAAAGCCGCGGCAATAAGCGCGTTACTCACGTTGTGCTTACCAGGAAGAGCAAGCGTTACTGGTACTTTTTGATCTTGTGTACACAATAAAAAGCTTGCGCGAGCATTTTCGTCTAGGCTGATATTTTCAGCCCAAATATCAAGTTTTTCAGTACTTGAAAAACACTTAACAGTGCGCCCTTTTAATTTATCAAGCCAGTATTGGCTAAATTCGCTATCGCAGTTAACAATGGCAACGCCATCGTCTTTTAGGCCATCAAAAATCTCACCTTTTGCCTTCGCAACCCCCATTAGGCTGCCAAAGCCTTCTAAATGCGCAGCGGCCACATTACACACCACAGCTACATCGGGTTTTGCCATGGCGGTAGTGTAAGCAATTTCGCCTAAATGATTAGCGCCAAGCTCTATAACAGCAAAACGGTGCTGCGGCTCTAAACGTAATAGCGTAAGTGGTACGCCAATATCGTTATTAAAATTACCTTTTGTAGCAAGCACATCTCCGTGCACCGATAAAATAGCGGCGCACATTTCTTTTACCGTTGTTTTACCCACGCTGCCCGTAATAGCAATGGTTTTAGGGTTAACCTGCGCCATAACTGCCGCACCTATATTGCCTAATGCAATACGGGTATCGCTAACAACAAACTGCACAATATCTACATCTACTTTATGCTGAACAATAACGCCAATAGCGCCTTTTTGTTTAGCGTCAGCAATAAATTTATGGCCATCAAAATTAGGCCCTTTTAAAGCTAAAAACACCTCACCGTCGCAAATACTGCGGGTATCGGTATTAATATTTACTACATTGAGATTATCACCTTGATAATCGGTTGCTAGCACATTTGCCAGCCAATCAAAGTCCATTGGGATCATTGAGTTATCCCTCTTACTGCTTTTTTTAGTTGTTCTTTTACATAACTGCGATCGCAAAAGTCGATACGTTGATCGCCAATAATTTGGTAATCCTCGTGGCCTTTGCCGGCAATTAAAATTACGTCATCCGCATTTGCATTTTCTATTGCATAGCGAATGGCTTTTGCTCTATCAGCCTCTAAATGGGCTTTTTCAGGCTGCGATAAACCCGCTGCCACATCTGCCAAAATAGCATCTGGGTTTTCTGAACGCGGATTGTCGCTGGTAACAATAACCTTATCTGCATTTTGCTCTGCCGCTTGCGCCATTAAGGCACGCTTACCTTTATCTCTGTCGCCGCCACAACCAAAAACACAACTAACCCCACCAGGCACATGCTTTTGCAATGCTTGTAAAGCCAGAGCAAGTGCATCAGGCGTATGGGCGTAATCAACAACGCACGTGGGTAAATTAACTTCGCTAAACGCTTGCATACGCCCAGCAACGGGGTGCAAATGCGCGCATCCGGCGGCTAACTGCTCAAGCGGATAACCTAGCCCCAACAATGTTGCCAGTGCCGCAGTTAAATTATATAAGTTAAACTCACCAAATAGAGGCGATGTTACGCTAATATCACCCCAACTTGTGCTCAATTGCGCCGAAATACCATTTTTAGAATATTCAACATCAGAAAAATACACATACTGTGCATTTTTAGGTGCTAAATTTTTACGACCATAACAAATAAGATTATTAAAACTGTATTTTTCAAGCCATTGCTCTGCTTGCCCATCGTCTTGATTAAGCACCACTAGCTGTGGGTCAAAATCGCGAAACAGCATAAGCTTAGCGTCGCCATAACTTGTCATATCGCCGTGATAATCAAGGTGATCGCGCGATAAATTAGTAAATACCGCCGCTTTAAATTGGCATTGTGCCACACGTTGTTGCACTAACCCGTGCGATGAAACCTCCATCGCCACAAGCTTTTTATGCTGCTGTTTTAAGTCATGCAATATGTGCTGCAAGTCAACAGCCGAAGGCGTGGTATTAATAAGTGGCGTAAGTGTATCGGGGTGGCCATAACCTAATGTGCCTATAATGGCCGAAGGGGTACTACAAAACTGCGCTAAATGCGCCATCATGGCCGTTGTTGTAGATTTGCCATTAGTGCCCGTTACACCAATTAAATCGAGAGATTGGCTTGGGTTTTCATAAAATTGACTCGCTAGCTCTGGGAGTTTTTTATCAAGCTCAGTTACTAAATACAGTGGCTCAAAAGTGACATCAAATTCGCAGAGCCTATCGGCAATAATGGCTGTAGCGCCGTTTTCAATTGCTTTGGCAATAAACTGTCCGCCATCAAGCGCATGGCCTTTTATAGCCACAAATACATCGCCAGGGGTTACATCACGGCTATCAAGGCGTAAATCTTTAACTAGCTGCGAAGGTGCATCTATGTCGATGTATTTTAAAATAGCCTTTAAATCACGCATCGTTATCTTTACCTTTTACGTAAGCCACTTCTTCCTTATCAGGGGCTACGTTTAATATTCTTAATGCGTTAGAGACGATTTCTGCAAATGCAGGGCCTGCGGTGGCACCTCCATAGTACACATCGCCACCGGGCTCATTTATCATCACTACCACAGCCAAGCGTGGATTACTTGCCGGTGCTACACCTGCAAAATAACCTACGTATTCATCACCGTAACCACCAGCAACCGCCTTTTTAGAAGTACCGGTTTTGCCTGCCGCACGGTAGCCATCTACTTTTATGTTTCGGGCTGTACCGTCTTTTTCAAACACGCTTTCCATCATGTGAACAACGGCTTCTACGTCTTTTTGTTTAAAAATACGCTCGCCTTCTGGCACACCGTCTTGCTTTAAAATCGTTAACGGACGATTAATCCCACCGGCACCTAACATGGTGTAAAAGCGGGCCATTTGCGCCGTACTTACCGAAATAGCATAACCAAACGATAACGTGGCAATTTCAAAGTCAGACCAGCGGCGGTTTGGATAAAATAAACCACTACTTTCGCCGACCATGCCTGTGCCGGTATCGCTACCAAAGCCCACTTTTTGATATAAGCCAACTAAGTAATCTTTAGGTACTTGCTGCGTTACCTTCGCCACGCCCATGTTTGATGAATACTTTAAAATTTCGCGAAGCGTCATTTCACCGTGGTTACGGGTATCTTTTACTAAACTGCCGCCTAAACGCATCCAACCTGGGTAGGTATCAATGGTGTCGTCGGCTTTAATTGCGCCGTAGTCTAGCCCAGCTAAAATGGCTAGTGGCTTAACGGTTGAGCCTGGTTCAAACAAATCGGTAATTGCGCGGTTACGGCGTTTATGTGGTTGTGCATCGTTCAAATTATTTGGATTAAATGATGGGCTATTTACCATGGCCAAAACTTCACCGGTTTTAACATCAACCACCATGGCCGACCCCGATGTCGCTTTATATGTGAGTACAGCAGATTTTACTGCTTTATAAGCAATTGCTTGAATACGTTGATCAATACTCAGCTGAATATTTTCAGGCTCTACACGCTCACGCTCATCTAATACTTCAACTTCGCGGCCTTGAGCATCTTTACGAATAGTGCGACGGCCTTCTTCGCCTGTTAAGGCATTTTCGTAGAGTTTTTCAATGCCTTCTATGCCTTTTCCATCAATGTTAGTAAAACCAATAATGTGGGCCGTTACCTCTCCTGCAGGGTAATAACGTTTAGACTCATCTAACAAATGAATACCAGGTAAGCGTAATTGGCTAATGTAGTTGGCAACAGCCGGTGTAACTTGGCGCTTTAAATACACAAAACGACGGGTGGGATCATTTAATAAACGCGAATTTATTTTTTTAGGATCGATACGTAAAACATCTGCCAGCTCACGCCAACGCAGATCATTTTCATAATAAACAGAGGTACGCTTATCAAGCTCAGCGGCATTTTCTGCAAGCGTTTTATGATCTTCACCGTTTTTACGTGCTTGTTTTATAACTTTAGCAACAAGTGACTTATCCAATGCTTTAGGATCGGCATACACACTGACTACAGGCACACTTACAGCAAGCTCTTTGCCTTGACGATCGAAGATCATACCGCGTTGTACATGTAGTTTTTCTACACGCACGGTGCGTTTATCGCTTTCTGAACGGGCTTTATCTGGCTCAATAACTTGTAAATAGGCAGCACGCGACACCAGTGTTACAAACACTAAAAAAACCACAGTGCACACCAACATAAAGCGCCATGTGATTAAGTTATTGACCTGTTTTTTGCCGCGATTTCTCATTGTATTATTATTACCTGTTCATCCTGACTGGTAGGGCGCTTCATTTGAAGCTGCGTGGTAGCAACTTCTTCAATGCGCGCATGCTGCGAATAAAACTCTTCTTCTACAAGTAAATAACGCCATTCAAGGTCGAGCTCATCTCGCTCTTGTAGCAGCGTATCTTGCTCAATTAGCTGCGCGCGAGCCGAGTGCGTAACCTGAACTACTGCAAAGCTTGAAGCGAATATCACAACCAACAAGGCCGAGGTTAGCTTGTTAGCTCCTAGGCCTTTTAATATTTCTAAAAATAAATTGGGTTGGCGATGATTCGCTTTAGTGTTCATCCAAGCCTCTGTGCAATCCTAAGTACTGAGCTGCGAGAGCGTGGATTACGCTCTATTTCTTCAGCACTTGGTTTAATAGCTTTACCCACTGCTTTTAACGTCAGGTTTTTATTTATTTGTGCGTCGGTTAAAGGCAGACCTCTGGGTATCGCTTCTCCCTTACTCTGTTTTCTAATAAATTGCTTCACTATTCTGTCTTCAAGTGAATGAAACGAAATAACCACTAAACGTCCACCTGGCTTTAATACTTTTACAGCGGCTTGCAGTGCGGTTTGAATTTCTTCCAGTTCACTGTTTATGTAAATTCTGATTGCCTGAAATGTACGTGTGGCTGGGTGTTTAAATTTATCTTTAACGGGCACCGCTTCATCGACTAAATCGGCAAGTTGCTTGGTTGTGGTAATTGGCGTGTGCTCTCTTACCTCAAGTACTTTGTGGGCAATACGCTTACCAAATTTTTCTTCACCGTAGGTTTTAATTACATGGGTAATGTCTTCAAGCTCAGCTTCGGCTAGCCACTGCGCTGCACTGCGCCCACTTGTTGGGTCCATGCGCATATCAAGAGGGCCGTCTTTCATAAAGCTAAAGCCACGCTCTGCGTCATCAAGCTGGGGTGAGGACACGCCAATATCTAATAAAATGCCATCAACTTTACCTAACAGATCGTTTTGCTCTGCAACATCGTATAAGTTAGAAAAGCGGGTGTGAGCTATAGCAAAGCGTGCGTCATCGGCAAATTTTTCAGCCGACTTTATTGCTTGTGGATCTTGATCAATGGCCTGTAAACGCCCTTGCTCACCAAGTCGAGCAAGTATTTGACCTGAGTGTCCGCCACGTCCAAAAGTACCATCCATGTATATGCCGTCTGGCTTAATTGCAAGAGCATCGATGGTTTCGTCCATTAATACGGATACGTGTTCAAATTGCGCAGTCATTAGCTTGTGTTTGCCTTTTTTAGTGCCGTTAGAGTGTGAAATTATCTAAATCTTGGTTTGCTTCAAAATCGCCGAGCCTTTCCAGCTCAGTGTCTTGGCGCATTTGTTCGTGCCAACGCGCTTCATCCCAAATTTCAAATTTATTCATTAAACCAACTAGCATGATCTTTTTGCCAAGTTCTGCGTGGCTACGCAATGAAGGCGCCAGCAAAATTCGACCATTTTTATCAAGTTGATACTCTGTGGCATTACCTAACAACATACGTTGCATTCGGCGAGCGCGTGGATTCATATTAGAGATTTTAGATAAGCGGCTTTCTATTTCTTGCCACTGTGCAAGAGGATACAACCATAAACACGGCTCGTTTAGCGCAATGGTACATATTACCGTTCCTTGATCTTCAGACAGCAAAGCGTCTCGGTACTTAGTCGGTACCGCAAAACGTCCTTTATCATCCAAGCTCAGTGAACTAGCGCCACGAAACATAAAAAGCCTACTTTTAAATTGTGTAATCGAGTTTCGATTAATTTGATCCAGTTAGATCCACTAAAAACCACTTTTTACCACAGTGCTCCAGTTTAGGGCTTGACAAGCCTTTTTGTCAAGTAAGCTGACCAGCTTTAACGTCTCGCTAAGCTAGAAAAAATAAGGCTTTACGCAAAGCGATTGAATTACGTGGGAAAAAGTGGAGGTAGTAGATAAAATTTTTTTAAAGCGTTGCTAATAACGTTTGGTTCACATAATTTGCTTACTGAATAATCAATGAATAATTACAAAAAAATGAATCTAGGGCCTGTTGACCTTTAAGGATTATAATTTGTTCAATCTAAGGGGTATTTAATCGCGGCTTGAGGTTTGTAACCTAGTGGGCTAAGTAAAAACCGAGTAACAGAGAGTAAATGCCCCCTAGGCAGAACCCTTCGGGCAGCGCCTGTTTGACATTTATACGTCGTTATCGCCTATTTATGGGGAATAACCACACTACATAGGCTCTACCTTGCCTAAATCCCAAACAGACTGCTGCAAATTAAATCTCGAAAGGTAAACAGGCCCTAGGTTTATAGCCATGTAAAATTTACTTAGCACAGCAGCAATACTTACTTCATGCTGCTTTTTATTTAATCTACCGCACCCTACCTTAAATATATAAAAACAATAGAATCAAGTGGTTAAATTATTTTTAATGGTTGGTTTAATCGTTGCATCTGCTATAGCACCAGTTAAATTTTTTTATTTTATTTATTAAGGATTGATTATGGCTACTGCAACAAATACAAAACCGAATACTGAAACAAACATGAAACCTGATCTTAAACAAAAAGAGAGTGAGGCACCGTTGACTGAAAAAGCAACGTCTGTAGCACACGATGCAGTAGATGCACTTTCAAGCAAGGCATCAGTTGCTGAGTCAAGCGTACGTAAAGGCGCTTCAAGCTCTGCAGAAGCACTAAGCGAAAAACAACTTATTGCTCGTGAAAAACTAACTGAGTGCAGCGCAAAAACGCGTGCTTTTGCCTCAGAAAATCCGCTAGCAACAGCGGGGATTGCTTTTGCGGCGGGTATGCTTGTAACGTCACTATTTCGTCGTAAGTAATAAATAATGAGTAGCTCACAAACAACAGCAACCACGGACGGTAATGCTCAAAATCAAACAACTGATGACCCTAGCCAAAAGGATGATTGGCAGGATCATATAGCAAAGATCATTGAATACTCTGACCAGCTCAAGGAGGATTATAAAACGCAAGGAAAGCTTACCCACCAACTTGCAAAGGCTGAGTGGAAGCTGTCGTTACGATCAATGGCGTTGATCACTATATTTTTAGGATGTTTTGCCAGTGGTTTGATTTTGTTGTGGGCCGGCTTACTAGGTGCAATTGGCTACGGTGTATATGATTTATTTGGCTCGGTTTGGCTTAGCTTTGCTACTGCTGCACTCGCGCAAATAATTTGTTTAATTTGGCTTTGGCGAAATACCGTATACCTAAGCAATAAAATTGGCTTTAGTAAAACGATTAAAAGTTTAAAGCAACTTTTAAATCTATAAGGAAATAACCATGCTCGTTAATTTTCTAATTAAAGAACCCAATGAGAACGTTGACACGTTAAATAAGCAAATGGATTTACAGCATGCATTAAAGCGCCAGCACCATGCAGCAATAAAGTATCGCTTTAAGCGCTTTGCAGCCACCAAGGTAGGATTGGCATCAGCCTTTTTAGCCGGAGCAACTGTTCAAGCTGGCAAAAGCGAAACCAGCTTTGTGCGAAAATACGGCTGGCTGGTAAAGTTATTTGCATAGCAGCAATTGCATTTATAAAAGCATTTTTAAAAGTGCAATTGCCGCTTACTTTAATACCTCTTAGTCCAACTCGTCTCTATTATGGTTTTGGCTAAAGTTTAACGCCGGCCCTTTTGGAATAATTTGCGTTGGGTTGATCATTGTGTGGCTAAAATAGTAATGCCGCTTAATATGCTCAAGGTTAACCGTACTGGCTACTCCCTCTATTTGGTATAACTCACGTACATAGTTACTCAGCGCTGGGTAGCTTTCAATGGTGCGTAAATTACACTTAAAATGCCCTACATACACGCTATCGAACCGAATGAGTGTGGTAAATAAACGCCAATCCGCTTCAGTTAATGTGCTCCCCATCAGGTAACGATTTTTACTTAGTATGCCTTCTACTTTATCAAGTGCTTTAAATAACGCAGTAAATGCATCTTCGTATGCTGTTTGTGTGGTTGCAAAACCCGCTTTATACACCCCATTATTAATATTGGTATAAACAAGGTCGTTAATTTCATCAATATCAGCTTGTAGTGATTGTGGGTAATAGTCATCCGTATTATTCGTAATTTCATTAAATGCGGTATTGAACATACGAATAATATCTGCAGATTCATTACTAACAATTTTATTTTGCTGCTTATCCCAAAGCACAGGCACAGTTACTCGCCCACTGTAATTTTCATCGTGCTTAGTATAAATTTGATGTAAGTATTCACTATTAAATAAATCATCGCCGCTACTGAGGTTATCTTTATCAAAGCTCCACCCCTTATCTAACATATCTGGGCTGACTACCGATACGCTAATAATATCGCTTAGGCCTTTTAGCTGTATGAATATAAGTGTGCGATGCGCCCACGGGCACGCTAAGGCAACATATAAGTGGTAGCGATTTGCTTGCGCTTTAAACCCACCACTTCCTGTAGGTCCAGGGCTGCCATCTTTTGTGATCCAATTACGAAGCTGCGCTGCTTCGCGTTTAAATTTACCATTATTCGAGTCGGTGTCGTACCATTTGTCTTGCCATTGGCCATCAACTAATAAACCCATAATAACCTCCTCAATTAACTATTAAATGTTGCCAAATTCGCCGTTTTGATAATCACGCACCGCTTGTTTAATTTCCTCTTGCGTGGTCATTACAAATGGGCCCATATGTGCAATAGGTTGCTCAAGTGGGTCACCCGCTAAAATAAGTATCCCCGCCCCCTTTTGTGAAGATATATCAATGTCACTGTTTTCACTTAATATAAGCAACTTGCCAGCATTAAATGTTTGCTCGTCACCTGTAATAAGCTCACCGGTATGAACATAAATCATCACTTTACGTTGTTTAAGCCCTGCTAACTGCATGCGTGTATTAACGGGGAGAGTAACATTGGCCAGTGCAGCATTGGCCGCTAAGCTTTGCAAACTCGACGTTAACGTACAATCTTCAAACTGCCAATTACCCGCAAGTGCGCTAAAGCTCACGCCGTGCTTGTTAGTGACTTCAGGCGCTGGATTTTGTGTAGTATCTTGATAACGTGGCGCACGCATTTTTTCGCCACTGGGCATATTGATCCAAATTTGAAAGCCATGCAGCCCCTCTTTTGCATCTGTCAGTGGCATTTCACTGTGCATTACGCCTCTACCTGTACTCATCCATTGTACATCGCCAGATCGGATCGCTTTTTTGTTGCCCATTTGATCTTGGTGTTCAAAGCCACCTTTAATAATGTACGTAAAGGTTTCAATGCCGCGATGAGGGTGCGGTGGAAAGCCACCAATATAGTCACTTTCATTGTTAGACTTTAGCTCATCAATCATTAAAAAAGGGTCGAGATATTTGCCATCAAAACCAGGTATTCGACTTATGTTTACACCATCACCATCTTGGGTGGCGTAAGCAGTTAACACTTTTGCTATGTTCATATTTAAAATACTGTAGTAGATTAATTAATGAGCTTATTAAAGCATTCATAAAACAATACGACTATGTCTTTAAATCGAGCAAAACATTCTATTTTTTAGAAAGTTGAGTGCTTATTTTGATAATTCGTTTATTTGGCATAATAAGCTTCATGATTAAAAACACAGACTTAAGCTGATTTCTAATAACTTTTTAGTGCAACCCTATATTTTGTATGGTTATTTTTGGCTTTTATGTCTACAATCACTTTTTAGGGACGCAGAGCTTAAGGAAAACTTATTTTTACTTCATCGCTTAAAAGCCAGCTTTACAGGTTACTCATCCTACTTAGCATTCCCGGCGCCGCTGTGACGGTATTTACGCTATGGTATGAGCGTGATGCTGCCATTGAAAAAAGTGAAGAAAGAATAGTAAATATAGCTAAGCAATTGACACAACATCAAAAAACAATGGTTGATGATGTTAAACGTATTACTATTTATTTAGCCGATAAAACAGCAAAAAATGAAACACTCCCCACAACCTGCCCTAATTACTTTTACGAAATAAAAGCCCTTTATAAGAATATTGCAAATATAGGTATTGTTGATAAAAATGGCGACATACAGTGCGTGACAAATGGTCGTAGTAAAAATATTAATATTAGCGATCGTACTTATTTTCAAAATGCCATTAGTAATAAAAGTTTTTCGGTGGGGTATTTTCAATACGACCGAAGTATTCAAGCGCAAAGTGTCAATTTTGCCTACCCAATTATAGATAGTAATAACCAACTAAAAGGCACACTGGTTACCGTTATTGCATTGAATTGGTGGAATATCGCCTTAAGCGAAGCTAAATTACCTAACAATGCCAAGGCCGTTATTGCCGACTCTAATGGCTTAATACTGGCCAACTACCCTAATCAACCACGTAATTTAGGCCAAAAAATTACCGACATAGATTTACTTCACGATAAAAGCTCGTTAACCGTGTTTAAAAATGCAGAAGGCGAAAACCAGGTTTTTCATCGCTCAGTAATATACAAAGACGGCCATGATAATAATTTAGATATTTATATAGCCGTTTCGGTTGAAGACTTTATTAATAAAGTGAATGAAAGCTTTGCTAAAACCATTTTTGCGTTTTTATCGGCTATTGCCCTGTTGGTGCTGCTCGCTAGGCGCTTAATTAAACAAAGTATATTTAAGCCTATCGCTAATTTAACCAAAGCCACAGATGAACTGGCAAATGGCACTATGCCCAAACATATTAAAAAGCCCAATAGCCCAGAGCTGCGCGCACTTTATGACCGCTTTGCTGTTATGGCACAAACCCGGCTATCTGCAGAGGCTAAATTAAAAAATAAGCACAACGAGTTAATGAGCTTATTAAATGCTTTACCCGATACCTACATACGTATAAATGCCCAAGGCAAAATCCTTTATATTGGCGGCTATATTAGCCCTGTGCTAAATGTTGAGACAGGCAAAGCTTTAAAATTAGTTGATGTACTCTCTGAGGCCAACGCAGAGTTACTGCTTTCTCAATTAGGTACTTTAGATGGCTCACAAACCATTGAGTTTACATTGTTTAAAAAATCTAAAGAGCACTTTTTTGAGGCAAGAATCAATGCACTCACTAATAATGAATACATTATTGTTCTTAGAGATATAAGCCAAAAAAAGGTCAACGAAAAAGCACTTCATTTAGCGTCGCTTGTTTACAGTAATAGTAGTGAAGGGATGATGATTACAGACCCCGACGGCATTATTTATGACGTAAACCCTGCGTTTTGCGAAACAACTCTATACAGTAAAGAAGAAGCGATAGGTAAAACCAGCCGTATTTTAGCATCTGGCAAACACTCAAAAGCATTTTATGAAAAAATGTGGGCAGAGCTCAGAGAAACTGGCCGTTGGCAGGGTGAGATAATTAATCGTAAAAAAAATGGCGACACCTATACCGAGTTTCTGATCATAGATACCGTGTACGATGATAAAAACATGCCTACTCGCCGGGTGGCCATTTTTACCGACCTAACAGAAAAAAAACAAGCCGATGAAACCATATGGCGAAAAACTCACTTCGACCACTTAACTGATTTACCAAATAGGCTTGAGCTTAAAGAGCGTTTAAATAAGCGTTTTAATGAAGTAACAGGCGACAAATGCGAACTTGTTGTGATGCTGCTCGATATTGATCACTTTAAAGATATTAATGACACGTTAGGCCATCATTATGGCGATAATCTACTTAAGTTAGTTTCTCAACGGATAATTCAAGCTGCAATAAACGCCAGTTTTGTCGCACGTATTGGCGGTGATGAGTTTGTGATTGTATACGACCATGTTAAAAGCAGTCGCCATATAAACCAAATTGCCAGCAATATATTGCAAAGCCTTTCATCAAGTATACAGCTTGAAAACGAGGAGCTATTTATTAGCGCTAGTATGGGCATTGCATGCGCACCTAGCGATGGCCAAAGTACAGAGCTGCTATTAAAAGCTGCCGACCAAGCCATGTATAAAGCTAAAAATAACGGCCGTAATGGGTTTGAGTTTTTTTCAAAAGATATGCGTATTCATGCACAAGCGCGTATGCAGCTATTAAAAGATTTACGCTCCGCCATAGAGCTTGAACAATTTGAGCTATTTTATCAGCCTATTGTGGCATTAAACGATTTGCATATTCATAAAGCCGAAGGGCTTATTCGCTGGCACCACCCTAAAAAGGGGTTAGTCTCGCCGGCGACGTTTATACCGCTTGCAGAGGAAACTAGGCAAATAAATGCGCTGGGCCAATTTGTATTTACACAAGCAATACACACCCTAAAAGAAATAAACACCACCATGGGGGAGCAATTTCAAATTAGTATAAATGTCTCTCCTGTGCAGTTATCAACAATCGATAGCGGAATTGACGATTGGTGTGAGATTTTAAAAGCAGCCAAACTACCCGCCTCCTCTATTGTGGCCGAGATCACAGAAGGCCTTATGGTTAACCCAGAGCCACTAACTCAAAGCCGCTTAAAAACATTAGTCCAGTCAGGTGTGCAATTAGCGCTAGATGACTTTGGCACCGGCTATTCATCGCTCGCGTACCTTCAAGAAATGGATACCGATTACCTAAAAATAGATAAACGCTTTATTGATAATATTAAAGCAGGGAGCCAAGAGCTTGCTTTATGTGAAGCCATTATTGTAATGGCCCACCAGCTTGGCCTAAAAGTTATTGCCGAAGGAATTGAAACACAGCAACAAATGCAGCTACTACTAAAAGCAGGATGCGACTACGGGCAAGGTTATTTATTTTCAAAGCCAGTGCCTAAAAAAGAGTTTATGACGTTGCTGAGCAGCAAAAAAATGGTTATTGCCAATAATAAATAAGTAGTTACGCAATAAATAGAGTGCCTACACGGTCAGGTAGTTTAATCAATAGTAAGTAGTAACAAGGTTTAAAATGGCAAAGGCAACACTCGAGCAGTGGAGAATGTTTAAAGCTGTTGTAGAGCATGGTGGGTTTGCCGGTGCTAGCAGCGCGGTATTTAAAAGCCAATCAACCGTGCACCATGCAGTGCAAAAGTTAGAGTCGGCACTGCAAGTAAAATTGCTTGAAGTAAAAGGCCGTAAAGCGTATTTAACCGAAAACGGTAAGCTTATATTGCGCCGCGCCGAATTTTTAATAGATGAAGCCAGCAAAATAGAATCGGTTGCTAATACATTAAGCGAAGGTATTGAAAGCACATTAAAAATAGCGGTAGATGAAGTGTTTCCGCAGCATTTATTGTACCAAGCGCTAAGCCATATTAATGAGCAATACCCGCTGGTAAAAATAGAACTGATAGAAAGCGTACTTAATGGCGCAAACGAATTACTTACCAATGCAGTGGTCGACTTAGCAATTACCTCTATTGCGCTTTATGGCATTAATTGCCATAGCTTGTGCGATATAGAATTTATTGCCGTTGCGCACCCTGATCACCCCTTACACCAGCGCACTGAACCACTGACCTACAGAGAGCTTAAATTACACAGGCAAATAGTTGTTCGCGATTCGGCCACCCACACCAGCCACGACGACGGCTGGCTTGGGGCTGATATGCGCTGGACAGTAAGTCACTTACGTAACTCTATTGATATGGTTAGCCAAAACTTTGGTTATGCATGGCTGCCTAGTGCACAAATTAAACCTTATCTTAAAAACAACACACTTAAGCCCCTTAATTTAGAGCAAGGTACAACCCGCTCCTTAAAGCTTTATTTAATGTGCACCGACAATGACCGTTTAGGCCCCGTTGGCCAAGCATTTACTCAACATCTCATAAGCTTGTGCAATAACGAACCGGGCTAAGAGTTTGTCGGCTCATCTACATCAAGGTGATCAGCAACGTAGGCTCCGCGTTTACCGCGTTCTTTAGCGGGGCCTTTGGTACTATCTTTCGCTGTTTGTTGTTCGGTTGCCGCATTTATTACCGCCCCAAGCGTAATAATATAGGCACTTATATAGAGCCACATTAGCATAATCACTACCCCGCCTAACGAACCATACGTTTCGTTGTAGCTTGCAAAGTGAGAGACATAAAACGAAAAACCAATTGAGGCTAAAATCCATAATACAGTCGCAATACACGAGCCAAGTGTGATCCAACGCCATTTAGCGGGTTTTCTGTGTGGTGCATAGCGATACAAAAGCACCAACGCAAAATTAAACATAAAGGCGAGTAATGGCCACGATATTAACTTTATTAGTAAGTCTATACTTTCTTTTAAGCCCACTAAATTAAGTACTATGGGTAAAATACCTATAATTAGCAAAGCAAAAATAGCCACTAAAATAGCCCCTACCGAAAATAAAAAACGTACTAACTGAGCATGAAAAAAAGAGCGTTTTTCGTATTCATGATAACTAATGTTACAGGCAGTAATGAGCGCTTGGCTGCCTTTAGAGCTACTCCAAATAGTAAGAATAAGTGTACCAATTGCACTTAAGCTTAAACTGGCGTTAGAGGTTTGAGCCAAGCTCGAGACCTGAGATAAAATTAAATCGCTCGTGCTTTGCGGTAATAAGGTAACTATTTTACTCAGGTGTTCACTAATATCGGTGGGCGATGAAAAGTACGCATACACAGAAACCATTGCAGCAATAGCAGGAAAAATAGCAAGCAAGGCATAAAACGCAACGCCCGCTGCAACCAGCGATAAGTTGTCTTGGCTCATTTGCTTAAAAATACGTTTGGCTATGTCCCACCAACCAATAACCGGAATGTGCACTGGCTGCTCGGCATGTTGTCCCCGTTTAGGTTTGCTCATTGTTTGCTCCTTTTTAGCCTATTATCGAGCAAAAAGTTTGCCAAGCTGTGCTTTTGGCATTGGTATTAAACTTGCTGCTTGCTAGATTATTTAAAATACCAAGGTAATACGCCATGAACAGCCTTATAACTATGCTAATTGCAGTGAACACCACGGCTGTGAATGCCTTAAACACCCCAGAAAGCGTGCTCAGTTGGCAGTATTTATACGCCCAAAGTTTGCAATTACTTCACGCAACAGCGCAAATATTACCCACTCTTTTATTAGGTTTTATACTTTTAACTATTAGCTACTTTGTCGCCAGTCCTTTGTCTAAGCTGTTAGTAAAACCGCTCATTTATATGACCGACAGTAAACTTGTGCACTTAGTGGCTAAACGCGGGATTAGCATTTTAATTTTATTGCTGGGCATGTATTTATTTTTACGTTTAGCAGGACTTACCGAATTTGCTATTGCCATTATGAGCGGCACCGGATTAATAGGCTTAATATTAGGCTTTGCCTTTAGAGACATAGCAGAGAACTTTATTGCTAGTTTGCTGTTGAGCGTTCAACGGCCATTTAAAATAGACGATGTAATAGAAGTCGATGGCCGCTTAGGTGTGGTTAAAAAGGTCACCGCTCGCGCAACCACCTTAGTTGATTACGATGGCAACCATATACAAATACCTAACGCCACGGTTTATAAAAATACCATTAAAAACCTAACTGCAAATCCAAAAATGCGTGCCAAGGTGGTGATTGGCATAGGTTACGATAACGATATTCGTTACTGCCAAACACTCGCCCTTGAAATTGCAAACAAGCAAACGGGTGTGATTACTGAGCCACCAGCACAAGTGCTGATCAATAATTTAGGCAGCTCAACAATTAACTTTAATCTGTTTTTTTGGGTTAACAGCGAACAACATAGTCCGTTAAAAGTGGCCTCGCAGTTAATGCGTGAGCTAGTAACCGAATTTACAGCGCAAAACATCAGTATGCCAGATGATGCCCGCGAGCGTATTTTACTCAGTGCACCTGATGAGAGTGATACACAAAAGCCTACCAACAAAGCTGAGCAACCTTTAACTGCTCAGCAAAGCTCTAAGCAGCTGCAGCAGCAAAATGAAACGGTTGATGATGTAAGTAGTGATACCGACGAAATTCGTGATCAAGCCGAAAAATCACGGGATCCTGAACAGGGTAAAAATATTATCTAAGCTAAACGTATAAGAAAAAATAAAACCACATACAGGAAATTTACAACTTAATAATGTTTTAAATCCTAAAAAATCAAAAAATATGATTAATTAATGCATTAAATATAACTTTTGTTATATCAATAATAAAAGTTATACACCTGTCAACTTATTGATTTTAAATGAGTTATTTATAAACCATCATTTAAGCCGCCTTTAACCCGCCTTTCATTATTAATAATTATTCAAAAAGTTATATTAACAAACCGCCAACCAAAAACAATAAACCAATAACATTCAATACGTTATTAACAAAATCGTGCTTGGCATTATTAATGCAATAACAATAATCTAACAACTTTAGAGCTTAATTATGCACGTGTACAAACAACCCCTATCTAAAAAGGCTAACGAAAGCTTGTCCATATCATTGCAAGCCCCTTGTGTGGCCTGTGCACGTGCCGGTGCAATATGCGCGTTAACGCCCTAAGCAAAAGTTAAATAGCTCCCACTAAATATTATAAATAATTGGAATAACACTATGACCAGTACAACAAGTATTAATAACAACGAGCCTAAAAAAATGGCGCTCTGGCTAAAAATACTCATAGGTATGATAGCGGGTATTATTGCCGGCATGCTGTTAGGCAATAATGCTGAATATATAAAACCAATTGGCCAGCTATTTATTAGCGCCATAAAAATGTTAATTGTACCGCTTATATTTTGCTCATTAATTGTTGGTGTTACCTCAATGAAAGACACCACTAAAATGGGGCGTATTGGTGTTAAGTCAATCGTATTTTATTTAGCCACCACCGCAGTAGCTATTTCGATTGGTTTGGGTCTTGGGTTGTTGTTTGAACCTGGCGCAGGCTTAAATATGGTTGCAACCACAGTGGCTGATGCTAAACCAAGCCCTACCTTAGTAGACACCATTGTAGGTTTAGTACCAAAAAACCCAGTGGGCTCATTAGCCTCAGGTAATATTTTACAAATTATTGTGTTTGCGTTGAGCTTAGGTATTGCTTTAAACCTAATTGGTGAAAAAGGCGAACCCGCTAGCAAAATGTTTGAAAGCCTAGCCGATGCAATGTACAAATTAACTGAGCTTGTAATGAAGCTGGCGCCATATGGTGTATTTGCATTAATGGCTTGGGTATCTGGCAAGTACGGACTGGATGTTTTACTGCCACTTATAAAAGTAATTGGCTTAGTGTACCTAGGCTGTATTATTCACGTTTTAGTGTTGGGTGGCGGCTTTGTAGGCTTACTAGGCAAGCTTAATCCACAGCGTTTTTATAAAGGTATTATTGAAGCGCAAATTATTGCTTTTACCACCACAAGTAGCTCAGGTACTTTACCTGCCAGCATTAAATGCGCCACCCAAAACTTAGGTGTATCGCGTACTGTATCAAGCTTTGTACTGCCAGTAGGCGCCACGATTAACATGGATGGCACCGCTTTATACCAAGGCGTATTAGCACTGTTTATCGCCCAAGCCTTTGGTATTGACCTCACCACAACAGATTACTTAACCATTATAGCTACAGCTACTTTAGCCTCTGTAGGCACCGCTGGTGTACCCGGTGCAGGCCTTATTATGCTTTCGCTAGTACTGACCACCGTTGGCCTACCACTTGAAGGCATTGCAATAGTTGCCGGTATTGACCGAATTTTAGATATGGCGCGCACTACCATAAATGTAACTGGCGATTTAATGGTTACTTTATTAATTGGCAAAAGCGAAGGCGAGCTTGACGAAACCCTTTACAACCAAGACAACACAGCGGCTCAACCCGCTAAGCAATAACCCTCGATTTAGTAATTTTATAGAGAACAAACCATGACTAGTAAACTTATATATTTACCCGTTGCATTAGGTGTTATTGCCTTAGCTAAGCCAGCCCATGCTGATATTACAATTGAAGGTTTAAATGGCCTTGAAGCCGTTAAGCTATTTGGCGATATGCGTATGCGCTTTGAGCGCACCGAAGGCGATACAATTGACTCAACAAGCCGCGCCCGTTTGCGTGCCCGATTTGGTATTAAATACGCAGCTACCGATAACTGGTCAGCGCAAATGCGCTTTAGAACAACCTCAAGCCAACACGATTCAACCCATCAAACCTTTGGTATCACCGATACCAGCGATAACGATGACTTTGGTTTAGACCGCGCCTTTATGAAGTACACAGGGATTAGTAACACCCAAGTATATATTGGTAAAGCGGCCCCCGTTTATATGCATTCATCAGAGCTGCTTTTTCGTGACGATATAGCGCTAGAAGGTGTACAAGCTAACTGGAGTAACAATACGTTTAGCGTTAATGCGGGGCATATTATTCTTGAAGAAAACGTCGATAATGGCGAAGGCAAGCGCGATGCTAGCTGGCAACAGCTACAAGGTGTTTATGCTACAAGTTTTAATAACATTAACGTTAAAGCCGGTATTGGCGGAATTTTTGTTAGCGCCTCAGATACGGCCTATGCCAGTGCTGAGTCGGGCCTTGATGATGACCAAGCAGGCAACGTAATGACCTACAACCTTGATGTACGTTATGGCGCAGTGCGCTTTGCAGCCGATTACTACACAAGCGAAGCCGATAGCGAAAATACAGCGTTTACTGTACATGCTCGTTATCAAATTAATAAGCAGTTTGGCCTGCGTTTTTACGTGCTACATACCGAAGCCTATGCATTGCCTATGAATGGCGCGTTTACGCAAACTAATACACCGGGTTCTTATACCAATATTAAAGGCACACGCGTACAGCTAGATTACAAAATTGCAGAGAACCTAAATGCCGATTTAAGATGGTTTAGCGTGGATAATATTAATAACGATATACCCACTAACAACAATGGCCGCGATCGCATTCAAGTAAACCTAAACATGAAGTTTTAGTACTAAGGCATGTTGACCAATCGTGATTAAAATTACAGTAGTGAGTTTAGTATTTAGCAAAAGCGATTATTAAGCCCACTCGCTTAAAAGCCAAGCGCCTTGCTTAAACTGCCCTAGCTTGAAAAACGTTAATCTACACAGGTCAACATTCTCTAAATAGGCCCAACCAATAAAAGCGATTTAATAGCCGATATTAAATCGCTTTTATTTTATTAAACAGCCTTAAAAAGACATAACTTCCTTACAAAAAACCTTAATTAACAATTAATTTATTCTTATTTAGTTTAAAGTATAAATAGATAAGACTTAAAACCATGATAAATTCGTTAGTACCTAATTTATATAAAATTAAAATACAGACTATAGTCCCCTGCTGCCAACTAAAAACAACCTTTTTGCGGCTGTAAAAGGAACATAAACGCCATTTTATTTGTACTGTTTAGACAATTTACTAACGCACTACCACAACTAAAAAATGCAGAGGTTTACTCACTTGTTTATTAAACAAAACGCTTGGTTTTATGTATTAAAAATAGCGCTACTAAGCCTACTGGGTATTAATAGCCTAAACTGCATTGCACAAGCTAATTTATCGCAGCCTAAACAAATTATAGTGGGCGGAGATTTTAACTACCCCCCTTATGAGTTTATTAACGAAGATGGCGAGCTTACAGGTTACAACGTAGAACTTAGCCAAGAAATAGCCGCTGTAATGGGGCTTAATATAAAAATAAAGCTAATGCCCTGGGCCGAAATAAGAGCCGAGTTTGACCGTGGAAATGTGGATATTTTACAAGGCATGGCCGCCACACCCGAGCGCACCGATCTGTATAACTTTAGCCCGCACACGTTTGTTAACCACTCTATATTTGCGCGCGACAATAGCCCTAAAATAACGCACTACAGCGAGCTTGAAAACTACCGCGTTATTGTACAAAGCAATGGCTCAGCATTTGATATGCTTAACCACTCAGGCTTAAACATTACCCTTATACCGGTTGAAACCCATGCCGATGCCCTGCGTTTGCTTGCCTCTGGCCGCTATGACTTTGCAGTGGTTTCAAACTTACCCGGTTTATATTTAAGTAAAAAATTGGGGCTATCAAACATCACTGCTATTTCTAGCCTAGAATGAAACCGGCTTTATGGCTATGCCACTAAAACCGCAGATGAAGCGCTGTTATCGCAATTTACTCAAGGCTTAGCTATTTTAAAAAACACCGGCCGCCAGCAAGAAATTTACGATAAATGGTTTGGCCCGTTAAACGTATCACCTTGGTCAAAAGCTGGCGTAATAGCGGGTATATGTGTAGTGGTGCTGCTACTAATTAGTACCGTAGTGATAATTTGGAACAAAGCCCTGCGCAAAAAAGTAGAAAGCCGCACCAAAGAGCTACAAGCCCAGCAGTTACAGCTACTTCATGCAGATAAAATGGCCTCACTGGGGGTACTGGTTTCGGGAGTAGCTCACGAAATTAATAACCCATGTAGTATTTTAACGTTAAATTTTCCGTTTATAAAAGAAGCCTTTGAAGATGCAACAGACATACTTGATGAGCATCAAGCACGCCAAGGCGACTTTCTTGTTGCCGGTGTAAGCTATCAGCGCTTTAAACATATGCTGCCAGAAATTTTAGACGATATGCACATTGCCAGTAACAAGGTAAAAGGCATAGTAGAGGATTTAAAAAGCTTTGCCGTAAAAGGTGAAGCATCGCATGAGAAAACTGAGCAGCTAGATTTAAACCTACTAACAAACCGCTCTATTCGCTTAGTCACAAATCAAATTAAAAACTCGACAAACCACTTAGAGGTTAACTTAGCCAACTCACTGCCTGCGTTTAAAGGCAGCGGCAGCCGCATCGAGCAAGTAATCGTTAATTTAATTTTAAATGCCTGCCAAGCGCTTGAAGACAAATCGCAAAAAATTATTATCACCAGCTATTTCCATACTAAACACAATCAGGTTGTGCTGAGCATTGAAGATCAAGGCGTAGGCATTGATCAACAGCACTTAATTAAGCTCACCGACCCGTTTTATACCACCAAACGACAATCTGGCGGCACCGGCTTAGGGCTTTCTGTATCAGCGGGGATCGTGGCAGATCACCAAGGCCAACTCACCTTTAAATCAACCCTCGGTAAAGGCACAAAAGTAAAGCTATCACTACCCTTATTACAACACGAGAGAGAACTATGAATACTAATTTATATCCTAGTTTTGAGGTCCTCATTTGTGATGACGACAACAGCTTTTTACGAAGCATATCGTTTGCAATAGAGCGCTACTGCGGCATTAACAACATTGTACAATGTAATGATAGCCGCGATGTAATTGCCAAACTAAACCAAGGGAATGTTCGCGTTGTATTGCTTGATTTAAACATGCCACATATCAGCGGCGATGAGCTTATAGCGCAAATTACAGAGCTTTTTCCGCACATTTCGGTGGTGATCATCAGCGGCATTAACCAAGTAGAAGCCGCTGTAAAATGCATAAAGTTAGGTGCTTATGGTTATCATGTAAAAACAGAAGATCCCGAACGCCTAAGCAATAGCATAATGCAGGTGGTGCGTTTTCAAGAGCTAAACCTAGAAAACCAAGCCATGCGCGGCTATCTGCTAGAAAACCAAACAAGCCTGCATCCTGCGTTTTCTAAAATTATCAGTGTAGATCACCAAATGCATTCGGTGTTTAATTACATTGAGTCTATATCAAATAGCCAACAACCTATTCTTATAACCGGAGAAAGCGGCGTAGGAAAGGAGCTTATAGCCAGAGCCATTCACGAAACCAGTAGCTGCAGTGGCGAACTTGTGTGTGTAAACGTAGCCGGCCTTGACGATAACTTATTTTCGGATACCTTATTTGGCCATAAAAAAGGCGCTTTTACAGGTGCTGAGCAAGCCCGCAAAGGCATGATAGAACGCGCATCAGGCGGGATACTATTTCTTGATGAAATTGGCGATTTAAACCTGGCCTCGCAAGTAAAGTTATTAAGGCTTTTGCAAGAAGGCGAATATTACCCAGTAGGCAGCGATACCCCAAAGCGCATCAACGCGCGCATTATTGCAGCCACCCACCAAAACTTACTCACTAAAAAAGAAAATGGCGAATTTAGAAACGACTTATACTACCGTTTAAAAATTCATCATGTAAATATTCCGCCGCTGAGAGAGCGCAAGCAAGATATAGCCTTATTACTCGAGCACTTTTTAACGCTTGCCGCACAAGAATTTAATAAACCGGTGGCAAGTATTCCAAAAGAATTATTAATTTTACTCGAAAACTACGCTTTCCCAGGCAATATAAGAGAGCTGCGCGCCATGGCCTTTGATGCAATGAGCACCCACCAAAGTGGCGCCCTGTCTATGAAAGCGTTTGAAAGCGTACGCAGCGCCGTGCCCAAATTAGATATGCAAGCCCAGCTTGCCAAGCCGTTATTTGAGTCAACATCAACGCTACCCACTTTAAAACAAGCCGCAGAATTACTGGTGGCAGAAGCTATGAAACGTAGCAACTCAAATCAATCAATGGCAGCGCAACTACTCGGTATATCGCAGCCAGCGCTCAGTAAGCGACTTAAAAAAGGACAGCCTGAGCCTTAAAAACAAAGTATGTAATCAAATTTTAAGCACAAAAAAAGCCCGCAGCGTTAACTGCGGGCTTTTTTGTTGAATGAGTGAGTTAGCCTATAAGTTTCAAGGCTGAAAAAAAAATTGCAAGCAAAAACAATACGTTCATTTTTAATACTTTAAAATCAAGTACCACTTTGGCACATCTTTTGGCACAGTTCCAGAAGGAAAACGCTTTTTTTTGAGCTACTCACGTATAATGTAGAAGCATTAACTGACATAAAACCAAAAGAAAAGGAGTTCTATCAGATGTATCTATTCGTAATAGACCAAAACCCACAAAATAACGGTGACCACGAAGTTCATAATAAAAGCACAGGTTGCTCATATATGCCTAACCCAGAGAATCAAGTATCTCTTGGTTATCAACAGTCCTGTTCAAGCGCTATTTCCGAAGCTAAAAGTAAATGGCCTCAAAGTAAAATAAACGGCTGCTTTTACTGCTGCAACGCATGCCACACTAGCTAGCTGTTATCGGGGCTAATACCCCCTCTTACTAATACTAGGTGGAGGTGGAAGTTTATCACCAACAAAGAAATCCGTTCCGGATACAAAACCACAGTGGGTCGGAAACTTCTTATAATGAGAGGTATTCTTACTCCACCTTAATGCAGAGTAACCTCCCATAATTCTATGCCCAACCCACCTTTCGTCTATTAACTTATAACCACTAGGTTTGTTTAATAACAATAAGCTGCCCATAAATTGCAACCACTGTTGATGATCTAGCAATTTATTTCCATAAGCATGATACGAGCGACCACTTGAGAAAATATTAAAACCCATTCCCCAATAATTACATAGCTCTTTAAGTACACCTGAGGCTGATGGTTCAGCTCCTTTAGAACCAAAATCAATCATTGGTAAGTGCATTACTGTAGAGTTTAAATATAGCTTTGAGTGAAAAGCCAGCTCACAATCGGATTCTAGGTTAATTAACTCAGCCAGCAAATAGCTTTCTGTTAGCTCTGAAGCAGAAATACTTAACTCTTGCCGTTCATCTCTAAACGATTGAGGCTCATATCTATACCTACTTAAATTTAAGTGAATCGAACAATTCAGATAGCCGTTAAGAACTTCTTTCACCCAACAAATAGGATGACGACTTAGTTTCATCCTATGAGTGATCCCATTATGGTCATTTGAGAACATTTATACCTTTCACCATTTGAAAAAACTCCATTGAGTATTGATCTGTCATTCCAGAAACAAAGTCAATTATTAAATGTAACCTTAACTGCCACTCAACACCATTCTCTAAACTGAGGAAAAGCTCTGAAAATTTATCATGAACACAATCATCAACCTTGCTGCAATCCAATTCAAACTGAGGAATAGAACAACCTAAAATGGCAGCTTTATAAGCATTTAAATGTTTTTCTGGTAATCGATTAAATAACCTTCTTTGTCTGTGTAGTGATTCATCCTTTATTCCATCAAAATCATTTTTTAACAAAAATAGGAAGTGCTCTTTTGTCAGTTTAAGAATACACTCAAACTCCTCAAGTATACCTGAAATAATTTTAAAACCGGACAGTTCCATGCACTCGGCTTCTTCTGATGTAAACAAGTAATCGCCAGTGTAAACCTTTAAAACTTTTAGTAAGTCATAACTTAAAGTTCCTTTGCAAACTAACTCTTCTCTTTCATCAAAACTACATATACGTTCATAATTAGTTACGAATTTTTCAGCTACAGAGTCAACTAAGAAGTTAGACAACAAAGTCTTGAAACTCAAAAATATCCCAATTGAGTCACCTTTAGTTCCATTTAACTTAGCCATTAGCTCTTCACAAATACTTGGGTTTTTGTGCTTTTTAGCAACTTTAGATAACCCTTTGATCACTTCTTTTTTAAAGTGATCCATATTAATGATTTTCTTTTCAATTCCGTCTTCAATATCACTTATACAATAAGAAATATCATCAGAAGCCTCCATCAAAAAACCTAATGGATGCCTACTATTAAGCGGCATTCCCAAGGCTTCCCAAGCAGATTTGATTACATCTTTTTCTGTGCTGAAATAACCTATTTTTTTACTAAACGGTGAATTTTTATTCTCTTCTTTTTCGGTTGACCCATAAGTATATTTAAGAAATGCTGCTAACTGAGTATAGGTTAAATTCAAACCATAATATCCATCATCACCTTGTAGCTTGGTAATAATCCTAAAACCTTGTGGGTTACCATCAAAATGAGTAAGGTCCAACGTTAAAGATTTTCTCAATTTCTCATCTTTAAAAAGTTCTGTAAACCAACCTTTACTGACTAAATCTCCAGCCCATTCTGATACAGCAGCCTCACCAAAGTGACCAAAAGGAGGGTTTCCTATATCATGCATTAAGCAAGCTGTTTCTACGATATTGGATATTGAAAGGCTATTCTCTTCCCAATACTTTTTTATTTCATCAGACTTATCCGAACCAGCTATTTTCTCTAGAACTTTAGCAACTATATATCTTCCAATATGTGAAACTTCAATAGAGTGGGTTAACCTTGAACGAACTGATGAGTTGCTTTCTAAAGAAAAAACTTGAGCCTTCTGCTGAAGCCTTCTAAAAGCAGCAGAGTATATTAATCTAGCACGATCACTTTGTGTTGAAGCAAGCAAAGAATCGTGCTCAGCGGTTGAAGCTCGATGTCTTGTAATTGAATTTAAGTTTTCCATTTCATCTACTTATTTAAGTTAAAATCACTTTGCAATCAATTTTACAAGCATACATAACTTAAGCTTAGATTAACATTCTTAATAGCTTAGTTTAAAAGCCAATCCTTCTTGGCGCTGAGCCTTTCACCTTTTGCTCTTCAAAAAGGTAGTTTAATACATCCGATGTTGACAGTGATTTATTGCTAAAACGCATTTTTCTGGCGATCACACTAAAGTCACCAGGGGTTAAACGATTTAACTCAGTAAGCATTTTTGTGCTATTGGGCGGGAGTGACCTTTCACCTGTTAATTTTAAAAGCATATGTTTCACTTGCTGATCGGTTAAGTAATCCAGTTCAAGCTTGAAATCACAGCGTCTTAGCAAAGCTTTATCTAACTTATCTTTAAAGTTAGTGGCAGCAAAAAATGGAAATTCAAACATCTCAAGATTACATAAAAGTTGGTTAACTGATTGAATTTCCCAGTTGCTTTTAGCGCTCTCTCGACTTGCAAACAAACTATCAGCTTCATCGATAAAAATGGCCGCTTCTTGCTCGGTTGCTTTTACAAATAGCTCCTTAATATTTTGCTCGCTTTCACCAACCCACTTACTCAAGATATCTGAAGCTTTAACACTAATTAGATCATACCCAGCCTCTTCACATACATGATTTACGAATGCAGTTTTGCCTGTTCCTGCTGGGCCAAATAGTAAAGTTCTTGCGCCATGATGGCTTTCTATAGCAGTTACAATTTCGTTCATTGATGAAAAAAGGATGGGGTCAAATCTTGACTTCATACATCATAATTTCTCACAGCCTAGTTATCACTCTTTGTTGAAATTCTAACTAATACTGCAAACAGATAACCAAAAACTAATGACTTATCTTAATTTTAAACACAAAAAGCCCGCAGCGTTAACTGCGGGCTTTTTTTTTGAATGAGTGAGTTAGCCATATAAGCCGGGTTCTGTCCTTTCCGAAGAAAGTGATAATCATTCGTCTAGGCCATAAATCGCTCTATGGCTCAAGCAACCTACCCGGTTCCAACGTGGGCCACGCCATAAGGAACCCTATTTGGTCTTGCTCCGAGTGGAGTTTACCTTGCAACCAACTATTACTAGCGGCCCGGTGCGCTCTTACCGCACCCTTTCACCCTTACCAACCCGAGGGTTGGCGGTCTTCTCTCTGCTGCACTTGTCGTGGACTCACGCCCCCCAGCCGTTAGCTGGCACTCTGCCCTGTGGAGCCCGGACTTTCCTCCCCCTGATCATTTTCGTCACAGGCAGCGATTATCTTGGCTAACTCGGCGCGCAGTATACATGAGCTGTGCCTTGTACGCAGTAAAGATTTACTCTTTTTCGTCAATAATTGTTTTATACAGGGCGTTTTTCTTCATTCCAAAGTATTCAGCAACAATGCCACAGGCTTTTTTCATCGGCATTTCGCTTTCAAGTAGCGCCAGCATTTTACGCGCCTCTGGCGGTATATCATCTACTTGCTTGGGTTTACCTGGCAACATGAGCACTATTTCGCCGCGTTGCTTGGTTGGGTCATCAGTTAAAAACTGCTTTAACTCACTTACGCTACCATTAAAAAAGGTTTCAAAGGTTTTGGTAAGCTCTTTTGCAAAAACCACTTGTTGCTCACTACCTAATGCCGCTTCTAAATCATCTAGGCTTGCCATAATACGGTGGGTGCTTTCGTACATTATGCTGGTAATGCTTGAGTTTACAGCTTCTATGAAAAAATCTTGGCGGGCTTTACTTTTAGCCGGTGTAAAGCCAATAAACTGAAAGCGATCTGTTGGCAGGCCTGAGCAACACACTGCAGTAATAGCAGCACACGCACCGGGCACGGGTGTTACATGCGCGCCCTGCTCGCGGCACAGGTTTACAACGGCATAACCTGGGTCGCTTATCAGCGGCGTGCCAGCATCTGAAACTAGCGCGATATTTTTGCCTTCGTTTAGCCAATCAATAATCTGCTGCGCTTTTTGTTTTTCGTTATGGTCATGTAGTGCAAAAGTTTTAGCCTTTATACCAAAGTGGCTTAGTAGCTTACCGGTGTGGCGCGTGTCTTCAGCAGCGATTAAGTCAACTTGCGATAATGTCGCGATGGCACGCTGGCTTAAGTCGTCAAAATTGCCAATTGGGGTGGCAACAATGTAAAGAGTGCCAATTTTATGTGAATTCTCCTCATTTAACATTGAGGTCTCCTGCGTCAGTCAGTAATATAAGCAAATCGCGTTAACGTATTGGGAAATCATTGTGCGACTTAAACTTGTTAGTCTATTAATTATATTGTCAGGGTTATCGGCCTGTAGCACAACCGAAAAACCAACTAAAAATAGCGATAGCATTAACACCAGTGCGAATGCGCTGCAAAATCAAGCAACCAGTGCCGATGCTATTTATAAATTAGCGCTTAATCGTACCGGTGCCGACAAAATTCAATTGCTTTATAGTGCGCGTGATGCGGCTATTTCTGAGCAAAGCTGGCCGTTACTTGAAAACATTTGTAATGAGCTTGAGCAAACCCCAAGTGTAGATAAAATTCAAAACCGCTTATACATTGCTTATGCACAAAAGCAGCAAAATAAAAACGACCAAGCGCTCGTTATTTTGCAATCGCTCGATGGCCAACTTAAACAGCCTGAACACTTTGCTTGGCATCAATATTTAACTGCTAGCATATATGCATCGCAAAACTTTCCTAAGCGCGCCGCACCTTATTTTTTTAGAGCCTCAGAAACTGCGAATAAAAACAATATTGAGATCCCTGCTCTGCAAAGTGCGCTGTGGGATAACTTAACAAAGCTGTCTTCTTATGCGCTAGAGCGCTTTAATCGTGGCTCTGTTATTCAACAAGGTTGGACTAACTTAGCTTTGTACCACCAGGTATATGCAAATAGCGGTGTAGAGCTTGACCAAGCCATCAATAATTGGCGCCGTCGCTACCCTGGGCACCCTGCCGTAGCTATTTTACCCGAGCAAGATGAAGCCCTAGCCGACCTAGCACCAGTTAATATAGAGCGTTTAGCTGTACTTTTACCGCAATCAGGCGCAAATGAGCGTTTAGGTGACGCCCTAAAAGCCGGCATTTTGGCAGGGCTTGATAAGCAAAGTATTAGCGACACTGTTTTTATAGATGAGAACCTTGCAACCCAAGTGCTAAGCGAGCAGCTGAGCCAATTTAATCCAGACTTTGTGATTGGGCCATTATTAAAAGCGAATATAGATAAACTTGCGCAAGCTAAAACACTTATTGATACCCCTACATTACACTTAAATACATTTGATGGTGAGCGACTCTCGCTGCAACATTACTTTTTTGCTTTAAACCCTGAGCATGAAGTGCAGCAAGCGCTGGAGCACTTTTTAGCTAAAGGTTATCAAAAGCCTATGTTATTAGCGCCTAATAATGCCAATGGTCAGCGTTTGGTTGATTACTTTAATATTCAGTGGCAGCGCTATAGCGAAACAAAACCGCAAATTGGGTTTTATAACGATAACAAAGATATGCCAAACACAATTACAAGCTTGTTAGAGGTTGATAAATCTAAGCAGCGTATTAAAACGGTTAAGTCTTTATTTAAACAAGAAGTAGAAAGTGAAACCCGCTCTCGTAGCGATATTGATGCCATATACATTTTAGGCGACGCTATAGAAACACGCCTGATAAAACCTTATTTAGATGTAAATGTAAGTACTTTTGCACAGCGGATCCCGCTTTATGCCAGCTCTAAAAGCCATAGTAAACAAATAGATCGCACCGATAAAGGCGATTTAGAAGGGCTTTACTTTACAGAGCTTCCGTGGATGCTTAATGCGACAGTTAAACAACATAATTTACGCAACCAATACAACACGCTGTGGCCTGAAAATGCCGATATAAGCCAACGCCTATTTGCTATGGCTTACGATGCCGTGTCGGTGCTAAGCGACATTAGGCAATTGAGTGTAATGCCCGGTAATAAGTTTACAGGTTTAAGTGGAAAGCTTTCGGTAAATACAAGCGGACACATAGAGCGTACGCTTGATTGGGCACAATACACAAATAGACGCATAAAAGCCGTACAGCTAGAAACAAAGCAGCCCGTGCCTTTATTTATGCAATCAGCCAACGAAAGCACTACGCTTACGTTTGATTAATCTGGAGCGGCTATGTCGTGGTTTAAAGAGCTGTGGCAAAATAGCCGAGAAAAAGGCCAGTACTATGAACGCCAAGCAGAAAAATACTTAACCCGTGAAGGGCTTACGCCTATTGAGCGTAATTATTACTGCCCCTTTGGTGAGCTTGATGTGATTATGAAACACGGCGATACGCTTGTATTTGTAGAAGTTAAGTTTCGTAAAAACAATGCGAGAGGCGGTGCAAATTATGCCCTTGGCGCACAAAAACAAGCACGACTAAAACGCACTATTTATCACTACTTGGCAGCAAAAAACTTAACTAATCAGCCTATAAGAGTCGACTATGTTGCCATTACAGGTGAAGGCTCTGGCAATATAAATTGGATCAAAAGCGTACTTTAACACCACGCAAACAGATTAGTAAAACGCCCAGCAACAAACAAAAATGACGAATAAATTATTGGTAGTCTATGCAAGATACAATTAAAGAAATTTTTACAGAAAGCATTCAAGTACAAATAGCAGCAGGCGAAGTACTGCCAAGCGCACTAGAGTCTGCGGCATTTACCATTGCACAAAGTTTAATTAATGGTAACAAACTCCTTTGCTGTGGCACGGCAAACTGCCATATGCTAGCGCAGCACATGGCCGGCGTATTAGTTAATCACTACGAAACAGAGCGCCCCTGTTTACCTGCTATTGCGCTATCTCAAGAAAACATCAATTTAGGGCAAAGTAGCCAAGTAGATGAGCATGATACCTTTGCTCGCCAAGTACGTGCCTTTGCACAACAAGGCGATTTACTGCTGGCGTTAGCAATTAATGGCAACGAAAAACATATTATTTCTGCTGTAGAAGCGGCACTTACTAAAGATATGAAGGTCATAGTGATGGTAGGTGACGATGGTGGAGAACTCGTTGGCTTATTAGGCCCTAATGATGTAGAAATTCGTACGCCTTCTAAGCGCCCTAGCCGCATTATTGAATCTCACTTAGTTAACTTACATTGCTTAAGTGAACTGGTTGATTTAACTCTTTTCCCGCAGGATGAAAATTATGTTTAAACGCTCTCTTATTGTTTTAGGTACTGTTGTTTTACTGCAAGGCTGTGCAGCCGCAGTGGTTGCAGGAACAGCTGGTGCAGTAACAGCAGCAAATGATCGCCGCACCATTGGATCGCAAATAGACGACAATAATATAGAAATTAAAGCCAGTATTGCGCTTAGTGAAGTTGAACGACTAGAAAAGTTCGCCAATGTAGACGCTATAAGCGTTAATGGCATTGTTTTACTGGTAGGTCAGGTTGCCAATCAAGAAATGAAAAACCAAGCTCAGCAGAGCATTGAGGGGCTCTCAGGTATACGTAAAATACATAACCAAATTAGAATTGGCTCAAATATTGGTATTACCACACAAACACACGATTCGTGGCTAACCTCTAAAGTAAAAGCGCAGCTTTTAACTGCTAAAGATATACCGAGTAATAATATTAAAGTAGTGACCGAAAACGCTGAAGTATTTTTAATGGGATTAGTATCTGAATCTGAGTCTAACCAAGCGGTTAACATTGCACGCAATGTATCGGGTGTAGAGCGCGTTATTAAAGTGTTTGAATATTTATAAAATACATAAAAAGCCGTTTATGAGGCACATAAAAAAACCGCTTAATTAGCGGTTTTTTTGTATTTAAGCGTTACTTGATAACGCGTAAATGTGAGCCTTTTTTCTTTTCTGGCTTTTCTGGCGGGGTTTCATCAATAATTTCATCTGATGTTTCCACACTTTCAAGGTCAGGTGCAAAATCGTCTTCGTCCTCTAAAAACTCATCTGCAGTAAAGACTGTGCCTTCGCCATTTTCACGCGCATAAATAGCAAGCACCGCACCTAAAGGCACATATACTTGCATTGGCTGTCCACCAAAGCGCGCATTAAAGCTTAGTTGTTCCATATCTAACGAAAACCCAGTAACGGCAGAAGGGCTAATATTAAGCACTATTTGGCCATCTTGTACAAACTGCGTAGGCACTTGTACTGCTGGGTACTGCGCATCAACCACTAAATGTGGTGTGCAGTCGTTATCTACGATCCAATCAAAAAAAGCACGTAGTAAATAAGGACGATTAGGCGTCATTATAAACGGATCTCACGCTCTGCTTCAGTTAAAGAAGCTTGGAATGACTCACGCTCAAATAAGCGGATCATGTACTCTTTTAGCTCTTTAGCGCCAGAGCCATTAAGCTCAATACCAAACTCTGGTAAACGCCATAATAGTGGTGCTAAATAACAATCCACTAAGCTAAACTCTTCACTCATAAAGTATGGAGCTTCGTTAAAGATTGGTGCAATTGCAAGTAACGCTTCAGTTAACTCTTTACGAGCTTGTGCAGCATCTGCTGTATTGTTAATGATTTTTTCAGCAAGGCTGTACCAATCAGTATCAATACGGTGCATCATTAAACGGCTACGACCACGCATTACCGGATACACAGGCATTAGTGGAGGATGAGGGAAACGTTCATCAAGGTATTCCATGATGATGTTTGCCTGATATAAGCCAAGCTCACGGTCAATCAGTGTGGGTACTGTACCGTAAGGGTTAATTTCGTGAAGTGCCTCTGGCAAGTTATCCTTTTCAGCCAAATGAATATCTACACTTACACCTTTTTCTGCAAGTACAATACGTACTTGGTGGCTATACATACAGTTAGCACCAGAAAAAAGGGTCATTACAGGGCGCTTATTGGCAGCTACGGCCATGCCTATACCTCCATTAAATAACTAAAACAGCAATAGGGGCTTAAGCCCCTATTGCAAAATTACCTTGTAAAATGCTCAAATTAATGAACATCTCTCCAGTATTCTTTCTTAAGCATAAATGCCAAGATAAACAGGATAACTAAAAATCCAATTACCTTAATACCTAACGCTTCTGACTCAAGGCGTGTAGGTTCACCTACATACTCTAAGAAATTCGTTAAATCACGAACCGCTTGATCGTATTCATCAACGCTTAATTCGCCCTTACCATCTGTTTCAGTACCAACAACTTTAGTCACTGTTTGACCATGTTGTTCAACTTCTTCAATGATAGGTGTTGGTAAACCTTGTAGTTCTTGAAGAACATGTGGCATACCCACCGATGGGAATAACGTATTATTTACGCCAAACGGACGAGATTCATCTTTATAAAACGATTTTAAGTAAGTGTAAATCCAATCACTGCCACGCACACGCGCCACATTGGTTAGATCCGGCGGAGCCGCACCAAACCATTTAGCAGCATCTTCTTTTGCGATAGCGTTAAGAATATGGCCACCTACTTTTGAACCATCAAAAATCAATTGCTCTTTGCCAAGCTCGGTTGGAATACCAATATCACGGAAAGTACGTTCATAACGTTGATACTGCATTTGGTGACAACCAAGACAGTAGTTCATGAACAACTTTGCGCCGCGCTGCAAAGAAGGCTGATCAGATATATCGTTACCCGCTTCCATAAGAGGAACCGAAGGACCCGCAGCCATAACCATGTTAGGCAGCAAGTTTACTGATAAAGCAAATACACCAATAAGTAGCTTTTTCATCATTTCGTTAACCTCTCAGGCAATGGCTTAGTTTTTTCATTCTTACTGTATATAAATAACAGTACGAAGAACATAAAGTAAGTCACAGTACAGATTTGAGAAATTATCGTTTTCATATCAGTTTGTGGCGTTGCACCCACCCAACCTAAAAGAACGAAAGTTACAACAAAACCTGCAATGTTCCATTTGTGGAAACCACAACGGTAACGAACCGATTTAACACGACCACGGTCAATCCACGGTAACAATGCGAGTACCACAATTGACGCACCCATTGCCGCAACACCGATAAGCTTATCAGGGATTGCACGTAAGATTGCATAGAATGGCGTAAAGTACCAAACTGGGAAAATGTGCTCTGGCGTTTTAAGTGGGTTTGCTGCTTCAAAGTTTGGCGCTTCTAGGAAGAAACCATTCATCGCAGGCATAAAGAATACAACCCAACAGAACAAGATTAAGAAACCAACCACGCCCACAATATCTTTTACTGTGTAGTACGGGTGGAACGGTATCGCATCAACAATGTCTTTTTTGTCGGTGTAATACTCATGGAATTTAAATTTAGACTTATCTTCTTCAGCCACAGTGCCTTTTTTGCGTTTTATTTCAACACCGTCTGGGTTGTTAGAGCCCACTTCGTGCAGCGCAACAATGTGTAAGAACACTAAAATTACAATAACCAATGGTAGTGCAATAACGTGTAATGCAAAGAAGCGGTTAAGCGTTGCACCCGATATTACGTAGTCACCACGGATCCAAAGTGTTAAGTCATCACCAATTACCGGAATAGCCCCGAATAACGAAATGATTACCTGCGCACCCCAGAACGACATTTGACCCCATGGTAGTAAGTAACCCATGAAGGCTTCAGCCATTAATGCTAAGAAAATAAACATACCGAACAACCACAGTAATTCACGTGGTTTTTGGTAAGAGCCGTAGATCATGCCACGGAACATATGCATATAAACAACGATGAAAAACGCAGATGCACCCGTTGAGTGTAAATAACGTAATAACCAACCGTATTCAACATCACGCATGATGTACTCTACTGATGCGAAAGCGCCTTCAGAAGAGGGAACAAAGTTCATCGTTAACCAAATACCAGTAAGTATTTGGTTTACTAGTACTAACATGGCTAGCGAGCCAAAAAAGTACCAGAAGTTAAAGTTTTTAGGTGCTGGATACTGTGCAATGTGCATGTTCCAAACACGTGTCATTGGGATACGGTCGTCAATCCAACTAACAATTTTACCAAACATTAGGCTACCCCTTTTTCTTCGCCCACTAAAATAGTGGTTTCATCAAGAAAAGTATAAGGTGGTACTTCTAAGTTCAATGGTGCAGGAACTGATTGAAATACTCGCCCAGCCATATCAAATTTAGAACCGTGACATGGACAGTAAAAACCATCATCTGTCCCTTCAACTTTTTCACTAAAGTTACCTTGGAAAAAGCCTGGAGAACACCCTAAATGCGTACAAATACCAACAGCGACAAAAATCTCTGGGCGTAATGAACGGTAATCATTTGTTGATGATTCTAGTTGTTGTGGCTCTTGCGATTGCGGATCACGAAGTTGACCTTCATGTTCTTTCATCTGCTCAAGCATTTTAGGGGTACGTGATACAACCCATACAGGTTTACCACGCCACTCGACACGTATTAATTGTCCTGGCTCAAGTTTGCTGATATCTACTTCTACAGGCGCACCCGCAGATTTAGCTCGCTCACTTGGATTCCAAGACGCAATAAAAGGAACAGCAGCCCCAGCCGCACCAACACCACCTACAACAGAGGTAGCTATGGTTAAAAAGCGACGTCGGCCATTGTCTACAGGCGCATTGCTCATCCACTTATCTCCACTATGATTCTCAACACTTGCTATATTGAGAACATCAGTTACAGCAGGTTAATTTTTCGAAATTTTTAAAATAGAAGCGATCATAATTAAAACCCTTGATTAAAACAAGGTTATTCACAGCCTCACGCTCGAATAACCCGACTTGATCAATAGTTTGATAAAGTAAGCTCGAGAATAAAGCCGAATGACTATAATAGCGCTTCTGTAAAAACAATATACTGACCAAGATCAACCCCACTACGAGGAAACAGATAAACTGTACATGGTGATGTTGAACTTGCTCATACTACTTGCCAGCCAATTGTAGCAAAAAATTCCACCAATTAACTGATGGATTTACACTAATTGCGATAATTATTTAACTTTTTTGCAGCGAAATGGGTATTTTAAAGCTTTCGTACATTAAATACGCAGTATTTATAAAATATGATCAGCGCCTAGCCTTAAAAAAGCAGGCTTGAGGTAGGTAAGTACTTAAATTTTAATGCCAAAAACAAAAAACCCAGCATAAGCTGGGTTTTTGAATTCTTGATAACGTAAAAATTAACGTTTTGAGAACTGTGGACGCTTACGCGCTTTCTTAAGACCCACTTTCTTACGTTCAACTTTACGTGCATCACGTGTAACAAAACCTGCTTTACGAAGTTGTGGACGTAATGACTCGTCAAACTCCATAAGTGCACGAGTGATACCGTGACGGATAGCACCAGCTTGACCAGTTGTACCACCACCGGCAACGGTGATGTGAAGGTCAAATTTTTCAGTCATGTCAACAAGCTCAAGAGCTTGACGAACAACCATGCGTGCTGTTTCGCGACCAAAGTACTCTTCTAAAGAGCGCTTGTTGATTACGATGTTACCAGTGCCTGGGCGTAAGAATACGCGAGCACTTGAACTTTTACGACGACCTGTACCGTAGTATTGATTTGCCATGATAGTGCTCCTTAAATGTCTAGAACCTGAGGCTGTTGTGCAGCATGGTTGTGCTCAGTACCTGCGTAAACTTTAAGTTTACGGTACATAGCGCGGCCTAAAGGACCACGTGGCAACATGCCTTTAACAGCTTTTTCGATGATCATTTCAGGCTTTGCAGCTTGAAGTTTATCAAAAGTAGTAGACTTAAGACCACCTGGGAAACCAGTATGAGCGTAGTACACTTTATCTTTGAATTTGTTACCAGTTACAGTAACTTTCTCAGCGTTGATAACGATGATGTAATCACCAGTATCTACGTGTGGAGTGTATTCAGCTTTGTGCTTACCGCGTAGGCGATGAGCGATTTCAGTAGCGATGCGACCTAAAGTTTTACCTTCAGCGTCAACTACGTACCAGTCACGTTTTACTGTTTCTGGTTTAGCAACAAACGTTTTCATTTATAAAAATCCAATGTTTTTCAATTAAAACCACAGGCAGTTATTATTAACTACCGCTCTAAGTATGCTATAACCCCTTCGAGTTTTAGACTTTAGCGCCGCTCACAAGTGGCTAAACTATATGAGGACATAGAACGCAACGTGGCAGACGCGGGAGTATACCAGCACTTAAAACACATTGCTACCGAGCGGTTGTTTTTTCCACAAGAAAATTACAAAAACTTATGCATTTATATAAAAACAACAATAAGGCCACTTTAAAGAGTCGATACAGTCGTATTAGCGCTATGCTAAATGCTCTTTTGCTAAATACTCTAAAGACTGCATTTCTTGCAGGCGGCTAATGCAGCGCTTAAATTCAAAGTTAAGATTGCCTTGGGTATAAAGCTGCGTGATCGGTTTTTCAGCCGAAATAATTAATGTTACATGGCGTTCGTAAAACTCATCCACTAAAGCGATAAAGCGCCTAGCTGCATCATCATTATTTTGTCCAAGCTGTTTAACATTAGAAATAATAACAGTGTTATATAAGCGGCTAATTTCCATGTAGTCGACTTGGCTACGTGCGGTTTCGCACAATTCGCTAAATTCAAACATCACTACACACTTGGCCACTTTGCGTGTGTTGATTAAGCGCCCTTCTATTTCTATGGGTTGATCAAGCTCCCCCGCCTCTGGCGAGAGCTTATCAAAATATTCAAATAAGTTTTTATCGGCTTGCTCATCTAACGGGCTGTGAAATATTTCGGCTTGCTCAAGTGTACGCAAGCGATAATCAATACCAGAGTCTACATTTACTATTTCTGTGTTCGCTTTTACCAGTTCAATGGCCGGAATAAAACGCGCACGCTGTAAGCCGTTTTTATATAAATCATCAGGCACTATATTAGAGGTAGCGACTAATACTATATTGCGTGCAAATAATGCCTGCATTAAGCCGCCGAGTAACATGGCATCTGTAATATCTTGAACAAAGAATTCATCAAAACAGATGATATCGGTTTGAGCTTTAAATATGTCGGCAACAATTTCCAGTGGATTGCTTTTATTATTTAGCTTTTTTAGTTCATCGTGAACTCGGTGCATAAAGCGATGAAAATGCACGCGCATTTTACGCTCACCTGGCAGCGCTTCGTAAAAGGTATCTACTAAATAGGTTTTACCACGCCCTACACCACCCCAAAAATAAAGCCCTTTAATTGACTCAGGTTCGCTTTTATTAAACAACTTTGCAAAAAAGCCTTGTTGCTGTGGTTTTTTATTTGTGAGGTCATCGTATAAACGTTGTAAATGGCGCACTGCATTTTCTTGTGCTTGGTCATGTACAAAGTCATCGCGCTTAAGATCTTGCTGGTAAGTTTGCCAAGGAGTCATATCTAATTACATTTTAAACACAGTTTAATTTGCACAACATATTAACACGCATCTTAACTCGGGGTATATTACCCACAGGATGATTTATATTTGAATCAGGCATTATTAGATATTTTTTCCCAAAGGGGTAAAGTTATGGGCACAGTTACGTGGGTAGGTTTAATTATTATTACTGCTGTAGTGGCATTTTTTGTTGGTGCATTCGTTACTAAAAAGCAATTTAAGCAAGATGAATTAAAAGAACAAGCCGAGCAAGCACAAAACGCGCTTGAGCAGTATCGCCAAGATGTGGCCGATCATTTAGCAAGCACAGGTAAGCTTGTGAATAAAATGAAAGAAAACTACGACCAACTACTCAGCCATGTTGAAGAAACCAATCAACTCTTACTTGATGATAAAAACAAAGCGCCTAGCGAGCCGTTTTTCTCTAAAGAAACAACAGAGCAATTACAAGCGTCTTTAAAAGAGCGCGAGGTTGACCGTTCATCTGCACAAGCACAACCTGCCGATTACGTCTCGGGTGAGTCTGGTTTATTTGCAGGGCAAAATGGCGATACAAAACCTGCAAAAGCCTCTTAACACACTGAGCACGCTAAAATGTTAGTGCTATCTTGAGGAACTTTTTTTTGACCCCATAGTCTTTAAATGTAACAGCTTTATATTTAAATTCGAAAAGGCTGCTTATGCAGCCTTTTTGCTTTTCCTGTGATGTGGAGTACACCCTGACTATGAAAATGAAATTATCACTTATTAGTGCTGCAATCTTATCTACAAGCTTATTACTAAGCCCAATGGCCTCTTATGCAAAACTGCCTATTGCAGTTAACGGCCAACAATTGCCCACACTTGCGCCTATGCTTGAGCAAATTACCCCTGGCGTTGTGAGCATTCAGGTTTCTGGCTCAAAAGAAGTGCGCCGCCGTGCAGACCCGCTTGAATACTTTTTTGGAAACCCTCAGCCACGTAGTCAAAAGCGCCAATTTAGTGGTTTAGGCTCAGGGGTTATTATTGATGCCGACGAAGGCTATGTAGTAACAAATAACCACGTAATTCAAGATGCCGAAAAAATGGTGGTAACGCTAGAAGACGGCCGTGAATTTGAAGCCACCAAAATTGGTACCGATAAAGAGTCTGATATTGCGCTATTACAAATAGATGCAGATGACTTAACCGAAGTTAAGCTGGCAAATTCAGATAAATTGCGTGTCGGCGACTTTGCAGTAGCAATTGGTAATCCATTTGGTTTAAGCCATACAGTAACCTCGGGCATTGTAAGTGCATTAGGGCGTAGTGGTTTAAATATTGAAGGCTACGAAGACTTTATTCAAACCGATGCAGCTATTAACCAAGGTAACTCAGGAGGCGCTTTAGTTAACCTAAATGGCGAACTCATTGGTATTAATACTGCTATTTTAGGTGCCTCGGGTGGAAATGTTGGTATTGGCTTTGCCATTCCATCAAATATGATGAAAAACTTAGTCGACCAAATTATTGAACATGGCGAAGTACGCCGTGGCTCACTGGGTATTTCTGGCCGCCCACTTGATGCAGGCCTTGCAAAAGCACAGCAACTTGACGTTAAACAAGGTGCTTACGTTATGCAAGTAATGGATGATACCGCAGCAAGCAAAGCAGGTATTAAAGCTGGCGATGTTATTATTAGTATTAATGGCAGCGATATTAGTGGCTTCCACGAGCTGCGCAGTAAAATAGCAACGTTAGGTGAAGGACGCGAAGTTAAATTAGGTATTTACCGCGATGGCAAAGTAAAAACTATTAAAGTAACGCTTGATGGTGCATCGGGTGTAACCGCCGCAGGCGATGAACTGCATCCTGCATTCCAAGGTGCAACGCTTGAAAACGTGCAAAAAAATGGCACTAAAGGTATTGAAGTCGCCACAGTAGATCCGCGTTCTCCTTCTGCACGTGTTGGTCTTGAAGAAGGTGATGTGATTGTTCAAGTTAACCGCCAACGTGTAGAAAACATTCGTCAAATGAACAAAATTATCGAAGATACCCAAGGTAATATTGTACTTGGCGTTAAGCGTGGCAGAGAGTCTATCTTTGTACTTATCCAATAAGTAACACGTTATAAATAAGCAATAAAAATAACAGCAGCACTTGGCGCTGTTATTTTTTTTGTGCCATCATAAAGAATTGCTCACTAACAATAAGAATCTCGTGCTGAAATTACTAAAATTTGTACTTCCCCCTTTGTTTGTCGGTTTAGGTATCGCTTTTTTAGTGGTTTTTTTCAGCCCTAAAATGCGCGCCTCTTTACTCCCTAATGTTCCCTTGCCCAGTGCTATGAGCTCGAATCACCTTAGTTTTGCTGACGCAGTTAAACGTGCTGCACCGTCGGTAGTAACTATTTTTTCAGAAAGCATTTCTAAAGAGCCTCGCTATAAGCAACAAAACACCGTTCAAGAGCTTGGCTCTGGCGTAATTATGGCGCAAGACGGCTACATATTAACTAACTACCACGTTATAAATAATGCAGATCAAATCTTGGTTATTTTAACCGATGGCCGACGCTTTTTTGATGTGCAGTTAATTGGCTTTGACACCATTACCGATTTAGCCTTATTAAAAATTAACGCCGACCACCTGCCGGTGATCCCCGTAAACGATAATTACACCACCAGTGTAGGTGATGTAGTGCTGGCCATTGGTAACCCACTCAATTTAGGGCAAACCATCACCCAAGGTATAATTAGTGCCACCGGTAAACAAAAAATTACCGATAGCCCTTATAACAACTTACTGCAAATGGATGCTGCTATAAATGTAGGTAACTCTGGCGGTGCTTTGGTTAATTCAAATGGTGATTTAGTGGGGATCACGTCTGCGCAGTTTAAAACTCGTGAAAATCTTAATATCCAAGGAATATTTTTTGCTGTTCCCTATTCGCTCGCTAAAGAAGTAATGGCAAAGCTAATACGCCATGGCCGTGTAGTGCGTGGCTATTTAGGCTTTGAAGGCACTGCGGTTGATAGCACGGGCAAAGAGGTAAACGACAGCCTTACTGAGGTTGCTGGTATGCGCATCACCAATTTAGACCCATTAGGTCCTGCATGGCAAGCTGGCATTGAAGAGCAAGACATCGTTATTAAAATTGCAGGGTTAAGTGTCGCCAACCCGCAAAAAGTACTCGAAAAAATAGGCAATACACAGCCCGGTAAAGAAATAGAATTTGAGCTGTACCGAAACGGTAAAGTAGAAAAAATAATGGTTAGAGTTGCAGAGCTCGAAACTAAACTCTAACCAAAATGGCAATAAAAAGGTCGGATAGCAATACGCGTATCCGACCTTTTTTATGTCTAAAGTAAACTGTGTTTAACCCAGCGCGCTTAATTAAGCGAGCATGCTCTCACCTCAAAACAAATAAATATTATTGCGAATGGGTATTAGCTACTTCTGCGCTTAATATTGGCACCTAAGCCACTGAGTTTATCTTCAATGCGTTGATAGCCTCGGTCTACGTGGTAAATACGATCGACTACCGTTTCACCTTGCGCCACAATACCGGTCAAAATTAAGCTTGCAGAGGCGCGTAAATCGGTTGCCATTACTTGTGCGCCACTTAAACTTTGCGTTTCACCACAAATAGCGGTGTGCCCTTCTAAACGGATATTAGCGCCCATGCGTTGTAACTCTGGTACGTGCATAAAGCGGTTTTCAAAAATGGTTTCGGTAATTGTTGCACTACCATTAGCCACTACATTTAACGCGGTGAACTGCGCTTGCATGTCGGTTGGAAAACCAGGGTGTGGCATGGTTTTAATATTAACGGCTTTGAGCTCACGATTACGCATATCTAAATAAATGCTGTCATCGTTTACTTCAACTAATGCATTCGCGGCACGTAATTTTTCAATAACAGGCTCAAGTGAATGAAAATCTGTTTTTTTACAAAGTACTTCGCCTGCAGCCATCGCTGCTGCAACTAAAAAAGTGCCCGTTTCAATGCGATCAGGTAAAATGCTGTGCTCACAGCCACCTAAACGCTCTACGCCGTCAATTTCTATACGGCTTGTACCTGCACCAGTAATTTTTGCACCCATAGCAATTAGGCAATTGGCAAGGTCAATAATTTCGGGCTCGCGTGCTGCGTTTTCAAGCACCGTTTTACCATCGGCAAGTGCTGCGGCCATTAGTAAGTTTTCGGTTGCGCCAACACTGACCATTTCCATGAAAATTTCAGCGCCTTTAAGGCGACCTTCTACCTTTGCATTGATATAACCGTTTTCAACGTTTATTTGTGCGCCCATGCGCTCTAAACCTTGAATATGTATATCAACCGGACGTGCACCTATAGCACAGCCACCAGGTAGCGATACCTGCGCCTCACCAAAACGCGCCACTAATGGCCCAAGTGCCAAAACAGAGGCACGCATTTGCTTAACTAAATCATAAGGAGCAAGCGTTTTATTAACGGTCGCGCCATCAATATACAGTGTATCGCCTTGCCAATTTACAGTTGCGCCTAAGGTGCTTAAAAGCGCCTCAGTGGTCACAATATCGCGAAGGCGAGGAACATTCGTAAATGTACTTTTACCATCGGCAAGCAGTGCGGCAAACAAAATTGGTAATGCGGCATTTTTAGCGCCAGAAATAGTTACTTCACCCGCAAGTGAAGTGCCACCTTGAATTACAAACTGATCCATTAAGAGGCCTTAACTATTGAGGTAAAATAAATTTTTGTTCACGCTTCCACTCAGTTGGCGTAAATGCACGAATTGATACAGCGTGAATTGTACCGTCTGAAATAGTATTCATTAATGGGCCATAAACTAGCTGTTGCTTTTTAACGCGGCTTAAACCGTCAAAGCACTCACCTACTGCAATTACTTCATAATGGCTACCATTGGCTTTTACTTTTACTTCAGATAATTGAAGTTCGTCGCGTAATAATGTTTCGACTTGGCTAGTTTCCATAACTCTCACTCAAATAAAGTTGTTACCTGACCCAACTGCATTAAATTTTGCAATTGCTCAGGTGGATTTTGCAATTCAAGGCGTGTGCCCTGTTGCTTAAATTTAGCAAAAGAGTGAATTAACCAAGCTAAGCCCGCTGTGTCAACCCTCATTACCTCACAAAGATCAAAATAGATGGTTTTATGCTTACTTAGTGACTTGGCGTTCAGAAGCTGTTCATTGCCAATTGAGCTGCGGGTAAGTTCACCACTTACCCTATAGTGCTGCTCATCTACTTGGCTAATTGCCAATTTAGTCATTGCTGTTGTTGCCTCTAAATTGCACAGGTAACTGGCTCTTTTGCTCTAGTAATTTGCTTACGTGTGCAATACCTTGCTGGCGTAAAATACCTTGTAGCTCACTTTGTTTTGCATCGAGTAAGCTAATTCCTTCTGCAATCATATCGTATGCGCGCCACTCGCCGCTGCGATCTTCACGCACTTTAAAATCAATTTTTATGTCAGGCTTGCCATCTTCTGTAATTTTAGTTTTTACTACAACTACATCTTTGCCTTTAAATGGTTGCTCTGCGCCAAATTCTACATGTTGGTCAGTGTATTGAGTAAATACCCCCGCGTAAGTAGCAACTAAATAGCCTCTAAACGCGCCAATAAATTCTTGGATATCTTTAATTGCTTTGGCTTTTTCGGCTTCATCGGTAATTGCACGCACTTTAGACACTTCACTACCCAACACACGAAGTGCTGCATATTTGTAGTCTATGTAAGGCATCAGCTCTTCTTCTACAATAACACGAAGGTGCTCTTTATCTTTAGTGATAAGCGGTTGATCTTTTTTAATGCGCTCAAATGTATGCTCTGCTACCTGACGCACCATTTTGTTAGGATCTGTCAGTTTAACTTCGGCTGCGCTAACACTTTGCACAGCTAGGGTTGCACCAAGTGCAATAACGGCTAAAAACTGTTTCAACATAATAATTACTCACTACCTTGGTTGAATAAAAACTGCCCAATTAACTCTTCTAAAACAAGTGCAGACTTAGTATCTGTGATTGAATCACCATCACCTAACGCTTTGCTCTCTACGCCAAATAACTCATCGATTGCTTGATCTTGTGCGTTTTCGGTTACTGTTTCACCTAAACAGCGCTGCTCTGCTGCATTAGGAGAAATAACAGGGTGAATACCTAAGTACTGCTCCCCTAAAATACCCGATGTTAAAATTGAGATTGAGCTAGTGTCTGAAAAACGACATAAATACTGTGCATCTATCGTCATATTTACCACAGGCAAAAACTCCTGTGGGTGTACATAAATAGATTCAACACGGCCAATCACTACACCGCCTACTTTTACCGGTGCACGCGCTTTAAGTGAGCCGATATTTTCAAACTTTGCATTTAACGTGTAGGTTTCGCCCGACCCGCTAATACCCGAATTAGCCACTTTAAGTGCTAACATTGCAAACGCTAAAATGCCTAATGCGACAAAAAAGCCAACTAAAATCTCTAATTTCCGTGAATTCATTATCTATACCCTATTAGCTGGTAAACATTACCGCTGTCAAAATAAAGTCAAACCCTAATACTGCCAGTGATGAGTGTACGACTGTTTCTGTTGTTGCTTTACTGATCCCTTCTGAGGTTGGGGTACAGTCGTAGCCCTTATAAAGCGCAATCCAGGTCACTACCATGGCAAATACAAAACTTTTTATCATGCCGTTTAATACATCTTCTTGAAACGATACTTGCGATTGCATTATCGACCAAAAGCTGCCGGTATCTACGCCTAACCAATCAACCCCAACTAAATGAGCACCGATAATAGCAACCGCAGAAAAAATAAGTGCAAGCAATGGCATACTAATAAAACCTGCCCAAAAACGCGGTGCAATAATGCGCTTGAGAGGATCAATGGCCATCATTTCTAGTGAAGAGAGTTGCTCGGTGGCTTTCATTAAGCCTATTTCTGCCGTTAGCGCACTTCCAGCGCGACCAGCAAATAATAGCGCTGTAACCACCGGGCCTAGTTCGCGTAATAAACTAAGCGCAACTAATGGGCCTAGGCTGTCTTCGGCGCCATAGCCAACCAATACAGTGTAACCTTGCAGCGCAAGCACCATACCAATAAACAAACCCGACACCATAATAATTAATAATGATTGCGAACCAACCATATAAAGTTGGCGCACTAACAGCGGTGTGCCTTTTTTAAAGTTAGGTACATTCCACAATGCATTAAAAAGCATGTTGGCAGAGCGCCCTAATGCAGCAAAACGCCCCAGCGTTTTATGACCTAACTTTTGAAATAAATCCAACATTAAGCGTTTTCTCCTAACAGCTCATCAGCATACGTTTGTGCAGGATAATGAAATGGCACAGGCCCATCCGATAACCCTTTTAAAAACTGCTGTACTAATGGAGATTCATGATTACGCATTTCATCCGGTGTCCCTGCCCCTATTACGCCTTGATCGGCAATAATAATAACGTGATCGGCAATACTCATTACCTCCGTCACATCGTGGGTTACAATAAGGGATGATAAACCTAGCACTTCATTTAACGACTTAATAAGCTTTACCAATACACCCATAGATATTGGGTCTTGGCCGGCAAAAGGCTCATCATACATAATAAGTTCTGGGTCCAGTGCAATAGCACGTGCAAGTGCTGCTCGTCTAGCCATACCACCAGAAAGCTCAGAAGGCATTAAATCTTTAGCACCGCGTAAACCCACCGCTTGCAGTTTCATTAATACGACTAGTTTAATTAACGCTTCACTTAACTTGGTGTGCTCTCGCAGAGGAAATGCAATGTTGTCAAATACCGACATATCAGTAAATAACGCACCGCTTTGAAACAGCATGCTCATTTTGGTTCGTGCCGCATATAACTCTTTGCGCGACATACTAGGAATACTGCCACCTTCGAATAAAATATCGCCGGCGTCAGGCTTAAGCTGCCCACCAATTAAGCGTAGCATTGTGGTTTTGCCAATTCCGCTTGGCCCCATAATCGCTGTTATCTTACCTTTAGGAACACTAAAACTCATATTTTTATATATGGTTCTATCGCCTCGCGAAAAGCTAACATCCTTGACTTCTACTATTGATTGCGACAAGTCGCTCTCCGTAACAATGTTCACTCGTGCTCCTATTTTAAGGGTTTTTTAGCCAAGATGGAAAAAACAATTCGTAAGATTTTGTAATACGCCTACAAAAAGCGCTCTAAGGCTGAAGTAAACTGCCTTAACCTTTGCTTAAGCGCATAAAATTCACGCACTGCAATAGTAGACCCTGCTCTTTTGCTTATACTTTCATGTTGGCTTTTGTTACTATTCGCGCCATCTGTATTTTGAACATCTGGCTTAACATAATGGTTACCTCGTTTGTTATTTTAATTCTTGGTTTTGCTGCACTTGTGTGGAGCGCCGACCGATTTGTATACGGTGCGGCAGCGCTTGCTAAAAACTTTGGAGTCCCTACTTTAATTGTTGGCTTAACGGTTGTTGCTATGGGTTCTTCGGCCCCTGAAATGATGGTATCGGCCTCGGCTGCTTTGGCAAATAAAACCGACACAGCGGTCGGTAACGCGGTAGGTTCAAATATAACAAACATCTTACTTGTGTTAGGTATTACTGCGCTGCTACGCCCTTTGAGTGTGTCATCAAGCACTTTAAAACGCGAAATGCCGCTTGTTATGCTGGTATCCTTGGCTACGTGGTATGTATTTTCAGACAACTACTTCTCACTCACCGAAGGGGTGGCATTGCTAGTTGCATTTGCTGTGTTTATTGGCGGCTTGATTGTGGTTTCTTTGCGCGCCAAAAATCAAGATGACCCTTTTGTTTCAGAAGCCTGCGATGAGGTTCCTAACGATGTACCAACTAAAAAAGCCGTTTTATGGCTAATTGTCGGCATGGTTTTATTGCCTGTTAGCTCACACTTTTTAGTTGGTTCAGCAGTCGATATTGCTAAATACTTTGGTTTAAGCGACTTAGTTATTGGCTTAACCATTATCGCCATTGGCACAAGCTTGCCTGAACTTGCAGCTTCTGTAGCGGGTGTACTTAAAAACGAAGATGATTTAGCCCTAGGTAATATTGTGGGCTCAAATATATTTAATATTTTAGCGGTATTACCACTTGCAGGTATTATTAACCCATCAGTGGTTGACCCGTCACTTGCAAACCGCGACATACTTATTATGTTAGGTGCTACGCTTGCGCTTATTATTATGTCATTGAACTTTAGAGGTTCTCAGCGTATCAATAGAGTAGAAGGTGGCCTATTACTCATCGCATTTTTGGCGTACCAAGGTTATATTTTTAGTCAAGTAGGGTAACAATGGCACAACTAAATTTTATAGAGCAAGGTTTACGCGTATTAAACATTGAACGCCAAGCGCTTGCTGATATTACACAATACGTTGACGAAAACTTTCATAGTGCGTGTCAGCTCATGTTTGATTGCCAAGGCCGCATTATTGTTATTGGCATGGGTAAATCAGGCCATATTGGTAATAAAATTGCTGCTACCCTTGCAAGTACAGGCAGCCCTGCTTTTTTTGTTCACCCAGGCGAAGCAAGCCATGGTGATTTAGGCATGATAACCAAAAATGACGTGGTTATGCTTATATCAAACTCGGGCGAAACCAGCGAAGTACTTAATATTATTCCGGTGCTTAAACGCCTTGGCGCAAAAATAATATCGATGACGGGCAACCCGCTCTCTACTATGGCAACCCTTGCCGATGTGCACGTATGCATAAAAGTAGAACAAGAAGCCTGTTTATTAGGTTTAGCGCCTACAGCAAGCACCACTGCTACTTTAGCAATGGGTGATGCAATGGCGGTTGCGCTTTTAGAAGCACGCGGCTTTACCGCCGATGACTTTGCACTCTCTCACCCTGGCGGCAGTTTAGGTAAGCGATTGTTGCTCACTTTAAAAGATGTAATGCACAGCGGCACAAACACCCCTATTATAGGTGTAACGCAAACAATTAAAGACGCGTTAATAGAAATGTCAGCCAAAGGGCTGGGCATGACCGCTATTGTAGATAACAATCAACAGCTTGCCGGCCTTTTTACCGACGGTGACTTACGCCGTATTTTAGAGCAAAGAGTTGATATACATAGCACCGCTATTAGCCAAGTTATGACCAAATCATGCACAACTGCCACGGCCGATATACTTGCAGCTGAGGCCCTAAACATAATGGAAAATAAACGTATTAATGGTTTAATTGTGGTCAATGATAAAAACCAGCCAATAGGCGCCTTAAATATGCAAGACCTCTTAAAAGCAGGAGTATTATAAATGCAATTTGAAGATCTCTATCAACCGCTAAGCGATGATGCCAAAGCACGCGCCAAAAAAGTAAAACTACTCATATGCGACATTGATGGTGTATTTTCTGATGGCCGAATTTACCTCGGTAACCAAGGCGAAGAATTAAAAGCATTTAATACAAAAGATGGTTTTGGCATTAAAGCACTGATCAATAGCGGTTTTGAAGTTGCGGTTATTACGGGGCGTCACTCAGAAATAGTGCAAACTCGCATGAGCAGCTTAACCGTGCAGCACATTTATCAAGGCCAAGAAGACAAACTTATTGCTTATCAAGAACTCAAAAACACTTTAAAGTTAACTGATGAACAAATAGCCTATATTGGCGACGATGGTCCTGACATGCCAGTAATGGAGCGCGTTGGCTTTGCCGTTGCAGTAAACGATGCGCACCCGCTTATTAAGCGCTTATCGCATTACACTACGCAAATGCCTGGTGGCTTTGGCGCCGTTAGAGAGCTCACAGATTTACTTATGCTAGAGAACGGCATAGCGCTTACAACACAAGGCACCAGTTCATGAATGCAGCACGCGTTATACTCAGTGCGTTATTCATCGGCTGTATGGTTTGGCTTTGGTACCCTTATTTTACCCAAACCAATGTAGCGCCAGAGCAAGAACCTGAAGTAATTGCAAAGCCCGATTACACCGCTATAGAGCTTAAGCAAACAGCCTATGACGAGCAAGGCAAAATAAGCCATAAAGTCACTGCGGCTAAAATGGAGCTGTACCAACAGCTTGGTTTTACATTTTTTGAAAAACCTATTTTCACCTTGTATAACGAAAAGCAAACATGGCGAATAAATGCAGACGAAGCAACGCTTTACGAAGATAAACAACTTATTTTAGAAGGCAATGTGGTTGCTAAAAATTTAGTTGATAACGCCATGATAGATAACATCAATGCCGATAACATCGAAGTCGACATTAAAGCGCTAACAATGCGCTCTGAGCAGCCAGTGGTTGTTACTGGGCCTAATTTAAAAATTGTCGGTAAAGGCCTTGAAGCCGATTTAAAAACCGAAGTAATAAAACTAATTAACCATACGCGAACAATATATTATGACCAATAAACTCACTAAAATACTTATTATCCCATCGCTAATGCTTGCATTTAGCGCCTCTGCTGCTGAGCCTGCTGCTCAACCGCCAGCAAATCAAATTTCTATTAGTGCAGACCGTCAAGAAGGCCAACTTAAAGAAAACGTAGGTATTTTTGAAAAGAACGTCGAAATTGTGCATGGTAATCGCAAAATTACAGCCGACCGACTTGAAGTACATAAACGTGAAGACTTAGGGGATAACAAACAACTCCTTATTGCCACTGGCAGCCCAGCCTACTTCGAAGAAAAACAAGACGATGGTACCGTAATGAGCGCCAGTGCAAACGAAGTACGTTACGACGTAGCAAAGCGCTTTTTAACGCTTGTTGGCGATGCTGAAGTCGCACAAGCCGGTCAAAAAATTAATGCTAAAAGTATTACCTACGATATGCAGCAGCAGCTTATTAGCGCAGAAAAAGACGAAAACTCTACGGATCGTGTCCACACAATTTTAGTGCCTGTTGAAGCAAAAATTAAAGAAAAAACAGGTAACGAAGGTCAACCATGAGCACCTTAAAAGCAGAACTATTAGCAAAAAGCTATAAAGGCCGCCAAGTTGTAAAAAATGTAGGCCTTGAGGTAGAAGCCGGCAGCATTGTTGGCTTATTGGGCCCTAATGGCGCAGGTAAAACCACCACCTTTTACATGATTGTAGGGTTAGTACCTAGCGACAAAGGTAAAATTTCTATTGATGATAACGACATTACGTTATTACCTATGCACAGCCGCGCCCGCTTAGGCATTGGCTATTTGCCGCAAGAGTCATCAATATTTAGAAAGCTGACAGTTTATCAAAACTTAATGGCTATTTTAGAAACGCGTAAAGAGCTCAATAAAGCCGCGCGAGAAGAAACGCTTAACAACTTACTTGATGAATTTAGTATTCAGCATATTCGCGATAGCCAAGGTATGGCGCTTTCTGGTGGTGAACGCCGCCGTGTAGAAATTGCCAGAGCACTGGCAGCAAACCCTAAATTTATTTTATTGGATGAGCCTTTTGCTGGTGTTGATCCGATTTCAGTGTTAGATATAAAGAAAATAATAGAACATCTTAAAAACCGTGGCATTGGCGTATTAATTACCGATCACAATGTAAGAGAAACCCTTGATGTTTGTGAAAAAGCCTACATTGTTTCTCATGGGGAGCTAATTGCATCTGGCACCCCAGAACACGTATTAAATGACAAAACTGTACGCGATGTTTATTTAGGCGAGCAATTTAGGCTGTAACATTTAAGCCATACCTACAAGCATCTGCTAATATTAATTATAACAACATAAAAGGATTGTTAGAGATACATGAGGCAATCATTACAGCTGCGCATGGGCCAGCAACTTACAATGACTCCACAATTGCAACAAGCGATTCGCTTGCTGCAGCTCAGTACATTGGATCTCCAGCAAGAAATACAAGAAGCACTTGATAGCAACCCGCTATTAGAAGTAGAAGAGCAAGATTACACGGAAGAGTCGGCTGGAAAAAATGAACAAAAAGCAGATACGGATGATGTAACCGTAAGCGCATCGGCTGACGATACAACCAGCGAGTACGAGCAAGACAGTGGCGAAGCTTTAAATAAAGACACCGTTAGCGATGATATGGCAATGGATGTAACTTGGGATGAGTACATGAGCGCAGCCCCTGCGGCATCCTCAGGCCCAATGCCGGAAGATGAGTCTATTTATCAAGGTGCCTCTACTGAAACGCTACATGAGTATTTAATGTGGCAGCTTCAGCTTACTCCTTTTAGCCCAACTGATGAAGCCATTGCTATTGCCATTGTAGAAGCTGTAGATGACTCGGGTATTTTAACGCTAAGTTGTGAAGAGATTTTAGAGAGCTTTAACCAAGAAAACGATGACGAAGTTGAAGTTGAACTTGATGAAATAGAAGCCGTTTTAAAGCGTATTCAGTTATTTGACCCTGTAGGTATAGCCGCGCGCAGTTTACAAGAGTGCTTGTGCATTCAGCTAAACCAGTTTGATAAAGACACCCCTTTTATAGAACAAACTAAAATGATCTTAACCGATCACATTGATCTATTAGCGGCACGCGACTATCGTACATTAATGAAAAAGACTAAGCTTAAAGAAGACGAGCTTAAAGAGGTCATGACCCTAATACATACCCTCAACCCAAAACCTGCAGATACAATAGTAAGGGAAGAGTCGGAGTATGTAATACCAGATGTGTCGGTTAAAAAAATAAAAGGCCGCTGGGTGGTAGAGCTAAACCCAGATAGCATGCCAAAAATACGCGTAAATAGTCAGTACGCGGCTATGTCACGTACCGTTAAATCAAGTGGTGATAGCCAATTTATTCGTTCTCACTTACAAGAAGCTAAATGGTTTATAAAAAGCCTTGAAAGCAGAAACGACACGCTGCTCAAAGTAACAAACTGTATTGTAAAACAGCAACAGGCATTTTTTGAACATGGCCCAGAAGCCATGAAGCCAATGGTTTTAAACGATGTTGCTGAAATGGTAGAAATGCATGAATCGACAATTTCGCGTGTTACTACGCAAAAATATATGCATACGCCACGTGGTATTTTTGAGCTTAAGTATTTTTTCTCAAGCCACGTAAGCACTGAAAACGGCGGCGAGTGTTCATCAACCGCAATACGTGCCCTAATTAAAAAGCTAATTGCCGCGGAAAACTCAGCTAAACCATTGAGTGATAGTAAAATTGCGGATATATTGGCAGAGCAAGGAATTAAAGTAGCTAGACGCACAATAGCAAAATACCGTGAATCGCTAGCTATTCCACCGTCAAATCAGAGAAAGAGTTTGATATAAGACGTAAAAAACAAAGAGGAAATGCTTATGCAACTAAACCTAACTGGTCGTCACGTAGAAGTAACTGATTCACTTAGAGACTATGTAAATAATAAATTTGCAAAGCTAGAAAGGCACTCAGATCATATTAGCAATGTGCATGTCATTCTCGATGTAGAAAAACTCAACCAAAAAGCAGAAGCGACTATTCATGTAAGTGGCGCAGATTTATTTGCCTCAACAGAGCACCAAGATATGTATGCCGCTATAGACTCGTTGATTGACAAGCTCGATCGTCAAGTCATAAAACATAAAGAGAAGCTTGCTAGACACTAATATTATGAAATTAAGTACATTAGTATGCCAGGACTGCAGCAAAGCTGCGGTCCTTTTTAGTAGTAAAAAAAGAATTTTAGAGTTTATCAGTGAGCTTGCTCATGAAAAGCTCCCCTACTTACCACAACAAGATATTCTTAATGCGCTGGCAAGTAGAGAAAAGCTAGGCAGTACTGGTATTGGCCGGGGTATCGCCATCCCTCATGGCAGAATGGGTGGCGTAGAAGAGCCGCTGGCTTTAGTACTTGTTAGCGACACGCCTGTTAACTTTGACGCTATTGATAACTGCCCTGTTGATATTTTTGTTGCACTCATCGTACCAGATGGCGATAACCAACAGCACCTAAAGACTCTGGCAACCATAGCTGATAAACTGAGCAACAAAGAATTTTGTAAACAGCTGCGTAGTGCTAAAACCGATGCAGAGCTGTATCAAGTAATTGTTGATCAATCGTAGTAAATACTAAGGGCTATAAATGGAGTTAATTATCATAAGCGGCCGTTCTGGTTCAGGTAAGTCGGTTGCTTTACGCGTGGTTGAAGATTTAGGCTATTATTGCGTAGATAATATTCCGGTCAACTTACTGCCCTCTTTAGTGCGAAGTGTTTCAGATAACTATGACAAAATAGCCGTTAGTATAGATGTTCGTAATATCCCCAAAGAACAAGACGAATTTAACGATATTCTCGAGTACCTTCCTGACTTTGCTAAACCCACACTGTTTTATTTAGATAGTGATGATCAAACACTGATCAAACGTTTTTCAGAAACACGCAGGTTACACCCTTTATCCATCGATTCGCTGCCGCTTGATTTAGCAATAAAAAAAGAAAAAGAACTGCTTGATGTACTCGTAACGCGCGCTGACTTTATGCTTGATACCACCGATTTAAGTGTGCACCAATTAGCAGAGTCAATTCGCGAAAAAATACTGGGTAAAAAAGATAAGCAACTTATTGTAACGTTTGAATCGTTTGGCTTTAAACACGGCATACCTAAAGAAGCTGATTATGTTTTTGATGCTCGCTTTTTGCCAAACCCCCACTGGGAGCCTGAACTCAAACCGCTTACGGGCCTTGATCAACCAGTAAAAGATTTTTTGGCAAATCACAGCATAGTGCAAAAATTCACTTGGCAAATTCAAACCTTTGTACAAACTTGGTTGCCACACTTAGAGCGCAATAACCGTAGTTACCTCACTATTGCAATTGGCTGTACTGGTGGTCAACACCGCTCGGTTTATTTAGCGCAAGCCATTGGTGAGAGCTTTGCTATGACGCATCCGAATGTAAAAATTCGTCATCGTGAGCAAGAAAAGTAACCTTAAAATAATAACCTGTTCAGTTTAGGTATAGTAATTTATGCGCTGTGAAGACACATTTTTAATAAAAAATAAATTAGGCTTACACGCCAGAGCGGCAACGGTCCTTGCGCAATTAGCTGTGCAGTTTGATGCTAAAATCACCTTACACCAAGATGATAAAGAAGCCGCAGGCGACAGCGTATTAGCTTTAATGCTACTTGAAAGCAGTAAAGGTAAAGAAGTTAAAGTAGTCTGTGAAGGCCCTGATTCAGAGCAAGCTTTGCATGCGGTTGGGCAATTAATTGCACAACGATTTAACGAACAAGAATAATTTAAAGCACCATAGCCTTATAAGTTAAAGACTTATCAGGCCAGACTATAAAGATTTAGTAAATTAGGGTATTCCGACTCGCCTAATTTAGTGCTTTAATTTAGGGTAATAAAGCCATGCCCTGCTAAATTTGGTTGCTTAATTTTAAACACTAATTTAGTCCCAGCATTGGGTTTAGCACAAAAAATAAAGAAAATGACAGTGGGCAACTCCGCTTACTAAACACCTTTCCATTACACAAAAATATTTAGGATGCCAATGCCAGAAGCGTTTGAACAAGACTATCCACTACAGCAACTAAAACAAGTGACTAAATCACTTAATAGTGGGCAATTTGTTCAAGTAAGACGCATGCTAGCAAAAACAGCACCTTGTGATACAGCACTGCTGCTTGAATCCTCTCCGCATAAAATTAGACGCATGCTTTGGCAACTGGTTGACCCAGATGTGCAAGGGGATGTGCTAGAAGAGCTCTCTGAAGATGTACGTTTAGGTATCATTGCACAAATGGAACCTGAGCATATTGCCGCGGCCACTGAGGATATGGGCCACGATGATTTAGGTGAAGTCCTGCGTAGCCTACCTGATACCGTGTACAAAGATGTGGTTAGCGCTATGGATACGCAAGACCGCGAACGCGCTACACAGGCTTTATCTTACCAAGAGCGCTCTGCAGGCGCGCTAATGAACACCGATACGGTGACCATTCGCCCAGACGTTACACTTGATGTTGTGCTGCGTTATATTAGGCTACGCGGTGAGCTGCCAGAGGGCACCGATGATTTATACGTTGTTGATAAACATAACTGTTTTTTAGGTGCATTATCACTTAGTACACTGTTAACTAATCCGCCTGAAAAAATTGTTCAAGATTTAATGGATGAAGACTGTGAGTCTATCCCTATTTCGATGGATGAAAGTGAAGTTGCTCAGTTATTTGAGCGCCATAACTGGATATCGGCCCCTGTAGTCGATGATAACGCCCACTTGCTTGGGCGTGTCACCATTGATGATATTGTTGATGTTATTCGTGAAGATGCAGAGCACAGCTTATTAAGCCTTGCCGGTCTTGATGATGAAGAAGACACCTTTGCACCTGTTTTAAAAAGCTCAAAAAAACGTTCAGTATGGCTTGGCGTTAACTTACTCACAGCCTTAGCTGCCGCCTTTGTGGCCAGCTTTTTTGAAAGCACCTTAGATATATTACCTATTTTAGCTGTACTCAATGGCATTGTACCCTCAATGGGTGGTGTAGCAGGTAGCCAATCTTTAACTCTGGTTATTCGTGGTATTGCCGTGGGCCATATTAACCAAACTAACCAACGATTTTTAATGGCTAAAGAGCTGGCGATAGGCGCATTAAACGGGGTTATTTGGTCAATACTTATAGCCAGTGTAATTGCGCTTTGGCAATGGGATTTTATGCTTGGCGGCGTGCTCGCATTTGCAATGTTTATGAACCTCGTAGTAGCTGGTGTTGCTGGCGCATGTATTCCTATTTTATTGAAAAAAATGAATATAGACCCTGCACTTGCAGGTAGTGTTGTACTTACGACGGTGACTGATATTGTCGGTATTTTTGCCTTTTTAGGCACCGCAACGTGGCTACTTATTTAGCAACCTGAACTCAGGTAAAGTAGCCACTACACACTAAAACATATAATTAAATTGGTGAGCCCGGTGGCATTGGTAAACCACTAAAGTTTTCAGGCCACTTACCTACTTTTAAAAACTGTTTTATTTGCTCTGCTAAATACTGTTTAAATGCGCTTTCTCCTACACTGGTATTACTTAACATTGAGTTTTGATTGTACTCTTTACTTAGTTTTACCAAGTAGTAACGTAACTGCGCCTGCACCTCTGGGCTTACCTTGTCACTAGTGACTAAATCCGCCATATTTTTTGCAGTTAAAAACTGCACCCGCTGGGTGATTTTGCCTTTCATTGTATTAGGTGATGACACATTAAACACTTGGCTGTAAAGCTGCTCTAACAACTCATCTAAGCTGTAAAAATTATAATTACGTACTTGTTGTTGAGCTAAACGATTTAAACGCTGTGGGTTTAATAATAACGATAAACTATGCTGCGCAGCTACTTCTGGCAAGGCCATCGCATCAAGTGTTACACCCGTACGCCCTGTTATGCTTTCACGCGATTTAGACTCGCCATACGCTTTTGGCGGAATAAGCGCTAACACCGACTCAGGCAAAATCAAATTAGCTGGTTTTAATGTTGTTAAAATAGCACTAAGCGCCGCTTGCTGCTGCGCTTTTGCAACCACTTTCGCGCCCTTAGCAGGTGAGTCGTTACGTGTTTCGTATTCGTAGTTAACCCCTGCAATTAGCTTAACTGCAGCCTCTACTTGATAGCGATGGAATAAATAAAGCGGCACGAGTTTTTCTTCTAACTGCGAGAGTGCATCGCCTGTTTTAATGTTGTTAATACCAAATTGCGAAAGCGCTTTTTTACGTACATCAAGCACTCTAAGTAACTCTTGCGCTGGGTTAGTACCGTTATCCCATAAGTGCGCTGTAGGGTGTGCCCCGCCCTTAGCGCGTGCGTCGCTATCAGATATAAACTCAAGGCCCTTCGTTTTGTTCTCTTTTAATATTGCTGCAAGCTCAGCGCTTTCATCTTGATTAGTGAAGTCGCTGTAACCATATTTAATAACTTGGGTATCCCATACGCCCATACCGCTTGCATAGCCGCGGGTTACATCAAGCTCGCCTTGCTCGTTAAAGCTAAGTAGTGGGAGCGGGTAATCCATAACCGACGCTCTATCCCCCACCGAGGCTGCAAAGTTATGTGCAATGCCCAGCGTATGGCCAATTTCGTGTGTACTTAACTGGCGAATCCTATCAAGTGCCATTGCCTGTAAATTTTTAGCCACCTCGTTACCTTTTAAATAAGGCGCACCGAGGGCTTCTGCAATTAAAATATCTTGGCGTACACGCAATGAGCCTAGTGTTACATGCCCTTTGAGTATTTCGCCGGTACGAGGGTCTATAACAGAGCTTCCGTAAGACCATCCGCGTGTAGCACGATGCACCCACTGAATAACGTTATAGCGAATATCCATAGGATCAGCATTGCTCGGCAGTACTTTGACTATAAATGCGTTTTTATAGCCTGCTGCGCTAAAGGCATCATTCCACCACTTACCGCCTTCAAGTAACGCGCTTTTAACCGGCTCAGGCACGCCAGGGTCTAGGTAATAAGTAATGGGCTCTACGGGTTCACTAATCGGTAAACTTGGATCTTTTTTAGCTAAGCGATGACGCGGTATATAGCGCACAAACATAGATTCACCAAGGGGGGCTGCATAGTCTTTATGCTCAATGCTCCAATACCCTGATTGCGGGTCAAATTTACGTGGCGTGTATTTATCATCAGGTAATTTAATAAGTGAGTGGTGCATATGTACAGTAAGTGCGTATGCATCGGCGCTTACTTGGCGCACAAATTTACCAGGTTTAGAGCCCTTAAACGTCAATACTGCTTCAAGCTCGGTATTTTTTACAAACGCTTTTGAGCGATTCATATACACAGCGCTGCGTGATTCATCAATGCTAAAGCTGCCTTGCTTGCGCGCTGCAAGCGTACGGCTTACCCCGTGTACATCGCTTAATAAATAGGGTGTGTAATCAATCAGGAGCGTTTTTTCGCTTTGCGCTACCACTTTAAAGCCCGCTAAAATACTGGATGCAAAGGCCTCTTTAATACTTTGCTGCTCAGCTTTGTTAGTGGTATTAGCGCGATAATATGTATTTAGCGCGCGCAACATTACTTTATCGCCAAAACGCTCAAACTGAACTAAATGCGTGTTACCAAGTTGCCCTCTATCTAAGCCTATATCGTTAGAGCCAACTCCATAAGGTAAGCTTTGCTGAAGTAAAAATTGCTGCTCTAATTTATCTACTTTTAAAAATACTTTGCCGTTTTGAGTATCGTAATAAAACGAAAAGTACCCAGGAAAGTGATTCATTTGCGCAGTAAATTCATCTATAGGCTTAATTGCTGCGTGCGCTTGGGTTATCATAGAGCACAGCACAGTAAAGAATATGTAACTTATTAGTGGTATTTTTTTCATAATCTTATCTTTGTTATTGGCGTTTTAAGTACGATTAGGTGGCACCATTATTACAGTGCTATTTAAACAATACAGGTATTTAAGACGAAATTCAGCGCACTAAGTTAATCTCTCTCACATTTAGATTAGCTAGTACACGTTATCAGGAAAATAGAATGCGTAGACTCCCACCAGTATTACTAGAAGACGGTTGCCCTAGAGAACTTTTATCGTTAATTAGAACCATTTTAGCAGCATGTAAAGAAATTTCGTTTCGTGTTGGCCAAGGTGCGCTTTCTGGCGTATTAGGCTCAACGCTTGATGAAAACATTCAAGGTGAAACCCAAAAAAAGCTCGATGTATTATCTAATCAGCTTTTAAAAGATATTTTACTGGAGTCTGGGTCAGTTAAAGCCATCGCCTCAGAAGAAGAAGACTACACAGTAGCTGGCAACCAAGACGCTAAATACATTGTGGCGTTTGACCCGCTTGATGGCTCATCAAATACCGATATTAACTCGCTAGTGGGTACTATATTTTCAATTATGGAAGCCCCAGAAGGCTCAGATGCCGCCGATCAAAGTATATTTATGCAGCCAGGCCACAAACAAGTTGCTGCAGGTTACGTGCTTTACGGCCCATCAACTATGCTTGCACTTACTACAGGTAAAGGCACGCGCATGTTTACCCTAGATAAAACCCAAGGTAGCTTTTTACTAACACAAGACTTTGCCACTATCCCTGCTGATACAAACGAATTTGCCATTAATGCGTCAAACCAGCGTCATTGGCAGCCAGCAATGCAAAACTATATTAATGACTTACTCGCTGGCGATACCGGCCCACGTGCTAAAAACTTTAACATGCGCTGGATTGCCGCTATGGTTGGCGATGTGCACCGTGTACTTAGCCGTGGTGGTTTATTTACCTACCCAACCGACACCAAAGATGCAAATAAACCTAATAAGCTACGTTTACTGTACGAAGCCAACCCCATGGCTATGCTAGTTGAGCAAGCAGGTGGTATCGCCTCTACGGGTACTGAGCGTATTATGGATATTCAACCCGATGCAATCCACCAGCGTGTGGCGGTAATATTAGGCTCTAAAAACGAAGTAGAAACGTGCTTGGGATATCATAAGTAAATAAGTTGTCTGTTGTAAAAAAATACTAAGCCGCATTTAATTTAAATACGGCTTTTTTATTTATTCGTTACATATAACCGCAGTAAATTGGCATTTAAAATAAGAGTCAGCCTAAATATCTAGTCCTTCAATAATGCCAGTAATTGTTCAAGCTTTTGGTTATCAAGCTCTCCCATTTGCTCACTATTACTGAGCGCAAAAATAACCCCTTCGTGTTCGGCGCAATTTATATCATCTCGCGATTCAACCACATTTGCCCATAGCTCTAAATCATCTATCTCTATTTCGTGGTTTACACAACGTGTTAGCACGTCAATCAATACCGGCTTTGTGAGTGTATAACCGGGAGTACTTTCTTCTGCTGGGGTAGAAATAATCACGCTAATAGCATCATCTCTTTGCTCACCAAAGGTAATAAATTCGGCCAATGCTTTTTGTATATTCATAATATTTGTTATTCTTGCTGCTCTACTGCTGATAAGACTTAAAATGACGAGATTAAACTGCTCACAATGCCACACTGCGCTTAGTTGTAATGTAAACGATATAAACGCATGCTGGTGTAACCAACTACCTGCTATTTTACCGCTTGAAGAGTCAGCAACAAGCTGTTTATGCCCGCAATGTACGCTTAATAAAATAAACGCTTATTTAGCGCATATTTATACTCAGCCAATCAAAGCACAAATTGAGTTTGCTAAAAAATTTAGAGGTAATGACAATTTAATTGAAGGGCTAGACTACACCATGCAAAATGGCTACATGGTGTTTAGTAAATGGTTTTTTTTAAAGCGAGGTACATGCTGTAAAAATGGCTGTAAAAATTGTCCTTACAGCTAAATCACAACATGTTGATATACAATACGCGGTTAAATAAGTTCGTTGGGCACATTGTTGCTGTATTGTGCAAATTTATCCGCCCCTTTAAAACGTAACTCAATTGCTTTGATATGCTCTTCTTCGGCGTGTTTCCAAACGCCCGGCACACTATACACATGCTTTAAATAGCAAAAAAACTTATCACGTAGCTGCGGATTAAACTGCCATCCTTGAGCTACATCTGCTACTTGGGCAGCTAAGCCCTCACGAGTATCAGCATGCTTAACTAAGCCTTCTATATTATAACAAGCCTGCCCTACAGTAATTACCCGCTTATTTAGTAACAGCGCTTCTAAACCGACCGTAGAGTTAATAGTGATCACCGCTTCTGCGCATTCAATAAGTTCACAGGTTTTATTGCCGTTTGCAAATAGTGCAATTGGGTCTTTATCGTATAAATGGGTGTAATGCTTGTGCCACGACGGGTGTTCTTTAAAAACGACCTTTAAACTAGGGTCGTTCAATGCTTTCACTGCGCTAACAACTTCATCGTATAGCATTTCCATTGAGTCAATCCATGGCGAAAAGCTCGCTAATTGCGTATCGTGAGGCACTTGAAAAGGCACAAATATGTAGCGTTCAGGTATATTTTCAGCTGCAAAATCACAGCGTTTTTTATGGTTTTCTCGTGGGACAAGCGCCGGTGCATCAAAGTTTAAGGCATTATTTGCATTAAAATTTAAATAAAAATCAGGATCTCGACTTAGCGACGCATTAAAGTTAATCCCTTGAGGGTCTAAACTGGTGGTACCCGGAAGTAAACCATTTTCATAATAAAATTGCTTAATACCCAGTGCCTTGGCAGCCATAGCAACGGTAGTATTAGGCAGTTTATTACCATTCCATATCACCATTACATCAGGGTTAACTTCAGTTAATAAAGCTAAATATTTTGCGTAACGCAAACGCTCAAAAAAGCGCAGCCCCACTTTGTAAACCGCAGATACTAAAGCATTGTTCCAAAGGTTATTACGGGCGCGCTTACGTTTTAGTTGTGCATTAATAACATCGTTAAAATCAACTTTAAACGCTTTACTTAAATAGTGTATAGCTGAAAGCTTTGGCGCCCCCATAACATGCAGTTGGCAATCCATACTCAGCTTTTTGATTATTTTTTTATAGTACTTTGCGTGTACATTTTTGCGGGATATAAATAGGTAAGACATACAATCTGTGCGCGCCAATTATTGTTTATAGGAAATAATACTAAGTGGACACTATTACAAAAGTAAGGTTCACTGCTACGAGTAAATAATTTACAGATGTTACCTAAATTCTTATTATTTTACTACGCAGCGGTGCCATCCTAGATAGAATCTCATTTTGTATGCTATGGCTAATATTTTGCTCTTCCATCGCATTTACAAGTAAGTCCACCACATGGTTAAAATCTTTCTCAGTTATGTGCATCCCAGTATGAATATCTACCATAGAATCTCCTTTGTACTTGCATGGGCCATCAACTAGCATACACATATGCATAATAAAGCCTTCTCTAAAGTGGCTTATGTCGCTGTGTTCAAAATAATGCAGTACTTGTTCATCATTACCTATTTGGTAAATAAAACTGTCTACAATACGCGTAAGCCCCGCTCGGCCATCAAGCTGTTGATAAAGCGATAAATTTGTTGAGCTTGCACACCCTGCCAGGGCACTTAAACACAACCATAAAATGACAACGTTTTTCATTACCAATACCCTGTTACCGATAAGTACCACCCTGTTTGATCGCTCGCACCTGCAATGCTACCTAAATCTAAGTATGCAGCGGTGACACTCACGTGCTTGTTTGGCATCCAAGCAACAAATAAATCTTTCCAGTCTTGTTCACCCAAATTAAGGTTATTAGACTTTTGCCTATACTCTATACCTACGGCAACACTTCGGCTCAAAAACACAGCCGTGCTGCCTTCAAATAAAATTTTTGCATCATCATTTGCCCCACCATAACCAAGCAAACCGAGTTGATTAGCCTCACTGTAGCGAGTTGTGACGTTCCAAAACCAGTTAAGCCCCCCTACAGCGCCTAAGTGGAGTTTACTCGCTGCAAGGTAGTAATCAGTGCCACTAGTATCTTGTGCACCTACTAGGGTCGCAACAGCGCCATCATCAAGGGATTTATGCTGTATACCCACACTCAATTGCGGCCAGTCACTGTAAACTATATCGCCGTATAAACGAATTTTAGCGCCCGTGATAGATTGCTCTATTTCGGTATCAAGTGCAGGCACGTCAAAACGTTGTTGAGCGTAGCTAAGTTCTACACGATTAAATAGGTTAACTTGTACTCCACATACATCTAAAGTGTAGTCTGTTACATCTGCACGGCTACAAAAGCCATTCACAGAGAACTCGTCTTCGCTGGCGTAACCTGCAAGCTGTGCCCAAGGCACAATACCGCCGCCCCCGCTGCCTTCTATTTGCGAAACCCCGGGGGTCGCTAATAACTTACCATCGCTTGCTAAACCAGAAAAACTCGAGCTAAGTAATAACCCAAGTAATAAACACTTAACTTTTTTCATAATATTCCTTTAGCCACTGTTCTAATAGTTCTGCTTTTAAAGGCCTACTTAGGTAGTAACCCTGAGCATGGTCACAATGCATAAGTTTAAGTAAGTCTAACGAATCTCTGTTTTCAACGCCCTCTGCAACAACGCTAAAGCCTAGTTGATGCCCTAAGGTAATTGACGACTGCACTATGTATTGATCCTTGCGCGACTCATCTAACTTTAAAATAAAGCACTTATCTAACTTTAGCTCATCAATAGGCAGCATTTTTAATCTCCCCAGTGATGTTTGCCCTACGCCATAATCATCCAATGAAATTTTTACACCGATGGCTTTTAAGTTTTGTAATGCTTTTATGCCTTTTTCTTCATTTTCAATCATGTCGCGCTCAGTTAATTCAACAGTAATGAGGGTTGGATCAACATTGTATTTTTTTAGAGTACGCACTAACGCTGAATGAAAACTCGGTGAGGCAATATCTTGTGCTGATACATTAATTGCTGCCTGCATTTCAATCCCTTTAGCCTGCCAATCAGCCACCTGAGAAACCACCGTGTTAACAACCCATGATGTAAGCTCAACAATAAGCCCCGATTGCTCGGCTAAATCAATAAACAGTTCTGGGTTTACCCAGCTGCCATCTTTACGTTGCCAGCGGATCAGTGATTCGACTTTATTTATTTTTTGTGTGTGTAAATGCAGTTTAGGCTGATAGGTCATAAATAATTGCCCATCATCATCGCTAATGGCTTGTTTAAGCTCATCTAACATTTTAAGACGATCTAAATGCGCTTCGTCTTCACCATTTTGGTAATAATGAATACTGTCTTGGCTATCTGTTGCATTGTCTACGGCAATAAGTACGCGTCGCATTAAATCATCGCTGGCAAGACCTTGCATAGGATACTCGACAACCCCAGCGCTAAAGCGTAAGTTAATTTTTAACGTTTTAATGGTATAACACGCTAATAGCTGTGCCATTAAACCAACTATACCGCTTTCTCTCTCTCTGGCAGCGGCGCTTGGAAACACAGTTAAAAACTCATCGCCACCAATACGCGCATGAAAGCCGCCAAGCTCGTCCGAAAAGCCACTAATTCGATTGGCAACCGCTTTTAAACATTCATCGCCTACGCGTGGACCAAGCTTATCGTTTATATGCCGTAAACCTTTTATATCAATAGCAACTAGGGTGTATTGTGTAGAGGGAGTCAGCTCATCATCGAGCACTTCAAGCATAGCCGAGCGGTTATAAAAGCCTGTAAGCGAGTCATGGCGTGCCTGAAAACTAATTTTTTGTTCACGCTCGTTAATATCGTTACCCATGTTATCAAACGCGTTAGCAAGGGTTGCTATTTCAGTACTTTGTTTAGATGCATTAAATTCAAACGCGTAATTACCTTGTGCAAACTGCCTAGCAATAACTGCAAGCTGTGAGAGTGGGGTTGTTAAGTTATTTGCCAGTAAACTACTGGTAATAACCCCCACCAGCATAGTTAAAATGGCCATAATAATTAGCGTAAACAATAAGTTTTCAAAATCGTTATAGCTTTGTGTTAAATCAGCACTGAGCAAAATTGTTACCGCATCCCCTTGTAGGGAGGGCAACATAATATCTTGGTTTTTATATACAGGATAATCACCAAACAAACGCGTTGTTGTGGTGGTGTTAAAGTAGTTTTTAGGTGAAAAAAACTCTGGGCGATTAAGCAACGAGCTTCTTACGAGGTTGTCCTGCTCAGCAATAAAGCTGACATCCATTCCTGTTAGGTTTTTAAGTTCTAGGGCGACTTCGTCATCAATTTTGAAACCCACTAAGCTGTATGCAACGGTTCTAGGCGCCCTTACAGGTAGTAAAATAACTTGATATAGCTGATTATTAAGAACAACAAAGCTCGATTGCTCTGGCGAAGTTAATAACTCATCCAGTAGCGGCTTTAAATTTTGAGGGTACAAATCTGCATTAGTATTGGCTGAAATTAATTTACCTGATAAATCAATCAGTAGCATAAGCTCTGCATCAATACGCTGGCTGTGATTAAACAACACACTACTTATGGTGCCTGCATCGCGAGTGGCAACCGCTTGCTTAAAGCCAAAGTCGGCAGTGAGTACTTTAGCAGCAGTAAGCAGTAGGCTTTCTTTTGCGCTCAGATATTGCTTATATACATTTTGCGCTACGCTAATATCTTGATTTACTTTTTCTTCTTGAAATTTACTTGTAGACCACCAAAAGCTAACAATGCTCACCATAGTGGTCAGTAACACTAAGCCTACACATAAAACAATAATGCGGTTTTTTAAACTGTTAGTCATTACCGCCCTTAAACTTACTACCAAAAGTATTTCGCGGTGCTGGGGTGGAGGTATTAACCTTAATTAGTAACTCATTGTTATTGTTTATTGTTATCATTTTTTTATTTTCCAACGGTGCAGTTTGTAGCGCATGCCACACACTCAGCGTAGTCGGTAACGGCGTTATGTCTAAGGTTAACTTACCCGTATTATTAGTTTTATAAACGTGTTCACTATTGGCTACATAAATATAGCCAACCATAGAGTCATGAATATTACAGCCTAGTACAACAACACCTTGTTGATCAAAAATTACAGGCTCTTTAGGTTGGCCTGAATAGAGTTTTAGCTGAAAGGGCTTAGCCTGAGAAAAAGAGTAAACATGATGGCGAATATTATCGCTGTTAGGAAAGTTAACCTGCTGGCCTTTTAGCACCACCAGTAAATCAGGCAAAAACGCTTTATGTACTTGGTCCATTACCGCAACGGGTAACGTAGTGCGCTCTGACTTTGTCGCCTTATAAAGCTCAACGATTGCGTCTTTTAGTGGCTGACCATGCTGATCTTGAATGACTAAATCAATATTTTCACCCAGTACGCCTTGGCTAAAAAATAAAGTAGCGGCGAGTAAATAACCTCTTTTATTAAAAACTTGCTGCACTTGCCTAAACATATCAATACCTAAAAGTTAATCTTAGGTTAAGTTAATTAGAGACCAGCACTAATTGCAAGGAATATAGCCCAGTAACTAAAAATAAAGACTGGGCTTTGTTTATTTTAATACTTTAGTTGTACTATTTTACAATAAGGTCGTAATCAGTATCTAAAATATTAATTACTTCTTGGCGAGGATCTTCTGGAATTACAATCTCTTTACCAATGATTTTACTGGCAATGCCTACATAAGTGTTAGACACCTCAAGCATGACCGATTCTGGTAAAATAAAGTCTTTAGCAAGCTGCTCACGCTCATCCATGCGGTCTTTATTTAACAGCACGTCACTTTCTGGCACAGTAGAAATTAATAACTGGCGGAACCCTTCTTTAGAGTTTTCGATTATCTTACCATCGCGGTAAGCCGCGCCATCCCATATGCGCGATGAGTCTGGGGTGCCTACTTCATCAATATAAATAAGCTGTTGGTTACCGTCTAAATCCTCTACATAACCAAACTCAAATTTTGTATCTACAAATATTTGATCAAGCTTTGCCAGCTCTTCACTAATTAGCTTAAAGCCCTCAACCAATAGCTTTTCGTATTTAGTCACATCCTCTGCCGATTTAAAATTAAATACGTCTAAATTATCAGTGATATTAGCGCGCGTAATATTAACATCATCAACAGGTGGAATATCAGCCACGCCTTCGATAATACCTTTTGTAGAAGGGGTTATTAGTACGTTTTCAAGCTTTTGGTTTGCTCTTAAGCCCTCAGGTAAATCTATGCCACAAAAGTTGCGAACCCCTTTACTGTAATCACGCCACATGCTGCCGGTTATATATTGGCGCGCTATTGCTTCTACTTTTACGGTGCTTGCTTTGCGCACAATCCATACATAAGGATGTGGAATATCAACAATGTGGTTACCCGCAAGGCCAGCTTTATCAAATAACTTAAACCAATGAGATGCAACAGAGTTAAGCGCAATACCTTTACCCGGCACGCCGTTTAAGCCATTTTCGCCTTGCCAAATACAATCAAAAGCAGAAATACGGTCTGAAATAACCATAATTGCCAGCTCAGTTCCTTGCGGAACTTTATAGTTTTTTTCTTTAATGAGGCGTGCGCTGTCTTCATCTGTTAGCCAATAAACCGAACGAACTTTACCGCTGTGTACGGCACCTTTAGTGCGAATAGGTAAGTCATCGTTTACGTCTAAAACTTTATAGCTAGTCATGCTATCTCCGGGGTTAGGGATGCTCATAGAGCAAAGTATGGTATGGGGTTATAAGCGCTATATAATAAATCAGCCTACCCTAAAGCTCAATCAGCACTGAAAACTAAATAACCTGAACTCTGGTTAAGAGACTGACTAGGGCGTGTTGTATTATGGTGATATTTAAATTTTTTTTCTCTAGCCAGAGATTTTCAATGAAAGTAAGGTGAATTTACGCGTCAATAGCAGGCCTATTGCAAGTAAGCTCAACGCAGTTAGCGCTGAAAATAGCTGCTAGAGATAGGTTTATTACCCAGAGCTCAGCTTAAATAACCACGCAATATTTATATGGCTGTAATAATGCGGTAAACTTAGCGTGCTAACTAGAGGAGTAACGCTTGGACTACCTAACTGCGACCGCAAATAAAAAATACCTAATGTATATTTCGCAAAATTATTCATACGCTATTTTAAGGCCGCTTCAGGCGCAAATTTTAGCCCATGGTGGAGAAGTTCGGTGGTTTTTAGCGGGTAATGAAGTAAACCCCGACTTTTTAGATGATGATGAGCAGCGCTTGCATACAATATCTGATGTGAGAAGCTGGCACCCTGATATAACTTATATTCCAGGCAATATTGTTCCAAGTTTTATTCCTGGTAAGAAAGTTGCTGTTTTTCATGGTTTTAATTCTGAGAAGCGCAGCTCAGAGGGCAATCATGGCCACTTTGCAATACGAGGCTGCTACGACCTATATTGTACACAGGGCCCCAATACTACCACCCGATTTAAAGAGTTGGCGCAACAACATGGTTTTTTTAAAGTAGTAGAAACCGGCTGGCCAACGCTCGACCCCCTATTTACCGATACACAAACTAACCCATACGAAAGCGACGACCCACGTCCAACACTGCTTATTTGCTCTACTTTTTCAAAAAAATTATCACTTGCTCCCAAATTATATGAGCAAATAAAGCATTTTAGCCTACAAGGGAAGTGGCGTATTTTAATGCAGTTTCATCCTAAAATGCCCCAAGAATGGGTTGAGAAATATAAAGCATTAAATAATGAAAACTTAACCTTTATAGAAACCGACAACGTACTCCCTTTGCTTAAAGCTGCAGATGTAATGCTGTGTGATACATCCTCGGTATTATTGATGTTTTTATTACTTAGAAAGCCAGTTGTTACGTTTTGCAATCAAAAACCACTCCCTCACTTACTTGATGTAACTGAAGCCGATAAAGTAGAAGCAGCAATAGAACATGCGTTAACTAAACCTAATAAATTAATGCAAAGTATTGAAGACTATTGCCTAGAGCTCCACCCATATACTGATGGTAAATCTAGCCAACGCGTGCTTAATGCTGCAAATGAATTTTTGCACAAAAAAGAAAAGCTAAAACCTAAACCGCTTAACCTATTTAGAAATCTTAAAATGCGTAAAGAATTCAACTTTTGGGGTTGGTAACACCACACTGTATGATTGAGCTTGATAATGTAACCTTTAAATGGCATAAAAACGATGCCAAGCCTACGCTAAATATCCCAACCCTTAGGATTGATAAAGGCGAGCATATTTTTTTACATGGTCCCAGCGGCGTCGGTAAATCAACCCTGCTTGCGCTATTGGCAGGTATAAACACACCAAGTAGTGGCAACATACGTATTTTAAATCGCGATTTAAATACACTTAGCAATACGCAAAGAGACGTATTTAGAGCGGAGAATATTGGCTATATTTTTCAAAACTTTAATTTATTACCGTATTTAACACCCATTGAGAATGTCACGCTTGGCTGTGAATTTTCAAAAAGCAGAAAACAAAAAGCCTTACAGCAAACAACAGAGCCCAAGCCAAGCTTACAAAAAGAAGCGATACGCTTATTAACAGCATTAGGCTTAAGTGAGCCTTATCATAGTAAAGATGTTGCCTCGCTCAGTATTGGTCAGCAACAGCGAGTTGCCGCCGCTCGCGCATTTATTGGCAGCCCAGAGCTTATAATTGCTGATGAGCCTACCTCGGCACTCGATACCGCAAATAGAGAAAGCTTTATAAAGCTGTTATTCGAACAGGCTAAGCGCGCCAACAGTACGTTAGTTTTTGTAAGCCATGACGAAACATTAAAACCGCTATTTAATCGTGCAATTAGCCTAGTTAGCTTACAGGAGCCGTTATGATCCTGACTAAGTTAGCTTATAAAAGTTTGCTAAATCGCCGAGCAAGTGTACTGCTCACATTGTTTACCATTGCCATTAGCGTGATGCTTTTACTAAGTATTGAGCGAATTCGCGTGGATGCAAAAACCAGCTTTAGTAATACCATATCTGGGACAGACCTAATTGTAGGCGCCCGCACAGGCGATATTCAATTACTGCTTTCCTCTGTATTTAGAATAGGTTATGCCAATAATGGGGTGAGCTGGCAAAGTTATCAGTACATCGCAGCTCAACGTGGTGTTAAATGGAGCATTCCTATTAGCTTAGGCGACAGCCACAAAGGCCAAGCTATACTAGGTACAAGCCGCGATTACTTTACCCACTATCGCTTTGCTAAAAAACAAACGTTAAGTTTTCAACAAGGCCACGCGTTTGAGCATTTAAACCAGGTGGTACTTGGCAGCGATGTAGCGAGCCGTTTAGGGTATACACTAGATGATAACATAGTGATCTCACACGGCATGGGTAATACGAGCTTTCATCATCATAAAGACAACCCGTTTACTGTTATCGGTATTTTAAACGCCACTGGCACGCCAGTAGATAAAACCTTACACATACCTCTAGCAGCTATTGATTTAATACATGGTGGTTCACATTCTGCAAATAATGAGCACGATGAGCATAACAACCTAATCGGTGAGCCAAGTCAAATTACTGCGTTTTTAATGGGATTCGACTCGCCTTTATACACATTGCAAATTAGGCGTAATATCAACCAATACAAAAAAGAGCCACTTCTAGCCATTATGCCCACAGTTACTCTAAAAGAGCTGTGGCAAATGCTCGCCATTGTCGAAAAAGTACTCTTACTGTTTTCAGGCGTTGTTATATTAGTCAGTTTATTGGGCATGTTGACCACACTACTGGCCAATTTAAATCAACGCCGAAGAGAACTTGCTATATTGCGCTCAGTCGGCGCACGGCCATGGCAGCTATTTACACTAATAAGCATGGAATCGTTATTTACAACATTATTAGGCTGCCTAGTTGGCTGTGGTTTGTATTATGGCATTATGCTTATCAGTAGCAGCTATTTGCAAAGCCATGCAGGCATAAGCGTTAATATTGCCATGCTCTCTTACTATGAACTCACTTTAATAGGCGTTATTATGGCCGCTGGGTTTATAATTGGCTTAATACCAGCTACCCGCGCTTACTTTTATTCGCTTAGCGATGGTATGAGTATAAAAACTTAACTTTAGGAATTTCATGATACTTTTTAAATCCGCGCTTTATTACTGCACGCTAGTAAGCTGCCTACTTATTAGCTTTGTCAGTAGTGCAAACCCGCCGAAAGAAATTTTTTGGGAAGACTTAATCCCGCAAGGGCATGTACAAATAGATACCCAAGCACAGGCTAACCACGAAGGCAGTGAACAAAACTGGGTGCAACCAGAGCTAGATGCTCCTGTGGTTGAAGCATTAAATGGCCAATCAGTGAGCTTACCGGGGTTTGTTGTCCCACTTGAGGGCGACAGTGAAGTCATTACTGAGTTTTTGCTTGTGCCATACTTTGGCGCGTGTATTCACGTACCGCCCCCGCCGCCAAATCAAATCGTTCATGTAACAGTAAAAGGCGGCGTCCCCATAGAGAGCCTGTATGATGCGATTGTTGTTACCGGCGTTATCAGTACCGAAACCTGGTCTGGTGAAATAGCCCAAGTGGGCTATAAGATGAAAGCCGTCGGTGTGGCACCGTTTGAGCTATAACACGGCTATTTTTGGCAGTGCTTACAAAACACCGTACTGCGCTGCCCTAGTCTAATTTCTTCAAGTGGCGTTTTACACGTTACGCACGCCTCTCCTTTTCGCCCGTACACTAACAACTGCTGTGCAAAATAACCTGGTTTGCCATCACTTTGGGCAAAGTCTTTAAGGGTTGTACCGCCTTGTGTTATTGCCGCTGCTAGAGTGTCTTTAATAATAGGGATCAGGGTTTGATATCGCTTTAACGATACTTTGCCTGCTTCGCGTTTTGGGTGTATCCCCGCCTTAAATAACGACTCATTGGCATAAATATTACCTACGCCCACCACCACCGCGTTATCCATAATAAATTGCTTCACGGGGACTTTTTTATTTCGCGATTGCTCGTATACACGCTTTGCAAAAAAATCATCCGTAAGCGGCTCAGGGCCTAGTTTTGAGAGTAACTTATGAACATCCCCTAGGGCTTGCCATAAACAGCAACCAAACCGGCGAGGGTCGTTTAATCGCAGCGCCTTGTCATTACTAAGAACAAACTCAACATGATCATGCTTTTTAAGCGGCTCGCGTCTATCAACAACGCGCAAATTACCCGACATACCCAAATGTAAAATAGCACTCCCTAATTCGCAGTGCAGCAATAAATACTTTGCACGGCGCTCAATTCGCTCTACCCTCAACCCTTCTAACTGATAAACATCATCGGGCACAGGCCATCGCATGCTGGCATTATAAATATTTACCTTCGTCACTACCTGGTTTTCTACATGCGGGGTGATCCCCAATCTACTTACTTCTACCTCTGGTAATTCAGGCATTAATGCAACTCACTTTTTGAAAAATCAACACTTGGAAATAACTGCTTTGCAGTCGCTAAATCAAGCCCCATCACGCGCTGGCTATTTTTTTCCAACAAATAATACTTACCGTTACCTTTGTACAGTAAATAAACCCAAGGTAAGCGCTCGCCAGCCAACTCAAAGGTGGCCACGTACAATGGTGAGTTTGGATTAAATACAACAGACTCATTTACCTGCATCAACGCAGCCGTTTGCCAATGGTTAATTAGCTCAGCTAATTGCTGCTGTGACGCATCCCACCTCACTGGCGTATTTTCTTTTAATGCGGTTGTACGCCAACTTGTACCAATACGTTCAATTTTCTGATCAACAAAGCTCAGTGTTAGCACAAAACTTTGTAATGGCAGTACCGGTTGTAATGTAGGCTCGTCTTCGCCCCCTAAAAACTGTTTATGCCAGCCATTTAAAAAGAAGATCATAATCAACATCGAAAAAATAATAACGTTGTTCCAACCTTTGCGGCCCAGTCGCATATTTATACACCCAGTAAATTCAAGATTTTAAAGTGTAACTAAAACTTAATTGCACTGTCTATATGTTAAAGGCCACAGACTTTGGTAGAATATAGGCAAATTTAAAGGAGTTCCGTCAATGTCTATGTATGTAGTGGGCCATAAAATCCCAGATTCAGATTCTATTTGTGGTGCAATTGCACTTGCTTATTTAAAAAACCAAATCGATGAGCCAGCAATTCCAACACGCCTTGGTGAAGTGTCACCAGAAACTCAATTTATCCTAGATAAATTTGGCTTCGAAGCACCTGAGCTTAAATTAAGCTACGCTGGCGAAGATGTATATATTGTTGACCACACAGAAAAAACACAAGCACCTGACGATATCGACCAAGCACGTGTTGTTGGCGTAGTCGATCACCATAAACTAGGCGATTTAACGTCATCTACACCGCTTGAGTGTTGGATCCGTCCGGTAGGCTGTTCAAACACCATTATTAAAATGATGTATGACTTCTACAACGTAGAAATCCCTAAAGATATTGCTGGCATCATGCTATGTGCAATTTTAAGCGATACCGTTATTTTTAAATCGCCGACCTGTACAACGGCTGATATTAAATGTGTAGAAGCACTAGCAGAAATTGCCGGCATTGAAGACTTTAAAGAACTAGGCATGGACATGTTCCGTGTTAAGTCAGCTGTTGAAGACACCCCTGTGCGTGACTTAGTAATGCGTGACTTTAAAGACTTCAACATGAACGGTCACCTGGTCGGCATTGGCCAGCTAGAGGTTATTGACCTTGCAGTGTTTGACGAAATTAAAGCAGACTTAGAGGCCGATATTGCTAAGCTAAAAATTGAAGGCAACCGCCACTCAGTATTTTTACTGCTTACCGACATCATGAAAGAAGGCTCACAAATGCTGATTGCTTCAGATGATGCAAACCTTGTAGAGCAAGCTTACGGTGAAAAGCCGAGCGAAGATAAAGTATGGCTAGATGGCGTACTAAGCCGTAAAAAGCAAGTAGTGCCACCACTACAAGACGTGTTTGCCAAGCTGTAGTAAAATAGAGTTTGGCCCCACCTGAACACCCATGGGGTCAAACCTCAAATAGAAAAAGTAATTTACGATTTTATTTGTACTAAATCAAAATCAGCCATGCCTGGGACAATCGCTTGCAGGCGCGATTCGGTTACATCAAGTGCATTTAAGCATTCACAGTATTCAGAGGCTTTAAGCTCAAGTTGCTGAGCCTTTTTTTGTAGTGATTTATCTATTTCTTTTGAGATAATATCCATACGTTGGCCCATGTCGTTAATGCGGTCTTCAATATTACCTTCGCGTGATTTAAACGCATCACCAAGCGACATTAAGATAGCCCCTAAGGAGCCATGTACGGCAGAGTGTATTTGCTGGCTGATTTCTTTAGTAAAAAAATCATCTATTTGCGAGAGCGACTGTGGCGCGATAAAAAAGAAGTCATCCCCACGCTTAAACTTGTCCATAAGCGCACGTTCTACATACTGGAGCTGAGTTTTTAGCACCTCAGGCTCTTTTTCAGACATACCCTCGACTACATGCTCAATGGCACTTAAACCTAAGTTAACACCATCGGTAGCCAAATTAACTAATTCTGGCACTGTATGGCGAATACCATTGCTAAATTGCTGTAGCACTTTGCTTTCTTCAGTGCTTAAATCAACCCAATAACCTCGAATAAATAGCTGGTTATTATTATTAATTTGTACGCGCGTTTGGCCTTTATCAAGAATGCGTATAACGTCATCGGTAATTATTAAGCCATGACTAAGCTCAACATCACACTGCGATTGAGCTAAAACAGCAGCGCTTGAAAGTGCTAAACACAACACCAGCATCGAACGAGAGAACACCGCCACCATATAAACCCCAAAAGACGCAAATAAGTCGTTTAAATTAACTAAAATAGCTACTTTATGCAAGTTAAACAACATTGCTAACACGGCAAGATCATTATAAATTGAACTTATAGAATATGTAGTGATCAGATCAAGGCATAATAATCACCTTGGTCACGTAAAATATGAGCGCTACTTTTCTGAAACACTTTAATTCAATTACCGATCC